>Ga0209166_10000192_pt1 | contig 79707 bp, 71 predicted proteins | sample Coa_R1_3_FD_187151 | JGI IMG/M metagenome (GOLD analysis project Ga0209166, IMG submission 187151) | Surface soil microbial communities from Centralia Pennsylvania, which are recovering from an underground coalmine fire - Coalmine... | ecosystem: Environmental > Terrestrial > Soil >...
GGTAATTTTGGCACGCTGGTTCCCGCCGGAACCGTGCCTCCCTTTATCCCTCGCACTAATTTCAGCACCGGGTTCTTCAGCATTTTTACAGCCGGCAATTTCGGCAGCAACATTGCTTTTTGGGTCGATGACGACATCAGCGTCAGCGGACAGAACAGTGCCGGTGGTTTGGGCGATGGCTATTTGAAATTTGTGAACTTCGGCGGGCCATTCAAACTGCCAAAAGATTCTTTGGCTTTGCGCGTCGGGCATTTTGAGTTGGACCTGCCCTTTACACAAGCGCGCAGCATCAACATCAGTCCGTACGATATCTATAGCCAGTCCAATATTGGGGCCCAGAATTCTGCTTTCCCGCAGAACAATGTGAATAACCAGTTCGCGCTCGCGAACGGAGCCAATGGCGTGGAGTTCAGCGGCGGACACACGTATGGCGGCTACCACTACTCGTTGGCAATCGTTGACCAGAACACCAGCGGCGTTACACAGGCGACAAACACCAGTTCGTTTGTGCCATCGCCGACAGGCGGCGCAAATGGAGGAGTGGGATTTGCTTCCGATTCAAACTTCAAGGACCTTTACGGGCGCTTCTCCTATCGTTTCAACCTGGAGCGCGAGAAGGCCAGCCGCACTGCCATCCAGGCTGCAGGACCGTCGGGCCCTCGTGACCACACCTATGTGAACTTGGGTACCTTCTACTTCTATGGCCGGTCGGTGCAGCGCTTTAGTGGGGATGACCTCTCAGGTAATCCGCAAGTCTTAACCATACGTGAGCCGTTCTACCGTGCCGGTGGCGACTTCAGCTTTAACTACCGCACGTTCAATCTCTACGGCCTGTTCATGCGCGGACACGACTACAATTTGCTGCCCGTGGATGTGACTGGAACGTTGATTCCGTTGCCGCTTACAAGCACTTCACCGCCGCCGGTTGCGTTTACTCACGGCCAACCTGCAACTTTTACCGGCGGATTCCTACAGGCGGATTACCTGGCATTGCCTTGGATGATGGCCATCATGCGCTGGGATGCGGTGAACTCGGGCGAGGATCGGATCAACGGCCTGGCGCTGAGTACGTCCGCGCCGTTTGCGCTACCTGTGCGTTCAACCCGCAACCGTTTTACGCCGGGTGTGCAGTTCCTGATCCACGCCAACATCAAGGCATCGTTTGAATACCAGTTCCGTCCTAAACAGTCGGTCACGGTCATCACCGATCCTATTACCGGATTACCACTGGCGGTTCAGGCATTTCGTACCCATACGGCGGTAAGCGCGCTGGAATGGGTGTTTTAAAACAAATCATTCTTAAAGAGGAAACAAATATGAAATTCAAATTAGTACTTGGCTTAGTAATCATCGCTCTCATGACTCAGATGTGCATGGCTGGCTCGATCAAAGGCAAAGTGTCGCCAGGGAAATCTGTCGTGTACCTGGAGTCTGCTTCCGGAGCTGTCGTTCCTGTTAGCGACAAACACGTGACGATGGACCAGAAGGGCCTTCTTTTTCAGCCTCACGTGCTGGTCATTCAGCAAGGGACAACTGTAGAATTCCTGAACAGCGATAAGGTCGCCCATAACGTGTTTTGGCCCTCCATCTCCGGCGACAAGAAGAAAGGACACAATCTGGGAACTTGGCCGACTGGACAACGTAAGCCATTCCAGTTCGATCAGCCCGGCGTCGTTTCATTGCTCTGCAACGTTCATCCTGAAATGTCGGGTTACATCGTGGTTTCACCGACACCATATTTCTCAGAGACCGGAGCGGATGGTGAATTCACGCTCTCCGATGTGCCCGACGGGCAATACACCATCACCGCCTGGCACGAGGGCAAGAAAATACAATCCAAGAAAATCAGCGTGGGTGGTCCTACAACGGTAGATCTCACGTTGCAATAATGTGTCGCGAGCAGGGTCGCGCAAGCGAACCCTGCTCGCAGATTCCTCGGCAGCCAGTGCAAATGCAAAAAAGATTCCTCAACAAAACGGTGGATCGGGATTGGCTCAATACCAACTTTCCCTGCATGATGGCTTGCCCAGCCCATACCAACGCCGGCCGTTATGTGGGGCTCATCGCAGAAGGCCGCTTTGAAGAGGCTTATCGTTTTGCCCGCGATCCCAACCCCATGGCCAGCATCTGCGGACGGGTTTGCGCTCATCCCTGCGAGACCGCGTGCCGGCGCGGCGCCATCGACAAACCAATCCAGATTCGCGCACTCAAACGCTTCTTGACCGAAAGGTATGGTCCAGAATCGAAGAATTTCAAACCTGGCAGCTCACAACCGCAGCCCAAGCTGCCATGGAAAGTAGCCATCATCGGCGCCGGTCCGGTGGGTCTGTCGGCCGCTCACGACCTGGCGCTGATGGGCTACTCCGTAACCATCTTTGAAGCCGCCGCGGTTCCCGGAGGAATGCTCTACCTGGGCATTCCGGAATACCGGCTGCCGCGCGACGTAGTGGAAGCGCAGGTAAGAGAGATCCTGCAAACGGGCGATATCACGCTGAAACTCAACCAGCGTGCGGGAAAGGATTTCTCCATTGAAGATCTGCGCTCGCAGGGTTTCGATGCTGTCCTGATTGCGGTGGGCGCTCACCGCAGCCGCGATCTCTCGATTCCGGGAGTTGATCTCGACGGAGTGCACAAAGGAATCGATTTTCTCCTCAATGTAAACCTGGGATACAAATTCACCATCGGCAAAAAAGTTGTCGTCATTGGCGGGGGCAATGTGGCCATGGACGTGGCTCGCTCGGCTGCGCGCGAGGTCGTCCGGCAGCACGAGATGCAAACCGAAGAGTGGGCCAAAAATCTCACCGCGGTCGCCGCCCACGAGATGGTGGACATCTCGCTCTCCGCTCTACGCCTGGGTGCGAGTGAAGTGTACACGGTTTGCATCGAACGGCGCGACGAAATGCCTGCTGCCATCGAGGAAATTGAAGAGGCGGAACAGGAGGGCATCACGATTCATGCTGGCTTCGGTCCGAAGCGCATTGTCGGCGGGAATGGTAGTGTTACTGCTTTGGAGATGCTGCAGACCACGCGGGTGTTCGACGAGAACGGCAGATTCAGTCCAGAATTTCAAGCCGGCAGCGAACAACTCCTCGAATGTGACACAGTCATTCTTGCCATCGGGCAGACGACCAATCTCGACTTCCTGGGGCCGCAGAGCCAGATCCGTATTTCCCCCCGCGGACTGATCGAAGTCGATCGCAACAACCTCATGACTTCGACGCCCGGAATCTTCGCCGGCGGCGATTGCGTTTTTGGCCCGCGCCTGATCATTGACAGCGTCGCCGACGGCAAGCGTGCCGCTGTTGGGATTGATGAATTTCTGCGCGGGCAGAAACATTCCGACCCTCTCATCGAAATCGAGGTACTGGACCGCCATCAGATGATTACCAACTACATGGAAATTGCCCGCCAGGCGGTCCCCATGCTTCCACTGGAACGAAGGACCGGCCTGACCGAAGTGGAGATCGGCTTCGATGAGCAAACCGCCGTGCAAGAGGCGCAACGCTGCCTTCACTGCTGGATCAACACGATTTTTGAAGGTAATGAAGTCGACGGCACGGAATGCGTTTTGTGCGGCGGCTGCGTGGATGTGTGCCCGGAACAATGCCTCGAACTGGTTCCGCTTGAAAATCTTGAATTCCCTGAGCCGGTGCTGACCCACATTGTGAGTGATCGCGATTCCTACGAAGTTGAGCTGCGCGGAGTCGCGCCGGAAGAACTGGGTTCGGCACGGATTACAGGGTCGGTGATGATCAAAGATGAAACGCGCTGCATCCGGTGCGGTCTCTGCGCGCTTCGTTGTCCGGTGCAGGAAATCAGCATGGAATCCTTTCACTTTAAGTCGGCCGAACCCACAGGCTTGATTCCGATTCAATCCTTTGATTTGAGGAGCAATCGATGAGCAATGGAAAAATAGAGGCGCAGAATAATCCACTGATAGGTCAGCAGTCCACCGCCGATTCCAGGAAAGGCGAGTGTGAAAATTGCGGCCGCAGAGAGTTCTTCGCCAAATTGGGAATGGGCTCGCTCATTGTCGCCGGCGTGGGCGCCGGGCTGTTCACCTATGAGTATTTTTCGCCCAACGTGCTGTTCGAAGCTCCTCCCATAGTGAAAGCCGGCAAACCTGACCAGTTCCCGCCCGGTTCGGTTACCCTCGATCCGCAGAGCGGGATCTACATGATCAACGGACCCAAAGGTTATTACGCTCTGGGCGCCATTTGCACGCACCTGGGCTGTCTTACCGCCTGGAAACCCGATCTCGACCTGATCGCATGCCCTTGTCATGGCAGCCGCTTCAATCGCGATGGCGTCAAGGTTGCAGGTCCTGCGCCGCAGCCGCTCCCGTGGTTGAAGGTGTGGTTGAGTGATGACGGTTATTTGATGGTGGATCGTTCCAATATTTTAAAGGCACAGGAGTTCGTAAAGGTATAAGACATGCCCTCAACGATCAAAAGGGAATTGGAGCGGATTAAAGCTTCTGAAGTCTGGCGCTCCATCTTCCGCAGTGGCAGCGGAACCAGCAACCTGCACCGCTCGCAGGCAGTTCAGCAGAACGTGTTTCTGCACCTGTTTTCGGTCAAGATCCGCTCACGCGTCCTTGATTTCAAGCCCACGTGGTATCTGGGAGCGCTGACGCTCTGCACATTTTTTATCCTCGTGGCTACCGGCATTTTGTTGATGTTCTACTACCATCCGTCGGTCCCGCAGGCATACTCCGATATGAAGGATTTGCAGTTTGTGGTTTCGTCCGGGGTGTTTCTGCGCAACCTGCATCGCTGGTCGGCCCACGCCATGGTCTTTCTCGTCTTCGCCCATATGTTCAAGGTTTTCTACCGCGGCGCTTATCGTCCGCCGCGGCAATTCAACTGGGTTATTGGCGTCATTCTTCTCCTCGTGACTCTGTTGCTGAGCTATACGGGATACCTTCTTCCCTGGGACCAGTTGGCATACTGGGCCGTAACCGTCGGCTCCAATATTGCTAAAGCCGTTCCACTGGCTGGAAGCAAGATGCGTTTTTTGCTGCTGGGAGGGAATGAAGTTAACGCCAATGCGCTGCTTCGGTTCTATGTTCTGCACTGCGTAATCCTGCCGCTCACGGCAGTATTGCTGATTGCAATTCATTTTTGGCGTATCCGCAAAGATGGCGGCCTTCATGTTCCGGAGAGTAAAAAGCCGTGACCGATCCCACAAAGCCCACGAAGCCAGAAGCCGAACTGCAGTCTGACGTTCGCAAGAATCCGCGTCGCATTGCCTTCATCACGCGGCGTACTTCTCCTCACGTGCAAGCCCAGGATGACGAGAGGGTGATGACTTATCCGACGGCCCTGGGGCGCTTCGTCATTGCTCTGGAGGTGGCCGCGCTCATTCTTGTCTGGTGGTCATTGATCGCAAATGCCCCTCTGGAAGGCATTGCCGATCCCATGCACACGCCCAACCCTGCCAAAGCTCCCTGGTACTTTCTTGGATTGCAGGAGTTACTGCATTACTTTCCGCCCGTGGTGGCAGGGGTATTGATTCCCGGCCTCGTGGTGGCCGCTCTCATCGTGATTCCTTATTTCAACATCAACATCGAAGGCGAGAGCGTATGGGCCAGGCAGCGGGGGCGCCGGCTCGCGATTGCCGCTTCCGTCGTCGCCGCACTCTCAATTTTTCTGCTGGTCTACGACGTGATTGTTGCCTTGGTCCCGACGCTTGTTCTTGGCGGGCTTATGTTGCTCTCGGGACGTTTTTCCCCGCAATCGCCTAAGCCATTGCAGCGCTGGCTGGCTTCTAAACCACTTTCTTTCTGGATCATGACGTGGTTCTTGACTGAGTTGATCGTGCTTACCACTATCGGCACATTTTTCCGCGGTCCAGGTTGGTCCTGGATCTGGCCTTGGGAGAGCTAGATGGAAGAGAACAACAAACCGGGTCCGCTGCGCAGCCGCCCTTCAGTTCGCGAGTTGGGATTGTTCGGGGCTGTCAGCGTGTTGTTGCTGGTTTCGCTCGCCATTGCTCCTGGCAAGGATTATTTCAGCCAGTGGCGTCATTACCAGAAGTCGTATCTGAAACTCGCTACCGAGCGCCAGAACGGCACCTTGGTGCGCAACTTTCATGGCGGCATTCAGCAGATCTGGATTCCCAAGCTGGGCGTCACCGACCGCTGCCAAACATGTCATGTAAACCAGAGTGGTACTTTGCTGGGAGCTTCGTCACAACCGTTTAGAAAACATCCGCCGGTTCCGCATGAACTCGATGAATTTGGATGTGTCATGTGCCACCGCGGACAGGGAACTGCTACCACAGTTGATGAGGCCCACTATGCAACCGCGGCCTGGGAGCAACCGCTCTTGCCCGCTCGTTATCTGGAAGCTTCCTGCGGGCAATGCCATCTTGGTGTTTTAGAAGGAACCCCGCGTCTGAATGAAGGAAGGCAACTACTCTCTTCAGAGGGATGCGCGCATTGCCACTCCATCACGCAGCCGGATGGCAATGTCGTTAAACCCGAAGACGATCCGCCTCCGCTGGTTCATATTGCCGAAAAGACGACGCGGGAGTGGATCTTTGCCTGGATTAAAAATCCACAGGCCTACGCCGCCTCGGCAACCATGCCCAACTTTCAGCTCAATGACCAGGATGCGGCAGACATATCGGCCTTCCTGATTGCGCAGAGTACGTCTTCCACTACGGCAAAAGATTCTGTGAAGCACACAGCCTCGGCACCGGCGAACGCCGATGCAGCTACGCAGGCCGCAACATTGTATGGCAGCTCTTTCTGCTCTTCCTGTCATGCCGTGCAAAACGAGGCCGGCAACCTGGTGGGCGGGAATTTCGGTCCGGAACTGACGCGAGTTGGGTCAAAGGTCAATCCAGAGTGGTTACAACGCTGGCTCCAGAACCCGCACGGCTATGAACCCGGAACCAGGATGCCGCACTATCGCTTCGATGATCGGCAGATTGCCCTGCTTTTCTCCTTCCTGCTGGGCAAGAAGGACCCTGATTTCCTCGCCAACGTTCACCTGCCGGCTTCTGATGCCAATAGCATCGCTCATGGCAAGAGATTAGTAACTGAGAGTGGTTGTGCTGCCTGCCATCAGATCAATGGCGTGAACCCACCACAGAACTTTGCCCCTGATCTATCGCACGTCGGCAGCCGTGCGCTTTCGCAAGTTGTTTTTGTGCCCGGCATGAAGCACACGGTGCCGGACTATGTGGCCGCCAAGATCAGCGACCCGCGTGCCTTTGGACCCGGGCTCAAGATGCCCAAGTTCAGTCTTACGGACCAGCAGGTTGTTGCGCTTACAACCGCGCTGCTGGCCCAGACGGACCGAGCCGCGGCCCTGCCCAGAGAGTTGCTCTTTCCGGCACAACATCGTTCCAACTATCATCCCGGCGGCGATGCCGGAAAACTGATGGAAGATTTGCATTGTCTGAGCTGCCATTCGATCAACGGCAATGGCGGAGACATGGCTCCTGATCTTAGTCTCGAAGGCAGCGCGGTGCAGCGTGCCTGGCTGGAAGACTTCATGAAGGACCCCAATACCCTTAGGCCGGCATTGATCCGGCGCATGCCTAAGTTCAATTTGACTCCAGCCGAGATCAAGACGCTTTCTGATTACATTCTTTCCGCGTACCAGGCGCCGGGGATCGATTCAGGAATCCTGGATCCTCATGCTTTGAATACGGCTGCGACGGCTCGCGGCAAACAACTCTTTTATTCCAAATATGGCTGCCAGTCCTGCCACATCGCCGACTATAAGACCGATAAAGGTTATGTCGGCCCCGCTCTGGCTGGTGTGGGCAATCGGTTAACCGCAGGTTGGATTTACAGGTGGCTGCAGGATCCCGAAGCGGTTCGCCCGGGAACGCTGATGCCGAATTTCAACCTGAAAGAGGATGAAGCGCGCGATTTGGCTGCTTTCCTGATGACCCTGAAAGCCAAGCAAAACGGAGGTGGAAAATGAGGCTTGCGTGGATTTCTTCGCTCTGTTTGGCTTTAGTGCTCTCCGCTTGTTCGAGCAAGCGGGATTCAAAGCAGGCACTCGCTCCAAAAGTGTATGGAACCCAGATTGTGGAAGTCAGTGGCGGAAAACAAGTTACTGATGTCGGATCAGAGACTCCGCAGCCGGTTGTGGTTCAGGTGAACGGCGCTGATGGCAATCCAGTCACCGGCGCGCTGGTTTCGTTCCAGGGGGAGGGAATTCAATTTTCTCTGCCGCAGGCTCTCACAGACGCAAGCGGCCAGGTGACCACACTGCCGCAGCTCGGTTCTTCCTCCGGCTTATATCAGATTGTGGCTGAAACCCCTAAGGTGGGTGGAGGCGCCACGACTCTCAACTTGCAGGAGATTGCGTTGGGCTACGAGCAGAAGTTGGGAAGAGCGGTGAATGAGAAATACTGTGTCCGTTGCCATGACTCTGAGTCCACGCCGGAACGAGTTTCAAACTTCGATAATCTTTCACCGGCCCCGCACCAGTTTTCCGATGGTGCGGCCCTCAATAATATTCCAGACGCCGATTTGATCAACATCACGACGCATGGCGGTCCTGCGTTGGGCAAGTCAGCGCAAATGCCGGCCTATGGAACAACTTTAAGGCCGGTCGAGATCAAAGCGGTTGTCGCATATATCCGGTCGATTGCAGATCCCCCTTACCAGATGCCAGGAGTGAAATATGGAAAAGAATAAGTTTGTCTCCATGCTTGTCATGATCATGAGCTTGTGCAGCGCAGCGCAGATACTACCGGTGTCGCAGGTCGAGGACCCTCGTGCCCGTCAGATGCAGAGAAAATATTCGGCACAACTGCAGCAGATTGCCGCCGATGATATGAGTATTCACTTTCCCTATCACTTTTATTTCAATCAAACGTTGGATGTCGACGAGTCCAGGCAAAAGGAATTGCCGCAAGGCTCCGTTCATTTTGACCGGTTCAACGAACAGGTTGTGCTGGAGATCACAGGGAACTACTATGCTTCCTACTCTGCGGCCTCTCTGAATGCAAACCAGAGAGCGCGGCAAACCTTCCAGGATGTCGTGCTTCCCCTGCTGAAAGTTGAAGTGGCTCATATTGACAGGACAATTCCATTTGGCGCGTATGCGTTTGAAATCGCTCACCACGTGCGCGCCAAGGTAATGGGCATCGACACGGAGAATCCGGAGAACCTGACGCTAGTGTTTCCTCGCAGCGTTGCGGAACGCCTGGTCCTGGCGAAAGACGCCGAAGACCAGCAAGCTTCTGTGCTCGACAGCCAGGTTTATCTGAATAGCGAACCTCTGGCGCTGTGGCTGGTCGGAGATGACGCACCTGCGGATGTAAAAGACCATTACCTGGCAGAATACAAACAAACGCCCGAGCCCGATCCCCGGCAATACAGGCACCAGGCGCAATCCACCTCCGAACCGCTTGCCGAGCAAGAAGATCTGGTCAATCCTCGGCTGCTGGGGGAGCCGCGGTTTCCCGCCAATGCCAAGCCATCTTCCCATGACCTGCAGGAAGATACTTCGCCCGCTCGAATGGTAAAACTGCAGACCACGTATCAGAGCACGCTGGAGCACCTGGTTTACGATCTAAACCAGCAAGCAAGTTTCGTCGCTTATGCTCCTCCTGTTTTTGTGCCCTTTCATCAAGGCGCATATCTTCAATTAAGCATGAGCACCGATTTGGCGCCGCCGGCGGGCGCGTCACAGTATCGCATTGCAGCCCTGGCGTTTGATCAGCATATCTCGCACTTGTTCCGGCCCGTTTCCAAATACTTTCATGACGGCCCGCGGTTTGAAGGAATTGATTTCAGCACCACAGTTCACCAGGAGGTGCAGCCCAATACCGAATCTGTGGAGTTTGTGGTCCCGTCTTCTGCCCTCATGTGCTACGAAAAATTCGACTGCAGCGGGCAGGAACTCATCAATCGCAGCATCGTTCTGATTAATGGGGAGCGTGTAACCCTCGATCTGCAACGCGCCGAGAGCGATTACAACGCCAGCCTGAGATAGGAATCATGTATGCAAAGCTTCAGAGACCACATCCACTCGTTGAGGGCCATGCAGCGAGCCAGGTTCACATCCATGCAGATATGTCTTTTCATTTTTGTGCTTGTGTTTCCTGCTGTGATGGCCGCAGCCAGCGGCGTTTCAGGCAGGATCATCAACAAGACCACGGGCAAGCCTGCCGCCGCGGACCAAGTCCTGTTGATCGATTTGTCGGCGGATAGGAAAGAGGCCGGACATACTCGCAGCGACGCCTCTGGATACTTTCATTTCCAGGTGTCCCGGCAGGGAGTCCCGTGGTTGATCAAGATAGTTCACGCTGATGTGCAATACGAGGCCACGACTTCTGGAGAGGATCGCCCGCTGGAGATCGGCGTATTTGATAAAACTGGCGCGTCCGATGACGTGAAGAGCGGCATACAAGTTATACGTCTCGAAGCCGATGCGGGTTCTCTGCGAGCAACGGAGATGTTCACCCTTATCAATGCTTCTAATCCGCCCCGGACGGTACAAAAAGAAGAGCTCTTCTCCATTCCACTTCCGCCGGGCGCCACAGTGCTTTCTTCTCTGGCAGAGGGACCGGGAGAAGCTGCTGTAAGGTCGATTGCAGTGATACCTCCAAATGAAAATCGCTGCTACTTCGATTTTCCTCTTCGCCCAGGCACAACCAAAATTCAATTGCAGTATCAGGTGCCTTATTCCGGGTCACTTGCCCTGATTCCACACATACCTTTTCCGGCTGACATGTTCGGTGTCGTCATGCCGGTATCGATGCAATTTGAGTCCTCTGAACTTGGCGCTTACAAACGACAATCGGATGAAGAGGGCGGCGTGGTGGAACTCATACGAGGTGTTCCTGCGGGTAACGCACCCACCTTCACGATCTCGGGGGCAGGGCCGGCGCTCGCAGAGAGCAATGACAGGTCGGCCATGCTGCCGGAGTACGTGTATCCACAGAAGAGGGAGCCCGTAACCGCTTTTGGGAATCGATCTGCCAGTTTGGCAAATGGTCTGACGCGCGGCCAGTTGCTCTGGACAGGGTTTCTGGCGTTTATCGTCATGACCGGTTTGGGAATGTTTTTGTACCAGAGTCGCGCGAAGCTTCGCCCTGTGAGTGCTCCTGGGAACGCTGCCATGTCGAATGAAGCGATACGTGAACAACTGTTCAGCCTGGAATTGGACCGCTTACAAAGAAGAATTTCAAAAAGTGGTTACACTGCAGCTCGCTCTACGCTGGAAAAGAAACTTGCGGTAGCGCTGTCCAGACCGCCAGGCTGTAAGTGACTTTCACAAGCACCCGCGGGTATCTGTAGTATTTTTCGATACGGCCGATCATCCGTCAACTCTGATGGTCAGCGTGAGTTCCGGCAAACTACATAGAGGCTGAATTCAGTCATGACCAACGATCCGATCATCATTCAAGGTGGAATGGGCGCCGGTGTCTCCAGTTGGCGGCTGGCCCATGCGGTTTCCCGAGAAGGGCAGCTCGGAGTCGTTTCGGGAACAGCTCTGGACCAGATTCTTGCCCGCCGGCTGCAAGATGGCGATCCCGGCGGCCACATGCGCCACGCGCTCGACCATTTTCCTCTTTCCCAAATGGCCGAGCGTATCTGGCAGAAATATTACATCCGTGGCGGCAAACCGGCGGCTCAGTCATATTTGCGCCTGCCTATGCATTCCAAAGACGGTGCCCGCGAGCTGATTGAACTCTGTATCGTAAGCAACTTTGTCGAAGTTTTCCTTGCGCGTGAAGGTCATACCCACCCAGTGGGCATTAATTACCTGGAAAAGATCCAGATCCCGCATCTGCCTTCTATTTACGGAGCCATGATGGCGGGCGTCGGATATGTCCTAATGGGCGCTGGTATTCCTCTCAAGATTCCGGGCGTGCTTGATCGTTTCGTCCAACACCAGCCTGCAACCTATCCTCTGCACGTTAACGGCGCACTCGCAAACGACGTTACCAACATGGTCTTTGACCCGGAAGAATTCACTATGGGCCGCCTTTCTTCGCTAACCCGGCCAAAGTTTCTCGCTATCATCGCCTCCAATACCTTGGCCACGACGCTTCAGAAAAAAGCCAACGGAAAGGTAGATGGATTTGTTATCGAGGGACCCACTGCCGGCGGCCATAACGCTCCACCTCGCGGCAAGCTTCAGCTCAACGCGGGCGGCGAACCCCTTTATGGAGAACGCGACCAGGTTGACCTTGAGGAGATACGTGCATTGGGATTACCCTTCTGGTTGGCCGGAGGATACGGCACTCCGGAAAAGTTGCGTACAGCGATAGCGGCCGGTGCCCGAGGAGTGCAGGTGGGAACCGCATTTGCTTTCTGTAACGAATCTGCTTTGCGCGACGATTATAAGCTGGCACTGTTGCAAAAAGCTGTAAAAGGAACAGCGCGGGTATTCACCGATCCTGTAGCATCTCCCACGGGTTTTCCTCTCAAGGTCGCGCAACTGGAAAATACGATTTCAGAGAGTGCAGTTCATCTGGAGCGGCCCCGCATTTGTGACCTTGGATATCTGCGTGAAGCCTACAAAACTCCTGAGGGCGCGATTGACTATCGCTGCCCTGCAGAACCGGAAACGATCTATATCTCAAAAGGGGGCTCACTCCAGCAAACGCAGGGGAGAAAATGCATCTGCAACGCGCTCGTCGCCAACATCGGACATCCCCAGGTACGGGCTGGAGGATATGTCGAAAAGCCACTGGTTACCTCCGGCGACGACCTGACTGGACTTGCTCGCTTTCTGCCGCCCAATGAACTCCGCTATAGCGCTGCGGACGTGATCTCAAATCTCTTGAGCAGTCTGCAATAGAACCGGATAACAGCGTACCGGTTGAGGCTTTTTCTTCAATTTTTGCAAAATTGTGAAGCTGGCCCCAGTCCGAACTGATTGCCACCAATGGCTCATCGTCCGCTCGAGTTTCTTTTGCAAAACCAAAATCTCGGACGATGAGCATGTTGGGGCGCCAGGCAAATCGTGATTAGAACCTATTTCCATTGGTTCTGCGGCCGTATCCCCCGTGAGTAAATTTTCCTATTTGGTAAGTCATTGGCCGGGAGGGATGCCAGCACGCCCAGCCGTGTCAATCACTGCCTGGCGTGATGCAGATCACAGAGTTAATCTCAGCAAATTGGCAATATGATTGTGGATGTAAAGGTGCGGCACGCTCGGCTTCATGGTAGCGCGCCGTCACATAGATTCGGGATTTAAATGCAGGCATGAAGACATAGTCCGACGGCAAAATGCCCTCATTCTGCTAACGACGTCGGCTGGAACTTCTAGTTGTGATTGTTCCTCGCATGGCAATCGCACTCGTGGCGCCAGCCATTTGAGTGCACTACAACAACGAAAATGCAAACACTCCAGCCGGCGTCCCCGAATCGCCCCTGAGAAAAGTAAACGAGTTCCAACTGCAACAAGGGCCGGTTTCAAACGTTCATTCCTGCTTGCTTACATGACATGTCGAACAAAGCTTTGTTTGCTCTGATTTGAGCAGGTGCTTCTGCACGTTGGCTGAATGTACGGAATGGCAATCAAGACAGCCAACATCAGCTTTCCCATGTTGCAAGTGTATTGGACTGCCGTGACCTTTGGAAAATAGGTGACATTGGGAGCAGATCTTTGACGTCCCGGTTTTTGACATGCTCTCAAAGCGAACTATGTTGTCAGGGTCTCCGCTTTCAGAGTGACTTTGGCCAGGTCCGTGGCAGGATTCGCATCCCTGCCTATCGGGCCGCTTCTCCGACAATGTCTTGGAATGGGGATTGCTGTCAAAGCTGCCGCCGGCGCTCTCGTGGCAGCCCTTGCAAGCCTCCGTGCCTACATATTGGGACGGATCGACGCTGTTTGATTCGGCATCTTCCTGAGTGCTGCTGGGTTGGGTCTTGTCATTTTGGACTTGTGTGTCTTCTTTTTTCTTAGCGTTATCGGCGTTTGACTTTGAGTCGTCATGCTGCGGCTTTGCGTGCTGCGGTGTTGCATGTTGTTGTTGCGCAGCCGAGACTGCAAGGAGCACGACAAAAGCAAACCCTGGCCATATTCCAACGTTGCGCGGCTTCCGCATTTCCTAAGCTCCGAAGTTACAAAGATCCCGTGTATCGTATCCCGGGTTTCAACCAACTGGTACTTAAAAGGCATCATGCTCAACTCTATTTCGTTCTTCCAGTTTCCAGTCCCAGTTTTTCTTTAGCTGCTGCCTGCGCCGCTGCCAGGCGCGCCGTCAGCACGCGATAAGGAGAGCAAGAAACATAGTCCAGCCCGGCTGAATAGAAAAACTCGACGGAGGAAGGCTCGCCTCCATGCTCGCCGCAGACCCCCACTTTTAGCTTCGGTTTTACTTTGCGACCGAGGCGGGTTGCCATCAGTACGAGCTGCCCAACGCCTTTGCGATCAAGCGCGCCGAAGGGGTCCTGTTTAAGAACACCCTCCTGAACATAGCGCGGCAGGAACTTGTTAATGTCATCACGGGAAAAGGCATAGGTCAACTGCGTGAGGTCATTGGTGCCAAAGGAAAAGAAGTCAGCAACCTCAGCGATATCGTCTGCAATCAAAGCGGCGCGTGGCACCTCGATCATGGTGCCTACGAGATAGTCCACGCGGACGCCCTTTGCCGCAAATACTTCTTCAGCGATCTTGTTGACGATCTTCTTCTGATTTTCCATCTCTTTCGGACCGCTGACCAGCGGGATCATCACCTCTGGATGGACCTCAACGCCCTCTTTTTTCACGGCCACGGCGGCTTCAAAGATGGCGCGCGCCTGCATTTCAGAGATTTCCGGATAGGTGATGCCGAGGCGGCATCCGCGATGTCCCAACATGGGATTGAATTCATGCAACTCTTCCACGCGGGCCAGCAGCTTGTGCAGTTCGCGCAATTTTGTGGAGTGAGGATTGGTTTTTTCCAGCAGCGCGACCTGGACCATCAGGTCTTCGCGGCGAGGCAGAAATTCGTGCAGAGGAGGATCGAGCAAACGAATGGTCACCGGGAACCCCGCCATCGCCCGAAATACGCCGATGAAGTCGCTGCGCTGCATGGGCAGCAGCTTATGCAATGCCTGGCGGCGCTCTTCTTCGGTTTTTGCCAGGATCATGGCTTGCATGTGCGGTATGCGGTCTTTCGCAAAAAACATATGTTCGGTTCGGCACAATCCGATTCCTTCCGCTCCGAAGGCACGGGCCTGAATGGCGTCACGGGGGATATCCGCATTAGCGCGCACGCGCATGGTGCGGAAGGGCTCGGCCCAGCTCAGGATCTTTTGCAGCTCCGGATCATCGGAAGATGCCGCAATAGTGTTGAGCTTGCCCTCGAAAACGCGTCCCGTGCTGCCGTCGACCGAAATCCAGTCGCCTTCCTTGAGAGTTTTGCCTTTCACCTGAATCTCGCGTTTGCTTTCATCCACGCGCATGTCGCCGGCGCCTACAACGCAACACTTGCCCATGCCGCGAGTGACCACGGCTGCATGGCTCGTCATTCCGCCGCGTGAGGTCAGGATGCCGGCCGCCACTTCCATGCCGTGAATATCTTCAGGAGTAGTATCGGTGCGCACCAGGATCACAGGTGTCTTTTTGTCTTGTTCTACTTTCTTCACGGCGTCATTGGCCGAAAACACAATCTGGCCGACGGCCGCGCCCGGCGAAGCCGGCAGGCCGCGCGTCAGTTCATGCCGATGGGTATGCTTATCATCGAGACGCGGAAGCAGAAAGTCATAGAGCTGGTTTGGCTCCACGCGGAAAATCGCCTCCTCTTGGGTGATGAGCCCCTCTTCCACCATATCAATAGCAATGTGCACGGCGGCGCGGCCAGTGCGCTTGCCATTGCGCGTCTGCAGCATATAAAGCCGGCCTTCCATGATGGTGAATTCGAAATCCTGCATGTCGCGGTAATGCTTTTCAAGACGAGAGGCAATTTCGCGCAATTGATGGTAAACGGCGGGCATGTTGTGGTCGAGTTCCGCGATGCTGAGCGGTGTGCGAATCCCGGCAACGACGTCCTCCCCCTGCGCGTTCATCAGATACTCTCCGTAAAACTCTTTGATCCCGGTAGACGGATTACGGGTGAAGCCCACACCGGAGCCGCTGTTTGGTCCCAAATTGCCAAATACCATACATTGCACATTGACGGCGGTGCCGAGGTCATCGGAGATCTGGTTCAGGCGACGATAGTGCCGCGCCCGCTCGTTGTTCCATGACCGGAATACCGCATCCCGCGCCATGACAAGCTGTTCCCACGGATCTTGTGGGAATTCGCGCTTCGCATGGTTGTGGACGACTGTTTTGTATCTTTCGATAATTTGCAGGAGAGCGTTAGCATCGAGATCGGTATCAAACTTGGCGTGATTGTGCTTCTTAACGGAATCAAATACTTCCTCAAAAGCATACTTTGAGACCTCAAGCACAGTGCTGCCGAACATCTGGATCAGCCGGCGATAGGAATCATAGGCAAAACGGGGATTGTTGCTGTACCGGGCAAGCGCCAGCACGCTTTTGTCATTGAGCCCGAGGTTCAGGATAGTATCCATCATCCCCGGCATGGAGGCCTGCCCGCCGGAACGGACACTCACCAGCAGCGGGTTTTCCCCTAATCCCAGTTTGCGGCCTTCGCACTCTTCGAGACGGCGAAGCGCCTCGCGCATCTGCCGGTCTACTTCAATCGGAACTTTCCCGCCGCCGCGCATATATTCGCGGCAAGCAGCGGTTTGAATCGTGAAGCCGGGGGGCACGGGCAATCCGGCGTTGGTCATTTCAGCCAGGCCAGCGCCTTTGCCACCGAGTTCGGCGCGCATGTGCTGGTTCCCCTCAGCTTTTCCATTAGCAAAAAAGTAGACGTAACGGGCGGCAGGCACGAGTGTGGGAGCGGGTTTGGCGGCTAACTTAGGAAGTGTACGCGTGGCCATATGAATCTCCTCGATCTGCAGATGTGTTGAATAAAAGAACTGTGAACATCATCGAACAAAAGATAGAACCAAGGATGTGACTTGCGTCATTTGGGTGTGTGACATTGGTCACGGTGAAGTTTTGCCGGTGGTTGCAAACTAGACAGTGCCGGATTGACAGGCATTCAAGAGCGTAGCCCCGTTGCACAAGGCGGTTGCGGTTTCATCAACAACAATTTCGTTTTCAACGTTACGAGGTCCTCATGGTCACTGCTATCGCCAATGCGCCGTCTTCGGAAGAAACACTTATTGTTGATCCGGCCCACGACCTGTATCAATACCGCTCCGGCCGCGACCCGCTCGACACAATGTTTACGCCGAAAAGCGTGGCAGTTGTCGGAGCCTCGGAGAGGCCGGGCAGTGTGGGCCGCACCGTGCTTTGGAATCTGTTGAACACACCGTTCGGTGGCACGATCTATCCTGTCAACAGCAAGCGCCACAATGTTTTGGGCATTAGGGCTTACCCGGATGTTGCCTCGTTGCCTGAGCGCCCTGACCTTGCGGTCGTGGTCACTCCCGCCAACACTGTGTCTGCGATTATCGGAGAATGTGTGCGCATCGGGGTTCCTTCGGCCATCGTTATTTCTGCTGGATTCAAAGAGCAAGGAGAAGAAGGAAAAGAGCTGGAACGCCAGATCCATCAGCACATTCAGGGTGGACGTATGCGCCTGATTGGACCCAACTGCCTGGGTGTGATGAACCCGCTTACCGGCCTGAATGCAACCTTTGCCCGAACGGTTGCGCGTCCGGGCAACGTCGCTTTCATCAGTCAAAGCGGGGCACTATGCACCGCGGTTCTCGACTGGAGCCTGCGGGAAGAGGTGGGTTTTAGCGCGTTTGTCTCGATAGGCTCGATGCTCGATGTGGACTGGGGCGATCTGGTGGATTATTTCGGGAATGATCCGCGCACCCGGAGCATCGTGATTTACATGGAATCGATTGGCGATGCCCGTTCCTTCTTGTCGGCTGCCCGCGAAGTTTCGCTCAATAAGCCGATCATCGTGATCAAAGCAGGAAGAACCGCAGCGGCGGCCAAAGCGGCAGCTTCACACACAGGTTCGCTGACAGGAAGCGACGAAGTTCTGGATGCCGCCTTCCGCCGCTGCGGCGTGCTGCGCGTAGACAACATTGCCGATGTCTTTTATATGTCTGAGGTATTGGCCAAGCAGCCGCGACCGCGCGGGCCGCGTTTGGCGATTGTGACCAACGCTGGAGGCCCCGGAGTGCTCGCGACCGATTCCCTTATCGGCGGCGGCGGCGAACTGGCAGAGCTTTCCTCTGAGACCATGCAGGCCCTCGATAAGCTTCTGCCGGCTGCCTGGAGTCATAACAATCCGGTGGACATTTTAGGGGATGCCGAACCGGCACGCTACGCTCAGGCTCTGGAAATTGCGGCGCGCGACACCAACATTGACGGCATGTTGGTGATCCTGACTCCGCAAGGCATGACGAATCCCACTCAAATTGCGGAAGAGCTGAAGCCTTATGCCCACAGCACAGGAAAGCCAGTACTGGCAAGTTGGATGGGCGGCGCCGAAGTTGCAGCCGGAGAAGACATACTGAAGCGAGCGGGAATCCCCACCTTTCCTTTTCCCGACATGGCTGCCAGGGCCTTCAACTACATGTGGCGTTACGCCGAAAATCTGAATGCGCTGTACAAGACCCCGACCCTTCGCGTTGGTCCGGAGAATGTTTCAGGCCGTGAGGTCGCGCGAGATATTATCCGCCGTGTCCATGAGGTTGGCCGCACCATTCTTACCGAGCCGGAGTCGAAGCAGCTTCTGGCAGCTTACGGCATTCCCACCGTCGAAGCCCGGATCGCCCACAACGATAAGGACGCGATTCGAATTGCAAAAGAGATCGGGTATCCGGTGGTCCTCAAAATCTATTCAGAAACCATCACCCACAAGACGGACGTCGGCGGGGTGCAGCTCAACCTGCAGGATGCCAATGCAGTCCGCGATGCCTTTCGCAAAATAAAAGACTCGGTGACCCAATCCGCGGGTGCGGAATCGTTCCAGGGAGTGACAGTGCAGCCCATGATCAAGACCGAAGGAGAAGAGTTGATCATCGGCAGCAGTCTCGATCCCCAATTTGGCCCTGTGCTTCTGTTCGGCAGCGGCGGCCGGCTGGTGGAAGTTTTTAAAGATCGCGCCCTGGCTCTGCCGCCGCTCAACACCACCCAAGCCCGGCGCATGATCGAGCAAACCCGCATCTTCACTGCGCTGAAGGGCGTGCGTGGCCGCAAGCCTGTGAATATAGCGGCGCTGGAGGAGTTGCTGGTGAGGTTTAGCCAACTCGTGGCGGAACAGCCTTGGATCAAGGAAATTGACATCAATCCACTCCTGGCTTCTCCGGAGCGGTTGCTGGCCCTTGACGCCAGAGTTGTGGTGCATGCGAAGGAAGTGAGCGAGGAAGACGTGCCTAAGCTCGCCATTTCACCTTATCCGGTTGAATTTGTCGACAACTGGAAAACGAAAAATGGCGACGAGGTGACGATACGGCCGATTCGTCCTGAGGATGAACCCCTGATGGTGAAGTTTCATGAGCGGCTGTCTGATCAAAGCGTTTATCAACGATACTTTCAACCATTGCAGATCACGCAGCGCATCAACCACGACCGCCTGATCAGGATGTGCTGCATTGACTATGAGCGCCAGCTCGCTCTCGTAGCGGAACACCGCGATCCACATGACGGCACGCCGGAGATTCTGGCCGTTGGCAGACTGGGCAGGGTGCGCGGCGCAGATTACGCCCGCTGCACCATCGTAGTGCGTGACGAGTTCCAACACCTGGGCCTGGGAACTGAGCTTATGCGCTGCTGCGTTCAAGCCGCTTGCCGGTTGGGCCTCAAACGCCTGACCTGCACCATCCTGGCGAACAATCGCGAGATGCAGGCAATATGCCGTCGGGCTGGGTTCACGGTGCTCCCCGATGGAGCCCAGATGGTGTACGCAGAGCTGAATCTCGCGGGCCCAGAGATCGTAGGTCCTTGTGGCAAGGTTCCCGGATTTCCGGGAGTGCTCGCGTATGAGTTTTGATTGTGTGGATGCTTTCAACCACGGTCGGCGCAACCGATCAATGACGAAGCGTATATGTTCATGGGAGGAAACATGGAAGACCTGAAATCTATCTTGAACACACATCCTTTTTTTGACGGCCTGAAGCCGGAGTATTTCCAACTCATCGTAGGCTGCGCGTCCAATGTGCGCTTCGAGGCTGACCAGTACATTTTCCGCGAGGGAGATGAAGCCGATATTTTTTACTTGGTCCGCGAAGGCAGAGTGGCCTTGGAGACCTTTGCCCCGAACCAAAAGCCCATGGTTCTTCAAACTGTTGGCCAGGGTGAAGTGCTGGGATGGTCATGGCTGGTTCCGCCGTATCGCTGGTCGAATAGCGCTCGCGCTGTCCAGCCTGTCCGCGCAATCGCCCTCGACGGGAAATGCCTGCGGAGCAAATGCGAGAACGACAACAAACTGGGCTACGAGTTGCTGAAGCGTGTTGTTCACGTAATCGGAACCCGGTTGGGAGCCACCCGCGTCAATATGCTCGATGTCTACTCGGCGACGCCCGTGGTATTACAGCACGACGAGCAAGAGTTCCAATAGCTTTCGTCCTGGCGCCGGCGCGTAACCATGGGAAGAGACTTGTGAAAAGAGGAAGATCGATGATCACTGACGAATCTGTCGTAAAAGAAAGGACGACAATCGAAAGAACCGGTATTGGTGCACAAGCCGTACTTACGGTTCAGCAGTTTGAAAATCTGATCCCGGCGTTACATCACCGGAGCTATGAGGTGATCGGGCCGGTATTGCGAGAGGGAGCGATTATCTATGATGTGATTGAAAAACTGGCAGATCTTCCCGCCGGCTGGACCGACGAGCAGCGGCCCGGTCACTACCGCGTGAAGCCCCGCCAGGGTAACGCCGACGCCGGCGCCTTGTTTGGGTATTCCGTAGGACCGCAGAGCTGGAAGAAGTATTTGCATCCTTCTGAGGTGCGGCTGTTCAGCGCCAAACGTCAGGACGAAGTTTTCCAGATTCTGAATAACAATCAGATTACGGAGCCTTCCGTGAAGCGGGCCTTTCTGGGCGTGCGGGGCTGCGAACTGGCGGCTATCGCGATCCAGGACCGTGTACTGCTGGAGGGCAAGTTCAAAGATTCGGTGTATCAACACCGGCGCCCTGGGTTGTTTATCGTGGCGGTCAATTGTACGCAAGCAGCCTCGACATGTTTTTGCACTTCGATGGGAACCGGTCCCGGAGTCCGCCAAGGGTTTGATCTCGCCATCACCGAGCTGATAACCCAGCGTGGACACCAATTTGTGATTAAGGTCGGGAGCGAGGCGGGCGCCGAAGTGTTGTCCGAGTTAGAGTACGCAAACGCCACACCCGATATTTTGCGAGAAGCCGAAGACGCAATCGAGCGCAACGCTTCCCGCATGCAGAGGCACATGAACACAAATGGCATCCGCGAATTGCTCTACAACAACTTCGATCACCCCGGTTGGGACAACGTCGCCCAGCGCTGCCTCACATGTGCCAATTGCACCATGGTATGTCCAACATGCTTTTGCACGACCGTGGAGGACGTGAGCGACGTCACCGGTGAGCACGCAGAACGGTGGCGCAAGTGGGATTCCTGCTTCAGCCAGGAATTTTCTTATATCCATGGAGGCAGCGTGCGCGCCTCCACCAAATCACGCTATCGGCAGTGGATGACGCACAAGCTGGCGTCATGGATCGATCAGTTTGGAACGTCTGGATGTGTAGGCTGCGGCCGGTGCATCACTTGGTGCCCTGTAGGCATTGACATAACCGAAGAGGTTCATGCCATGCAGGAGTTGCAGGTGAATGCGCTGCATCCAGCGAAAAAGGAGTGAACATGGAAGATCTTAAACGTATCTTAGCGGCGCATCCTTTCTTCTCCGGGTTGAAGCCGGAATATTTCCAACTCATGGTGGGCTGTGCCTCCAATGTCCGCTTCGACTCGCACACCTACATCTTCCGCGAGGGGGAAGAGGCCAACATCTTTTACCTGGTCCGCCAGGGCAGAGTAGCTTTGGAGACTTTCGCGCCGAACCAGAAGCCGATAGTTCTTCAAACCGTTGGCGAAGGTGAGGTGCTGGGATGGTCATGGCTGGTGCCGCCGTATCGCTGGTCCAACAGCGCCCGTGCGGTACAACCCATTCGCGCAATCGCTCTGGATGGAAAATGCTTGCGGGACAAGTGCGAGAGCGACAATAAACTAGGTTACGAGTTGCTGAAGCGCGTGGTCAACGTAATTGGGACCAGGTTGGAAGCAACCCGTATCCAGATGCTCGACGTGTACTCAGCTGCTCCCGTAATGCTACGGCACGACGAGAAGGAGTTCCAGTGAGCCTGCCTGCCCTCAATCCTAATCCGATGCTGCCCAGTCCATATCTGGTCCGCAGTGTGTCGAAAGAGACCCACGATACGTTTACTCTGCTCCTGGAACCCGATCAGGATGCGTCATCGCAACCGTCCTTTCTTCCCGGCCAGTTCAGCATGTTATACACGTTTGGTGTCGGCGAAGTGCCTATTTCCATCAGCGGAGATCCCGGTAACCCGGGCCATCTGGTGTACACAGTGCGTTCCGTGGGAAAAGCAACCCAGGCGCTCACCAGCCATGCACCGGGCGGGATGGTAGGAGTTCGCGGGCCCTTTGGCACGAACTGGCCGATTGCAGAAGCCAGGGGGAAAGACGTAATCATCGTAGCCGGCGGCATTGGTCTGGCGCCACTGCGGCCTGTGATCTATCACGTTTTGCGCCACCGCGAAGATTACGGCCATTTGTTTCTCCTGTACGGAGCGCGGACGGTGAAAGACCTGCTCTATCGCAAGGAACTGGCGTCCTGGGCAAAAGAACCGGAAACCGACGTCTACGTTACCGTGGATACCGGAAACCAAAGCTGGCGAGGCAATGTGGGCGTAGTCACCAACTTGTTCAGTTTCGTCAAGATTCGTCCTGAGCAATCAGTCGCCATGATATGTGGCCCCGAAATCATGATGCGCTTTGTAGTTCGGGAGCTTGAGTCTCACGCGGTGGCGCGTTCCAACATCTATGTTTCCATGGAACGCAACATGGAGTGCGCGCTCGGTTTTTGCGGCCATTGTCAATATGGCCCTTATTTCATCTGCAAGGATGGGCCTGTCTTTTCCTATGACCGGCTGCGCCCATTTTGGGATCGTCATGAACTCTGATAAAAAACGTAAGCCTAAGATCGCGGTCTATAAGTTCGCCTCCTGCGACGGATGTCAATTGAGTTTACTGGATGCGGAAGACGAGTTGCTGGGCATTGCCGGCGCCGTAGAGATTGCGTATTTTCCCGAAGCCAGCAGGGCCATGCTGAAGGGTCCATATGACATCGGACTGGTAGAAGGTTCGATTACCACCCATCATGATGCCGAGAGAATTCACCAGGTCCGGCGGGACTGCCGCACTCTTATTACCATTGGAGCTTGTGCCACCTCCGGCGGAATCCAGGCCCTGCGCAACTGGAAGGATGTAAGAGAATTTGTTCGTGCGGTCTATGCCACGCCGCAGTACATCAGCACCCTGAACACCTCCACGGCTATCTCCGAGCATGTGCCGGTAGATTTCGAATTGCGCGGCTGTCCCATCAACAAATACCAACTGGTCGAGTTGATCACCGCTACGCTGGCCGGAAGAAAGCCAAATATCCCCGCCTACAGCGTCTGCATGGAGTGCAAACGCCGGGGCAACGTCTGTATCGCGGTAGCGCAGGGTGTGGTCTGCCTGGGGCCGGTTACCCACGCGGGTTGCGGTGCTTTGTGTCCCAGCTTCAACCGCGGCTGCTATGGTTGCTACGGCCCCATGGAAAGCCCCAACACCGCGGCACTGAGCAGCCAATTTCGCATCCTGGGCCAAAGCAATCGCGAAATCACGCGCCTCTTTCGCGGATTCAACGCATGGGCTTTGCCGTTCCGTAAAGCCAGCGAAGAAAGTGAACGTTCATGAGCGACGTTAAAAGCAGAACCATAAAAGTTGATTATCTGGCCAGAGTCGAAGGCGAGGGATCGCTCTACGTCAAGCTGAAAGGGAACCAGGTGCAGGACGTAAAGTTGAAGATCTTTGAACCGCCTCGCTTATTCGAGGCGTTGCTGCGTGGCCGGCATTTTTCCGAGGTCCCTGATATTGTCGCGCGCATTTGCGGAATCTGTCCGGTCGCATACCAGATGAGCGCTGTGCACGCCCTCGAACGTGCCCTGGAAATCCAAATCGATCCCGCGGTGCGGCTGCTGCGCAGGCTTTTTTACTGCGGGGAATGGATTGAGAGCCATGCTCTGCACGTTTATATGCTGCACGCCCCGGATTTTCTGGGTTATCAGGATTTCATCCAGATGGCGCCCGATCACCGGCACATCGTGGAACGCGCTTTACGCTTGAAGAAAATTGGGAACCTCATCATGACAATCCTGGGAGGGCGCGAGATTCACCCCGTCTCCGTCGCGGTAGGCGGCTTCTACAAGGTACCGGCCAGGCGCGACCTGCTCCCGCTGGTGGATGATCTGAAGTGGGCACTGCAAGCTTCACTCGAAACCGCCAAGTGGGTCGCCGGCTTCGACTTTCCCGATTTTGAACAGGATTATGAGTTCGTTTCGCTGTCTCACCCCAGCGAGTACCCGCTGAACGAGGGCCGCATCGTCTCCAATCGAGGGCTGAATATAGGGGCCTCTGAATATGAGAAATATTTTATAGAACAGCATGTGCAGCACTCTAACGCCTTGCATTCCATCTTGCGCGGCAGAGGTTCCTATAAAGTTGGTCCGATGGCGCGCTTTAATCTCAACTACGAAAAGCTGCCCGATGTGGCAAAAGAGGCCGCCCGGGAGTGCGGTCTGTCGCTGCCCTGCCGGAATCCATTTCGCAGCATTGTGGTGCGCGCCATTGAACTGGTCTTCGCCTGCCACGAGGCCTTGCGGGTGATCGAAGAATACCAGCCGCCTTCGGCGCCTCGCCAGGAAGTCCCTGTACATTCCAATACGGGGCAGGCTGCCACGGAAGCGCCGCGTGGTCTTTTGTATCACCACTACAAACTCGATCAAGAAGGGCTGATCACATTGGCCAAAATTGTTCCGCCCACCTCGCAGAACCAGAAGCGCATTGAAGATGACCTCTGGCAGTTTGTCCCCCGGCTGGCGGAGATGCCAACCGAAGAAATAAGATGGAAGTGTGAGCAGGCCGTGCGCAATTATGACCCGTGCATCTCTTGCGCCACCCACTTCATACGCCTGAACCTGGAACGGGAATAACCATGACATTTCAAGTGATCGCATGTGGCAACCTCGACCGCGGTGACGACGCCGCTGGGCTTCTGGTAGCGCGGCGGCTGCGTCAATTGGGAGTTCCCGCCCACGAACAGAGTGGCGAGGCATGCGTCTTGATGGAGAGCCTGGCAGGCGCGGAAAAAGTAATCCTCGTGGATGCAGTCGCCGCCGAAGACGAGCCCGGGACCATTCAGGCCTGGAACGCGAACCTCGTCCCATTGCCCAGGGAGTCATTCTGCTGTTCAACCCACGCTTTCGGAGTCCGCGAAGCCGTGGAACTGGCGCGCACTCTTGGCCGCCTGCCGCGCACACTCATCGTGTACGGCATCGCAGGCAGAAATTTTCAAATGGGTGCGCCTCTTTCCCCCGGAGTTGCAGAGGCTGTAGAACGAGTGGTACAACGAATTGCGACCGATTTCTTCAGTGCCACATCTGCAGAAAATCTGTTTGCCGGCACAGTAAGAGAGATAATCTGACGACAATGGCTTCGACCAGTCTGCAACTCGCTTTGCTCTCGGCGGCCGTCCTTGGTTTTCGCCATGGTTTTGACTACGACCACATCGCCGCCATTTCCGATATCGCCAGCGTGCAGAATTCGGCGCGACGGGCCATGCACCTCGGCCTGTTGTATGCCCTGGGACACGCCGCCACTGTTGCGCTTCTGGGAAGCGCCGTGATCTTCTTCCAATTGTCGTTGCCTCACGCTATGGACCGCATTGCGGAAAGAATGGTTGGCCTTACTCTCGTGGTTCTGGGAATCTACGTTCTCGGTATGCTCTTCAAGGGAGATTACGCCCCGCGCAGCCGTTTCGCTTTGCTGGCGAACGCGGCAAGGTGGTTGCATTGGAAGGTTAAGACCTATTGACATAGCCATGAGGTCCAGCAACCGAAGACCCAAAACTGGAACTACAACGGAAAATCAGTATTCGTGATTGGCGTGATTCACGGACTGGGTGCAGAAACCCCCAGCCAATTGCTCATCTTTCTTCTGGCCGCAAATTTGGGAGGATTGGGCAAAGGCTTTTTTGGACTCGGTATGTTTCTTGCAGGATTGCTGGCCATGAACACGCTGATGACGGCGTCGGCTGCTGGACTCTTTGGCTTCAGCACGCGGATGCCGAAGTTCCAGCTTGCTGTGACAGCTCTGACGGCAATTTATAGCTTGACGGTCGGTTCGATTTTCCTGCTGGGTTCTTTCGCATCTCTGCCATCGCTAGGCTAAGCCCAATGCCTGGCGGTTCGTTCCTTCGTGTCCTTTGTGGTTTGCTTTTGTTCTTGCAGTTGGCTTCGAGTACCTGCAATCACCGCCTGTCCCAGGCTCAAGCCACCATCGTTGGCCGGAACCTCGGAGTGGGTGTAAACCTCGAACTCCTTTTGCTGCAACCGGCGCTCTAGTTCGCCGGCGAGATAGACGTTTTGAAATGTCCCGCCGCTCAGGCAGACACGGCTTAATCCACTACAATCACGCAACCGTACCGCGATCTCGGTCATTACGCTGATTACGGCATTGTGGAAGCGCTGGCTGATAACACCGGGAGCCCTCTTGCAGGTTACATCTTCCACGATGGCTTCAAAGACCGGCCCCGGATCAAGACACCACATGCCATTCTCTTCCGAAATAGCAAACGCGTAGGCGCCCTTCTCTCTGTGATCGCGGCACATCTCCAGTTCAATAGCTGCCTGGGCTTCATAGTTTACTCGCAGTCTCAGCCCAACGAGCGCTGCGACCGCATCGAACAACCGCCCACAGCTCGAAGTAAGTGGCGAGTTCACTCCGCGCTCGATCATGCGCTGAAGAGTTTCTATTTTCTTGGGTGGAATATCACGAATCAACGCAAGGGGCAAAGTTGCCGATCGCGTTCCGAATCGCTGCCATAGGTAGCTGATTGCCATGCGCCAGGGCTCGTGGATGGCGGCTTCTCCTCCCGGCATGGGGACATACTTAAGGTGAGCAGAGCGCTTGAAGCTCTGGTAATCGGCGACGAGCACCTCACCGCCCCAGATATGACCGTCGGTGCCGTATCCGGTGCCGTCGAGCGCAAATCCAATGACCCGGCCGTCGAGACCATTTTCGGCCATGCAGCTTGCGATATGCGCATGATGGTGCTGCACCCCGATTAATTGGACTTCTTTTTGTGCCAGCGCCCATTTGGTAGAAAGATAGTTGGGGTGCAGGTCGTGAGCCACGACCCTGGGCCGTACCTCGAGGACCTTTTGCAAATGCTCGACGACCTCGCGAAAGAAACCATCGCTCTCGGCATTCTCCAGGTCTCCGATGTGCTGGCTGAGAAATGCGTAGCGGCCCTTAAGAACACAGATGGTGTTCTTCTGTTGGCCGCCAACGGCGAGCACCGGCGGCAGATCCTGTTTTAAAGACACTGGCACAGGCACAAAGCCACGCGAGCGGCGTAGCTGCCGGACGCGCCCGCCGAGAGTCCGAACCACGGAGTCATCGCAGCGCAGCAGGATTTCGCGGTTGTGCACCAGGAAAAAATCCGCAATGCCTGCGAGGCGAGACCGGGCTTCGTCATTATCAATGGCGATGGGCTCTTCGCTGAGATTGCCGCTGGTCATCACCAGCGCCTTCAATTTGCTCCTGGCAAAGAGGAGATAGTGCAGCGGCGTATATGGCAGAAACAATCCCAGGTCGTGATGGCCCGGCGCAACCTCTGCAGCGATTGCACATCCGGGCCTGCGCCCCAGCAATACGATGGGACGTTGCGCCATCAGCAGCAAGTCTTCATCGGCTTTCTCGACGACCACCAGCTCCCGCGCCGATTCCAGATTGGGAACCATGACTGCCAATGGTTTTTCTACGCGATGCTTGCGTTCGCGCAATCGCTGGACCGCAGCGGCATTGCTTGCATCCACCGCGAGATGAAATCCGCCCAATCCCTTCACGGCGGCAATGGCGCCGGCATGAAGGTGTTTGCTCACTGTGTCAATCGGATTATCGCCTGAAATTACGTTGCCGTGCGCATCCCACAACTCGACTTGCGGGCCACACTTCCAGCAGGCGTTAGGCTGCGCGTGAAAACGGCGGCTCATGGGGTCGTCATATTCCGCCTGGCAACTCGGGCACATGGGAAACACAGACATGGAAGTGCTCGGGCGGTCGTAGGGAATGCTGCGAACGATGGTGAAACGCGGACCGCAGTTAGTGCAGTTAATAAAAGGATATCCATAGCGCCGGTCCGCGGGGTCAAGCATCTCGCGCAGGCAGTCAGCGCAGACAGCTACGTCGGGGGCGATGAGTGCCTTCGCGCTCCCAGACTTTTCGCTGGCAAGGATGTGAAAGGCAGCGTCGCCGTTGCAAGGAACGGCCGAGACCTGCACATCGATAATGCGCGCCAGCGGAGGGGCCTCACGCGGCAGGGAGTGCAGGAATGCCTCTATCGCCGGGGATTCACCCTGGATCTCAATGGTGACGCCGGCGGCGGTATTGCTGATGTGGCCGGTGAGACCGGACCTCGCCGCCAGACGATATATATAAGGACGAAACCCGACTCCTTGCACAATCCCAGAAACGTAGATTCGTTTGCGAATCATCATGCATGCTCGGCGTAGGCGTAGCTCAAAAGCTGGCGCTCGCGGCGCTGGTTCAGCCACTCGCGCCATTGAGGGAGCCCAGCCCCGGTCTGGCAGGAAACCTCAAGGATTTCCATCCCCGGGTGCACGCGCAGGGCATACTCACGGGCCTTGGCCAGATCAAAGGGAACATAGGGCAGCAGGTCAATTTTGTTCAAAACCAGCAGCTCGGATTTGAAAAACATGGAGGGATACTTCAACGGTTTGTCTTCGCCTTCGGCAACGCTGAGCACAACTATTTTGGCGGCTTCGCCTAAATCGTAACTCGAAGGACAAACCAGATTGCCGACGTTTTCAACCAGCAACAGATCCAGGTTTTCGAGTTTCCAATCCGCGAGCGCCTTTTCGATCATGCGAGCATCGAGGTGGCAGGTTCCGCCGGTCGTGATTTGCTTCACGGGGAAGCCAAAGCGCGCCAGGCGCCGGGCGTCATTGTCGGTCTGCAGGTCGCCGGTCAGCAGGGCAACTCGCTCATTCGGCGCGAATGATTCCAAGGTGCGCTCCAGCAGGCTGGTCTTGCCGGCGCCGGGCGAACTTACCAGGTTCAGGCAAAGGATATTGTGCACATGGAAGGCCGTTCGCAGTTCGGCAGCAATGCGGTCGTTTTCTTTAAGTATCTTTCCTGCCATGGGTATCTGGTTCATATCTCCTCCATTTCCAGGTGTGCGAATTCCAGCTCGTTGCCGCTGATGAATGTGGTCTCTGCCGTGCCGCACTTCGGGCAGCGGGTCTCAAAGTCTGCGACCACAAAACGCTGCCCACAACTCCCGCACTCGTGACGCCGGGGCATGAATTCGATTTCTAGTGCACACTTTTCAAGGTCTGTTTCTTTCACCAGCGCCTCAAAGGAAAAACTAAGCGCATCTGGGTCTACACCTGCGAGTTCCCCAATCCGCACGCTGATCTTTGTCAGGCGCATTCCGGCACGTGCCTGCGCCTCGGCGCACGCGGCTTCCAGAATCGAGTTTGCGATGGAGAGCTCGTGCATGGTTTCAGCAAATCCGTGGCAGTTGATCTCCGGCAAGCATATCCACAATGCGAGTGGTCCCCAAGCGTGTGCGAAGGAACACCTGGCCGGGATGCCGGTCGATGACCGTGCCAATGATCTGCGCCTCTCGGCCCAGTGTGTGCTCACGCATGGCCGCAAGCACCTGCTCGGCAACGCCCGGCTCTACAATGGCGATCAGCTTACCTTCATTAGCAACATAGAGCGGATCAAGGCCCAGCAGTTCACAGGCCCCGTGTACTTCTTCCCGTAATGGGATCGCACGCTCTTCGAGCATCATGCCGGCCTGTGAACGGCCCGCGATCTCATTGCATGCGCTGGAAAGCCCGCCGCGGGTTGGATCGCGCATGCAGCGAATTCCAGGAGCAAAGTTGAGCATGGCGGCCACTAACTCATGCAGTGGCGCGCTGTCGCTTTTCACGGCCCCATCGAATTCCAGACCTTCGCGCTGCGCAAGAATCGCAATTCCGTGCTCGCCGATCGGTCCACTTAAAAGGATGCGATCGCCCGGCTTCGCCTGATCGGAGGAGAGTTTCACGCCTTCCGGTACGACTCCAATACCGGAGGTGTTGATGAAGATTCCATCGCAACTTCCTTTCTCTACAACTTTCGTATCGCCGGTGACGATCTCTACGCCAACGGCGGCGGCGGCTTGCCGGCACGACCAGACCACGCGCTGCAATGTCTCCATTGGCAGGCCCTCTTCCAGAATAAAGGCCACACTCAGGCACAGCGGCTTGGCGCCACCCATGGCAAGATCGTTGACCGTTCCGTAGACAGCGAGAGAGCCGATGTCCCCGCCGGGAAAGAACAAGGGCTTTACCACGAACGAATCGGTCGTAAATGCCAGGCGCGCTCCTGCGATCGGAATTACCGCTTGGTCATCGAGCCTCTGCAGCGTCGAGTTTGTAAATGCAGGCAGAAAAAGCTGCTGCAGCAGCTCCGCGCTCAATCTTCCACCGCTTCCGTGGCCCAGCAAGATCTTGTCGCCTGCGGGCAGCGGCACGGGACACGAAATACCATTCGATGATGCGAATTTTTCAGTCATGAAAAGTCACCACTCCGTGACGGCGATAAGTAAAGTAAGCCGCACAGGCGCCTTCGGGAGAAACCATGGGCGCTCCCAGCGGCTTCTCCGGTGTGCAGCGTTTTCCAAAAGCAGGGCATTCGGTTGGTTTTTTGAGTCCTTGCAGCACTTGTGCGCTGATGCATTCGGCCGGCTCTTCCACGCACATCGCGGCAATCGAAGAGAGTCTGCCGGCATCATGCGCCGCAAACTCCGGACGCAGGCGCAAGCCGCTCTGGGGAATCATTCCGATGCCCCGCCACTTCTGGTCAGAGACCTCAAACACTCGTTCCATCATTTCCTGCGCGGGCATGTTGCCTGCCTGGGATACCGAACGCACATACTGGTTTTCCACTTTGGCCGCACCTTCTTCGAGTTGGGTCACGAGCATCAGGATGGCTTCCAGGATGTCCACCGGCTCGAAGCCTCCGACCACAATCGGTACGCGGAAGTCAGCCGTGAGTTGTTCATACTGGCGGTATCCCACAACGGTACACACGTGACCCGGCGCGATAAAACCTTGGACACGATTTTCCCTGGAGCGCAGAAGCAATTGGATGGCGGGTGGAACGAGCACATGCGAGACGAGCAGAAAAAAATTCGTCAGCCCTTCGCGCTTCGCCTGCCAAGCGGTCATGGCATTGGCAGGGGCGGTGGTTTCAAAACCGATGGCAAGAAATATGACGCTCTTTTCAGGATTTGCACGCGCAATCTTGAGCGCATCCATCGGCGAATAGACCACACGCACGTCTGCGCCATTGGCTTTGGCGTGGAAGAGGTCTGTATGGGAGCCGGGTACACGCAGCATGTCGCCGTAGGAAACGAGGACCGTGTCCGGTCGAAGCGCAAGCTCGATGGCTTTGTCAATCGTTTCCACCGGTGTTACGCAGACGGGACACCCCGGGCCGTGCACAAGCTCCACCTTCCCGGCCAGCAGCTCATCCAACCCGTAACGCATGATGGTGTGGGTTTGGCCGCCGCAAATTTCCATCAAAACCCAGGGACGCTTCGCGATTGCGCGGATGCGGGCCACCAGCGAGTGAACAATTCGCTCATCCCGGTATTCATCGAGATATTTCACCTGGTTTCTCCCGGGCCCGGATCGTTTGGATCCGCCAACTCAGCTTCAAGCACCCCCATGCTTTCGAGTACCTGGTAGGTGCGTTCGGCTTCTGCCGCATCGACACGGCTGATGGCAAAACCGACATGAACCATGACGTAGTCTCCTGGATTTGCTTCAGGCACATAGTCAAGACAGGCACTTCGAACAATGCCGCCAAACTGCACGCGCCCGGTGCGGACGCCATTTTCGAGATGTGTGCTCAGAATCTTACCCGGAATAGCCAGACACATGGATTGCCTTTCGTATTACTGATTTGCTTTCTGAGCAGTCTGCGAATGCACTGCTTCCTGCCGACCCCGCTTTTGTCTCCTGTTCGAGCTACTATATCGAGCCTCCGCCGGATGCTGCCATGACTTATGTCACAAACAAGAGTGATCGTAATCACTGTCCAGCTTTGGCATTTCTTTGAGAATGGAATAGCAAGCTTAGAGCCAGAGGATGGAGGCCGCCTGACCGTGAACCGGAGGACTCCAGCCTAAGCGGCTTCCACCTCTGTGCTTATGCGGTAGGGCTGCGGGGAAGGAGGCAGTCATGAAAAACCATATGCTCGTCGAGGAAGAGAGGATCGAAGCGCAACCGGAAGAGCTGGCGCAGGTCCTCGAGATGAAACCCGCGACATCTGTTCCGCTTAATTTGTTTTCCGACTGTCTGCTGGAAGCGAACAGTTCACAACGCGCACAACGAAGATGGTCTGTCTTGTTATCGCTGATTTTCCAGGGCATTATGGTTAGTATTCTTGTCCTGTTGCCGCTAATGTTTACCGATGTCCTGCCGGCAAAACAACTGGTGAATTGGCTGGTTGCTGCGCCACCCCCACCCCCACCGCCGCCGCCGGAAGTGGCCAGTGTGAAAGTTGCAAATGTCACTAGCGATGTCTTGAACGGACAGCTGATTACTCCGGCAAGCATCCCTACCAGGATCAAACTGGTTAAAGAGGACGAAGCGCCACCTTCTGTCAATGCTACCGGAGGAGTACCCGGCGGCGTACCCGGCGGGATCCCGGGCGGCCAGATGGGAGGAGTGCTGGGGGGGATTATCAGCGCAACCCGTCTGCCGGTACGGATGCCGGAACTCTCGAAGCGGGTGCGGGTATCGCAAGGTGTCTCGGATGGCCTGCTTCTCCATAAGGTCGTGCCTGAATACCCACCTCTGGCGCATACGGCGCGTATTGACGGCACAGTAGTACTTGCTGCCGTAATCTCCAAGAACGGAACCATTGAAAATCTTCGACTGGTCAGCGGACACCCAATGCTGGCGCCTGCTGCCATCGAGGCAGTCAGGCAATGGCGGTATAGACCGTATCTTCTTGATGGAACACCCGTCGAGATAGAAACAACAATCAACGTAATCTTTTCATTTCAAAATCAATAACATTTTTTTGTGACTAAGGGGACCTATGAACCTCGAACTCCGCGCACACATCAGCGACGATACTGCTTTTCTCCATTGCGACGGAAGCATCAGAGCCGGCGAATCTGGCCGACTCTTGCGCGCCAACGTGACAAATTTATTGCATCAATGCCCCAAGGTCGTTGTCGATCTCAGCCGTATCGACTACATGGATAGCAGCGGCTTAGCAATTCTTGTGAGCCTTTATTCCGCAGCTCGCTGTGCGGGATCCAAACTTCAGTACAGGAACCTCACTACGGCTGTAGACTACAGCCGGTCCCGGGCCTCCGATTCGGCAACATGGTTTCAGCAAAAGGCCAGCTAATCATCTAGATTTTCCGCGAGTATAAAAGGTATGGGCTACCCCAATCGTGCCCTGATTCTCTGTCAAACTTCCCAAGTAAAATCGACTATGAAACGCCCCAGGCGAGAGAACCCCTCTCAGGCGGTTCTCGCCTCGGGCGCGATTATCTCCGGTTTCAAATTGATAAGGTTAGTTACTCCCTTTACGCCGGTTATGTTGCGGATGGCGTTTTCCGCGGCTTTGCGCTCGTGCCTGAAGTCCACGGTTCCTTCCAGGATGATCCACCCCTCGTGCACGTCCACCTTGATTTTTTCCTCGGGAACCATCACGTCCCAGTTGAGGACGTTGACCACGGCCCGGGCGATATCTTCATCGCTGCGCAGATGCATCTCGGGAACTTCTACTCTGATTTGATTGACTACAGCCTTCACGCCGCCGATCCGTTCCGCAGCGTGACTGGCCGCCCATTTTTCGGTAAGGCTCTTCACGGTTCCTGTGAGAGTCACAATGCCGTCTTTGGCGGTAATGCCGATGCCGGCAGCTTCGACGATGGGCTCATACTGCAATTCTTCCATGACATCCACTTGAAGCTGGGTATTCGTTTTCATCGGTGCCTCCTTTTTCGAGTGAGAATGTTGTCTTCTCGTCTGAATCCCAACGCCACCGGCGCTGCCGTGAATCCTGCCTGGGTCAGGCGGCAGTCGTCTGTGGCTCAGTTGGTTTCGTCTCACGATCCAGCTCTACAGGATGAATGTCGTAGGTGGTAGTAATCTGCGCCCCACTTTGGCGAACCATCGCTCCTACCGAACAGTATTTCGTCTCGGAAAGCTGGATGGCCTCTTTCACCGATTGCGGGTCAATGGCTTCACCGGTAATCGAGTGATGAATGCGTACATTGGTGAACACCTGGGGCGGTGTCGGCTTTTGTTCCGCTTCCACCGAAACAACATACTCCGTGAGTGTTTTGTGTTTCTTGCTGCGTAGGAACGTGGCTACATCAAAAGCGGTACATCCAGCCAATGCGGCGGCCATAAGTTCGATTGGCTTGGGTCCTGTCTGCCCCACGGTGTCATCAATGAGCAATTTATGTCCGGTGCCGGTCTGGACTACAAATTGCAATCTTGTGGGGAATGTAAGCTTCACTTTTGCCTGAATCATGGCATACTCCTTTCCTGCCTAAAGGATGCACCGGCCCCTCTCGACATCACCGTGACCAGCGTCACACTACAATTTGACCGCTTTTGCCCCCATCTGCGTGACCGCCGTCACAGCCACCTGTGAGGCCATGCCTGAGCATAGGGAGTGGTACGGAGATTTCCCATGGACCGAAGAAAAGTAACTATCGACGGCAACGAAGCAGCCGCTTACGTGGCGCACAAAATCAATGAAGTGGTAGCCATCTATCCCATTACTCCCTCGTCCGCCATGGGAGAGTGGGCCGACCAGTGGTCCGCGGAAGGCAAAACCAACCTATGGGGAACGGTGCCGCGAGTGATTGAGATGCAAAGCGAGGCGGGAGCCGCTGGCGCGCTGCACGGCGCCCTGCAAGGTGGATGCCTGGCCACCACCTTCACTTCGTCGCAAGGGCTGCTGCTCATGATTCCCAACATGTACAAGATCGCAGGGGAGTTGTCGCCGTGCGTCATGCACGTTGCGGCCCGCGCACTGGCGGCGCAGGCACTCTCGATCTTTGGCGATCATCAGGACGTCATGGCTGTGCGGCAAACCGGCTGGGCGTTGCTGGCCTCAAACTCGGTCCAGGAAGTCATGGATTTCGCGCTCATCGCGCAGGCGGCGGCGATGGAGTCGCGCATCCCGTTTGTGCATTTCTTTGACGGCTTCCGCACGTCGCACGAAGTCGCAAAGATCGAACAGCTCACCGAAGCCGACATGCGCACCATGATCTCCGATGATCTGCTCAGGAAGCATCGCGAGCGCGCGCTGTCGCCCGACCATCCTTTTATCCGCGGTACGGCGCAAAATCCCGACGTCTATTTCCAGGCGCGGGAGGCGGTGAATCCCTACTATCTCGCGGTCCCCTCGATTGTGCAGAAAGCAATGGATAACTTTGCTTTCCTCACCCGCCGCTGCTACCGGCTCTTCGACTACATCGGGGCGCGCGATGCCGAGCATGTGATCGTGCTCATGGGCTCGGGGGCCGAGGTGGCGCAAGAAGCGGTGGAACATCTTACCGCCGCGGGCGCGAAGGTAGGCGTGCTTAAGGTGCGCTTGTACCGCCCATTTTCCGTGGAGCGTTTTATGGCCGCGCTTCCTCCGACGGTAAAAAGCATTGCGGTGCTCGACCGCACAAAAGAATCCGGGAGCATCGGCGAACCGCTTTATCTTGACGTGGTTACCGCTATCAGCGAAAGCCAATCAGCAGGGAAGAGCCGATTGCAGCATGTCCCCAAAGTTATTGGCGGGCGTTATGGCCTGTCATCGAAGGAATTTACGCCGGCGATGGTGGCGGGAATCTTTGAGGAACTGAAGAAAGAGCAAAGCAAGAACCACTTCACCGTAGGAATTAACGACGATGTCAGCCACGGCAGCCTGGACTACGATGCTTCGTTTTCGACCGAAGAAAACGATACCGTGCGGGCGCTGTTTTATGGCCTGGGCGCCGACGGGACGGTAGGGGCCAACAAGAACTCGATCAAGATTATTGGCGAAGAAACCGGTCTCTTCGCCCAGGGCTATTTTGTCTATGATTCGAAGAAGTCGGGATCTTTGACGATCTCTCATCTTCGTTTCGGCCCGCGGCCCATTCGCTCCAGCTACCTGATTACGCGGGCCAGCTTTGTGGCTTGCCACCAGTTTGGCTTCCTGGAAAGAATTGATGTGCTGAAGGAAGTCGAGCCTGGAGCAACGTTCCTGCTGAACAGCCCCTATGGCCGCGAGGATGTCTGGGACCATTTGCCGCGGAGCATCCAGCAGGAAATCATCAGCAAGAAGCTCAGGTTTTACGTCATCGACGGTTACGCAGTGGCCCGCGAGGCCGGCATGGGATCGAGAATCAACACCGTCATGCAAACCTGCTTTTTCGCCATCAGCAACGTCTTGCCACGCGAACAGGCAATTACCGCCATCAAGAATGCCATCAAGAAAACCTATGGCAAGCGGGGCGGAGCTGTAGTGGCCAAGAACTTTGCCGCAGTCGACAAAACCCTCGATAACCTCTTCGAGGTACCGGTTCCCGCCAACGTGAGCAGCAGCTTCGATATGCGTCCTGCGGTGCCAGCGAACGCTCCTGAATTCGTGCGCAACGTTCTGGGTCCGATGATCCAGGGAGAAGGCAACTCCCTGCCGGTCAGCAAACTTCCGGTGGATGGAACCTATCCCAGCGGTACGGCGCAATGGGAAAAGCGCAATATCGCGCTGGAAATTCCGGAGTGGGATAAAGAGCTTTGTATCCAGTGCGGCAAATGCATCCTGGTATGCCCGCATGCTGTCATACGCGCCAAGGTCTATGAATCTGACAAACTCAAAGACGCTCCGCAATCGTTTCTCTCCGCGCCCGCGCGCTGGAAGGATCTTGGACACATGCGCTATACGCTGCAAGTGGCGCCCGAAGATTGCACGGGATGCACCTTGTGCGTTGACGTGTGCCCGGCAAAAAGCAAAATCGATCCTAGCCACAAAGCGCTCACCATGGTTCCGCAGCCGCCGATCCGCTTGCGTGAAGCGGCCAATTGGGATTTCTTCCTCGGCCTGCCGGAATTCGACCGAGAGAAACTTTCGCTGACCCAGATCAAAGACGTGCAGTTGCTGCAGCCGCTCTTTGAATTTTCCGGGGCCTGCTCGGGCTGCGGCGAGACGCCCTATGTGAAACTGATGTCGCAATTGTTCGGCGATCGCACCATCGTTGCCAATGCGACCGGCTGCTCGTCGATCTACGGCGGCAACCTGCCCACCACACCCTACACGGTGAACAAAGATGGCCGTGGCGTGGCGTGGTCCAACTCCCTGTTTGAAGACAATGCCGAGTTCGGCCTGGGCATCCGTTTGGCCCAGGAAAAGCAAACCGAATATGCCCGTGAATTGCTCAAACGGTTCTCTGCATATATCGGCGAAGAGCTGGTGGGGGCCATTCTCAACGCCGACCAATCGAACGAAGCCGGTATTCACGCCCAACGTGAGCGCGTAAAACAGCTCAAGCGAGCACTAGGGAACTCTGTACCCAACGGACACGGAGCAGATCTGCGCAACCTGTTTGCCCTGGCCGACATCCTGGTGAAGCGGACGGTGTGGATCCTGGGCGGCGATGGCTGGGCCTATGACATTGATTTTGGCGGCCTGGACCACGTGCTGGCCTCCGGCGAAAACGTGAATGTCCTGGTGCTCGACAGCGAGGTTTATTCCAACACCGGTGGGCAAAGGTCGAAATCCACACCCCGCGCCGCGGTTGCCAAGTTCGCTGCAGGCGGCAAGGCCACAGCCAAGAAAGATCTGGCCATGATGGCGATGAACTACGGCAACGTATACGTCGCGCGCGTGGCCATGGGCGCCAACGACATGCAAACACTCAAGGCATTCCTGGAGGCGGAAGCCTACAACGGCCCGTCGCTCATCATTGCCTATGCCCATTGCATCGCTCATGGCTACGACATGGCGCATGGGTTGGGGCAGCAAAAACTGGCAGTGCAATCAGGATATTGGCCCCTGTTTCGCTTCAATCCGGCGCTGGCCGGCCAGGGTAAGAATCCCTTCCAACTGGATTCCAAGCCGCCATGCATTCCGCTTGAGGACTATATCTACAAGGAGACGCGCTATACCTCGCTCACGCAGAGCCACCCTGAAGAGGCCAGGCGCCTGTTGCAACAGGCAAAGCAGGATGTGCTGGACCGCTGGAAGCTCTATGAAAACTGGGCGAGCATGCCCGTAAATGAGGACAAAAGTAAACCAACCGTCCAGTTCCCGCTGGAAGAGAAGGCCGGGACAGCCAAATCATAAGTCAGGATCGAGGTAGACAGAAATGATGCACTTATTGCCAAGCAACCCGTGGCTGATTGCGTGGTACATCGGGGTGTGGTTCGCAGGGACCGTTCTTCCGGCGAAGCTGGCTGCCCGTTGCGCCGGAGTAAGGGGGATGAATCAATCCTTTGCCATCCTCATTCTCAAGAAAATAATCAACATTCTATTTAGGTTAGGGACTGGAACTAGATCGGAGCGTCAATAGCGGGCACTCGGCTTCAACCGCGATCCGGTAAGCGACGGTGCCGGGAAGATGGGTGCTGATTTCCAGCGCTTTCCGAACTCCCAACCCGATCAGGTCTACGTTGTCATCATGAGCATGCGCCAGGATTCGCTCTATCGGATCGCCTATATCGACCACGAATTCAACGCAGCAACTTGAACTCAACTTCGGTCGCATGATGCACTCCATTTCCTGCCGTAGAGGCTCGGCCAACGAATGCACATCCGGATTTCGGGAAGCCTCATGAGGAAGCACATGCAATACCTTGATCGCAGCCCGGTACTCATGGGCGATCAATGCCAGGTAGGGAAAAATGGCCTGCGACTCGGGGGAAAGATCGGTGGGATAGAGAATGCTCCTGATCTCTTTTTGCCGGATAAACCGTTGCGCGATGTGCGGTCCGATGGTCAGCACCGGGCAATTCAGGTGGCGGAAAAGGTATTCGGCGACGGATCCCATGAAAAACCGCTTGAACCCGGTTCGCCCGTGCGTAGTTACGATGACCAGATCAATATGACGGTCCCGTACCAGGCGCTCAAGTTCCTCACCAGGTGTCCCGTTTTTCAAGAGTATTTCCGTCTGCAACCCGGCCAGTTCGGGCTTGCGCACAAGTTCATTCATCCGTTCTTTAACTGCGTTCCGCTTCCTGGCTTCGATCATCAGAAGAGTATCAGGCGAAACCATGGGAAAAGACGCAGACGGCCGGATATGAGCTATGCACACCTTGGAGTGATACTGGTGTGCAATCGTAGAAAGAATCGGCAGCGCGGCATGCGCGTTCTCTGAAAGATCAGTGGCAAAAAGAATACGCTTCAGCTCAATCGCAGGAATGATCGGAATCACGACAGCATGCATACGCAATTTCTCCTGCAACAATATTCGAGGATATTACCGCCTCAATACTGTGACCAGGATCACATCTGCCAGTGACCGTAATTACGCCGGCTGGTCATCCATCTCACAGCACTGCCATCACTTTCCCCGGGTGGGCTCGATCTGAATTGACTTGAGATATTTCACCAGGTTTTGCAGCCGGACATTCCCCCAATCCTGGTCTTGTTCCACCTCGTGAAAGACCGGTCCCCAAACCGGCATCTCACGCGAGCCGTGAGCTGTAATCGAAGTGTCTCCCGCAATGATGTTGCGAACGCTGTCTTCGGCGAAAACTCCTTTGTTCCTTTGCGCTATCCGCGTCAGGTCGGGAACATGTTTCTTCAAAGCTGGCGACGCAGGTCCATTCCCTGTGCCGCTGGTTCCATGACATGAGGCACAATAAGCGTTAAAGAGGTCTGCCCCCTGGATCGAATGGATCAACGGCTCGCTGCTTGGGGCCGGTTGGAGTCCAGCCTGAAAAGCCTGGACCTGATTTTGATTTCCAGCATGCACGATCAGGAGCGCAATCGCCGCAGTTACAAGCCAGAAGCCCCAGCGAAGATGTTTAGTAGCTGACATGATCTTCTACTCTCGTGACGCATTGCATCTGAAGCGAGAGCCCTCTTTTTCTATGGCGCCGAGAAATGTAAAATGCCGGCGCGCTCTTCATGGGCTGCCAGAGCTCTTGCGTATTCGTATCCAACCTCGAACGGCACATGGAGCTGCACATCCCCAAACTGAAAGACCAAAATGCCGGGCGGGACTTCGTGTTTCGATACTGCGTCTTCACCCGAGGGAGTGGGTGCTTTCGGCTGTGCGTGCATGTTACGAGATTATTTCGTTGCGGTAAGTCTTGCTGTGATTCCTATCACACCTGGATGTGAGATAGAACACTCTTTCTCGCTGACGATTTTCCGCAAGCTCAATTTAAAAAATGCGAGACATCTGTGGAGATTGGGAAGGGGCCGCAGAAATAGAAAGCAGCCAAGGCCCTCCTTGTTCCCTGGCTGCCTGGTGAGCAATGCAAGTCATTGACACAAACACAAAGACACACAAACTACGGCAGAACGGCTCATGCGGCCTTTGCCGCAATTTGTTTGGACTGCTCTGCTTTCTCTGCCGCAATTTGCAAGACCCCGTCTTTCAGCACCGCTGTTGCTTTTTCCGGGATAACAGCCGCGGGCAGCGAAACCGTGCGTAAAATCTGGCGGCTCGATGACTCCAGGGGACTGGTATTTTCCTCGGTCTTGGCCGTTCCTTGCTCGTGAAAGCCCCGGATCGTCAGCTTTTGAGGTTCGAACGCAACCTCCAGCTCTTCCGCTTTGAATCCGGGCACCTCGGCGCGGACCCACAGCGTGTGCTCTTTTTCGGTGATTTCCAGGGCCACCGGTTTCATAAATTCCTGCTCTGCCTTGAACCAGTCTTCCAGGTCATGCCCGTTTCCACGGCCACGCCACTCAAAGAGCTCGTATGCGCGCTGCTCAATCTGCTTCATCAGGCGATTCAGGTTATCCTGGTACGATGTAACGGGGAAGGGTTTCGGGGTGATTTTTCTAGGCGATGATGTAAGTGCTATTGGTTTCATAGCTGGTCTCCTAAATAGTTCGTTTGATTTCATGATCTGCTGCGCAATCCTCAACCGGCTGTGATCGCTGTCACCTGTTTATGTGACAGGCGCTCGCGAATGGCTCGATCAGAAATCAGCGAGCCCGGGCTTGACGATGGGCACGCGTATGGCGTTGAGAACCACGATCAGGTCAATGACTTCCTGGGCAACGGCGCCCGACAGGGGCGAAAGATGGCCGGTTGCGGCAGCGATCATGCCAATTCCGCTCAACAATATTCCTCCGACTGCGCTCTGCAGTGAAATTGCTTTCATCCGGCGGCCAATATGGATGAGCTCGTCAATCTTGCGCAGCGATGCATCCAAAACGACTGCATCCGCCGATTCCGAAATGGCTTCGCTGGCGCCTCCCAGGGCAACCCCGACAGTAGCTGCAAGCATAGAGGGAGCATCATTGATGCCATCACCGACAAACAACGTTTTGTGATGACGAGTCTCCTCCCGGACGAATGCCAGCTTCTCTTCCGGACTCTGGCTGAAATACGTTTCATCAATTCCCACCAGCGCGGCGATATGTCTTACTTCGCTTTCTTTATCTCCAGAAAGCAGGATGAGCCGTTGGGCCCGATGCTTCGGTCCAAGGTGCTGCACAAAGGGCTGGCTTTCGCCTTTCAGTTCGTCTGCAAAAGACAATTGGGCGGCAAATTTACCATCCACAAAAATCAGGCACTCGAGTCCGTTTGTGCAGGGAAGCAGCGCTGGAAGGGGGCCATAGAGAACTTCAGCTTTTTTTCTTCCTGTGACGTGAACAACATGTCCTTCGATCGTGCCCCGCAAACCATCGCCCGGATGCTCAGCCACATTGGCAGGCGAGAAGACAGCAACTTGCCGCTGACGCGCAGCTTCAAGGATGCCCCTGGCCAAGGGATGCCGAGAGTAGTTTTCCAGGCTGGCCGCGAGAGAGAGCGCCTCATCTTCGGTGTAAGCGGGTCCACAGAAGATGGTCGCCAGGACCGGGCGTCCGTAGGTTAGAGTGCCGGTCTTGTCGAATATGAAGCTGCGGCAGGAATCAATCTGCTCGAGTACGGCTGCGTTTCTGACAATAATTCCGCGCCGGGCAGCGAGCGAAATTCCACCCAATATGGCGACGGGAATCGCCAGCAACAACGGGCAGGGAGTGGCAATCACAGAGACAGCCAGGAACCGCTCGGGGCTTCCACTCAGCAGCCAGCCAAGGGTGGCCAGGCCCAGAGCCAACGGTGTATACCACGCGCCCAGCCTATCGCCGATGCGCCGTATACGCGGCTGGTTTTGTTCAGTCTGCCGGATGACTTTGAGGATGCGCGCATACCTGGAATCCTCCGGCACTTTCAGGGCACGAATCTTTAAGAGCGTAGCGCCATTGATTGCTCCGGAAAGCACCTTCGTGCCCGGAGCTTTGGACAGCTCGAAAGGTTCTCCGGTTAGGAAAGATTCATCCATTCTTCCGTGGCCCTCTGTCACCTCGCCATCAATCGGACAAATTTCATGCGGAAACAGTAAAAGGACGTCGCTTACATGAATCTCATCGGCAGAGATGTTTGCGAAGCTGCTGCCCTTCACAAGGTGCGCCTCCGTCGGCATTCTTTGCGCCAGGGCTTTGAGAACAGAAGACGCCTTCCTGGTGGCGTAGCTCTCCAGTGCCTGTCCTCCCGAAAGCATCAGAATGACGACCGCTGCCACCAGATATTGATGCATGAGAGCTGCGCTGACGACGGAGACGCCGGCAATCAGGTCAGATCCGAATTCCCGGTGAGCGAGCTTGCGTAACAGATCGAACAACAGCGGAACGCCGGCGAGCATGGCGGCGAATAAGGGCAAGACAGCGGTTCGCGCATCGCGATGCAGAGCAAACCTGAGAAGGATGTGGAACACAATAGCAGAAAAGACAAAGACTGCGATGTAAGTATCGCGCGACCACGTCAAAGCCGGCGGTGTTTTAGACCGCCGGCCTTTGTCTGCAGGTCGCCCTTGCGAAGCAATGGGCGCCTGTTCCGATGTGGTTGCCGAAACCGCCACTTGTTTTCTCCTGCGCCACAGAATCCGTTTGTAAGGAACAACGATCAGCGATTCTTCAGCGTGGTCGCGGAACAATCAGAACGGGACAGTCGGATAAGGTCGCCACTTCATAAGCGGTGCCGCCGACAAAATGACTTGCCATGCCAGCGGCTGCGCCCGCACCACGGGCGCCGATGACGATCAAGTCAGCCCGGTACTCCTTCGCAAGTTCGAGAATCTTGTCCTCGGGCAGGCCTAACCTTGCCGTGTAGTTGATTTTGGCCAGAGCCCCTGTCTGAGCCGGCATGTGGCTATACGCGTAATCGTGAAGTTTCCGCAGTATCGTAACCGGGTCGAAGGTGTCTATTGCGCCAGTTTCAACGTGCAACACAGTCAGTTGCGCATCATGGTCTTCAGCCAGAGCTGAGGCGCAGCGCAGAGCGTTGGCGGATGCAGCAGAGAGATCAATGGCGCAGAGGAGGTTACGAAATTCAACCGGTGGCGTATCCTGTTGCCGGATGTGTGGTCCGAGGACAAGCACCGGCCGTTCCACTCTTCTGAATACCTCTTCCGTGATCGAACCGATCAGCAATTTTCTGATGCCTTCGCGCCCATGGGTGGCCAGGATCAGCAAGTCAGGGCGGCGGCTCTCTACATCCCTGAGAAGGTCACCTATGCTGGATTCGTTGATGACGACTTCGGTGGTCACATCCTGTAACCCGGCCTTGGAGATCAAGGAATCGATTCTTTTCTCTGGATTCTCTTTCAATGGCAATACCCCGGCCGGCCAGGCGGGGAATGGCTGGGGCCATGTGTAGGAGTACACATCCCGGGGAGACATGTGAGCGATGAGCAGTTTCGATCCATACCATCGCGCCAGAGAAGCGGCATAACGTAATGGTTTCTCCGAATCATCACCCAGATCTGTTAAGACGGCGATCGTTTTCAGATCCAGATGGCGCTGAGTTGCAAGCCCGGGCCGGCTGCTTTCTGCGACGGGAAATTGCTGGAAAGGCTTGGAAGTAGCTTCCTGCCGGGATGACGAAAATGTTTGTGTTCTCATGGCGATACTCCTCGCTATTTTCTTCCTCCATGCTATTGCCAGGTTTGTAATTAGACTGTGACCGCGATTACTCATCTGTGTGATTACAGTCACAACTCCATCCCCGCAGTAACGGGGCTCTTCAAGTGAAATGTAAAAAGTGGAAATCTAGGACTTGCAGATTTTGTCAATTACATGCAGCAGAGCTTTGGGCCCCCGTGCTTTGTCCAGGACGAAGCCGATCTCAGCGTAATCACCTTCGGGATGGGAAGAGCTGCTGAACACCACGAGCGGCAGCTCTTTGCAAATGTTTTTTATCTCCCGGGCAAGCTTGATTGCGCTCGTCTCCTGGAACTCGCTATCCATAACGACAGCGTCAATCCGGTTTTGCTTCAGGAGTTCGAGCCCAGCCTGCGCACTGGAAGCGGTGAGGACAAAGTAGCCGTTCGCTTCCAAAAGGGCCCGGTAAATCAGCAACATTCCTGGAGAGGGGTCGATGCATAGTATCGACCGATGCGCATTAGATTCCACGTTTTTCACAGAGAGGATACTCTCCTCCAGAAATTGGGATTGCATTAGACCGCCAGTTGCTCAAGTATTTCAGGGCGAAGCACAGTCAAAGATGAACCCTTGACGGAGATGACTTTTTCACGTTGAAACTGCTGCAGCACACGGCTGACGGTTTCACGAGAGGTCCCGGCCATGGCAGCAATCTCTTCCTGGGTAAGCAGCACCACAAGCCGTCGCTCCATGCGTCCTGATTGAAATTGGTCTTTGAGCCATTCCAGCAATAGATTTGCCAGCCGCCCCGCAACCGTACTGGGAAGAGCCAACCGCCGAACGTCATTGAACACAGCCTGGTACTCTTTGAGCATCAGGTGAGTTGCAGCCAGAGCGGCGTCGGGATCATTCTCCAGGTATTTGAGGAAGTCGCGGACAGGGATTGCTTGTACCTGCGCAGCCTCAATAACTTCGGCCGTAACTTCGTAAGGAGCGGAAGCCAGGGTTGCACTCAGTCCCAGAACGGCGCCGGAACGGGCAATTCGCAGAATCATGGTTTTGCCTTCCTGAGAAGCAACTGACAGTTTGATCCGGCCGCTTCGTACAATAAACACATGCTGAGGCTGCTCCCCTTCCATGAACAAAGTAGCGCCACGGGGATATGAGGCTTTGATTCCAGCAGTCTCAAGGCCTGGAAATGTGTGCGGTTTGGGCGCGGCGAGTCGCTGATATGCTTGCCGAATAACAATTGGAAGAGACTTGGTTGACTGCACAGCTAAACTGGATGATGCCACAGTTACACCTCCCTAAATTCGTTGCCAACGTGCCTACAAAGCATCGTTGCACTTTGTTTTAAGGCATGCCAAAAGCCAAACTGTAAGTGTTTGATTCTGCGGAAGTTGGACGAAAAAGTCTTGCAGATTGGGGAGGCTGTTTGTGCGAAATGGCGCAGCAAAACCCAGGTCGGTTGCGCTGAATGACGCAGATGCGTGAAATCAGGGCTTGCCGCGTCACGTGATGGCCAAAGGGGGGCGGTTCTGGAAATTATTCGGAAGATATAAGATTTAAGATGGTTGCGCGGCAGCGCTACTGCTGAAACATGAATAATAAGGAACATGACCGCGTGTCCAAACCAGTTTCCTTGGTCATCATTGATGACAATCCGCGCAGCCTGGAATTTATCTCTACCGCCTTCTCTCGCGATGGCATAACGATTTTTACCGCCTCAAACCCAGAAGAAGGTCTGGACCTTGTCTACACCCACCGCCCCCAAATTGTAATGACAGACCTGGTCATGCCGGGAATGACCGGGCTCGAGGTGCTGGAGCGGATCATGGATTTCGATCCAGCGACCGACGTCATTCTTATGACCGCCCATTACACGACTGAAACAGCAATCGAGGCCATTCGAAAGGGAGCAGCCGACTATATGAACAAGCCCATCTCATTACCTGTTCTGCGAGAGCGGGTTGGGCGCCTGATCGAGACGGCTTTGCAGCGCCAACAGATCATGGGCGTGGATGATGACTTGTTCCGTAAAGCGCAGTTTGAAGGAATTATTGGTCGCGCGCCACAGATGTGGGAGTTGTTCTCGCGGATGCGGCGTATCAGTCCGCACTATCGCTCTGCCCTGATCACCGGCGAGACCGGCACCGGAAAAGATCTAGTTGCCCGGGCATTGCATGGTTTGAGTCCGGCTAAAGGCAGGTTCGTCGTCTTAAACTGCTCTGCTGTCGTAGAGACGCTTTTTGAAAGCGAGCTGTTTGGCCACGTACGCGGCGCGTTCACGGGAGCAGATCGGGACAAGCCGGGCCTGTTCGAACATGCCAGCGGAGGCACATTGTTTCTGGATGAGATTGGCGATATGCCGCTGGCCACACAGGCCAAGCTGTTGCGGGTCTTGCAAAACCAGGAAATCCTTCGCGTAGGATCTCTTTCACCACAAAAGATCGATGTTCGTATTCTCGCAGCCACGAATCGAGACCTGCGCAGCGCCATCGCAGACAAACAGTTTCGAGAAGATCTTTATTATCGCCTGTCCATGGTTGAGATCCATGTGCCGCCACTGGGCGAACGCATGGAAGATATTCCTCTGTTGACGCGGCACTTTATCGAGAAATTCGCGAAGCAATATGGGAAGGATATTCGCGGACTTACGCAGCGTGCGCAAATCCTGCTCTCACGGCACGCCTGGCCGGGGAATGTGCGCGAACTGGAGAATGTGATCGGACATGCCTGCATGATGGCCATGGGCGACACGCTCGATATCGTCGATCTTCCTGAATGGCTGAGACAGCCTGCCGGTAAAATCCAGCCGCAACCCACGTTTCCATCCGAAGGCAGTGCAGACGCAACTGCGCCGGCGCCCTCCTTCGACGAACATGAAAAGAAACTTCTGTTGCAAATCATGGAACAGGTTCACGGCAATCAGTCGGAAGCGGCCCGCCAGCTTCGGATTGGCCGCGATGCGCTACGTTACAAGATGAAGAAACACGGCCTCATATAATTGTTTAATTGATCGAGGAACATTGTGCAGACAACTGAGACGGATTAGAGCAACCGGCTGATTTCGGCCCTGAGCGTGGCCAGGGAAACCGGCTTCGTCAGGTATCCATTGAAGCCGGCAGCCAGAGCTTTCTCGCGGTCTCCTTGCATGGCGCTGGCGGTAATCGCGACAATAGGAGTTTGCCAGAATCGCGGGTCACGCCTCAATTCCTGGAGTACTTCAAAGCCGCCCAGCTTGGGCATCTGCAGATCAAGCAAGATCAGGTCCGGCATCTGATCTTTGGCTTTGGCCAATCCATCTCCTCCATCGGCAGCTTCGATGACCTCATATCCTTGGGGTTTTAGTGCGCTGCGAAGCAGCTCACGGCTGGTCGCCCGGTCTTCGACAATCAGTATTCTTTTCATGCGGCCTTTCGGAAGTATCCCCAACGCTGCATACTATTGTGGCGCATCCGCCGTGGGGGGCGTTGATGGTCCCTGCAACGGCAGGGTTAGCGTGAATTCACTGCCTTGCTGCGGCCGGCTCTTTACCGAAATGCGGCCGCCATGCATCTCGACCAATTTTTTTGTAATGGGCAGTCCCAGACCGGTGCCCTCCCGAACTCCGGCAGTGGTGTTGCCGACCTGGTAGAACTTTTCAAAGATGTTCGCATGTTCCTCAGAAGGAATGCCGACGCCGGTATCGCCGACAGTGATCACAAGGGAACCGTCATGTGCCGATGATTCGACCCAAACCGTACCGCGCTCTGGGGTGAATTTGACGGCGTTGCTCAGCAGGTTGTAGAGGGACTCCTTGATGCGCAGCCTATCGGCATAAAGCGCCCCGTCATACATTGCCCGTTGTTCAATCCTGATTTCTTTGGCAATGGCCCGCTGTTGTATACCGGCTAACACCTCTTGAACGCACTCGGAAAAGTTGAAAGAGGCAAATTGCAGCGTGAGCCTTCCGGCTTCAATCTTGCTGAGATCAAGCACCTCGTTGATCAGTTCCAGCAGGTGGCTGGAATCGCGCAAAATGTGCCCAAGAAACCGCTTCTGTTTTTCATTGAGAGGCCCCTCGATTTCTTCCGTCAGAAGTTCAGAAAATCCGATGATGGTATGCAAAGGCGTGCGCAGTTCATGGCTCATGCTGGCCATGAATTCGCTTTTCAACCGGTTGGCATGTTCAATTTCGCGGTTGCGGCGTTCCAGCTCCTGGTTTTTCGCCGCGAGTTCTGTCGTGTACTGCTCCCGCATAGCACGCAGATGATCTTCTGCCTGCTTGCGCTCGCTGATATCACGAATCAGGGCGATGACGTGGAATTCGCCATCCACCATGTTGGGACTGAGACTGATTTCCACCGGGAATAGAGAGCCGTCTTTTCTTTGCGCTTTGAGCTGCAGGCCGCTTCCCATGGGCCTGACCTGTGGATGTGACGTGTATTTGTCGCGATGACTTTGGTGTTGCGGCCGCACACTGTCTGGCACCAGCTTTTCGACCTTGAGTCCGAGCAACTCGTCGCGGCTAAAACCGAACATCTTCTCCGCTGCCTGGTTCAGCAAGGTGATATTCCCCTGCTGGTCAACTTCGAGGATGCCGTCCGGAGCCGCCTCCAGAAGATTACGGAACCGCGTTTCGGCTCGCGCCTCGGCCGCAGCTACTTGCTTACTCCGTGCAGGTCGTGATTTCGGGTTCAAGAGATACAGTAACCTTATCCCCGCAGAACGGGTGATGCATCATCGCAGACGCAATTGATTCTTGCATTTTATCCAAAATTACGTGATTTGATGTGAACCTCTGTTTTTGCCGCTGCTTGATTCCAATCACGCAGCCGCGTGACAGTCATCACAGCCCAAAGCTTTCTGCTCGGCGCATAGTCAGTACAGAAATTAAGGAGGCGACTATGAGAAACGCCGTTGGAGTTACCTTACGAGCGCTCCTGGTAGTGGTTCTGGTGACCTTGGCAGGCGTCCAAGCCACGTCCCAGGAAAAGAAGCCACCGCTTCCCGGCATTCCGAAGTATGAACCGTTGAGTGAAGTAACTTTGGAAGGAAGGGTACAAGAGGTGAAGGAATATCACTGCCCCATCAGCGGGACCCTGGGTAGCCATATTGCAGTCAAAGAGGAGGGAGCAGGAACAGGAGTCGTGGAAGTGCATCTCGGGCCGGTTGCATATCTCAAGGAATACGGCATCACGATCAAACCGGGCGATCTGGTAACCATCGTTGGCGTGAGGGTCGTCTTTGACGGCAAGCCGGCGATGCTGGCCAAGACAATAACCGTGGAAAGAGACACTTACGCCTTCCGCAATAGCAAAGGCACGCCGCTGTGGTGAATTGATTGTTGTTCCAAAAAGGATGACTCCTTAGCAAGTAGTACTTTTAAGTAGTGGGCCTATGTGCTCACTACTTTTTTTTGCATTTGGGAAATCACCGATACAGTTGCAAGCCATGCGAGTACTCAGAACGCAAAGGGAAGCTCTTTTCTCGTTCTACTTTGTTGTCACTTCACAAGTGTGACGCAGGTCACATCCGGGGTGTGAGCAAGAGTCTTACTCTAAGCTGTAGGTAATTGTATTCAAGAGGAGTTGTCATGGCCCCGGCATATAACTTCCAAATCGTTGAAAATTGTTTGAAATGCCAACACCGTGAGGACCACCTGTTTTGTAACCTTCCCAGCAGCGCTTTAGCCGCGCTACAAAGAATCAAAGCGACGTCGGTTTATCCCAAGGGCGCATTATTGTTCATTGAGGGGCAAGCGCCGCGAGGTGTCTATATCCTATGCACGGGGCGGGCGAAGCTCTCCACAACTTCGGCAGAAGGGAAGAGCATTATTCTTCGCATCGCTGAGCCGGGAGAAGTGCTGGGGTTGAGTTCGGCGGTTTCAGATACGCCCTACGAGGCGTCAGTGGAAACGCTTGAGCCTACCCAGGCCAATTTCATTTCTCGAACCGACTTTTCGAATTTTCTGAAAGAGCATGCCGATGTGGGCATAAAGGTTGCGCAGCAGCTTACGCATAACTGTAAATGTGCCTACGATGAGATCCGCTCGCTAGGCCTTTCTAACTCCGTTCCCGAAAAGATCGCCAAGCTGCTGCTGCACTGGTCGGAACATCCGCTCAATCTTCCCAGGAAAAAACCCAATGAAATCGCGATACGGGTCACGCTAACGCAGGAAGAGATTGCCCAGTTTGCAGGGACCTCCCGCGAAACGGTTTCCAGAGTGCTGAGCGAGTTCAAGAGAAAGGGCTGGCTCAACATCAAGGGGGCGACTTGGTGCATCATGAACAAACCTGCCCTGGAAAGACTCGTGACCACGTAAGTCACACGGTTGCGTGACTGCAATCACATCTTAGGAAAGCCCTGGTGGCTATATTGGCAGCATGAATTACGCAGTTGTGAATGGACAAAATACGACTACAAATACAAATGCAAATGAGCTGTATGCGCCGCTGCCGGCCGAGATACGTCACAAACTGGAAAAGCATGAACAGACAAAGACTGTGCCTGCGGGCACCCGTATCATCAGTCAAGGCATTCCTCAAGCCTACCTTTTCATCATCAATTCCGGTTCGGTGGAACTATCGGTGCCCTCACTGGGGAGGAGTATCAAGGTCGCTGTGGCGGGTAGCGGGAAAGTTTTCGGGCTGCATGCCATGGTCTCAGGAGAGCTGCCAAAAGTAAATGTTACCTGTCTTGAAGAGTGCGCTGTAACCCTGATTCCCAAAGAGAAGTTTACTGAGATACTGGAGAGCAATCCGCAGATTTACTTCGCCATTGCCAAGGTTTTGAGCCAGGATCTCCGGATCGCTGACGATTTGCTTCGCCGTATTCCCCGCAACTCAGGCCCAGGCCGCCGCTTCAAGAACGACAAAATCAACTGACCGAAATATCGCTTGAGAAGTTGTTCTCCCAATCTTCAACAAAGATTATCGCGGCCGCATGGAATCGGGCAGGTAAAGTTGTGCGTCAATGCACACGAGGTTTTGCAAGATCACAAATGGCGGTCACAACCCTCTCTTGCGGTGCGCCGAAGCGAAAGCCGGCTCTTGCGAAAAGATCTTTCATGTTCATGTTTTCGGCAAGCAGGGAGCCCTCCAGCCTGGTAATACCTTCCTTGCGGGCGATTTCTACGGTGCACTCCAAAAGGTAGCTGCCCAACCCGCGGTGCTGATACTTGTCGGCAACAATAAAAGCTACTTCGGCATCATTGCCAGTGCGATTACGAATAAGCCGGGCGACGCCGGCGATATGCCTGGCTCCGCTTCGATCCGCATGTTCGGCAACCAGGGCGAGCTCGCGGTCATAGTCAATGAAACACTTCGTGACAAGCCTCTCGTGAGAAACCCGGGAGTCCAGATGCAAAGGCGCGAAATAACGCAAGTAGACGCTTCTTTCTGAAAGCTCCTGGTGAAACTCAACCATCAGGGGTTCGTCGTCGGGCCGGATAGGACGCACCGTGAATGAAGCGCCATCGCCGGTCTGCCAGGCGGAAATGTATTGAATGGGATAAGGCCGAATCGCGGGGCGGGGAAGGCACGCATCCTGAATACTGGCTGGATGCAGAACAATGCGGGCATCGAGCGCCATTAAGACATCGGGCCCGGCCAGCAGCGGATTGATCTCAATATCGGCAATGCGAGGATGGTCAACGACAAGCTGGCCGAAGCGGACCAGAAGCTCTTCAAGCTTCTCCATGTCCACGGGCTTTCTGCCGCGAATGCCTTTCAGTGCCTGGTAAATGCGGGTGTTTTCCATCATGCGGCGCGCCAGGGTCGTGGTAAGGGGCGGAAGCGCATGCGCCCTGTCCTGCATGGTCTCGACCCACTCGCCTCCCAGGCCGAATAGCAAGACCGGCCCAAATTGGGGATCGGTGGAGCTGCCCACAATCAACTCGTAGCCAAAGCGGTTGATCATCGGCTGAACTGTAACTCCCTGGAAGGCGCCTTCGGCGGAAAATGCGTTCTTAATCTCCGAGTAAGCTGTGCGCACGGCGGCGGGGTCGCGCAGGTTTAGCTTCACCCCGCCTTGATCGGACTTGTGGGTCACGGTTTCAGAATGGAGCTTCAGCACGACAGGATACCCAATGCACTCCGCTGCGGCCACAGCGTCATCGGCCGATGTGGCCACTTGCGCGACCGCAGCCGGTATCTGGTACGCGGAGAGCACCTGCTTAGACTCGTATTCCGTGAGGATGGAGCGTTGCTTGTTCTGGGCCCCGGCAATAATCTGCCCGACAGTTCGTGATGCAATCTCGGTCAAGCCGGGCGTCAACACCGGAGTCTCATAGAGCGCCTGCAGGTTCAAGTTGTAACGCCACATGTAGGCAAAGCTGCGGGCGGCTGCGTCAGGATATTCAAAAGTGGGAATATGGGCCTCATTCAGGACGTTGGAGGCCAATTGCATGCGGCTGCCGCCCATCCAACTGGCGAACAGTGGTTTGCTGATGGCTGCGGCTGCTTTGGCAACGAACCCGGCAGATTTTTCCGGCTCGGTCATTCCCTGGGGAGCAAGAATGGAAAGCACTGCATCGCAGTCTGGATCGCGCGAAACGACTTCCAGCGCTTTGGTATAAGTTTCAGGAGAGGCGTCACCCAGAGTATCCACAGGATTGGCGTGACTCCAGGCTTCCGGGAGAAATTTGCTCAAAGCCTCTTTTGTCTCGGTTGAGAGTTGCGCAAGCTGGCCGCCGTTGCTGAGGAGAGAATCGGTAGCCAGTACCCCAGCTCCGCCCGCATTGGTGACCACGGCCAGGCGTGGGCCCTTGGGAAGAGGTTGCTTACCCAGCACCTCTGCCATATCGAACAGCTCAGCGATATTAGCAACTCGTAAAATGCCGCAGCGGCGAAACGCAGCTTCGAAAATCTCGTCCGACCCGGTGATTGCACCTGTATGAGAGGCTGCAGCCTTGCGGGCGGCCTCTGTACGGCCAGGTTTAATGACAATGATGGGTTTCTTGAGGGCGACTTCCCGCGCGGCTGAAAGGAAATCACGTGCGTTGCCAATGGATTCCATATAGATAAGGATGCTGGTGGTATAAGGATCATCGCCATAGTGGTCGATCAAGTCTCCCCAACCGACGTCCAGCATGGAGCCAACAGAAACGAATCCGCTGAAGCCCACATTTTCGCGCCGGCTCCAATCCAGAATTGCCGTGCAGAGGGCGCCGCTCTGGCTGAGGAATGCCAGATTTCCCGGGAGTGCCCCGGATTGCGCGAAGGTCGCATTCAACCCGGTGCGCGGGTTCATGACCCCCAGGCAGTTGGGACCAATTACGCGCAGATGGCTGGAGTTGAGCACCCGACTGACTCTTTTTTCACGCTCCACTCCTTCTGCTCCGAGTTCCGCGAATCCTGCGGAGATCACAATTGCACCATCAACGCCGGCATCGGCGCACTGCTGCAGAACACCCGGAACGGTTTCCGCCGGAGTAACTACCACTGCCAAGTCTGTCTTTTCGCCGATCGCAGCCACATTGGGATAGCATCTGATCCCCAGAACGTTGCTGCGGGCAGGATTCACTGGAAAAATGGTCGCGCCGCTGGGCTGTTCGAGCAGGTTACGCAATACGCTACGACCCACGCTCGCCGGCTTTTCCGTCGCGCCAATTACAGCGATGCTCTTAGGATAAAAAATGGACTGAAGTGAACTCCGCGGCAATAAAGGTCCCCCAAGATTCCAATCTCGCGACGAACCTACATTTTACCGGCTTGCATTGATTTCGCGATGCACTGTTTCCGGCACAGTCCTCGCGGAGGCCGGAAGGCCGTTGTTTGTTCGTTCTCCATTTTCAAAAAGTTTCTTCAGGTGGTTGAGATCCTGATCCAGAATCTTGGCGGGATCGGAGCCAAGAAACTCCGCAACAAAGCGTCCTAAGATCCCCGCTGGGGGACGATAAAACATGCGGAGGTGCAGCCGCGTACTGCCATCGTAAATAGGATCAAAACGTGCGACCCCGAAGTTTCCAATGGTGGAACCAGGCAGGCTTTTCCATTCCACCAGTGTATTGGGAACGGTTCTGATGATGGTCCCTTCCCAAGTGAGAGGAATTCCGGCAGGCCCAATCATCTTCCAGCGGTACAGGTTTTCACCAAGCCGTTCGATACTAGCAACATGGGAAAATGCGCTCGGATAATTCTCAGGATTGGCCCAGAAATTAAATACATCGGAAATTGGAGCGTTAATATTGATCGTCTTTTCCAACTCAAATCCGGGACTCTCTTCGCCAAGCGCCAGCGTGGAATTTAAGTCGTTGCGCATCATGCTGTAGGCCACCAATCCCGCGCCCACTACGGCGGCCGCTCTTCCGCCCGTTTCTTTTTTTCTCAAACCATAAACGGCGAGAGCCGTTCCTGTTGCTCCAACCAGCATGCGCTTGGAGGGGCTCCAGTTCAGCTTGTGTTCTTTCCGCGCACGACTTAGGGAATCCAGATCGTGATTTTGAAGCTGTTCGGGCGCGTAGGTCTCCAAATGCTCCTGGATCTCTTTCACCCCGGGTACAGCTTTTACAGCGCGAAGAAGCTCATAGATTTCATTGCCGGGAACCGTTCCCCATAGAGTTACCAATCCGTGGTCGCATAACACATGCACCTTGCGGGGATGAGAGAGAACCCGGCCAATGCGGGAGCGAACGCGGGCTTCGAGTACCTGTCCGGGAGGATCGTCCGCTCTCAGGTTGGAATGGATGCGCGCCGATATTCCGGTAAGGTGGTGTTGGGTGTCGAGCAGTGATTTCTTGACCTTGTCCGTGGCCCGCTCCCATAGGTGTCCGGCGCCTTTCACCAGCCTGGCGCGACGTATCGGGCCTTGCCTTGGATCGGTCAGATAGGCGGTTATGGCTCCGGCTCCGAGACCGATACCTCCCATCAGAATCCAGCGAGTGAGTTTGCTTGGATTGCTCATAGGCTTCTCCTTAAAGCTTACTTTTAGCGCAGTCTCGACTCATATGGCTGTGACGGATATCACGCATCGAATGAGAAGCCGGCGGATTTCTTCCCCCCGGGTAGAGGGGATGGGGTACTTGCTTGCTAGTCTGTGGAGCTCCCGAAAGGCTACGATAGGCGCTTATTTACTGGGGAAAGTTGCCTTCGGGTGGGGGACTAGCTGAGGGGAGGTCCAAGCTCTCAGCTGCAAGCTCCAAGGAAAGCACGAGCTTAGCCGCGGAGACGCTGAGGCGCGGAGGAAAGCAGCTCCAAGCTCACAGCTCTCAGCTCCAAGAGGGCAAGTCGCTGTGTGGGCGTGCTCGGCACACAAGAGGCTTGCTGCGTTCTCTCTGCCTGGTAGATAAATTTTCAAAGACCTCAGGGGCTTCATTTCAACCTAGCCGCGCATTCTGGAATGCCTTTCCGAACCTCGAAACCTGTGCTCTTTCAATAAGTCGGTATGAGACTTCTGCCGGGGCTGACGCCGTTTTGCACTTGCCGATCTTGCCTGGGTGGGGGTGAGAGGGGCTCCGGTTTGGAGTTGCCGTTCATGTTTGGAGGCTTGGGCTGCTGAATGGGTGTACTCCCGACAGATGCAGGGCTGAGATGGTTCGGCAGGTTAACCGTGCCGGGCACACCGCCATCATTCTGCGGGCATCGAGCCGGCCTGCCGGGATCCAGGATTGTCGTCGTGGAAGTCTTGCCGTCAGGGTTGGGAATAATAACGCTACGTTTACCGGTTGCTATCTCGGTAATTTCAAGGCGGGCCCTGGGGTAGTGCGGCTTTTTACCGGAGGAGGCGCTGGCAGCTTTGCGTTCGGCTTGCAGGGCACGAACGTTGCTGTTGAGGGTGTTGAGCAGGACGGAGGCGAGATATCCGATGGTGCGGGCGCTGTGGAGATCCATCTCGCCCTGGCGAACATGGTCGACCGTTTCCTCGAGCAACTCAGTTATGTCGGAGAATTTTCGCAATGGCTTGCGAGGAAGGTTTGCGGGCAGCTTTTGAGCAGGCTGGGCGTTATGGCTGCGGATGACTCCGCCGGCCCGGCGGGCGGCGGCGCGTTTCTCTTGAGACGCAGGGTCGTGGAAGAAACAATATTGCTTGCCCGTACGAGGATGGGCCTTGCAGGCGGTTCCGTCCGGGTTGTTGTGGCAGCAACGTTGTGGTTGCCGGCTGGGATTCGTCTTTGCTCCGAAGAGCTGTGGAATTTTCATGAATATTCTCCTTAGAAACACCTCTAGGAGAATGATGACCTACATTTCTTAAGAATGAACTTTTTGATACCACTCTTGTGGAATTGGCCGGGAATTTCAAATCTAACCACAAAGGAAACGAAGGAATGAATCACAAAGGATGCAAAGGAATATGCGTCAAATTTCAAGTTTCCAGTTTCAAAAAGCAGTTTCGAATTTCCAGCATTCAAGTGTTGGCCTCCGACGTCCCGGGATAGAGCGGTCAATTGCAGCTATGTCAGATCGGGAATTTCCCAAAACAGCAGAGCCTAGGTTTTCCGGGTGTTTCAGCGTAATGCGTACGCTCAGCCCGATGGCGAGTGATGTGGATGGTTCCCTGGTACTTGTTTTCCACCGATATCCATCGTTAATGTACTTGTGTTATTGTTGGCGCGGCTTGGGAAGCATATCTTGGAAGCTTTTAGATTGTGACGCACGTCACAGACGCTTCTCGCATCGTTAACGATAATGCTCAGTATTTTCTTTTCAATTTTTAACCGAGGCGCCAGACTATGGTGAAGGCAAGATCAACCACGCTTCTAAGCGCAGTACTCTTCCTGTTTGTCATGGTGTCATGGCAGACCGTCTCTTCTCAACCCCAGGACCAATCGCCAGGCAATGCCAGCTCCAATGCGCAATCGGGGCAGGCAGAGGCGAAAGGCAAAAAACAAAAAGCTGCTAGAAGCGATGAAACCGGCGCGTCGGACCTCTACGCTACGACAGACACATCGCAGTACGTTGGCTCGGATACCTGCAAAACCTGCCACGAGGAAATGTTCAACAGCTTCGAGCGGGGGCCGCACTGGAAGACCGAGACCGACAAACACCACGGTCCTGCATGGCAGGGCTGCGAGGCTTGCCACGGCCCGGGCAAAGCGCACTCGGAAACAGGCGACGTTTCAAAGATCATCAATCTGAGGAAGCTCTCGCGGGAAGAGTCTTCCCGGCGCTGTTTGAGCTGCCACGAATTCGGGGAAGAGCACAGCAACTTTCTGCGCTCGGAACATTTGAAAAACAACGTGGGTTGCATCGATTGCCACTCGGTGCACGCAGCCACGGTGGAACACCGGCTCTTGAAGGCGGCGGAACCGACACTCTGCTTCACTTGCCACCAGGAGAAGAAAGCCGATTTTACGAAGCCTTTTCACCACAGGGTGAATGAAGGCCTGATTGCCTGCAGCGATTGTCACAATCCCCACGGTGGTTTCAACACACATCAGTTGCGGGCAACGGCGGCACAGGACCAGGTGTGCTTTACCTGCCACGCCGACAAAGCAGGTCCGTTCGCCTTCGAGCACGCCCCGGTCAGGACCGAGGGTTGCGTATCTTGCCACACGCCCCATGGCTCATCGAATCCACGCCTGTTGAAGCGCAGCCAGGTGAATTTGCTTTGCCTCGAATGCCACACGTTTACCGTGGACTCGGCGGCGCCGGCGATTCCCTCGTTCCACAACCAGGCGCAGAAGTATCAAGCTTGCACGCTTTGCCATGTTGCAGTTCATGGTTCGAATTCCGATCGTTTCTTGTTCAAACCGTAGAGGAGAAGATGACGACGATGACCGAAAAAAAGGCTTCTGGCTCTGTTATGGCAACTTCGCGGGGTTTGGCAGCGGCCGCCATGGTGCTGTGTGCTTTGTCATTGCCGGCGCAGCAGGCGAGCGATCAAAAGGCGCCGGCCAGCGACCAAAAACAGGCTGAACCGCAGGCGACGATCGGCGTGAGCGTGGACGCGGCGCGCAAGACCAGCGATCTGCCGACCTCGGTGACCACCGAGAACAACGCCGGGGTGGAGAGCGCCGGCTATGAGATCAAGCAATCGGCGGAATTTGGCGCCCGCATCTCCGATTTCAGCGGCAGCCATGCCATGTGGGACACGCTGGTCAACCTGGGCACCGGGCCGCGCCTGCTGGAATACACACTCGACATGCACGCGCCCAAGCACACCGGCATACTGTTCGACGATCTCTCGTTCAGCAACTTCGGATATGGCGGCGATCCTGACAACGTGACGCGGCTGCGCGTACTGAAAGGCACGCTCTACAATCTGGATGCGAATTTCCGGCGCGACAAGAACATTTTTGACGATAACCTTCTGGCCAATCCGTTGAATCCAACCAATTCCAATCCCAACATTCCGGTCCTGAATTCGCCTCACGAATTTATCCTGACGCGCAGGATGAGCGATGTAAACCTCAATCTATTCACGCTGGCCCCGATCAGGCTCAGGTTTGGATGGTCGAGAGTGGTGAATGAGGGCAACACCTTTTCTTCAACCCACCAGGGGACAGAAGGATTATTGCTGCAGCCTACGCGGAATGACACCGACAGCTATCATGGCGGGATTTCCTTCCGTTTTATTCCTCGCACCAGCATCAACTACGATCAGTTCTATACGTTTTTCAAGAATGACACGTCGGCCCAGCTCAATAGCCTGCCATTTACGCTTGCCGGCGGCATTCCTGTTGATCTGGGACTACCGTTCAACACTCCCGCCGGCCAGCCTTGCGCCACGCCGATTTTGGGAACCGGTTTTGTCAATCCGGCCTGCAACGGATATTTCAGCTACAACCGTTTCGAGCCAACGCGAAACTCTTATCCAACCGAACAGGTCAGCCTGCAAAGCAGCTACTTTAAGAAGCTTGACATCTCCGGCAGGTTTAACTACACCGACGCCAACGGCAAGGTGCCCAATTACATTGAAACCTTCAACGGATTGCTTACACGCACGCGCCAGCGAGATTTTCTAACCACCGGTTTCGCCAATGCGCGGCGGCTCTCGGCAACGGGCGATCTTGGACTTACGTATTGGATCACCGACCAACTCCGGTTGGTAGATGACTTCCGCTCCGACAACTTCCGCACTCCAGGGTCGTGGAGTTATATGACGACCTCTCTGTTCGGGGCGACACTGCTCTCAAATCCGAACCAGTTCAGCCTGGCTACTTGCCCTCCACCGTTCACGGCAGCCACATGCCCACAGCACAGCGCCAGTTCATCAGCGGACATTGTTCAGGACAACTGGAACGATTTGTTGCGGCAAGACCAGAAGGTCAACACTTTTGAGGTAGAGTATGACGTTACCCGCAGGATTACAGCTCACGTAGGTTATCGTTACGAAAACCGCGAGATCGTGCATAACGTCCAAGACGTGCAGCTACAAACTTTTTTCCCAACCCTGGCCGCTCGTGGTGGTTGCGTGCCCGATCCGACCGGGACCTGCACCGCGACCGTAGTCGTGGGAGATAACAACACGGTTCCTATCCATGCTCACTCAGCTTTGGCGGGGTTCGCGGCGCGGGTGACGGATAATTTTCGCGTCTCCTTTGATACCGAGCTGTTCTATGCGGATAAGACCTTTACCCGCATTTCGCCCAGGCACTTGCAGCAGTACAAATTGCGCGCCACATACCAGCCCAAGGATTGGCTGAATTTTGGCGGGACCGTCAATATCATCGAAAACCGGAACACAACCGCCGATATCGGCAACTTCCAGCACAACCGCAGCTATGCGTTGACCATGACGATTGCTCCGCCCGAAGCCAAATGGGGCTTCGACTTTTCGTATGACTATGACGACATTTTCTCGCAGACGAACATCTGTTTTGTGGCTACTCCGTCGCCCCCGGCTGCTCTGAGCTGCGGTACACCATTCCTCTCGGGGATTTCGCTCTACAAAGAACGGGCGAATAACGGCTCCAGCTCACTCTATTTCAAACCTATCCGCAGCTTCACCGCGGCGGCGGGTTACACCATTACCAGCACGGCGGGAAGCACGTTGATTCTGAATCCGAATGCTCCCACAGGACCTTTGAGCCTCAACTATCATTTGCCCTCAGCTTCGCTGGCATGGGAATTCGCCAAACATTTCACGTACAAGACGAATTGGAATTACTATGACTACCACGAGAAATCTAATCCGGGGCCGACGTTACCCAGAAACTTTCGCGGCAATGTGTTTACCTTGTCGGTCCGGTATTCAATGTGATCTGGATCACTGCGCTGATGGACTAGGATAGAGAAGAATGAAACAGGATGAGGGAGGAATCTTATGAAGTCGCTTCGCTTACGTGCTGTCGTAGCTGGTGCGGTTCTTACGGCTGTCCTGGTTGTAACCGGCAGTGCTCAGACTGATGCCGCAGCGCTTTACAAAACCAAATGCCAGGTATGTCACGGCGCCGATGGAAAAGGCGATACACCCATGGGCAAGAAACTCGGAGCAAAAGATTTTCATGCTCCCGAGGCCGCAAAAATGCCGGACGCTGAGCTTTTCGATATTACGAAAAAAGGCAAGAACAAAATGCCGGCATACGGCACAAAGCTCACCGATGACCAGATCAAGGGCCTGATCAAGTACATCCGCACGTTGAAGTAGTAGAAGGCGCGCTGCGGAAGGCGCAGCATCTGATTGTGGTTGTCCGGCCCAGGATACGAGGAAGTGTGATGAAACAAGTCATCCGTACTGCAATTGCATTTTGCGCTGGATTCACGATGATTGTAATGCTGCTCTCCTCTGCCGCCGCACAGAGCAGCGCAGACCTTTATAAGTCGAAATGTGCCGCCTGCCACGCCCCCGATGGAACAGGAAATACGCCGGTGGGCACGAAACTGGGAGTGAAAGCCTTCAAGGGCTCGAAGAGTTCTGATGCAGAGATGTTCAATATTACAAAAAAGGGCAAGGGTAAGATGCCCGCTTACGAGAATAAGCTCACAGACGACCAGATCAAAGACCTGGTGAAATACATTCGTGGGCCAGGGAAAGGGAAGTAAGCAACTACCGCAAAGTCCGTGAGTTTGTTCAATGCCTGAGCAGGACAAGGACCTCTAGTGAGTGCCGGCCAATGCGAGATTTCATCTCAAGAAGTTGCTGACGGCTGCCGCTCGTGGCAATCGCACTTGACCAGAGGCCGACTTTGGATTCTTGCGGCGCTGCTGTTCGCCGGAACGGCCCAAGCGCAGGATAATAGCGCCTGTCTATCCTGCCACAGTGATATTGGCGACAAGCTGAAAGAGCACGCCCATGCTTCTCTTTCCTGCCAGAGCTGCCACCTGAAGCATGAGGAATATCCTCACCCCGATAATGTTCCCAAGCCTGCCTGTACGACCTGCCACGCGACCATTGTTAAAGACTACGCCCGCGGGGTGCATGGTCAAGCCGTGGCCAAAGGCAACAGCGCGGCTCCGGACTGCAGCACATGCCATGGCAGCGCGCACGAGCTGGAAAACACCAAGACAGCGAAATTTCGCGCAGGCATACCAGAGCTTTGCGGCGCATGCCATTCCGATATTGCGGAACAATATCAGGGCAGCGTACACGGGCAGGCGGTGCAGCACGGAATTATGCAGGCACCGGTCTGCACAGATTGCCACGGCGAGCACTCAATCCTGGCCCCGAAAAATCTGGAATCATCCGTAAATGCCCGCCATATCCGCGATACCTGCGGCCAATGTCACGGTGATGTTCGTCTGACGCGCCGCTTTGGGCTTCCCGGTGACCGCATCATAAGCTTTGACGCATCCTATCATGGCCTTGCGGCCAGCGCCGGAGTGGAAACGGTGGCTAATTGCGCCAGTTGCCATGGCATCCACAACATCCGGGCTTCCTCGGACCCGCTCTCAACCATCAATCCTAAAAATCTTGCGGCAACGTGCGGCAAGTGCCACCAAGGCGCGGGGCAGCGGTTCGCGTTGGGACGAGTCCATTTAATTGCCGGCGAAACCGAACCCGCGGCGTTGCGTTGGGTGCGCCATTTTTATCTTGCTGTCATTCCACTCACCATCGGGTTCATGTTTCTGCACAACCTTGGAGACTGGCTGCGAAAGCTGCGGCGCCTTCGTTTTGCATCGAGCCCCATGGAAACGCCGGCGGCGCGCGACGAACCCGAGCTGCGCATGTTTCCCTTTGAGCGGACCGTGCATGCAGCCATGGTCGTCTCTTTCATTGTGCTTGCCTGGACAGGCTTTGCGCTGAAGTATCCCGACCAATGGTGGGCGCGGCCGTTGCTGCTTTGGGAAGCGGCAAGATCAACCCGCGGCATCGTTCATCGCGCTGCTTCGGTCGTCTTTATGTCTGCGGGACTGGCGCACGTACTGTCGCTGATCTTTCATCGCGGACTGCGTGATCATTGGCGCCAGCTCTGGTTCAAAGGCCGGGATGTTCACGAAGCCTTTGCCAGCCTGGTCTACAATCTGGGCATTGGGAAAAGATTCCCCGGCCGCTCGCCGCATAGTTACATTGAAAAGCTCGAGTATTGGGCGCTGGTCTGGGGTTCTGTGGTGATGATTTTGACTGGAGTCTCTTTGTGGGCCAACAACCTGGTGCTGCGCTGGCTCCCCAAAGTTGTCTTGGATGTGGCCACGTCAATACACTTCTACGAAGCGGTCCTGGCGACACTGGCCATTGTTATCTGGCACTTTTACTTTGTGATCTTTGATCCTGATGTATACCCCATGGATTCAGCATGGCTCACAGGGAAATCTCCGCGAAAAGAATCGAAGCCGGAATTAGAACAAAGCCAGGGGAAACAGGAAGAACCGGCGGATCCTGAAAAGGGAAAACAAGAGGAGAGCTAATATCATTATGAAGAGACTGCGAGAATGGCTGTCGCCGCTTGTCTATCTTTCCAACAATTGGATCAGTCTGACCGGTGTAGTCGTGGTCACGGCGGCTACGGTCACCTGGTTGTTGCTTTTGCCGGTCACGCTCCGGGGCGGAATTCTGCACCCCTATTTTGGAATCCTGGTCTATTTACTGCTGCCAGCTATCTTTGTGGGTGGACTTCTTGTGGTCCCCCTAGGAATCTGGTTGCGCCGGAGACGGCAACGCTCTGCCGGGATTTATCCTGCTGAATTTCCTCCTCTCGATCTGCGGAATCGCGAAATGCGCAAGCTGGCAGCTTTTGTCGCCGTTACAACGTTCGTAAATATCATCATCGCCAGCCAGTTTGCCTACAGCGCCGTGCGCTACATGGATACGGTCTCTTTTTGCGGCACTACGTGCCATACGGTCATGAAGCCGGAGTATACGGCCTACCAGGACTCACCCCATGCCCGGGTTGAATGCGTGAGCTGTCACATCGGTTCCGGGGCGTCATGGTTTGTACGCAGTAAACTTTCCGGTGTCGGCCAGGTCTTTGCCGTCACATTGCACAACTATCCGACCCCGATTCCTGTGCCTGTCCGTAATCTCCGCCCGGCGCGAGAAACCTGCGAGACCTGTCATTGGCCGCAAAAGTTCGGCCAAGATCAATTGCGCGATATTCCAACCTTTGCCGACGATGAAAAAAACACTCTGACGCACACGGTGCTCATGGTCCATGTGGGTGGCGGCAAGTATGGCGTTGGCATCCACGGGAGGCATTTGGGGGTTGGCGTTGTCGTCCGCTACGCTGCTTCCGATGAACGCCGGCAAACTATACCGTGGGTGGAATATACCTCCGAAGGCCACACCACGGTCTTTGCCGCAGGCGGCGCCAAACCGGATCCTGCCAAGATTCGCGTCATGGACTGTATGGATTGTCACAACCGCCCCACACATATCTTTCAACTGCCGGAGCGGGCCGTGGATCAGGCACTCTACGCTCGCGATATCTCGCCCGACCTGCCCTTCGCGAAAAAACAGGCAGTGGCAATCCTGAAGCAACCGTATTCCTCGGATGACGATGCCGCCAGCCGTATTCCATCCGCCTTTGAGAATTACTATCGAACCACCTATCCTGATGTCTATGCGCAGCATAAAGATGATGTGCACACCGCAGGGCAAAAACTGCTCGCAATTTTTCAGCGTAATGTTTTTCCGGCGATGAAGATCACATGGGGCACCTACCCTAACAACATCGGGCATGTGGATTTTGATGGTTGCTTCCGCTGCCATGACGAGCAGCACACCAGCAGCGAGGGCAAAACCATTACCCAGGACTGTTCCGCCTGCCATGACATGTTGGCGAGCGACGAGAAAGACCCAAAGATTCTCAAGGATCTCGGACTGGGACCCAAGCCCGGGAATACCACAGCCGACACAGGTCATTGAGCATCCCGGCCGTGAGTTCGGTTTTCTGGCCCGCCCTGGAAGCCGCGCTTCTAATTTTCAATACAGAGTGGGAATGACACTCGTCACTTTTTGGTGTGATGGCCATCACGGCGAAAAATCTCTTATGGCTCCATGATGAATAAGACTCAGACGGATAAGCCGCATGAGTGAACTGAGAGGCCATTCGAGGCGGGAGGTGTCCCATGGGAGTCTATAAGAGAGAACTTCTCCGGGTGCTCAAGAACGAGCTCGAATTTCTCGAGAACGGCGGCTACGGGGATTTTGAAAAAAGATCGTGGAGGCCGGCGATGTTTTTTGAAGATTCGCCCACCTGCCCCAACCATGACCTGGTTGAGAAGCTTGTACCGTGTGCCCGCTGCCCGCTGCTCCAGCTAGTTCCACTTGCGAAGAGGTCGAATGCAATTCCGTGCCGGGATATTTCCCTCAATGAAGAGGGTGAGACCCTGCAATTGCTCTACGAAACGGCGACCCGCAATGAGCTGGAGTTGAAGCTGGATCATTGGTTGCGGAGAACCATTGCGAGACTCGAGGAAGAAGAGAGCCCATTTCCCGTCGAGTCTGAGACGTCGTTGAAGATATTTCATGCATAGCCCTGAAAACAACGAGGCACCAGAGGCGGATTGTTGTGGCAAGTGCAGTTCGAAGTGTTTCACACACAGCCTGAAATCGCTGCGGGTGGAAAGGAGCAATCCCATGCAAGTTTCTGAAATGATGCACGAATATCCCGTTTGTTGTACGCAACTCGATACCGCCCAACAGGCAGCGGAGCTGATGAAAGAGCAACATGCCGGCGCCCTGCCCGTGGTGGAGAAAAATGGCGGCGGAACGCTGGTGGGAATCGTCACGGACCGCGACCTTTGCTTGCGGGTGATTGCCGAAGGCAGAGATCCTCGCAAGGTGCAGGTGCGGGAGTGCATGACAAGCGCACCCATTTACTGCAGGCCCGAAGATGACGTGCAATACGCGCTGTTGCTGATGAAAGAACATCATGTACGCCGCATCCCGGTGGTGGATAGTGAGCATTGCATTTGCGGCATGATTTCGTTTGCCAACCTGGTGAGCAATCATGTTGACGCGGAAGAGATGATCGAAATGCTCAAAGCTGTATCTGTGCCCACGCCGGAGGCCCTTCTGGCAAGACACCCCTGAGTAGCAGCGCTGGTTTTCATTTGGATCCGTAGGTGCATCTCTGTCCACTTAGTGCAGCGACGGGGGCTGGAAGCAACGCGACGTCAGGAACCTACATCCCACATCGCCTCAACCAAAGCTGGCTTCAATATCCTCGAGATAAAAAATTCTCAAGTGCAAGCGGCGCAGAATCTTAAAGGGTCCTGAGGGCGGGACTGAAGCCGGCCCCTTTCAAACTTTATTTGTTGAAACCGGTCTTAGATTAGAATTTCTTCTAATGGGCGTCGCGGGGTGTGCCCCCCGGCCGGACCATATCCCATGCGAATCAGGAGTTGGGGATAGCCTTCCATTTCGAACTCTTTTTTTACATAGGCACGGAGTGCGGCTACCTCAATGGGTTGATTCAGGAAAGCCAGCCAGATGCCCTCCAGGCATGCACGCAGGGCGATCGCCTGCAGAGCCTGGCCTGCGCATAGCCATTGTTTGGGAGAATCCTTGGCAGTGCCCAATAAGAACAGGCCTGGAGATTCTAAGACCAGGTTGCGGTCTCGTCTTGCCTGCCAGTCGGGAAATCGGAAGGTGCGAAAGAGAAATTTTCCAGGGTAGGTCAAAATAAACGAAGCGCCGGTCGCGTACCCAGGCATGCCATCACGCCTGCCTTTGCGGGTGGAGGCTGACCAGGAAGCGAGCTCATCTCGAAAACTCTTGTTCGAGATTTGTACCCGGTTTGCCTGGGCGACAAAATTTGCCGTTGCTTCACGCACGCCGCTTTCCTGAAGCAGCCGCACCCAGGCTTGCTGATTCCGGCTGATCTCTTCTACCTCCGCCAGGAAGGACTTGGGAATCGGCCGTGCCTCAAAGGGAAGCCGGCTCGTACGCCTTCTCGGCATGGCATGGAAGAGATCGCGCTCTTCGGCGCTGGCTTGCACAGCAGCACCCAAACGCACACGAGCCAACACTACTTTGGATTCCCCTCCGGCTGGGACGACCTCCTTCGCGAGAGCTTCCACGGAGCTGTCGTAACCGAAATAGCGCAGCGCCAGCGTCAGATTGTAAAGCGCAGCACCGCAACTGATGACCAATTCCCGGTGATCGGGGTCTACCGCCGGGAGTGTTCGCCTGAGGTCTGCGTAAAGGTCAATGTGGTCCGATTCCACATGGAAGAGCCATGGTTGAGCATTATGTGCCGAAGGCGCAAGAGAGGCGTAATTTACGCAAAACAGCAGTTTCTCCGCTTTGCTCCGATCGCGAGGAAATGTTGATTCTGCTATTTCCCAAGGATCTCGGCTGGTATCAGGCGTGGCCGTTTTTATTGCCATGGCGAACCTCTTTTGGCCCTGTACCGGGCCAATACCAGCCAGTTTTTCATGAAGAGAAAAATGACCGCAGTGATCTATATCACATTCGTTCGCTATATCTGCAACAGCTACAGGAACTCGCGGTCAGGATGAGAAGCAATAGGGGGAGGGGCGATACCGATCTGATCTGAGCGCCTGACCGCTTGTCTCGGACGATCCATCCACTATTTCGCCAGAAGCCAGGTAGTCGAGCTGACGTCGTAACCAGTCGCGCCAGCATTCCACGATCTCTCGCTGCGTGCTGGTTCGATACATTGTCTGAAGTGTCTGCCGATCAGCGGTCAAGACGATGTAGCGACAAGGACTGGAGCTGAAACGATATTCCGGAGGCACGAATCTCATCAGGGGACAGCGCCGGCAGCTCTCGCCTCTTGTGTTTCGTATGCAATTTGGTCCATCTTCGAGAACCAGAGGCAAGTAGCCCGTGATCCGAAACTTGCGGTAGCCATTCTCCGAGGCATATTTCAGCTCTGCCTGGAGCATCGTAAGCAGTCTTGTTGTCGAGCGCGTAGATTTACCCTCCCTCTCTCATCGCCTTCTGCCGTTAATGTGTGGGGGGAAATCACACCTGGGTAACATGGCCAAAGAGCGATTGTTTGGCAATGTCGCTGCGGGCTTCAGCCAAAAGCCATATTATGGATAGCTATGCTTCTTGTATGGCACTACTCTAGTGGCGTACTACAGAAATCAGAGTGACGGCCATCACACCACGGACAGAGTGAATCCCGTTATGGGAACCGTTCTTATTTTGGGAAGTGCAGAATTGTTACGATAGTAACTTGGTGATGATCTGATTCAGGCGAGAGTAATTGGGGTGCCGGCAGGCTTAGTTCCCGCGCCCCAAGTTAAAAGTGCTGTATTGCCTTGTGTGGCACACGCGCCAAACTACGCAGCCGAAATGCAAATGCCAGCACGTTGGCCGCGCTGAAGAGCGTATACAATGCCAGCCAATGCAGTGTGTCCTGGGCGTTCGCCGGGAGGTAGAAAACAAGATAAGCCCCGAGTGTAAACAATCCGATTGCCGCCAATGCCAGAAACCATTCGTCACCGGGATGTCGTCGAAGCCTGGCAGCGGTGGCCAATTCACATGCCCCCACCAGGAAAGCCCATAACACGATGATGTGAATGAGTGTGATGAGGTTCAGGCCCGGCACTGCCAGTGCAACAGCGCCTGTGGCGCAGGCGCCTAATCCATCTATGAGCAGCAGCCACCACAGCCGGTCCCTGCTAAGACTTCGGATCGCTGCCCCGACGGTGAACACTCCGGTAAGCAGCGCCAGCCAGCCAAAAAGTTCCATCAGAGCGACAAAACTGATGGCCTTCAGCAATGGCCAAACCACAAGACTTCTCAGGGAGAATGCAGCCATCGCGAAGAGCACGCCGAAAATTCCCCGAAGCACAAACAGGTACCAGTTATGAATCAAGAGCCGTAACATTTGTCCCTCAGCACCAGCGGTTGCTTATAAGCCCCACCAGCGCATCCACTCAATCAGGCATGCAGTCATTAGCGCCAAACACGCAGTCACGGCGATTGCCAGAGACCACAGTAATATTGTCTTTGCGCCTTCTATTCCGGACGATGAAGTCCTTTGCTGCACGTTCATATCACCACCCCCGACGGTTACTTGCTGCTCATGCCTCGACGATGTTCCTTGTGCTGCTCTGCGCGGGGAGGAGTAAACGCATCTGAGTCCTGGGAGAGCTCGTCGGATAGCCCGTTGCTGTTCGAAAGCCACTCTTCTCGTTGAGCCAGTTCTTCACTAAGCCGGTGACGCATTCCCTTGATAGCATCCACCAGTGGTTTGGGAGCACACTTACCCAATCCGAAAGACTCGGGATTTGCAAGTATCCGTCCCAAATCCCTATACACTTCCTCGATCTGGTTTGTCAGACGTGTCATTGTGAGTCCCTCCTTTCATCAATAATCATAGAGGCGCCACGTCTGACATACCGTGATGAACATCACAGAAGACCGCTCGATTCATCCTTGAGCGTGGAAGCAGGCTATTGGTGATGAGCATCACAGCAATCCGGGACGCGACTGGAGCAAAATACATTTGGGCTCAAGAAAGACAAGAAATGCAGGGAGGTGGTTATGAAGATCCTATTAGCCATCGATGGTTCCAAATTCTCGGACAGCACCACTCACGCAGTAGCTGCGAACTTTCGCGCTCAATCTTCAGAAGTGCTCGTGTTGCAGGTGGTGGAACCCTTTGTAGTCTCGGTTCCTCCGCAGATGGCAGCAGGCTATGCACCCGAACAAGCGGTACGTGAACAAGAGCGGTTAACACAGGCCAAAGAATCCGTTGAGCATGCTGCAAACATGTTGCGGAGCATCGGCCTTAAAAACGTGCAGTGCCGCGTGGTCGAAAGCGAGGTAAGGACCGGAATCCTCAACGTCGCTGAAACATGGCATCCTGACCTGATCATCGTAGGCTCACACGGACGAAAGGGCCTGCAGAAATTTCTGCTAGGGAGCACGGCGGGGTCCATTGCCCGGTATGCGCCCTGTTCGGTCTGGATCGTGAGAAACGGCGTCAGCGCTTAACATCTTTCCGGGGCGGCCTCAGGCTCGACAGAAAGCGAATGTCCCTGGATGGCAAGAGAATCAGTCTGTTTTTCGTCCTAACCCTAAACCCATGTGCATTAACCGCGACCCTCTCCTGCCGTTGACGAGTGACACAGATCACAGCATAAATCGGGACTGAGAGGAAAAATAACGTCAGTTAGAGGTGGATCATGAACGTCACTTTGAAAGACGTACCAACGGGAACCGCACCAACTCGAATCGCGATCCGAACGGTGCTGTGCGCTACCGATTTTTCAGCTCCCGCTCAGGCAGCTTTTCTGTGTGCCCTTGGCATTGCACGCGCCCATGAAGCGGAGCTGATTATTCTGCATGTAGTGCCGCCGGCACCTTTCGATCCCCAGGCTGGATTTTTGATCACACCCGATCAACTGGAGAAGAACGCCAAAGAGGGCCTCAAGCAACTTGGCTGGAATGCCGGCAAAGTTCATCACCGTTTGCTGCTGCGCTCAGGCGAGGTCTGGCCAGCAGTGAACGACGTTATTAATAAGGAAGAGATTGATTTGCTGGTGCTGGGAACGCACGGACGATCTGGGGCGGGAAGGCTGGTACTGGGATCGGTCGCAGAGGAAATCTTGCGCCGAGCGAACTGCCCCGTGCTCACGGTTGGACCTAATGCGATAGCAGCAAACGGCATGATGACCAAGCCCTGTGCTGAGGCGCGCCGGATTCTGTTTGCCACCGATTTTAGCGCTGAGTCTGGCGCCGCCATGCCGCTCGCACTTTCCCTGGCACAGGAAAACCAGGCGAAGCTCGTGTTGCTTTACGTTCTGGAGCAGACGGACCACGACTATAGAAGAGATCCAGAACGTGCACTGGCATTTCTCACCAACGAGCTCAGGAAGATGGTACCGGAAGACGCAAAGCTCTGGTGTGAGCCAGAGTGCCTGATTGAGTTTGGGCCACCCGCTGAGAAAATCCTGGAAACCGGTGGAATTCTGAACGCGGACATGATCATTATGGGGGTTCGCTCCCCTGGTGACCGCTTATTTGCAGCGACTCATCTTTCTGCTTCAACTGTTCACAAGGTGATTGCCGGCGCTGCATGCCCGGTGCTGACTGTGCTGGGCTGAAGTAACGAGGTGAATTATGAACGTACAACTTCAAAGTCGAGTACCCTCGCATCGGAAGGTGGCTGCAAGAATCGCTTTCTTCGAGGCAGCCAGTGATGATGCGCTTTATTTCGAGAAGTGTTTTAGCGCGTTGGCGTGTTTTCACCCGAATCCGCTTGATCCGGATCACGTGCGCCAGGCAGAAGGCGCAGAAGCAATTGTAATTTCCGTGGGCTCGCGCATCACACCCACAATGCTGCGCGCCTTGCCTGGGTTAAAGCTGATCGTTACCCGCTCCAGCAGCGTTGATCACATTGCTCTTGAGATCTGCAGGCAGCGCCAGATCACCGTCTGCAACGTGCCAACCTATGGTTCGCGCGCGGTCGCCGAGTTCACCTTCGGTCTCATTCTGATGCTGGCCCGCCGGGTAGGGGAAGGTATCCGGCGAGTGCGCGAATCGCATCAATTCAGCAGTGTAGGATTGCGTGGCTTCGACTTGCAGAACAAGACGTTGGGAGTCATCGGGACCGGCCACATTGGGCGCGAGGTAATCCGCCTGGCCAGGGGGTTTGGCATGAATGTGCTCGCTTGCGACATCAAACCCGATTTGCGGCTGGCCGAAGCTCATAAGTTCAACTATGTCGCGCTGTCGGACCTGTTGTGCCGCTCTCATGTAGTCACGGTTCATGTGCCTTATGATGAGGGTACACACCACCTTCTGAACCATAGCAATCTTAAAGATATTCGTCCGGGCGCCGTGCTGGTCAACACCTCACGCGGAGCTGTGATTGAAACCAGTGCGCTGATCGCCGCTTTATACTCCGGCGCTTTGGGTGGGGTTGCGCTTGATGTGCTGGAAGAAGAACATACGGTGCAGGACGAGGTGGAATTGCTTCTTCTCAATCGAATTGAGGACAATAAATTACGAGTGCTTCTGGAAAACCACACCCTGGTCAACATGCCTAACGTGATTCTCACGCCCCACATCGCTTTCAATTCACATGAAGCGATGGGGGAAATTTGGAGGGTAACCGCTCAAAACGTCCAAAAATTTCTGGAGGGGAACCCCCAGAACGTAGTGAACGCGTGAGGGTGCATAAAGGGGCAAGGTGCGGGTAGGTGGATCCTATACGATGCGAGAAACTGGAGGCATCTGTGCTGATCAATCAAATAACTGAGAAAGAGTGCTACACGATCCTTGGGCGCGCCTCCATTGGAAGGCTGGGCTGTTGTCTGAATAACCAACCTTATGTAGTGCCGATTTTCTTTGCATACGAGACTGGCTATGTTTATGCCTTTTCGACGCTCGGACAGAAAATCAAATGGATGCGTACGAACCCTGAAGTTTGTCTTGAAGTTGATGAAATCGCGACTGACTTTCAGTGGGCAAGCGTGATCGTCAGCGGGCGCTACCAGGAATTGGTCGAGCCTCAATATACCAAGGAACACGCTCATGCGCGAGCGTTGCTCAGCAAGCGCTACCGATGGTGGCAAACTGCTGCTGCCGAGCGCCAGTTGAGATCGGGCGACAACATTGATCCGCTTTTCTTCCGCATTCGTGTTGATTCGATCACCGGCCTCCGTGCTGAACATATCGAATCTCCTGCTGCGTAGCATTATAAGTATTGTTGCCTGTGCCGAGGATTGATTCTAGAGCAATTTCAGGAGTGGTGTATCCCGCGCGGCACCGGGGCTGGAAGCCCATTTGTTTTTGCGTCTCAACGCCAGCCTGAAGGCCGGCTCTTCCACGGTAGAGGACACAGCAATTGTGGAATCGCCATAGAACCAAATACGGTTTCTGCGCAGCACACTCAGTAAACGATCTTTAGATGTAGTCGAAAAGGGTCATAAACCCGAAATCCATGTGCAACTGCTGATGGCAGTGGAACAGCGTCAGCCCTGGATTATTGGCGACAAAATCCACGGTGACCTCCTGATACCCTCCTACCATGACCACATCTTTCAGGATTCCGGCAGTCGAGATTCCCGCCAGGCTGGTCAACTCAAAGCTGTGTCGATGGAGATGAATGGGGTGGATGTCGTCGCTGGCATTGCGCATGCGGATTCGATACCGCCTGCCTTCCGTCAAGTGAAACGAAGCCGGAGCCATTTCGTTGGCCATCGGGTATGCGGCTCCGTTAATGGTCCAGCGATTGAAGCCCTCTTCAGCAGCATTGTCTTTTGCAAAGACCATTTCGAAACTTTCGTCCGGTACTGGCGCGCTCGCGCCCGGTTTGGCGAAGCGGGCATAGTTCCAGCGGACCCGGGGCGGAGCAATCCACTGAGCTTTACCCGCGTATCCGGCATATTCCACGACGATGCCCATGCCATGATGGCGGTCGTCATCGGCAGTATCGCCCATGATCCAAACTCCCGGGTGGTTCATCTGCACGATGGCAGAAGCTCGCTCAGCCGTGCCCAGCCAGAGCACCGGAACGCTGGCGGGATTCGGTACAGGATTTCCGTCCAGGGCAACCACATGAAAGGAATGTCCAGGTAAAGCCAGGCTGCGAATCTCCGTAGCGCTTCCGTTCAAGATATGGAAGAGAACTCGTTCGCCCTGCTTCACCCGGATCGGCTCACCGTGGTGCAGCATCCGGCCATTGATGGTAAAAGAACCGTAGCCGACTTCGTAGCCATGCGGCATGCCTTTGGCGAGGGAAGCCTTCATGGCAGACTCGCCCTGCTCTTCCAGCGCCTTCACCTTCGTCGCGGGAGAAAGAAAGTTCATTGGCATATCTCCGCCGCGGCTGAACGTGGGCTCGAACTCCTTCAGCACCAGAAAGACCTCGCGATCATAGTTGCCCGGCGCATTCTTTGGTTCGATATAGACTGCACCAACCTCGCCGTTGTATTGCCCGGAGTAAAGATCGGCTCCGGCTCGATTGTGCGTGTGATAGAAACGAAGGCCCGCCGGTCTTGGCATAAATACAACTCGACGTTTGCCGCGCGCGGGAATAAAAGGTGTGCCCTCTTCCGCCGCTCCGTCAACGTCAACCGGAACCATCTGGCCATGCCAATGCAGTTGCTCCGAGACATCGGTTTCGTTGTAAACATCTACGGTTACCTGCTGTCCTTCTTTCAAGCGCAGCAGCGGCCCGGGAAACTGTCCGTTGTAAGTGGTTAACGAAATAATGCGATCTTTCGCAATCTCGACAGGAGAGGTTTTGATTCGCAGCGTGTAATTTGCCGGTTCCGAATTAGCGGTTGCATCTGCAGATGGGCTTTGCTGCAACGCTGCTTCGGTCTGGCCTGAGCTGTCTGCAGGAGAGAGCAGCATCGCTCCAGCCGTCATCCCTGCCGTTTTTAGAAAGTGCCGTCTCGACTCAAAAAACTCTTTCATAGTAGCCTTCCATCTTCTGTAGGTTTGATGCGCTACCCAAGTCCTCTTCCAGCGAACAAGCCGAGAATAGCTCCAGCCAGAATCAGCCAAGTTGTATTAATTTTGAAACGAATCAAAGCAATCAAGCTCAACAGAGCAAGAGCCGCCGTGATTACATCAACGATCGCGGCCCTCCCCACTGGGGGCGAACGTCTGTCGCTTGGAGCGACAGAATCCATCCTGGAATAGATGTCGTTAGGATCTTGCCGCGGCCAAGCGCTGCTCCTTGGCGCCCAGGATCGCGAGCCAGAGCATGGTCGCCACCTCTCCCAGAGTAAAAGGTTGGCCGATGGTAAAGACCTTGTCCTCGTGCCCTGGGAGCAGTAAGCCGGTAAAGCTGAACGCCAACCAGGCGAAGCAACCCATCATCAGCCAGACGCCGAGGAAGCGGGGCAGGAAGCGCGATCTGTACACCAGCAGGCCGAATGGAAGGAGCCACAGGCCCCAAAAGATCGCGTTGGCCAGGTCAAGGTGGTGATGCAGGTTGAGGAACAGCATGGCGAAGGCGTCGCGCTGTGGCTTGTCGAAGACTGATAGGAAATCGGCGCCACGAGCGAACAGCAGGGCAGCTACGTCGGTCACTGAGTTGATGAAGAATATAGGCACTTGCATCAAGCTGCCCAGAATCACCATCAAGATAGCGAGCCCCTGGTCCACTCCCTTAAGCAGTCGATAAAGAGCCAACGGGACGAAGATCCACAGAGCACTGGAGAGCAGGTAGCTGACAATGCCCAAGCGGAAGAGCAACTCGTGCGCGGCGATATTGTTGGCCGTCGCTGCCGCGTTCCCATGCACGAACAAGGCGTCGGGAATGTAGATGAGGCGCACGACGCCAACCCCTGAGGCCAAAATGTATAGGAGCCCTGCGACTCTGGCGTTCTTGCTGAGCGAGGTCATGAATCCTCCATTATGGGGGAGTCTGGCCTCATGATACGTAAAAGCACGCAAAAAAGTTCAACTGGGGGATGCTTACGAAGCGCAAACGGTGCGCCATGAATGTGAGGTGCTGCCTTGGCCAGGGGGCACTGAGGGGAAACGTCACGCGTCTAAAAGGATCTGTTGCAAAGAGATGGGGGGAGCTGACTCAGAAACAAATCAAATGCTGCTGCACATTGTTCTCGCCGAAGATTTGGCTTTATTTGCGCTGCTCATTCCTTTGCTTGCACACGCGGACTCGCTTGATGAGTTCATCCGCGCATAGATGGAAATAGAAGAGGATGGCACCTGTGCCATAAACGCGCCACGCGCTTTGTGCGGATATGCGCCAATACGGGGTTTTTCGCTACTTCGCAAAAGTGCTTCTGTGCGGACTTGGTTTGTGGCAAATGATTGATTTAAAAGCGAGGTCGTTTGAAATCGAGTCCTGAAACTAAGCCTACTCTTAATCAGTAGGTTGAAGGTTCGATTCCTTCCGCGCTCACCATATTTTCCGTAGCCTCCGTAATACGGATTTCATGACAGGCATAAACTTCGAAAAATGTGAAATGTTTTTCACATCGAACGGTGTTCCTTCCTCCGCGCCCGATCGTGGCAAGGCTCTTTCTGTTGCACACATGTGAAATGCTTTTCAACCTGGTGAATCACTTGCCCTTAAGAGCAGTAGATTAAGTCCACAGACTCCCTTTTACTTTTTCTCCCTCAAACTACTGAATACGCAATGAATTGGCAGTTTTGTAACCGTAATTTCGAATCCCAAGGGCCATAGCTTCTTTTGCGCTAACTGTTTGGCAGAAGGAATGCATTGTTATAAGCGCGGCAAATTACACAAAGAGGACTTTCCAAAATTATGGCAACCATCGCCAAGTCTCTTACAGCAATTCCCATCCTCGACTTGCGGGCGCAATACACCACTCTTAAGGAAGAGATTCGGTCGGCGATCGATATTGTGCTGGAGCGGCAACATTTTATTCTTGGCCCGGAAGTCAAGAATCTCGAGCAGGAGATCACGAAATACTGCGGGCGAAAATATGGAATCGGCGTGGCCTCGGGCACAGACGCGCTGATTCTTGCCCTTAAGGCCTGCGGTATTGGACCGGGAGACGAAGTCATTGTTCCTTCGTTCACATTTATTGCCACGGCTGATGCCGTGAGCTTACTGGGGGCCACGCCGGTCTTTGCCGACATTCAGCCCGACACGTTCAACATTGATCCTGCAGAAATTGAATCGTTGATCACGTCGCGCACGAAGGCGGTTGTCCCGGTTCATCTGTACGGCCAGTCGGCAGATATGGATCCCATTCTGGCCGTTGCCAAAGCGCACAATTTAAAGGTGATTGAAGACACGGCCCAGGCGCTGGGAGCCACGTACCGCGGGCGCCGTACCGCATCACTGGGCGATGTTGGTTGCATCAGCTTTTTCCCCAGCAAAAACCTGGGTTGCTACGGCGATGGCGGCATGGTGGTGACCGATTCAGAGGAAATCTATCGCAAGATCATCTCCCTGCGGGCCCACGGAAGCACAAAGAAATATTTCAGTGAAGAACAGGGTTGGAACAGCCGCCTGGATGAGCTGCAGGCTGCGATCTTGCGCGTGAAACTTCGTTACCTGGACAATTGGGGCGAGCAGAGGCGTGCCGTTGCCGATCGTTACGACTCGCTGTTCCGGTATCTCGATGTAGTCAGGCCGCATCGCAACGATTTTGGCAGTCATGTGTTCCACCAGTACACCATTCGTGTGCCGCATCGCGATGCCATACAAAAACATTTGGCAGAAGCCGGGATCTCAACCATGGTTTATTACCCGGTTCCAATTCATCTGCAACCCATTTACTCCCATCTTGGCTACAAAGAAGGCGGCCTGCCCGAGACCGAGGCGGCATGCAAGGAAGTCCTCTCGTTACCTATTTTCCCGGAATTAACGGAAGAGCAGAGTGGTTATGTGGCCGACGCGATTGCCGCTGCACTCGATCGATAGGGCAACCATGGCAAATGAACAAAGCATATACGGAGAAAGCGCCGGCGGAGTCAATGTGCTCTCAGCTTCGCGGAATGCCAGCAGCTTCAGGCTGATCAATCGGAGCTATGGCAATATCATGGTCCGGATCGGGGGCCATTATTTCCCTAAAAGGACCTTGCTCCTGGTCGTCTCCGAAGGATTCCTGATCTTATGTTCGCTCTTGTTGGCAACCGGTTTGCGCTTTATGAAAGCCGCCGTTATCCAGGATTATCTTTCTGATCCTCGCAACTGGTTGCGCTTTTTGTTGGTGGCCACGATCTGCCAACTCACGTTGTACTACAACGATTTGTACGATTTAGGCACCATCAGGAACCGCGACGTGCTTCTTGTGCGTTCGCTGCGGGCCGTCGGCATCATGCTGCTGGTGCTTTCGGTAACTTATTACCTGGTTCCTCCTGCCCGCCTGGAGCGCGGTATTGTGGGGCTTATGTCTCCGCTTACGATCGTGCTGATTGTAGGATGGCGTCTTGGGTTTGAAGCCAGCAAAGGCTTCACCGGCGCCTTTGAGCGCGTGCTGATTTTGGGCACAGGTGCGCAGGGAATTGGTCTTACACGAGAGATCTTGCGCCGGCCGGAGCTGCAATACCAGGTCGTAGGGTTTCTGGATGAAAAGGGCGAGAACATTGGAAAATCACTGGTCAATCCTGGGATCATCGGCGGCGTCTCGCAGCTTGAAGAGATCATAGAAACGCAACACGTTGACCGGGTCGTGATTTCTTTGGGAGAGAGGCGTGGTGTGATGCCCATCCGCCAATTGGCGGCACTCAAGCTTCAGGGACTTCCCATTGAAGAAGCCGCTTCGGTATATGAGCGCATTACCGGCCGCATCATGCTGGAGCAACTGCGGCCCAGTTGGTTGATTCTCTCGGAAGGTTTCCGCAAATCCCGTTTTCTCCTGGCTACAAAACGGATGACCGACATCGCTATTTCGTCGCTTCTGATCGCTTTGAGCCTTCCTTTGATGCTGGGGACAGCCATTGCCATATGGATCGAAAGCGGGGGGCCAGTCCTATTTCGGCAAGAAAGAGTTGGCCTCGGTGGGCGCACTTTTCAGATCCTCAAATTCCGTTCCATGAAGCAGGGTTCGGAGAAGGGCGCTCCACAATGGACTGCCGACCGCGATCCGCGCATCACGCGTGTGGGAAATTTCATCAGGAAATTTCGCCTCGATGAGTTGCCGCAGCTCTTCAATATCTTACGGGGCCAGATGAGCTTGGTGGGCCCACGTCCTGAAGTGCCTTACTTTTGTGAACTGCTGGAGCGCGAAATTCCCTATTTCAATCAGCGACACAGCGTGCGTCCGGGACTGACCGGATGGGCACAGGTGAAATATCAATATGGCGCGAGCCTGGAAGAGGCCAAGGTCAAATTCGAATTTGACCTTTTTTACATCAAGAACCTCTCTGTTTTGCTGGATTTAGCCATTATTTTTGAGACGGCAAAGGTTGTTTTACTGGGGCGCGGCGCTAAATAAAGCTGGTATCGGCGTTCCAGTTCGGAAGTCTTTGGCCCTGGTGAGTGCAAAACTTTTCACCTCTCCCCTTGTCGCATACATCAGGACAACGACTTGAAGACGATAAAGCTGAGTTTAACTCTCCAGATTTAAACAGGAATTGGTAATACGCTTGCATGACACAAGGATAAACCTATGTTTTCAAAGGAAAAGTTCGTGAATGTTGCAGGTCTGTCCTCGTTAAGGATTCTGGCAATAGGTGCAACTCTTTGCACATCGGTCTGGGCGCAGGATTATTCCGCCTCCAACAAGCTTGATATAAATCCCGCGGCTGTCGCCAAGGAACAGGCGCAAGAAGGGCCCAAGCAGGTTCAGGAAGTTCCAGCCCCTGCGCAGGAGTACGTGGTGGGGGAAGGCGATTTGCTTCGGATCAATGTCTGGAAGGAGCCGGAGATATCGCAGAGCGTCACCGTGCGTCCTGACGGAAACATCTCTCTTCCGTTGATCAATGAATTCCGGGTCGCAGGACTTTCACCGAGAGAAATACAGGAACTCGTAACCGACAAACTCAAATCGGTGCTCACCAATCCCCAGGTGACGGTTACTGTCGCTGAGGTACGCAGCAAGATGGTCTACGTCACAGGTGAAGTGGGAAAACCCGGGGCTTATTCCATTGTTGCGCCCATGAATGTTTTGCAGTTGATCGCGCGCGCAGGTGGGCTTACTCAATTTGCCAATCGCAAAGAAATCTACATATTGCGCCCTGGCAGCCCGGAGAACACGGCCAGCAAGGAAGCCAGGTTGAAGTTCAATTACAAAGAGGTCGTCAAAGGACATAACTCCGAACAAAATATCGTTCTTCAATCCGGAGATACCGTGGTGGTGCCTTGATGTTTTCTGACACACAGCGGTATAGCAGGACTATTCTCGGACACAGGTTCTCGGCTGTTGCCGTCCTCGCATTCTTTTGCCTTTGGGTTCCTCAAACTGCGCTGTCTCAGTCTGCCGATGAAAGTTCGTCGAAGAAATGCAATCCGCTGCTGACAGCAGGACCGGCCGGAAGCGATCCTTGTGCGAATGATTCCAGCGATTCTTCTCAGACTGAAACGAACGAGAACACTCCTGCATCATCGCCGCAACAAGACGATGCCCAGGCGCGGCCGGTAGAGTTCCATTACGTCCCTGCACTGAATGGCGGAG
>Ga0209166_10000193_pt1 | contig 79697 bp, 69 predicted proteins | sample Coa_R1_3_FD_187151 | JGI IMG/M metagenome (GOLD analysis project Ga0209166, IMG submission 187151) | Surface soil microbial communities from Centralia Pennsylvania, which are recovering from an underground coalmine fire - Coalmine... | ecosystem: Environmental > Terrestrial > Soil >...
GGCCACAACGCTCTCATCACCGCCTTCTATCTCGCCAAGGGCGGATTTAAGCCCCTTCTCCTCGAACGCCGCGAAATCCTCGGCGGCGGCGCCATCACCGAGGAATTTCATCCCGGCTTCCATGCTTCCACACTTGCGCACACGCTCGGGCCGCTCCGCGCGGAGATTGCACGCGACCTCCAGCTCGATAAAGCCGATTACCAGATTCTTCGCCCCGACCCGCGCGTCTTTGCTCCGCGCCTCGATGGCGAATCGCTTTTTTTCTACGAGGACATCGCCAGGACCTCCGAAGGCATCGCGCGCATCTCCTCGAAAGACGCCGCCAGCTATACCCGCTTCGCCGAAACTCTCGATCACCTCTTCACCGTTCTCGCGGATCTCATCTCCATGACTCCGCCCGCCATTGATAAGCCTTCGCCGGAAGATCTCTGGAACTTATTCCAGGCCGGGCGCGGTGTTCGCAGCCTCGGCAAGCATGGCATCTTTGACCTGCTCCGCTGGGGCCCCATGGCCGTTGCGGATTTCGCTTCCGAATTTTTCGAAACGGAGCTGGTTCGCGCCGTCATCGCCGCACGCGGCATCTTCGGCACCGCGCTCGGTCCGTGGTCCGCCGGTTCCACCGCCGTTTACCTCATGCGCGCCGCCGCCGATTCGAATCCCGTTGGTCCCGCCGCTTTTCCGCGCGGCGGTCTCGGCGCTTTCACGCGCGCCCTTGCCGAATCCGCGAAAAATGCGGGCGTGGAAATCCGCACCAACGCCGAGGTCCAGCACATCCGCGTGAAAGATGGCGCCGTCTGCGGCCTCGTTCTCTCCGACGGCGAGGAAATCAACATCGCGGCCGTGGTCTCCGGCGTCGATCCCAAGCGCACCTTCTTCAAGCTCCTCGATCCCACGCAACTCGATCCCACTTTTGCTCTCCGCATTCGCAACATCCGCGCCAACGGTACGCTCGCCAAAGTCAATCTCGCTTTGAGCGGCTTGCCCGCCTTTCCCTCGCTGGAAAATTCCGAAAACGCTCTCAAATCCCTTTCCGGACGCATTCACATCGGTCCCGATCTCGATTATCTCGAGCGCGCCTTCGACGCCTCCAAATACGGCGAATTTTCCTCCGCGCCTTATCTGGACGTCACCATTCCCACGATTCTCGATCCTTTGCTCGCTCCCGACGGCAAGCACGTCCTCTCCGCTTACGTCCAATTTGCGCCCTTCAAACTTGCCGGCCCTTCCTCCGACGGCACGTCCGTCCTCAAGTCCGAAACCAACTGGGACGCCCGCCGCCGCGATCTCGGCGATACCGTCGTCAAAACTCTGGCTCAGTACGCTCCCGATCTCCCCAGCTTCATCGAGCACATGCAGGTCATCACTCCTCACGACCTCGAAACCTGTTACGGATTCACCGGCGGCCACATTTTTCACGGCGAACTCGCGCTCGACCAGCTTTTCACCATGCGTCCCGTCCTCGATTGGGCCCGCTACAAGACTCCCATCCGCGGCCTCTTTCTCTGCGGCTCCGGCACGCATCCCGGCAATGGCCTCACGGGTTCCTCCGGCGCCAACGCCGCCCGCGAAATCATCCGCGACCTCCGCTAAATGAAACGGAGTCGTGTATTGTCATTCCGAAATGTTGTCGTGTACTGTCATTCCGAGCGGAGCAGGCCGACGCCTTTTCCTGCATTCCGCTCCTGCGGAATGTCGGCCTGCGCAGTCGAGGAATCTCTCTTCGATGTGTGGCATTCCTCGACACATCGCTGCTGTTTTTGCGGTTCTTGGGTCTTGTGACTATGACGGCTATCAACCGCGCCAAACTCCAATCCCTCCACCAACGCGAAGAAAAGCGCTTCGTCGCCGATCATCCGCGCTCCGCCGAACTCTATCTCCGCGCCCAACGCTCTCTTCTCGGCGGCGTCCCCATGAACTGGATGAACAAATGGGCCGGCGCCTTCCCCGTCTTCGTGAAATCCGCCGCCGGCGCCCATTTCACCGACGTTGACGGCCACGACTACGTGGACCTCTGCCTCGGCGACACCGGCGCCATGACCGGCCACTCTCCTCAAGTCGTCGCCGAAGCCGTTGCCCGCCGCGTGCGCGAAGGCATCACGCTCATGCTTCCCACCGAAGACTCTCTCTGGGTCGGCGAAGATCTCCAGCGCCGTTTCGGCCTCCCGTTCTGGCAGTTCACGCTCACCGCCACCGACGCCAACCGTTTCTCCATTCGCATCGCACGCGAAATCACGCAGCGCCCAAAAATCCTCGTCTTTCACTATTGCTATCACGGCACCGTGGACGAATCTTTCGTCTCGCTTCACGATGGTGTTGTCGGCCCTCGCCGCGGCAATATCGGTCCGCCCGTCAATCCCGCCGAAACTACTCGCGTCGTCGAATTCAACGACCTTCAAGCCCTCGAGGACGCTCTCAAGCATCACGATGTCGCCTGCGTCCTCGCCGAGCCTGCCATGACCAACGTCGGCATCATCCTTCCCGCCGAAGGCTACTGGACCGCCGCCCGCGAACTCACCCGCCGCTACGGCACGCTCCTCCTCGCCGACGAAACGCACACCATCTGCGCCGGTCCCGGCGGTTGCACTCGCGAATGGAATCTTCAGCCCGACATTCTCGTATTCGGCAAACCCATCGGCGGGGGTATTCCCGGCGCTACCTACGGCGTCACCGAAGAGGTCGCCCAGCGCATCGCCGCGCGCCTCCAACTCGAAGACGTTGACGTCGGCGGCATCGGCGGCACGCTCGCCGGCAACGCGCTCTCCCTCGCCGCCATGCGCGCCACTCTCGAGCACATTCTTACGCCTTCATCATTCGCGCACATGATCCCGCTCGCCAACCGTTTTGCGGATGCCGTTTCCGAACAAATTCGCTCCGCCAATCTTCCCTGGAACGTGGCTCGCCTCGGTGCCCGCGCCGAGTACACCTTCGCCGCAAAGCCCCCGCGCAACGGTGGCGAATCGGCCGCCTCCGCCGATTTCGACCTCGAGCGCTTCCTCCATCTCTACGCTCTGAATCGCGGCGTCCTTCTCACTCCCTTCCACAACATGGCCCTCATGTGCCCCGCCACCACCGAAGCCGACATCGACCTCCATACAAAAATCTTCGCCGAAGCCACCCGCGAACTCACCTCGTAGGGGCACGGCATGTTTGCACTGAGCTTCGAAGGGCCGTGCCCTTCTTCGGCTCCCGCGTAGTCCTACATCCGCCGCCTTCGCGCCCTTCGAATCGCAAATTCCCACCCGTGCTAGTATTCCTTTCCTCCATGACACCCCTCCCACGAATGCCCGACCTCGCGGCCCAGCGCGCCGCCATGCAAAAACTCAGCTTCCTGATTGGAAAATGGGCCGGCGAAGCTAGCGTCCTGCGCGGTCCCGGCGAGCCTGTGCAACTCCTCCAGACCGAAGAAGCAAGCCACAAGCTCGATGGCTTGATCCTGCTCATCGAGGGCGTTGGGCGGAGTAAATCGAACGGCCAGCCTGTGCTTCAGGCCTTCGGCATCATTTCCTACGACGATGAAGCTCAAACTTACCGCATGCGCGCCTTCAACGATGGCCGCTATCTGGAAACCGATGTGAAGTTGTCACCGGACGGCAGGGAACTGACCTGGGGCTTCGCTCTCGGAGATATCCGCACGAATTCCACCCTGCGCATCAACGATAAAGGCGAATGGACCGAGCTCGCCCACATCACTCTCGGTTCTCAACCCCCTCGAAAGCTCCTGGAACTCACCGTCCGCCTTCAGAACCCACCATCCGCGTCGGACTCTTCCTCGTAACCGGTCGCGGCCGTCACCGAAAGTAACGTCCACGCCAAGACCCAGGTTCAATTACCGAGCCTTGGGCACCCCCGCCTCTCTATACTTCCCCGAGACGTACCGCAGTGATATTCTCTCCGCGATGTTCCATACCAACAGGTATTTATTTTCTCAGGTCCCGGCCACCCACTGATTCTCCAATCGTGCAACCGTCGGTGGGAGAGATAGAGACATGCAAGCGTTCCGCTACCTGGCTCTTGTATTGCTGCTATGGCTTGGACCCGCCTGCCTAGCTGGGGAGGTGACAATCCGCGTCATCAACGCAAACGATGGTCGCCCGTTAATAAACCAACCAGTCTCGATCTCTCTGCTTTATGAAAAGGGAGAAACAACCCCCGCAAAATACGACGCAAACTTAAGCCTCAAGACCGATGCGAATGGTGAGGTGCGTTTTGTGCTTCCGAACCCTGCCCCGGCGCACATGGCAGCGCAGGTCCGCCTGACCTCGGAGCATTGGCACTGTGGCTGCATGGTGCTCGCCATTACGCAGGAAGTAATACAAAAAGGAATTGTGGATTCTGCTGCATCTGCGAGCGAGTCGAGAAAGTCGCCAGCTCTTGTAAAAGCGGTACCGGGCGAGATTCTCTTCGTGGCTCGTCCGTTGTCATTCTGGGAACGCCTCTTGTATCCTTTCGTGAAAGGTTAACATTGCGCTGCCCGTCCGTTCCACGTCCTCATGAGGAACGGTCACCGTGCCGTTGCCGCCGGTTAACAACCAGCGTCGTGTAGCGCGGGGAGAGCCATGCCTTCGGCATTGGGGTGGGGATAGATACGCCACCCCCAATTTGGTGTCCAAGAGGACTTGAAGCAGGATTTATTCTCTCTCACGAAGTAGAGCTGCGATGACTCGAGGACTGCGGCGACCGTGAAGAATGGCCAGGACAAGTAGTGGTTTTTCATCTGGCGCGTATACGACAAGAAAATCCCGTAAGGGATGGAAACGCAGCGGTCGAGAAGTCAGATCGGAGCGGCTATGACCCGTTTGAGGAAAGGGGACGAGCGCGCGAATCGCTTCATAGATTTCCTCAAGAACACGGTCAGCAGCGCCAGGATTGTCGGCAGCGATATATTCCCAAATTTCGTTTAAATCTGTGAGCGCGTCAGGATGAAGAACAAATCCGCTCATGAACGGCGGCGGTCTTGGCTCTTTTGGCGCAGGCGGCCAAAGGCCTCTTCGCCGTCGACGGGCTGAACCCGGCCGCTCTTTATGTCATCGTAGCGGCCATCCAGCACGTTGCGCACCTGGGTTAGCTCTGCGAGGTATCCAGTCATCGCGTCCTCGACAAGTTCATCCGGCGCACGGCCAGTCGTCGCTGCAAGCTCTTGAAGCCGAGATTCTGTTTCAGGCTTGAGGTGCACTACCATAGGAGTCAGTTTAGAGAGGCCTTGCGGTACTGTCAAAGCGATTTCCACGGGGAATGCGGTTGCACCGCTGACCCCATCAGGCGATTCATGGTGGAAGATTCTCTCGACAATTCAATGTTCCTTAGCGAGCCTGCCAACTTTTCCGAAGAATCGTACTATCGTGCCAGATACTACGACCCGCCAGCAGGACGGTTTATCAGCGAAGATCCAATACGCTTCGCGGCCAGCATCAACTTCTACTCTTACGTCTGGAACGACCCGATCCTGAGGATTGATCCCAGGGGTTTGATTCATCAAGCACCTGATGGTCGACTGCACGATGATCCCGCCGGGGGCCTTGAAGTTCTATGTACAAAAGGCCGCAACATACAGCAGGACATCGACATGCTTCAGCAGTCAATTTTTGTGCGCTTTATGGAGATTGTGCGGGAGGTCGACGATGCGGACCTCGGCCGCCCGTTGAAATGTTTTTTCGGGCGCACTATTTTCGCTCCATCTCCTTTCCCTTCATCCACTTAAATCTCTACCTCGGGCGATTCGAATGGTTACCATAGTAGAAATAACTTGACAAGTTATCATCCTTTGCGGTAAAATAAATCGTCAAGTTCAGCACTTATGGCTCTCCAACCCTCCGTCATGCCCGGCCCCGCCATTCTCGCTCCCTTCTCGGCACACCCGTCACAACTCGACACGCCCGTGCCGTCGCAACCCCTCTGCTATCAATCTCATCCACACGCTTTCCGTCACCTATGGGGGTGTGCCTCCGTGCGCACTCCAAAATTCAATCTGAGGACTAAAATGGAACAACAACCGCAGTCTCCAACAACTCTCGAGCGCGCCCCCGCTCCACGAGGGGCCGCTCGTTGCCGCCGCTGCTCTCGGGCCAACGGTCGCTGCCGTCTTCCCGTACTAGATCCGGCCACCGGCCTTTGCTCCAAACACGCCGCTCTCGCTGCCAGAACGACTCCATCCGCCGCCGATCGCGCCGACCTCTCCGTCGATCTTTTCGGTGAACCCATCCCCTCTTTCAAATCCGCCGAGGAAATCAACGCGACTCTCGCCCATCTCGTCGTCCTCGTTGCCCAGGGCCGCATCTCCTCGCGTCGCGCTGCCGTCATCACCTACGCCCTCAGCCTCATCCTTCGCGGCGTCCTCGTCATCGACAAAAAAGCCGCGGACGCTCCTATCAAAATTGAGTGGGACGACGACTGGCGCCCCGCTTGCGCCATCCACGCCGAGTCCCTCCGCAACGCCGCCGCCCCTCTCAATGCAAGCGCAAACGAAGTCGCCAAGCCACCGGTCACGAATCACCAGTCATGAATCACGGATCACCAGTCACGGATCACCAGTCACGCGTCACCAGTCACGCGTCACGACTCACGAGTCACATCCCAATCCGCCTTGTGGCGAAATCAACGCTCGCAGTACAATCTCTTCTTTGAACAATGAGGAGGCAATCCGCAATGGCAACAGCTGAAGCCAAAATTCACGTTTCCGAGTTCGCCAACGAGCCCTTACTCGATTTCTCGAAGCCCGAAAATCGCAAAGCCATGGAAGAGGCCCTCAAAAAAGTCGCCTCCGAATTCGGCCGTGAATATCCCATGTACATCGGCGGCCAGAAAGTGATCACTTCCGAAAAACGCACTTCGACCAATCCTTCCCATCCTTCCCAGGTCATCGGCGTTTTCCAGACGGCCACTCCGGAAATGGCCGCGCAAGCCGTCGAAGCCGCTAACAAAGCCTTTGAGTCCTGGAAGCGCGTTCCCGCCGCGCAGCGCGCCGAATGCCTTTTCCGTACCGCCAAGATTCTCCGCGAACGCAAATTTGAAATGAACGCGTGGATTTGCTACGAGGCCGGCAAAACCTGGCCCGAAGCCGACGCGGATACCGCGGAAACCATCGATTTTCTTGAGTATTACGGCCGCGAGATGCTTCGTCTCGCTGGCCCGCAGCAAGTTGTGCCCATGAAGGGCGAGAAAAACTACCTCGTCTATATTCCGCTCGGCGTCGGCGTCGTGATTCCCCCGTGGAATTTTCCCGCCGCCATTGCCGCTGGTATGACCATGGCTTCGCTCGTCACTGGTAATACCGTCATCCTGAAGCCTGCCGCCGATACCCCGACCGTCGCCGCAAAATTTGTCGAGATCGCCTATGAAGCCGGCATTCCAAAAGACGCTCTGAGCTTTCTAACCGGTCCCGGCGCTACCGTCGGCGACGTCCTCGTCAAGCATCCGAAGACGCGCTACATCGCTTTCACCGGCTCGAAAGAAGTCGGCCTGCGTATCAGCGAGCTCGCAGGAAAAACCGTTCCCGGCCAGATCTGGATCAAGCGCACCGTGCTCGAAATGGGCGGCAAGGATTCCATCATCGTGGATGAGGAAGGCGACATCGACGCGGCCGTCGAAGGCGTTACGCAAGCCGCCTTCGGCTACCAGGGCCAGAAATGTTCCGCGTGTTCCCGCGCCATCGTTTCCGAAAAGATCTACGATACGTTTGTTCAAAAGCTGGTCGATCGCACGAAGAAAATCGCCGTCGGTCCCAGCGAGGATCCGAACAATTACATGGGCCCGGTCGTCAGCAAATCCGCGATGAGCACAATCCTGAGTTACATTGAAGTAGGAAAGAAGGAGGGGAAGCTGCTCCACGGCGGCGGCCGCGCGCCGGGCGACGGCTACTTCATTCAGCCGACTATCATCGCCGACGTGGATCCCAAGGCAAAGATTTCCCAGGAAGAAATCTTCGGCCCCGTCCTCGCTGTAATCAAAGCGAAGAACTTCGATCACGCTCTCGAAATTGCCAACAACACCGAGTTCGGCCTTACCGGCGCCGTTTACTCAAAGAATCCTGCGAAGCTCGAAAAGGCTCAGGAAAACTTTCACGTCGGCAATCTTTACCTGAACCGCAAATGCACGGGCGCGATGGTTGGTGCGCATCCCTTCGGCGGTTTCAACATGTCCGGCACCGACTCTAAGGCCGGCGGCAGAGACTATTTATTGCTTTTCTTGCAAGGAAAATCCGTCGCGGAAAAATTGCCGAGCTAGGAGCTAGCCGCAGTGGAAGGCGATTTGTCTGACGTCCATTTCAGCAATCGGAACACGGGATAACTGACGACCAGCATGGCGAGCGCCAGCGGCGCGTTTTTCCGGTCCGTCAGGATGGATCCAACCAGAAAAATCGCCGAAGCCAGCAGAGCAATTCCGGTCGTCCACGGATAACCCCACGCGCGGTAGGGCCGCGCCATTGCCGGCTCTTTCCTGCGCAGTAAAAATAATGAAATGTAGGAAAGCGTGTAATTCGCCACGAAAAAAAAGGAGAGCATCGCGATCACGCGTTCAAATGATCCCAGCACAAAAAGCACTCCCGCAATCGTGCTCAGAAGCAGCGCAAGCGCCGGCGTTCCTCCCGCGTTTACTTTCGCGACCGGCCGGAAAAACAAGCCGTCGCTGCTCATAGCGTGGAGCGTCCGCGTGCAGAAAAGCTGATTGGCGTTGAGGCAGCTCAGCATGGAAATGACCATGATCGAGCGGATGATGGTATCGCCATACGCGCCAAAAATTCGCGTCGCCACCGCGCCGAGCGCAAAATTGTTTCCAGCAATTTCGTTCATCGGCAGCACGTACACTACCGCCAGATTCAAGAGCAGATAGAGTCCCATGACGGTGAGAACGCTTCCGAAAATCGCGCGCGGCACATCGCGGCCGGGATTTCGTACCTCTTCGCCAAAATAAATGATGCCATCCCATCCGTCGATCGTGTACACAACGGCTTGCAATCCGAGAATGACGGCCACGGCAAATCCCCAGCCCGCGGGCAATGCCGGCAGCAACGCCACCGTCGCGGGAGCCGCCGCGCGCGCGTGTCCACCGAGCGCGAAACATGCGACGAGCAAAATCAAAAACGCGGCTGTCTTCATCACGGCAGTCAGAATTTGCGCGCCGCTGCCCCAACGGATTCCGCGCCACTGCAAAACTCCGAAGCCGACGATCACGGCGGTTGCGATTATTTTCACGTGCCCCGCGAAAATCGGGAAAAGGTTTCCGCTGTACTCCGCGATCACAATTCCCACCGCGGCCGCCGTGCCGCATGTGGAAAGCCAGTCGCTCCATCCGACGATGAATCCCGCATATTCGCCGATCGCGCGGCGCGAAAAATTATATTGTCCGCCGCTGCGAGGAATAGCCGCGCCCAACTCGGCGAGCGAAGAAGCCCCGAATAATGCGTACAATCCTCCGACAACCCAAACGCCAAGAAAAAGCCACGTTCTCGGCAATATTGCCGCGATGTCACCCGGAGTGCGTACAATTCCGGCGCCAATCGAATTTCCGATGGCGGCGGAAACTCCAAACCAGACTCCAAGGACTTGCAGTAGGCGGCCGCGGCCGCGCGCCCCGAGGGGCGTCGGTGAAACCGCGCTGGTGGCAGGGACGCCGGATGTGTTAGACAATGTGGAGTCTCAGGAGAGCGCGCAAAGCTCCGCCATCATAGCGGCGGCGCGATAAAATGCAAGCTGGAAGTCGGCGCGTTGCAGAAAGAACATGAGCGAATTTCGTTTGAGGGGAAGCTGGAAAACTTTGAGGAGGCCGTCAAATTGGCAGTAGACCGCGCGCGTGCGATCCAACCGGTAATAACCACGCGGCTCGACATGAGCGGCGACGCGCCGCCCGTGGACGTGTCGGTAGTTATTCCCTGTCTGAATGAAGCGAATTCCATTTCATTCTGCGTGCAAAAGGCGATGAAGTCGTTTCAGGAAGCGGGTTTGCGCGGCGAAGTTGTCGTCGCGGACAACGGTTCGACCGACGGCTCGATCGAGATAGCCGAGAAAATCGGCGCGCGCGTTATTCGCGTGGAGCAGCGCGGCTACGGCGCAGCGCTGCGCGCGGGAATCAGCGCCGCGCGTGGCGCTTTCATCATCATGGGCGATGCGGACGACAGTTACGACTTCGGCGACGTGCCCCGCTTCGTCGAAATGTGGAAGCAAGGCTACGACGTGGTGATGGGCAACCGATTTCGCGGAGAGATCAAACCCGGCGCGATGCCCTGGCACCACAAGTATGTCGGAAATCCCGCGCTGACTTCTCTGCTGAATTTGTTTTTTCATGCGCACATCGGCGACACCCATTGCGGGATGCGCGGTTTTACGCGCGCCATCTACGACCGCATGGATTTGCGCAGCACGGGCATGGAATTCGCCTCCGAGTTTGTGATCAAAGCGGCGCAACTGCGCGCCAACATCACGGAAATTCCCATCACCCTGTGGCCGGACAAACGGGGCCGTCCGCCGCACCTGCGAAGTTTCCGCGACGGCTGGAGACATCTGCGATTCATGCTGCTGTACGCTCCGAACTGGCTTTTTATCTTGCCCGGCGCGTCGCTGGCCGCTTTTGGACTTGCCCTGGTGAGCTGGCTGCTGCCCGGCCCTCGCCAGATTTCTTCACGCATCACGCTCGACGTTCACACGATGATTTTCGGCGTGATCTTCACTTTGCTGGGCGTGCAGATTCTTTCGATCGGATCCTTCGCAAAAGTGTTCAGCTACGCGGAGCGTTTCGATCGCGGCAACATTTCGCTGAAACGCGTGCTGAAGCGCGTGACGCTCGAGTCCGGCCTTCTTCTCGGCGGCGGGCTATTTCTCGCCGGCTTCGCCGGTTGCGCCTGGGTGACCTGGCGGTGGGCCGCCAGCGGCTTTGGCCCGCTCCACGAAGTTCGCCAGGTTCTCTTCTGGTCCATGTGGCTCTTCATCGGCATCCAGGTGATTTTTGCTTCCTTTTTTCTGAGCATGCTCGGCATCAGCCGCGGCACGTACATTGGCGACTACGACCTGAAATAGATGCCCTACACCGGAATAGACCACTTCATCGCGCGAATGCGATTTCGCGCGGCCTATCCGCACATTCGAGCGGGATCGCGCGTGCTCGATCTTGGCTGCGGGCTGGAAGCCGCGTTCTTGAATTATGCGGCGGACCGCGTCGGCAGCGGAGTCGGATTGGACGATCAAGTCGAGGAAGGCACGCGAGGCCGGTGGCGGTGCGTGCGGGCGGATCTGAGATTGCCGCTTCCGTTTTCCGATGGAGAATTCGATCACGTGGTCATGCTGGCCGTTCTCGAGCATTTGACCGATCCGGAAGCTGTGCTTCGCCAGGCGCATCGTGTCCTCGCGCCGCAAGGCTCGCTGATCCTCACCTGGCCTTCGGCGATGGTGGATCCGATCCTGCGCGTGCTGCACGGCCTCCATCTGGTGAGCGATGAAATGGAAAGCGACGAACACCAAAAACGGATTCCCGTCGAAACGTTAAAGGAAATGCTGCAAGGCATCGGTTTTCAAAAATTCATTCACCGAACCTTCGAGTTCGGTCTAAACAATCTGATGGTGGCATCTCGGTAGGGGAAATTGGTTTACGTTCGCTCGGACAATCGGTCCCCAAGGCGATTCTAAGCGCACGAGAGTTTTCGTGCTTTCCAGCGAGTTCGGGTGTCTAATATTTTAGAGGTGTGCCATGTGGCAAAGAGTTACACGGTATTGTGCTGCGTCGGTCCTATGTCTTCTTCCATGGGGAAGCGCGTTAGCTCAACTGCAAGGCAGCTTCTCGATGGAAAAACAGCAGTACGGAGTCGGCGAGCCGGTCTTCCTCGCATTCGAACTGACGAATATCGGGAAGGAATCGGTCCAATTTTTCCGAGGAGACCGCTATTCTATGTGTGGCGGTTACGAAATCGCGGTGTCGAGCGGCCCTCCTCTTATTCATTCGAGCTGCGATCGAGGGTTTGCGTTTAGTTGTGTCGGTGCAGCCCAGACTCTAGCCCCGGGAGAGACGCGTCATGAAAGAGTACTCGTCAACTTTGAACATGATTTGTCGAAAGCGGCGACTTATGAGGTTCATGCGACGTGGGTTGTGAAGTACGGACCTGTGACAGAGGGCTTTTCTTTCCCAGTAGGCGGCCAAGAATTCAAGGCAGAGACAAATTTTCAAATTCAAGTCATAGACGGAAACGCAGAGAATGTGGCCCCCGCATTCCAGCCGTACATCGCGGATCTTTCCGCGAAGGATGAGGAACGCCGGCGAGAGGCTGCAAGAGTAATCGGGAGTCTGGCCCCTCCATTCTTGGAGGACACGATAATTTCGATGGCAGACTCGCCAGCCACTCTTCCTTTCGCCTTAATGGGACTTAGGCGTTTGAATACATCTCGCTCTAGAGAGACTCTTGCAGGCATCATCCAAAGTACTTCGGGCTACTCCTACTGGAAGGAAATGGCGATCAAGTACTTGTCCGAGATGGGGGACAAGAAGTATTTTCCGCTTTTGCTGGATGTGGCAAAAAACCAGCAGCCGAATCAAGCGAGAGATTACGTGCTCGCGGCGGCTGAATTGGGCGGGGAAGGCGGTTTTCCTTACGTCGTTTCCCTGTTAGGGAGTGCTGATCCGTTCTCGCGGGCTAATGCGATCATGGCACTGCCCCGCACCGGTTCACGCCGCGCTGTTCCATTGCTCATCGAACAACTAAGAAACCCAGACCCCGATATGGGCAGGCTTGCTTCTACAGGGCTCATGGAGCTCACTCACCGCACGGCGGCTCAGGACGGGAGGCTGGTGAGTGACGCACCCCCAAGCGATTACTTCAAATGGATGCGGTGGTGGTTGCAGAACGGCAGTTCGACCTCGATTTACGGACCAAATCAATGTGGCGAGGTTGAGCCCCTTCAATGAGATTGAACCGGGCCGTCTGAACGCTCGATCCGCTCATTGATCGGGCGGAGGGGAGTAGGGCTTGATTTTGGTGTTGTCGAGGTCAGGTTCAACGAGCCAGACACGGCGGTCCTTGAAATAGGCAAAAAGCTTGTCGTTTTGCTCCTTGTCGAGTTCACGAGCCCAGATGACTTTGGAGCAATCAATGTCCGCGCCGTTATAAACCCATTCGTCGTGGATATTGTGATTCTCGGCGTAGCGCACCAGGATGAGATGTTTTCCCGGCAACTTCTCGAGTTGCTTCATCACGGTGACGCGGCTGGGATCTCCCGCGCAGGTCCACCACATGGGGTCGCACGCGCGACGGCCGACGTTGATCCCGGTTTCGAGGACGAGGAGAACAACGAGCACGCGAGAAAGTGCCACGCCTACCGCGCGAGTCTTCCATTTCATCAGGCGCAAGTGGCGCAAGGCCTGCACGAGGAGGGCGTAGACAACGCAAGTCACCGGCGCGGCATAATGAGGGGCCGACCAGATCACAACAAAAACTCCCGCAACGCAAACCAGAAGTGTTACCAGCAGCAAACGCATCTTGCGATCGCGCAGCGCGAGGGGGATGGCGGGTAGCAAGAAAAGCGCGCCGGGCCAGAAAAGCACAACCCCCAGTCTTGCTACCTTTTCCGCGGTCACTCCCAGAACATCGTGCCAGGTGGTTTTATAGTCTTCGCGTTCCCATGCGTTATAAAAATCCTCGAACTGCTCGTTGTTGTATTTGAGCTCGGGCTTGTTGTGTTCCCAGAGAAAAAGCGGTGTCGAATGATACGTTCGAGTATTCAAAACGTGGGGCATTAGCAGCGCATTTCCCGTGAGACGCCAGTTGTAATAGCCGATAAACGCCAGAGTTGCGGCGATGCAAACGGTGAGCGGCAGGACGACCTTTTGAATGCGCGATGGAAGCGAAGCGCGCGATTTAATTTTTCCAGCAATCCACCACAGGAGCCAAATTCCAGCGGGAATACAGAAGAGGAGTCCTTCGTAAGGACGGCTGTTCGCGAGGATAGCAACACCCAAGCCGAAGAGCAGCGCGCTGCCGAGGCTGGGCCGCCGCCGGATGCGCGCGAGGGCGCCCAGGACAAGAGCTCCGCCGGCTCCTGCCACGGCGCCGCCCCAGTAGCTGTTCATCCAATAGCTGGCGATTCCGAGATTGAGCGCGGCAAAGACGCCACCGAGGAGGGCCCAACGTGCGGGCATCCAAGCCTGGAGCATCCAGAGAATAGCCGCGCACATGGCGGCGTCGCTGAGGAGCACGCCGATCCACGGATTGCCGAGCAACTGTCCGATGGCCAACACGAAGCCCTGGGCCGGGGGATACATCGAAGAATAGGTTGGAAACCAATTGACGTGAAACGTTTCAAAACTCATCCACATGGGATGAGTGGGATTCGTCAGACGGCCATGCGCGAAAGTGTCGCCCATCAGAAGATAACTGAATTCATCGTGAATTCCGGGAACGGGCACGTGAAGAAGAGGAAGGACAGCGAGCCGGACGGAAACTACGGCAAGAAACAGCAACGAAACAACGAGCTTTCTGCGCTCCGCGAGACGAGAAAAGAAGAACTCCACTTTCTGGAAAAAACTTGCGGCGAGGGAAGGCTGCCAAACGGCCAAAAGAGCAAAAACAAGCGTCAGCAGCAGAGCAATCTCCGCCGACGGCCAAAAGCGGGTACTGGCATCGCTACCGAGAGGTTCCATTTCGCGAGAAGGATGGGATGGCGGAACGCTCCGTGAGTCGGTGCCGAGGAAAGCGCTCCTAATCCGTCGTGGAGGATTCTAGCGTATCGGGAGAGGAATCAGCGCTCGATTTCCATTTCCATTTTTTCTTCAGGCTTTTTTGACGGGGAGGCGCTTGCCGCGCCTTCCTTGAAATCTGCCAGTTCGAGGCGGAGATTTCCGGAGTTGGTCGCAAAGGCGAGGCCGGTTTCGAAGCTAATGACCCCGGCACGGATGAGCTTTTCAATTTCTCCGTCGAAATGCTGCATTCCTTCCGTGTCGCCATCGCGCATGGCGTCGAGCAGGGATTTTCCTTCGGATTCGCCTTTCTCGACATACTCGCGAGTGCGCATGTTCGAAGTGAGAATCTCAATGGCGGCAATCCTGCCCTTGCCGTCCTTTCGAGGCAGAAGGCGCTGGGAAACCAGGTAGCGAAAAGCCTTGGAGAGGCGGTTGCGAATCCCCTGCTGATCGCTCATAGGAAATGCGCCGACGATGCGTTCGACGGTTTTCGCGGCATCAATGGTGTGCAGAGTGGAGAGGACAAGATGGCCGGTCTCGGAAGCTTCCAGAGCGATCTCCATCGTTTCGCGATCGCGCATCTCGCCGACGAGAATGACTTTGGGAGCCTGGCGAAGTGCGGCGCGGAGGGCCAGAGAAAAAGTCGGGGTGTCGCTGTGGAGTTCGCGCTGATGAATGGTGGCTTTCTTATGCTTGTGGAGAAACTCGATGGGATCTTCGATCGTCAAGATGTGAATGGCTTTTTCGGTGTTCATCATGTCGATGATGGCCGCGAGCGTGGAAGACTTTCCCGAGCCGGTCGGCCCGGTGACCAGGACGATGCCATTTCTCAACTGCACGATGTCCTTGAGCTTCGCCGGTAAATTCAATTCGTCGAAACTCGGAATACCATCGGGAATGACGCGCATGACGACCGCGCAGCTTCCGCGCTGGCGGAAAATGTTCACGCGGAATCTGCCCACGCCGTTCACGCCGTAAGAAAGATCCGCCGAACCGTCCTGTTCGAGCTTGCGGATGGGATGCTCGTTCTTGCCCATGAGATCGCGAGCAATGTCGCTGGTATCCTGCGAACTCAGGCATTCGAGGCCTTTGAACTTCAGCTCGACGAGCTGCCCGCTGACCTCAATTTGTGGAGCGCGGCCAGGAGAGAAGATAAGGTCGCTGACGTGGCCGCGAGACTTCAGCATCGCAGTTATGAGCTGAGCGATATCGAATTTGCGTGGAGCCGGGGGTACTTGTGGAGTTGTTCCCATGGTTTGTTGACCAGAGCACCTGTGGAGTTCTGACGGTTGGATCGAGTGGTTGCGAAGATAAGTTTAGTGGAAAAAGCATGCGGACGGAGTCGTACCTTGAGCAGACGTGCTAGAAGATTACCGGGGTAAAGAAGCCCGGGGCCGCTGCCAGGCGAAAACAAGCCGGGAGCAGCCCACTTTCATTCCGGGACTCGGCACGTGCAGAGGGATTTGCCAGCAGTCCGAATTTCGGCCGAAGTTATTTGGAAGCAGCGTCGATGAAGCTGGAGACGTTGGCCTTGAGTTTCGCCAGATCCTCTTCGCGCAAATACATCATGTGTCCCGCGTCGTAATACTGGAGGTGGATATTTTTCTGGAGGTTTTCCGGAAGGCCGAGATGCTCCATGGTGTATTCCGTGCCGTAGAAAGGCGTAGCCAGGTCGTACAGGCCGTTTTCAACTTCGATTTGCAGGTGCGGATTCGTGAGCATGGCTTGAATCAGATCGCCTTCGACATTGGGGGAGCCGGGGAATCCGAAATTGTCGCCGCCGCCGCGATGTTTCCAGTCCCAAGCATTGCCGGCCTCGTCCGCGCCGGTGTGGTAGACCTTGTCCTGGCCAAACTTCAAATCTTCGCGGACGTAGGTATTGAAAACCGCGGTGAATGGGCCGGTGATGGAAGTGTCCTGCGGGTCGTACTCGGCGTATTCGCCGAGCAGATCGTAGCTATAGCCGGAGAAACGGGCGTCGAGGCGGCCGGTGGTCAAGCCGCGGCTGCGCTGCAACTCTTTCATAAACTGCGGGAGGTTAACGCGGAGGTCGGCTTTGACCAGATAGTCCTCGCTCAAGCCGGTGTAGCGCGCGAGCTGCTTGGCGACTTCGGCCTTTTCCGCGTCACCGATCTTCGAACCTTTCACCAGAGCGTTGAGATAAACGGTCTGGGAAAAATGGCGAGCTTCTTCGAGGAAGCCGCTCAAGTTGTCGGGACGATCCTTGAGGACCTTGTGGTACCACGCGGTGGCGGCGTAGCTCGGGAGATAGAAAACATAAGGCATGTCTTCGCCGGGATTGAAGGAAATCGTTCCGAGGTCCAGGACCGAGGAAATGAGCACAATGCCGTTAAAATACATGCCGTCGTGCGACTGGAGATAATTGGAGAGAGCGGCAGAACGAAATGTGCCGTAGCTTTCGCCAATCAGGAACTTCGGGGAGTTCCATCGGTTATTGCGGCTGACGTAAGCGGTGATGAATTGCGCGAGCGATTTGACGTCCTGATCCACGCCCCAAAAATCCTTGTCCTGGGCTTTGCCGACGGCGTGGCTGAAACCAGTGCCGACGGGATCGACGAAGACCAGATCGGTTTTGTCGAGGAGGCAATTGGCGTTGTCCACGAGCTTGTAGGGAGCGGGAGGGGTGGCCGCGGCGTTCACGGTGAGGACGCGCTTCGGGGAGAACGAACCCATGTGCAGCCAGACGGAAGAGGAGCCTGGGCCGCCGTTATAGACGAACGCGATGGGGCGCTGGCTGGGATCTTTCACGTCGCTGCGCGTGTAAGCGGTCGAATAGAGGAGAGCGGTAGGCTCATCCTTTTCGTTCTTTAGAAGAATAGTTGCGGCTGTCGCTTTGTAGGGAATGGTTTGCGAGCCGAGCTTGATGGAATGCTCGGTGACGCTGGACTCTTCTTTCGGCGCGGGCTGAGCAGCGGCGTCCGCCGGCTTGTCCGTAGGCTTCGCGTCCTTATCCTGCGCGTACATGCGCAGAGGCGATCCAGCCAAGGACAGAGCCACTGCAAGGAGAAAAATGTACCGCTTCGAGAAATTCATCGAGACGTCCCCCATCTAAATTGAATTAGGCCACCCGGCGAGACGGAGGATTGTAACTTAATTCGGCGGCGGGCCGCCTACTTCTTCTCGCGAAGAAGAAGCGCGAGCGCGGGGCTTTGTGCACCCGGTGCGAGGGAAAGCGCGCTCAAGTCGTCCGCGAGCCAGTCGGCGCCAGCGGCGGAAAGTTCGAGGGCCGGCGAGGTAGTGAGCACGGCCAGCACGCGAGCGCCGGCCGCTTTGCCGGAGCGGACGCCGGAGGCAGCGTCCTCCACGACGAGGCAATCCGAAGCGGGGATTCGCAGCATTTCCGCGCCTTTTAGATAGGGATCGGGGAAGGGCTTACCGCGCGAGAGATCGCTGGCAGTGACGAGGTGTTTCGGGACGGGCAATCCGGCCGCACGCAGGCGCACTTCGGCGAGCGCACGGGTTGCGGAAGTCACCACGGTCCAGCGAGATTCGGGGATGGATTGCAGGAGATGCAAAGCGCCGGGGAGCGCGACTACATCAGCGATGTCTTCGATTTCGCGGCGTTCGACATCGCGATTTTCGGCGTCGTGATCGCCCCGCGGGAGCAATTCGATGATGGTGGCGAGACTGGGGCGGCCATGGGCCTGGCGCACGACTTCCTCGGGGACAAGGCCATGTTCAAGAGCCCAAGCGGTCCAAACGCGCGCGACAGCGGGAGTGGAGTCAACGAGCACGCCATCCATGTCGAAGAGTACAGCAGCGCAGTTAATCCGTGTCATAGGCTGAGTTGGCTATTCAAGAAGAGGCGGCTTCGCCGTGAAAGCTCGTTTAGACTACCGGAGTCCCGAAAAAGAGGAAAGGTGGGCGCGCGAGGCGTGGTCGAGTAGAGGGATTGGGTCCGGCGCGTTTGCCCCACGCGGTCCTGGAAGCAATAGGAGGTTCGACTTGACTTAGTCCAGTAACTTAGTCTAGTATGGAACGATGAAATTCGTGAATACACACGAAGCAAAGACGCAGCTGTCGAGATTGCTGCAACGCGTCGCGGCCGGCGAAGAGATCGGCATCGCGAATCGAGGCATTCCGGTTGCCAGACTGGTTCCCGTCGTCGCCGCCGAGAAGCGCACGCTCGGCGCGTTCACGGGCCAGATTACGATGAAGGAGGATTTTGACGCGCCTCTGCCGGAAGATGTTCTCGCCGCATTCGAAGGCAAGCGGAAGCGGGTGAAAAAGAAGGGATGAATTACCTGCTGGATACGAGCGTATTCTTATGGAGCCTCGGCGCAGAGCACAAACTGAATAAGAAGGCGCTTGAACTACTCTCCTCGAAATCGGCCAAGCTGTATCTTTCGGCGGCCAGTTCCTGGGAGATCGCCATCAAGTTTGCGCTTGGCGCTCTTACGCTTCCGAATCCGCCTTCCCAGTTCGTTCCTCGGGCGATGAGCTCGCTTGCGATTGGTTCGCTGGAAATAACACACTCGCACGCGCTGCTGGCGGGCGAATTGCCGCCACATCACCGCGATCCGTTTGACCGCATGCTGATCGCCCAAGCTCGCGCTGAAAAAATGGTGATCCTCACAGCGGACCGCACTTTCCAGAGATACCGCGTTGAATTGCTGTTTTGCGGGAAGTAGAAAAATATCTTTTCAGAATGAGATGGGGTGGGAGACGGGGTTCGAACCCGCGACATTCGGTGCCACAGACCGACGCTCTACCAGCTGAGCTACTCCCACCACTCGGAGATAGTTTACGCTAGTTTTTCCGCGCGGAAAAGCGTTCTGGCTAGCGCTCCGACTGCTTTTGCCCGAAGAGCGTTTCTTGCGCCGAGAGCTTGCCGGCGGCCACTCTCGCGTTCATATCGGCGGATTTGCCGCGGGGCACGCTGAGCGACTCCCACTTGCCGGTGCGCACGAACGTCAGATGTTTGGCGAGAAACAAAATTTGGCCGGCGTGATGCGCGTAATGAGCGATTTGGCGGTTGATGGCTTGCATCACGGAATGCGGCTCGGAGCGAATCGTCACCGTGCGGGTGAGATCGGATTCCGAGAGGGGCTCGAGGGCATCGAAAACATATTTCCAGCCACGCTCCCAAAGCTCCAGCAACTCGGATCGCGTCACGGGCGGCGCCTCGAATTCCGTGTCGCGGTTGCGGTCGGGCTTTTCGCCGTCGGTGGTGAGGAAATCGCGCCAGCGCGAACGCATGTTGCCAGACATGTGCTTGACGATGATGGCGATGGAATTCGACTCGGGGTCAAGAGTCACGAAGAGAGCGTCGTCAGGGCATTGGGCCATGGCGCGCTCGGCGAGTTTTTTGTAGTAGTGGAAGAGGCCGATGGAATCACGCAGATAAGAAGTGGAAAGTTGATGTGGCATGAGGCCATTTTGCCTCGGCGGGAGGAGTTGTCAACTGGCGGATGCAAAGGCCAGGGCGAGGGAGGTTGGAGCGGCAACAAATGGGATGAGGAAGGCGGATAATAAGCGAGGAGCGAGGGAGAGGGGAGAAAAAGAAGGCTTGACATTTCGCCTTTTATTCGCCTACGATACCGGGCGCTGAAGTCAGTTTTCACAGGAGACCGACATGACCATCGGACAATCGATACTGCCTGAATTCGACGAAGAGATGAAGAACACGCGGAAGGTGCTGGAGCGCGTACCGGACGAAAAGTGGGGTTGGAAACCGCACGAGAAGTCCGGCACGGTCGGCTGGCTTGCCGGACACGTGGGCACGGTTCCTGGGTGGATCACGATGACCATCAAGACCGAAGAGCTGGACTACGCGCCGGTGAACGGGCCAGCGTATGAACCGCCGAAAATCACGAACCGAAAAGAACTATTGGCCGTGTTTGACAAAGAGAGCGCCGAAGCACGGGCCGCGCTGGCCAGCGTGAGCGATCAAGAGATCATGAAGGGCTGGAAGCTGCTGGCAGGAGGCAAGGAGATCTTCACGCTGCCGCGGGTGGCTTGTATCCGGGGCATGTGCATGAATCATATGATTCATCACCGGGCGCAGCTCACGGTGTACTTCCGTTTGGTTGGCGTGCCTGTGCCTGGGCTCTACGGGCCGAGCGCCGACGAGGTCCAGGCGGATTCGACAGCAGCGGCGGCCAACTGATTGTGTTTTGAAGAAAGGCGGACTATCGTCCGCCTTTCTTGCGTACTCTTGTTTTGGCTGGTGTGCCACAGCGACTGCTCGCCTTACAACGCGTTATAATAGTGTGCGCTGCACTTCCGGAGGTTTGTCACGCACATGGAAACTCCCGTTATTCTCTCCGCAGTTCGCACCCCAATCGGAAAATTTCAAGGCGAGCTTGCCGGGTTTTCAGCTGTGGATCTCGGCGGGAAGATTGTCGCGGAAGCCATCCGGCGCGCCGGGCTTGATGCCAAAGAACTGGATGAAGCCATTCTTGGCAACGTCGTGCAAGCGGGGCTGGGGCAGAACCCTGCGCGGCAGGCGGCGCTGAAGGGCGGCTGTGCGCCTCGCGTTGCGGCGATGACGATCAACAAAGTGTGCGGCTCAGGATTGAAGGCAGTAGCGCTGGCGGCGCAAGCCGTGCAGCTTGGCGAATCGGAAATCGTCGTGGCCGGCGGGATGGAGTCGATGTCCAATTGCCCGTATTTGCTGCCGCAGGCGCGGACGGGTTACCGCATCGGGGACGGGAAAGTCGTGGACTCGATGGTTCACGACGGGCTCTGGGACGCATATGAAGATTTTCACATGGGGATGACCGGCGAACTGGTGGCGGAAAAATACGGAATTTCGCGGGAAGAGCAGGACCGCTTCGCGGTGGAAAGCCATCAGAAAGCGGTGCGGGCGCGGAAGTCGTGTTTCTTTGAAGCGCAGATCTTGCCGATCGAAGTGCCGCAGAAGAAGGGCGAGCCGGTTGTGATCAAGTACGACGAATCGCCGCGGGAAGACACTTCGATGGAAGCGCTGGCGAAGCTAAAGCCGGCGTTCAAGAAAGATGGCACGGTGACGGCGGGAAACGCGCCGGGAACGAACGATGGAGCCGCGGCGCTGATTGTCACTAGCGAGAGGAACGCGGCGCGGCTCGGCAAGCAGCCGATTGCGCGGATTGTGGCGCAGGCGGTCAGCGGAGTCGAGCCGAAGTGGGTGATGATGGCGCCCGTGGACGCGGTGGAAAAATTGCTCAAGAAGACGGGTTGGGACCGCGACAAAGACGTTGACCTTGTCGAACTGAATGAAGCGTTTGCCGTCGCGGCGATTGCGGTGACGCGACAGTTGCGGCTCGACCCGGAAAAAGTGAACGTGAATGGCGGCGCGGTGGCGCTGGGCCATCCGATAGGGGCGAGCGGGGCACGGATACTGGTAACGCTTCTCTATGAATTGCAGCGGCGGAACTTGAAGCGCGGGATTGCCGCGCTTTGCCTGGGTGGAGGCAACGCGGTAGCCCTCGCGGTTGAACGCTACTAGGTTGAGCGCCGTCTGCCAGATTACCGCCACGGTTTGTTCAAAGGTACTTAGCCAAATCTTGGGAGATGGGAAACAGAGTCGTTTGCGCCTGATCCGTACGATGCGTCAAAAGCGTTTAGCTTCTCTTCTGTTGCTGACCGAGCACCAGGTAAGTTTCTTTCTTATCGTTGATAAACTTTGAAATGAGGGGAAAGGTGGAGCGAAGAAGACGCGCCACTTCAGCACTCGAGCAATTTCGTAAGCGAACCCAAATTAGCTTGGGTGGAGATCCATAAAGGACACATCTCTCTTCGAAGTCCGAATCCCGGGAGACGATTGTGAATCCGTTTGTTTTGGCGTAATTCCAGATGATCGCGTCATCGGAGCTGGCAAGTCCGCACAGATGCACGTGCGATGAGTCCGGATAAAGATCAACTTAGAGTTCCACCAAGTGCGGCGAGAGGTTTTCATCGAACAGGAGTTTCACTCTGTAAGCATTTCCAGTTTGCGGTCCCTCTCAGCGGCGAAAGCGAGACAGGCCAGAATGTCTTGTTCCGTCAGGTAAGGCAATTCCTTCAGAATCTCGGCGTGGGTCATTCCGGCGGCCAAGTTCTCCAGTACATCGTAAACGGTGATGCGCAGACCGCGGATGCAGGGCTTCCCGCCACGCTTGCCTGGTTCGATGGTGATGATGTCCGAGTACTCCATATCAGGTTACTCTATGCGAAAAAAAGCGGTCCGGCAATCTGAAACTCGTCTCCAGCGCTCTCCGAACTCAAGCCGCTGGAGTGTTCTGCACGGTCAGACCGACGGCTGTACCACATTTGGGGGGTTGACTGCCAATTCCTGTGCGCAGTAGGGACAGAACTTGTCGGTTTCGACGACTTCGTGTTTGCAGTTGGGACAGGAGGGATGCAGGTTACATTTGCAGTTCGGGCAGAAGTTGAAGCGGGCGCCGACGGATTTTCCGCACTGCGGGCAATCGTAGGGCATAGGCTCGCGCATGAGGAAATAAATGAGGAAGCCGATGAAAGTCCATGCCGGGAGAAGGACGATTACGAGCAGCGTCCAGAGCGCGGAATTCATGCCGCGGCGTTTGGCATCGCGATTGACGTAGCCGATCAGGAAAGAGAAGCTGGCCACGGTCAAAGAAACGAGAGTGATCACGCCGGCCAAAGCCAGGTAGGACAGCCAGGGAGTGTCTCTCACGTCCGGGGCGAAAATGTCGCCGTTGTGATAGAAATTCCAGTGGTTGACGAAAAACGCGATGGCTTGGGCGATGACAAACAGCGCCACCATGGTCCAGATCAAACCGCGCGGGACGATGCGGAATTCCTCCCAGAAGCGAAGGTTTTCTTTCTTTCTGCGCAGCCGGATGAGCCGCATGCGCTCATTGAAGGAACCGCTCACTTTTTGCTGATAGTCAGTCATTTCATTCCTCGCTCAAATTTCTGCTGTGCGTTCAACGGCCGGAGGAATCGCGTTCATTTGCTTGCCGGACGTTTTCGAGAACCACGATAGCCGCCGCAAAGAGGGCGGGAATCGCCCACCAAAGTCCAAAACCAAATTCCAGCGCAAGTCTTGGAGCGCCGGTTCGCTGGCCGATCCATTCGATGATTTGCCATACGTAGGGAGCGGTGGCGATGCCGAGGGCCCAGGAGACTCCGCACATGACCCAGAGAAAGCGGCGCTTGGGTTCCTGCTCGCGCAATTCCTGGGCGCGCAATTGGACGCGAAACTGTGTGCGCTCGGCGAGTCCGCGAGGCAGGGGGATAGGCATGGCGCGCAAAGCGCGGAGCGCAGCATTTGTTTGCTGAGCGACTTGAGCGCAAGCCGGACATTCGCGCAAGTGTGTGGCGAGCCAGTCGCGCTCGGAGGAAGAGATTCCCTCGACGCGATCCTGCGCGATGAGTTTTTCAGCTCGGGCGTGAAGCTCGTGGTTCATGCCGCACCTCCCTGCATCGCGCCGCGGAGGGATTCAAGACCGCGATAGAGCCGCGATTTGACGGTGGAAAGCGGCGCGGCGAGGACGCCGGCGATTTCCTCGAGACCGAGCTCTTCCTGAAAACGGAGAACGAGAACTTCGCGATAGACGGCAGGAATGCGGTCGAGCGAAGCGTGGACGCCTGATTGCGCTTCGGCGGTAAGGACGAGATGGAGCGGCGAGGGCTGATTTTCGGCGGCGAATTCCATGGGCGCGCCTTCTTCCGGATCGGTGAGCGAGTCGAGGCTTAGCATTTTTCTCTGGCGTTGCCAGTCGATGACAAGGTTGCGGGCAATCCGGAACAGCCAGGCTTCGAATTTGTTCTTGCCATCGTATTGATGGCCGCGCTCGAGCACACGGATCCAGGTTTCCTGGAAGAAGTCTTCGGCGCGCTCGCGGCTGGAGGTGAGGTAGAGCAGATATCGGAACAGGCGGTATTGATACTGCTCGATCAGATGATCGAGGAGGTCGGGGTCGCGGCGCTTGAGCCCCTGGGCGAGGGCCTGGGTATCGTCGGCCATCTGGGTGGAGAAGAAAAGAAATGACCTCGATACTGCCGGGGTCAAGGATGTAAATGTCGCGCTCATTCTACAGGGTATACGGGGTGACGTGGCAAAAAGACGCAGTGGGGAAGTGTTCTTCAAGTCATGGAATTTCAGTGAGTTGCGAGGAGGGCGGAGTGGGAAGGTTTGGCGGCTTGACGTGGTGTAGTAGACTTTGCGTTCGCCGCCATGTTCTGCCCGCAATGCAAAGCCGAGTATCGACAAGGATTTACGCGCTGCGCGGATTGCGATATCGAACTGGTCCATGAGTTGACGGCGAACGCAATCGTTGCTCACGAACGCGTCGTGCCCGGCGACTCGGACGAGGATCCGTTCTGCTCGTTCTGGACAGGAGACGATCCTCGGATCCATGCGGAACTTTGCGAGCTGTTAGAAAAAGAGAGCATTCCGCATAAGACGGTCCGGCGCGAAGATCACTTGTTCCATATCTCGAGCTACCCCGCGTTCCAGATCGGAATTCCGTTTTCGATGTTTGAGAGAGGTGAGGCCGCAGTCAAGGAAGCTTATGGCAGCGGCGAGGCGATCGAACCTATCTCGCGCCTCCTCCCCGTGGAATCGGATCACATTCCCGGCACCCGGTTTGATGCAGGTGCGTTCGATCCCCGCGGAGGATCCTCGCAGAGGAGTACGCGGTGGTCTGCGGAGCCGGGCGCCGATGAGTCTTCCGAGGAATTGACGGAGCCGAGAGACTCAGGAAACTCCGATGCTGAAAGAGAATCCCAGGGCTGGAATGCGGATGAGCCGGCGACGGAAATCTGGTCAGGAGACGAGCCGGAGCTTGCCGAATTCATCGGGGCCTCGCTGCAGACCAACCAAATTCCGTTCCGCCGGGATGCGCGAGCCGGAATGCATGTGGTTTATGTGCACGCCGAGGATGAGACGCGCGCGCGGGAGATTGTGCGGGAGGTTGTGGAGGGTGTGCCGCCAGAGTGAGGCGGGGATGGAAAATTATTGGGGCGTTTGGACTGTATTTCCGCGCGCCCATCGGATGTAATCTGAGCGCATAATGAATGCGCTCGAAGGTTTCGAACGCAGGGAGGGCTTATGGCTTCGGCTGCTGGACCGCAAGGGTCGTTGATCATGTTGTGGGCGGGGGAGGACCCGGCGCTGCACTCTTCGCTCGTGGAAAAATTGGAAGCGGCCGGCATACCCTTCATTGACAGGCGAACCGGGGACGATCAGATTGCACCTCCGGCTGATATTCTTCCGATCGATTGGAAAGCGCAATTCGGGTTTGAAGTTGCGGTGCCCTCGTCGAGTCTTACCGCGGCGAAGAAAATTCTGGAAAAGCTGCTGGAAGAAGAACCCGCAGACATGGAGATTGCAGCGAATGACTCTTCAGAGCCGACGATAACGGAGCGGGAACCGTCCGAGGTGGGCGCGGCAATTTGCGCGGTGTGGTCTGGTTCGGATGAAGCGCGCGCGGGATTTTTGGTGCAGGCGCTAAATGAGAATGAAATCCCGGCGCGGGTCGAGACGCATGGGAGCGAAGCGACTGTGTACGTTCCGCCGGAAGAGGAAACGCTGGCGCGGGAGATTATTCGGGAGATTGTGGAAGGCGCGCCGCCGGCGTGACGAAGCGTTATTTCCTCTCTGCCCGTGTTAATTTCACGACGGGCGTAGCTGGCGCAGCCTTTATTTCCTTAAGTTCCCTTACGAAACTTGCTTCAAACTTGCGCGGAGGCTTTGAATTTGTCCATTGATGCGATCAAGACGGTGGGGGTGCTGGGCGCGGGGACGATGGGGAACGGGATTGCGCACGTGTTTGCACGGGCGGGGTATCGCGTGATTTTGCGGGATGTGGAGAAGCGCTTTTTGGAACGAGGGCTGGAGACGATTGGGAAGAATCTGGACCGGGAGATCAAGAAGGGGAAGTTGGCGGAGGCGGAGAAGGGAAGTGTGCTGGGGCGGATTCAGCCGGTGACGGAAATGGCGGCGATTGCAGAGGCGGATTTTGTGGTGGAGGCGGTGCCGGAGAAGATGGAGATTAAGCGGGCGGTGTTGACGGAGGCGGATGGAATGTTGCGGCCGGAAGTGATTCTGGCGAGCAACACGTCGTCGATTGCGATGACCACGCTGGCGGCGCTGACGAAGCGGGCGGACCGGTTTGTGGGGATGCACTTCATGAACCCGGTGCCGGTGATGGTGCTGGTGGAAGTGATTCGGGCGCTGCAGACGAGCGATGCGACGTTTGCGACGACGATGGAGCTGGCGAAGAAGCTGGGGAAAACGCCGGTGGCGGTGAACGACGCGCCGGGGTTTGTTTCGAACCGTGTGCTGATGCCGCTAATCAATGAGGCGGCTTATTGCGTGATGGAAGGCGTGGCGACGCCGGAAGCGGTGGACGCGGTGATGAAATTGGGGATGAATCATCCGATGGGACCGCTGGAGCTGGCGGATTTTATCGGGCTGGATGTGTGCGTGGACATTATGCATGTACTGCAAGAGGGGTTGGGTGATCCCAAGTATCGGGCGTGTCCGTTGATGAAGAAGTATGTGGCGGCGGGGTGGCTGGGGAGGAAGGCGGGGAGGGGATTTTACAGTTACAATTCCTAGCGACACACGTTTGTATGAACTCGCGGCGCAAATTCTGGATCCCTCTCTTTGCGATTGTTCTAGTTTTTTCTCTTATTTTGTTTGTTCCATACAAGTCGACAACTTCACCGCAGTGGAACATTCAGGTAGTCGATCCCAGCGGCAATCCGGTGTCCGGTCTTTGGGTAGCAGAGGAGTGGGAATATTTTGGCATCGACAACGCGGGAAGTATTGAGAATAAACAAGCCGACGCGACAGGGCGAGTCAGCTTCCCTCGCCGGGTCATCTGGGCATCCCTTGCGAGCCGCCTTCTGAACCCAAAGGGCGCTACAGAAAAGGTCGGTCCATCTGTCTGGGTCCTTGCGTGCGACGAGACGCGACTTGTGCAAGGGGAGTTCTTTTGGGATGGTGAGAGGTTCGGCCCTGGAGACGCGCTGATTAAGGAGATGCGAATTGTCGTCAACCCGGTCAAATACTGCACAATGATGTGAGACATGCTGGACCGCGTTTGGAGTTTTGAGGCTGCCAAAATGAAACAATCCTTCAAAGTCGTAATCGAACCCAACAAATTTGAGGATGGTCGTTTCGCCTGGCACGCCTCTTGTCCTGCTTTGAGAGGTTGCCACACGTGGGGTCACACACGAGGAAGCGCGAGCAAACGTCCGAGAAGCAATTGAGCTGTATGTTGAGGACTTGCTGAAGACTAGGCGGCAAGCATAGGCGAAGATAAGGCGAAAAATAGTGTTTGCTTTTTCTTCGCCTTGATGGTAATTTGCGAGTCGCGGTTTTCAACAGGTGCGGGATGTGCTCGGCGACGAGGCTGGCAATAAGATGTGCGGAACATGCTAGGCTCGAAAGCGAGTTCATCGAGGCGCGGGACAGAATGCGGGGGCTGGCGAGGCTCCGCAAGCTGGAACCGGGCGAAGAGCGGCAACTGGCGGTGCGGGTGGCGATGGCGATTGCACGGTTGAAAGAGCATGTCGCGGAGCACGGTTGCGAACGCCAGGGCTGAGGCGGTCGTTGGCGCGGCCCTGAATTGAAGTGTGAAGAAGACATGGCGAAAAGATAATTGAAGTGTTACTATGAGGCTTCCGCTATGTCCCTGGGCCACGGCTTTGCGTAGCGAATGAAAATCCCAATTTCCTCCACCGAGGTGTGAAATGACCGAAGAGAAAGAGAAATTGCTGGCAGCGGCGATATCGCAGATTGAGAAGGATCATGGCAAGGGCGCGATCATGCGGCTGGGCAGCCGGGATGTGCTGGTGCCCGTGAGCGTGATTCCGAGCGGGTGTTTGTCGATCGATGCGGCGCTGGGCGTGGGCGGGTTTCCGCGCGGGCGCGTGATCGAGATTTACGGGCCGGAATCGGGCGGCAAGACGACGATGACGTTGCACGTGATCGCGGAAGCGCAGAAGCTGGGCGGGCAGGCGGCGTTCATCGACGCGGAACACGCGCTGGATCCCGTGTACGCACGGAAGCTGGGCGTGGACGTGGACAATTTGCTGGTGTCGCAGCCGGACAACGGCGAGCAAGCTTTGGAGATTGCGGAGACGCTGATTCGTTCGGGCGGAGTGGACATTGTGGTGGTGGACTCGGTGGCGGCTTTGGTGCCGAAGGCGGAGCTCGAGGGCGATATGGGCGACCCGCAAATGGGCTTGCAGGCACGGCTGATGTCGCAGGCGCTGAGGAAGCTGACGGCGATTGTGTCGAAGTCGCGAACCTGCCTGATTTTCATCAACCAAATTCGCGAGAAAATTGGGGTGATGTTCGGCAATCCGGAAACGACTACAGGCGGGCGGGCGCTGAAGTTTTATGCGTCGATGCGCGTCGATATCCGGCGCATCCAAGCGATCAAGGAAGGCGACAAAGTGGTGGGATCGCGGACACGAGCCAAGATTGTGAAGAACAAGGTGGCCGCGCCATTCCGTGAGGCGGAGTTTGACATTGTCTATGGCGAGGGTATATCGCGCGAAGGCGATTTGCTGGATCTCGGAGTGGACAAGGGGATAGTGGAGAAAAGCGGGACGTGGCTGAGCTTTGGCGGCGAGCGTATGGGCCAGGGACGAGAGAATGCGCGAATCTTCCTGAAGGAAAACAGGGATATTCGCGACAAGCTGGAAAATGCGTTGCGCAAGAAGCTGGAAATCGCGATTCCCGGAAATTCAAGCGCAACTGCGCCGGGTCCAAACGGCCATGCCGCGGTGCCCGGGCACGGCGACAAGCCGTCCATGAAGGCCGCAGCGGCCAGTGCATCCGCGGCCGACGCCAGCAAAGCCAGGCCGAGCCGCTAACAGGCGATTCGAATTGCCGGGCCGGACTTGCGCGTCGGGTCGCAGGGCATGTGCTAGAATTTTTGCGTGCCTGAACACAACGACGTCATTCGACAATCCTTCACAGCACAAGCCGCCGCGTTTGCGGCGAATCCTTGGGTAACAGATGAACAGCGCATCGGGCGGTTAGTCGCGGCTGCGCGGCTCACCGGCGATGAGCGCGTACTGGACATCGCGACCGGGCCCGGGTACATCGCGGAAGCATTCGCGAAGGCGGCGCGCGAAGCGGTTGGAGTGGACCTGACGGATGCAATGCTGGCGATCGCCAGGAAGCGCACGAACGAGCGAGGCATTTGCAACATCACTTTTCGCGCGGCTGACGCGCAGAATCTGCCTTTTGAAAATGGGTCGTTCGACGTGGTGGTGTGCCGGCTAGCGCTGCATCACCTTCAGAAGCCATCGCAAGTTTTGCGGGAAATGACGCGTGTTTGCCGCGATGGCGGAACGGTTCTCGTTGAAGATATCTATGCCAGCGAGTTTCCCGAGCGTGCGGCCTTTCAGGACCGGTGGGAGATTTTGCGGGATCCTTCCCACGTCCGGACGATGCCGATCAGCGAACTCCTGAAGTTGTATAGGGACGCCGGCCTGGAGGCGGACGCGATCACGACTGCGGACGATCTAACGCCGCAGGTGGAGCGGTGGATGGCGACGACAGGAGTAACGGCGGAGCGAGCGGGAGAAATTCGACGGCTTCTTGAGGAAGACAGGGAGCAGGATTTAAGCGGGACTCGGCCGTTTCAAGATGCGACAGGACAACTTTGCTTCCACGCCCGGACTGTGATCATGGCCGGGCACAAGGTCAGTTGAATCAGGGCACCTGTCCCGAAGGTCAGCCGTTCAAAACAAAGCACATAGCAGCGTACTGGTGCATTTCGCCTATTGCGTACTATCCCAGAAACTTCCTACAATATGTCTCAACCTGAGAGAAGTTGTTTCTCTTGGGAACATGCTGAGCTTTCCGCGCGCGCCTAAGTGGCATCAAATGAGTAGGGCACCAATTTGGCGATGCGAGTGCAATATGTAAAGTCGCTGCATTAATTGGGTGCGACTAAGATTGGGAAACAAAGCAAGCGGTTTGCGAATGCAGGTTGACCGCAGGGACAGTATGAGGTAAGTATTCGCCCTCGGGAAATGCCGGGGTAAGTCAAGGGCCAAAGGTGGTTTAGTGAAGAAGCAAGCAAAGGCAGTTCTCGCAATTCTCCTGACGGCGGTATTTGCCGTTCCGGTGCCGGCAGCGCCAAGCGGAGGTCGAGCGGTAGCGCGAACGCGCAGGTACGCTTCGCGATACCGAGGCGTGCCGACGTTCGCGGATTCCACGAGCGCGGACGATTCCAGATACGACGACCCGGTTGTTCGCGAGGCAGCGGTGGAAGCGCTGGGGCGCTACAACGGATCGGTGGTGGCTGTCGATCCGAATACCGGGCGGATTCTCACGGTGGTAAACCAGAAGATTGCGTTTGGGGGCGGCTACATTCCATGCTCGACGATCAAGCCGACGATCGCTCTCGCCGCGCTGGAAGAAAATGTCATCACGCGCGATACGATGCTGAAAGTGAGCTATCGCAAGTACATGAATTTGACGGATGCGATGGCGCATTCGAACAACGCGTTTTTTGAAGAGCTTGGCCGACGCATGGGATTCGAGACGGTTTCGAAGTATGCGCGGCTGTTGGGACTTGGCGAGCTAGCGGGCTACGATTTGCCCGAGGAGCATCCCGGTTCTTTCCCGAGCGCGCCGCCCGCGTTAGGCGGTGTCGCGCGGATGTCGAGCTTCGGTGAAGGGATTCAGATCACGCCGTTTCAGCTTGCGGCGTTGGCGGCGGCGTTTGCAAACGGCGGAACGCTTTACTACCTGCAGTATCCGCGGACGCAAGAAGAGATTAAGGATTTCACGCCGCGAGTGAAGCGGGACTTGAATATCGCGTCGATTCTGCCGGAGATCCGCGAAGGGATGCTCGCGGCCGTACTTTACGGCACGGGCAAGTCCAGCTTCGACAGCGGAGGAGACGAGACGCCTCTGGGGAAGACCGGCACCTGCGACGATCACACCACGCCTTCCCATATCGGCTGGTTCGTGAGCTACGCGGATGAAGCCCATCCGAAGATTGCGCTTGCCGTGCTTCTGCGCGGAAACACGCGAAGGGTCAAGGGCCCGATGGCCGCAGTTGTGGCGGGGCGTATGTATCGCAAGCTACGCGAACAGAATTATTTTGCCGAGTCGACGGCCCAGAGCACGCCTCTGACGCCGCTCATTTCCGGCAAGTAAGAGCAAACCTCATCGCACTAGAAATGGGTCACTACGCGCGCATGGCGCGGTACGCTTCGAGACATTTGCGCGCGGTGTCAAACTCCGAGAACCGGCTGCCTTCCTGTTCGATTAGGTAGTACTCAACTCCTCCAACGCTTTCCGCAGCTTCGAAGATGCGCTTCCAGTCGGCAACGCCTTCGCCGAAGAGAACGGTGTAGCCCTTTGCCGGGTCGGGCGACCAATCCTTGAGATGAAGGGAGCGAATGCGGCCGGGATTCGAGCGAATCCAGGCGACGGGATCGGAGCCGGCTTCGATGCACGTGCCCACATCCAACTGGAGCATGACGGAAGGCTTGGTATTCTTCGCAAGCAGTTCGATGGGGCGAGTGCCGGCCATGGGCGTGAATTCCGCCTGATGGTTGTGGTAGCCGGCCTTCAAACCCGAGGGCTCCAACTGTTCGGCGGCGGAATTCAGAGAGTCGGCAACCGTTTTCCAGCTATCCAAGCTGGATTGAGAATGCGAACTGGCCATTACCAGATATTTGCAGCCCAAGAGATGGTTCAGGTCGCGGGCACGGGAGATTTTATCTGGGCTGAAATTGGAGCTGTCGTTGTGCGTGGAATAACAACGAACGCCGAGGTCATCCAAGAGTTTTTTAATTTCCCTGGCCTGGCTCTCCGTCCAGTCAAAATACGGCGCATAAAATTCGACGCATTGATAGCCCATTTCGCCCACGGAGCGCACTGTTCCCGTGAGGTCCTGCTTCAGGGCGTTCCGGACAGAGTAGAGTTCGAGTCCGACAGGAATCCGAGAAGCGGCGCGGGCGCGAAAGGCCCAAGGGAGCATCGCGGACATGGCCAGAAAATAGCGCCGGGAAAGAGTGGTTGGAGTCATGGGTGCATCCTACTTGAGAATGAAGCGAAATTCATCAAGAGGCTGTGCGATTGGGCGCACGATAGGCGATTTGCCTTTGACTTCCGCCGTGGTCTAATACAAAAGTAAGCATGCCAACTTGTTTTTCAAGGTCTGAGGATGCGACGCAGGTGCGCCGAGTTGCCGGATGAAGCGATTCGGGACGGTCAGCAAGTAGCAGGGGGAATCAGTGAATCGTCGTTTTGCGATTATTCTGATCATCGTGTTGTGCTTCGGCGCCGGCGCGCTGACCTATGTATTTCGCCAGCGTTTGGCGGCGTCGGCCGAGTTCGAGCGACAGATCGAGCTCGCCCGCGCAAACGCGAAGTGGATTCGCACCCAGATTGTGGTTCCGACAGAGCAACGAGTGCTCGCTCGCGACAATTTCACGTCGGCGTTGGAGAAATTCGGACTGAGTCATCAAGACGCCGCAAGTGCGTCCTCAGCGGCACAGCAGGCCTTCAATCTGCGGCAGGTGCGGGCGGGAAATACGATCACCGTGGGGCGCTCCGTGGACGGCGATTTACGCGAAATCGATTACAAGATCGACCCGGACCGGATGTTGAAGATCGTGCCGGGGGAAAACGGCTTTACGGCCCAGATCAAAGAGATCCTCTCTAAAACGGAAGTGAGCGCCGTTTCCGGAGAACTGGATGATTCGCTCTTCAACGCCGTGGAGCAGGCGGGGGAATCGCCGGAAATCGCCATGCGGCTGGCGCAGATCTTCGGTTACGATCTGGATTTTTACACGGATCCGCGCAAGGGCGATACCTTCCGCGTCCTGCTGGAGAAAAAGAAATATGCAAACGGGCAGACGGCCGGGTATGGAAGGATTTTCGCCGCGGAGTATGACAATGGAGGGAAGAAATACGAGGCGCTGCTTTTTCATGACGAACTGGGACGTCCCGGCTACTACACGGCCGACGGCAAATCCCTGCAAAAGGCGTTTCTGCGTTCGCCCTTAAAATTCGGGGCGCCTGTCACCTCGCATTTCAGCAAGGCGCGTTTTCACCCGATTCTGAAAATCGTGAGGCCGCACATGGGAACGGATTATGGAGCGCCAATCGGCACGCCGGTGCAGGCAATCGGAAGCGGCAGGGTGCTATTCGCGGGCCTAAAGGGCGGTGATGGGAACATGGTGGAAATCGCCCATTCGAACGGCTACGAGACGATGTACCTGCACTTGTCGCGCATGTACGTTCGCACCGGCCAGCACGTCGAAATTGGAAAGACGATCGGACTGGTCGGAAGCACGGGCCTTTCCACCGGGCCACATCTCGATTTCAGAATTTTGCAGAGAGGGCAATACAAGAATTTTGAGAAGCTCGGGTTGCCGCCATCCGATCCAGTCTCGAAGAAACACCTACCGGAATTTGCCGCCCTGCGCGAAAAATGGCTGCCGCTGCTGAAAAATCCGGAGTTGTTGCAAGCCGCGGTCCCAGCGAGCGCCGGGCGCTGAACCGCCAGAAACTCCCTATTCATTCCCCCAGGCTTAATAGATGACGGGAAGCTTGGAGTAGTCGGCCGTGCCTTCGCCCGTGACGCGAAGCACGAGAAGGGTACGGTCGTCGCCCGGGCAGATACCGGGGCCGGTGAACTCCTCTGTCGCAGCGATTATTTTTTCCGAGAACTCGTTCGCGGAGATGCCGTGAGGGGCATCCGCGAGCAGCGAGGCCAGGCGATTAGAACCAAATTCTTCCTTAAGGGCATTCTCCGACTCCAGGATGCCATCGGAAGCGAAAAGAACGACATCACCAGGACGAAGTTCAATGGCAGTTTCCTCGTACTCGGAATCGGGAAAGATGCCGAGGGGAACGCCTTCGAGCCGAATCTCCTCGGCGCGGCCATCCCGGACCAACAGGGGGTACGGTCCGCCGGCATTGGCCAGAGTAAGGCGGCGCTCCGAGCCATCGTAGACGGCGAAGAGCATGGCGATGAAGCGGGCATCCAGGCGAGCACCGTGCATCCGGCGATTGAGCATTTGCAACATGCATGCAGGGCTGCAAGTGCTGCTTACGACAAGCTCGCGAAGCGTACCAATGGCGAGAGAGCCATAGAGGGCCGCGGCGGTTCCTTTGCCAGATACATCGCCCAGAGCCAGGGCGAGTTTGCCTTGGCCATAGGGAAGAAAATCGTAAAAATCACCGCCGAGGGTGCGAGCGGGAGCGTAGGCGGCGGCCAGGTCAAGACCAGGGATGCCACTGGCGCCGTGGGGAAGCAATTGGCGCTGGATTTCGCGGGCGGTATTGAGGTCATCCTGAAGACGGACCTGATTCTCGCGAGCTTCCTCATAGAGCCGGGCGTTTTCGAGCGCGATGGCGATATAGGAACCAAGTGTGGAGAGCATGCGCTCATTTTCCGCACTGAAAGCGCTGGGCTCGGTGCTTTCCAGGTCGAGGACGCCGATGAGGCGGTCCTGGAGGAGCAAGGGAACGACGAGTTCAGAACGGGTCTCGAGGCCGGTTTCGCACTGGATGTAGCGCGAATCGCTGCGAACGTCGTCCACGCGGACGGAGCGGCGCTCAGCAGCGGCCGTCCCAGTGATACCCTCGCGGAGCGGGAGTCGCATACAAGTCGGGATGGAATCCTCGTAACGCATGCCGAAGGCACTTTCGAGCAGCTGCGTGGATTCGTTCCAAAGCATGACGCTGAAGACGTGATAATTGACGAGACGCTTGACGCGCTGAGCGATGCGGCGGAGCAACTCTTCACGGTCCAAAATGGACGTCAGTTCCCGGCTAACGTCATGGAGCAAGGTGAGGGTTTTGGCCTGTTCGGGGAACGCCGTCAGGAGGCTCGCCGGGACGGAGTCTGCATCACCAAGAATGGCGTAGGAGGCAAGTTTTGAGAGATCTTCCATTTTAGAGGCGGCTCCGCGAGATTTTGTATTGGATGTAGCAGAAACGAATCGGTTTCAAAGAATCTCTCAATCACGCCCAGCGGGCGAGGTCCCTGTTAACTCTCTGTCGAAGATGGCCTTGACGGCGATGCAAGGCAATTCTACGCTGGTAGCGACGGGGAGTCGGAGAATGTATGGGAACGTCCTTTGGTTCGGGGGTGACCACACGACCCTGCGCATTTTGCGGGAAGCCAGTGCCCACACGCTTGAATCGCTGCCCATTTTGCCGCGAAGAAATACCCGAGGTCCGTTTGTCTGCCCGGTCGGGGAGAAATGGGCACCACGAAATGAGACGTGGGCTGATGTACATGCTTCTTGGGGCGGTGATTTATTACTTCTCCGGCGGATATAGCGGCTTTCATCTGCCTATTCCAATCAATCCGCTTGTGACCACGTACCTTGCAACGATAGTGTTCCTTGGCGGACTCGGGATGAGCCTTTACGGTGTTTTGCTGCGGATCAAGTCCTAACGAGCGGAAATAAGCGCGCGGCGGGGCGCACGCGAAACCATCCTGCATTCGAGGAATCCAGTCCACCTACCGGATTTTCAGCAAGAACCAATAAATCGAGAGTTTAAAAAGTTCAAGCAAATCAGCAAGCGTGGAGGCGAAAGCGTACTTGTCCTCGGCTTGGCCGATACCCTCGTTACCCTCCGAGGAAACAGATTCAGCCGGCGCAGGAAGAGAGGGTCGCGCGGCGATGAACGCCAGTTCGATGCCGGGGCGGAGCAAGGAACGGCAGCACAAACGAAGCCTGCGAAGGTGGGTATCGCTGCTGACAATCAAAAGCGAGCGGATTTCCGGATGTGCGTCGAGCCAGCGGGCGAGGGCGTCGATTTCGGTGAGAGTGCCGAAACGTCGCGGCTGGACGCGTTCCGCTCGCACTTCCCGGCCGTGAAAGAAAACAAAGTAGTGACGCCTGGGAGGAGGCACTTCCTGGGCCAGACCGAGGAGATCGAGCGGGACCGGAAGGGGCATCCTGAAGAAACGGCGGATTTCGAAACGGCCGACACTCATCAGGATTCGCGGGGCGAGGCCCAGGCGGAAAAGAGCCAGTGCGTAGTCCTTGCGATGCATTCTTCCTGCGAGAACGAAAATGAGGTCGGCGCTGCGAGGGGCATCTGCGGGAGAGAGCCAAGTGTGAAGGGTCGGCATAAGCGGTCGAGTGCAAACGGAAACTTCCAGGGAATCACAACAATAAACCATTTCGAACGAATAGCCGTCCGAAGAGTATGCCGGGGCGCACCCGAGCGGGGCGGCGCGACACTGTACCAAAGGACAGCGTGACGGATTGGGGGAGTACCCTGCGTTGAATTCCTCGCGCCGCAAGGTGCGGCGTGGCCTACTGATTAGCAGGTACTGATTCGCGGGACCCGTGCGGGTCCGGCTATTCGGGGCAGAGAGAACGATCGGAGGAGCAGATGAAAAAGCTATTTTTAGTTGTGGCGGCGGCGATGTTGAGCCTCTCGTATGGAGCGGAGAGAGCCGCGGCGCAGGGGCCGCAGGGCGCAGGCGCAAGTTCCGCGTCGGGCGGTTCGGGCAGCACACATTCGTTGAACCCAATCAAGTGGGTCAAGAAAGAACCCAAGTCGGCGAGCGACCGGCTCGACGCGAAAGACGATCAAGACAAGAAACTGACAGAAAGCCTGCAAGCCCAAGGGGTTCTGAAGCCGAATACGGACGCGAAGAGCGCGTGCGATACGTTTAAGGCGCTGGATGAGTGCGTGGCCGCATTGCACGCCAGCAAGAATTTGGGACTCGATTTCAATTGCCTGAAATCGAACCTGACGGGCGTACAGACGAGCGCGGATATGTCTACCTGCAAGGGTTCGGCGGGGGACAAGGCGATAAGCCTGACAAAGGCGATTAAAGCGATGAAGCCCGAGGCCGACGCAAAGGCAGAGACGAAGACAGCGGAAAAGCAAGCTAAAGACGACTTGAAGGCATCGGGAGCTTAGTTCCGGGAGCAACAGAGCAAGTACCGGATCTTGGGTTAGATCAGAGGTAGGCAAGGAAAGGGCGGGCTAGCCGGAATACGCGGCACCCGCCCTTTTCGTTTTGGGGCAGCGCCAGTTTGGATGCGAGTGGAGCTACTTCACTTCCCAGGTGTCGCCGGCGCGGAGAAGCTTGGAGAGATCGCCCGGGCCGCGCTTCGTGATGACGTCCTTAATTTGTTGGTTCAAAATATCTTCGTAGCGAGGAAGATCGTCCCAAGCGCGAAGCAAGCCGATGGGTGTGGGGAAGCCGGGACGATGCTCCATGTGAGATAGCAGAAAAGCGTAGGAAGCGCGCGGGTGGTGGGCGTCATGAATAACCAGATCTGATTCCGTGATGCCGTTACCGAGCTCGACGACTTCAATGTCGCCATCGGCTTTGCGTCGAATGCCTTTGTCGCGATTCTTGCCGAAGACCAGAGGCTTGCCGTGCTCGAGCTGGAGGATGTGCTCGCTGCGCGCGTCGCGCTCCGTCAGGTTGAACCAGGCGCCGTCGTTGAAGATGTTGCAATTTTGAAGAATCTCAACGAACGCAGAGCCTTTATGAGCGGCTGCGTGTTTGAGAGTTTCCTTGAGATGCTGCTGGAACACGTCGACGGAGCGGGCAACAAAAGTGGCCTCGGCGCCGATGGCGAGGGAAATGGGATTGAAGGGGCGATCGAGCGAGCCGAAGGGAGTGGACTTGGTCTTCTTGTTAAATTCAGAGGTGGGCGAATACTGGCCCTTGGTCAGGCCGTAGATGCGGTTGTTGAAGAGCAAAACTTTGAGGCCGACGTTGCGGCGGAGCATGTGAATGGTGTGATTGCCGCCGATGGAGAGAGCGTCGCCGTCGCCCGTGGCGACCCAGACTTCGAGGTCAGGCCGAATGGCCTTGATGCCCGTAGCAACCGCCGGAGCCCGGCCATGAATGGTATGAAAGCCAAAGGTATTCATGTAATACGGGAAGCGGCTGGAGCAGCCGATGCCGGAGACGACAACGAAATTTTCGCGCTTGATGCCCAGCTCCGGGAAAACGGACTGAACGGCGGACAGAATCGCGTAATCGCCGCATCCCGGGCACCAGCGCACTTCCTGGTCGGTCTGGAAGTCTTTCTTGGTGAGAGGGGTGATCGGAGGCAGGGTAGCGGTGCTCATCGGGAGTTCTCCCCAAGAATCTCTTCTATCTTTTGTTCGACCTCGGCTTGCTTGAAGGGCCGGCCCTGGATCTTGTTCAGGCCGATGGCGTCAACGAGATACTTCGCACGAAGCACCCATAGAAGCTGGCCCATGTTCAACTCAGGGACAAGTACAGTTTTATAACGCTGAAGCACTTCCCCGAGATTTGCGGGCAAGGGATTGAGATGACGCAGGTGGACATGGCCAATCTTGCGGCCATGCGCACGCTGCGCTTTCAAGGCGGCCGTGATTGCGCCGTGGGTTGAGCCCCAGGCTACGATCAAGAGGTCGCCTTCGGGATCGCCGGCGGGAACGACGTCGGGGATGTCCTGCACGATGGCGGCAACCTTTGCGGCGCGGATGCGAACCATGTTCTCGTGATTGAGAGGTTCGTAGTTGATGTTGCCAGTAACGTCCTGCTTTTCGAGGCCTCCGATGCGGTGTTCGAGACCTGGCGTGCCGGGAATGGCCCAGGGTCGCGCGAGCGTTTCGGGGTCGCGCTTGTAAGGCAAATACCCGTTGGGACTGTTGGCCGTCTCGGCAAATTTCACAGGGAACGCCGGGATTTCATCGACGTTCGGAATTCGCCAGGGTTCGGCGCCATTGGCGAGATAGCCGTCGGAAAGAATAATTACGGGGACCATGTATTTGATAGCGATGCGGCTGGCTTCAATGGCGGCCCAGAAGCAGTCGCTGGGAGTCGCTGCCGCGATGATGGGAATGGGAGCTTCGGAATTGCGGCCAAAAAGCGCTTGCAGGAGATCCGCTTGCTCGGTTTTTGTCGGAAGGCCGGTGGACGGTCCGCCGCGCTGAATGTCGCAAATGACCAGCGGGATTTCCACGGCCACGGCGAGGCCAAGGGCTTCCGTCTTCAGCGCCATGCCAGGGCCTGAGGTGGTTGTGATGGCGAGTGCGCCGGCGTAGGCCGCGCCGATGGCGCTGGTGATGGCGGCGATCTCGTCTTCCGCCTGAAAGGTCATCACACCGAAATCTTTGTACTGGGCAAGCTCGTGGAGGATGTCCGACGCGGGCGTAATGGGATAGCTTCCCTGAAAGAGACGTAGGCCGGATTTTTGAGAGGCGGTGACGAAACCAAGGGCGAGAGCCTGGTTACCGCTGAGGTTGCGATAAAAGCCAGGGGCCAGTTGCGCAGGCGGAATCTCGTAACTGATCTGGAAGGCTTCGGTGGCTTCGCAGTAGGAGTAGCCAGCCTTCATGGCCAGCTTGTTGGCTTCGACGAGGAGAGGCTTGTTTTTGAACTTGGCGTCGATCCAGCGTACGGTGGGCTCCATGGAACGGTTGTAGAGCCAGTAGCACATTCCCAAGGCGAAAAAGTTTTTGCAGCGGCTGATGGATTTGGCATCGAGGCCGAGATGTTCGAGGGCGGTTTTAGTGAGGCGCTCCAACTCGACGGAGAAGAGACGAAATTTGTCGAGGGTGTGATCCTCGAGCGGATTGGACTTCATCTGCGCCTTGCGCAGGTCGTTATCGGTGAAGGCATCCGAATTTACGATGAGAATTCCGTTGGCCTTGAGATCAGCGACATTCATCTTCAGGGCGGCGGGATTCATGGCGATGAGAACATCTACGGCGTCGCCGGGGGTGTACACATCGCTCGAGGAAAAATGCAACTGGTAGCCGCTAACACCGGGAAGAGTGCCAGCAGGGGCGCGAATTTCCGCGGGAAAGTCCGGGAAGGTGGCGATGTCATTGCCATAGAGGGCGACAGTGTTCGTGAACTGGCTGCCCGTAATCTGCATTCCGTCGCCGGAGTCGCCTGCGAATCGAATGACGGCGCGCTCGATAACCTCGCGCTTGTGTTTAACCGGCGGCGTTTCAATCAAAGTAGACATAGTGGCCAAGGCTCCGCTGTTACTGAACTCCCGAACGAAATCCCAGAGGGAGTGTGGCTTGATTTGTTAGATGGACGGCGCGTGAAGCAGGTTGGACGCTGGGTCCCGCCGTCCGAAGCCGACGACAACAGAATACCACACCGTCGAGGGAGAGGCGGACAGAGAGAGAACCGCAGACGAATGTGTCGTTAAGGAAAAGTCTCTGGGAATCGAAGCCCAGTCGCGGAATTCAGGGCCACGATCCCAAGACCTCACGATTTGGCGGCGGCGGAGGCTTCCAGAAAGCGCTCGCGGTAGTAAAAGAGCATGCCCACGATCGCGATAGGAATCAGCAGGCCGATGTACATGAACAGCCGCATGTGTTGAAGAATATCCATCGGGGCATAAACGCCGGCGGGCAAATGGAACTCGCTGTATATGCCCGCCATCATGGAATTCATCAAGGAGTCGAAGTTCGGGTTGAGCACAGTGATGATCCCGCTGGCCAGCCAAACGAGCTGAAGTCCGATAGAGAGGGAATAGCTCCAGGGCTTGAGTTTCAGTAATCCGATGCCCACGATGGTGACGAGGGCGCAGCTCACGACAAGGATAATCGTGCCCGCGGGTGGATAGAACAAACGACCGAACATCAATGCGGGAAATTTGAAGGGGAGAAATGGAAGAACGGCGAGATTCGCCAATGAGGTGATGAAAAACCAGGCAAGCACGGTGACGGGAGTGGGGCAGCGCGGCGTTTGAGGCAAAGACAGATCAACGGAGGAGGGCGCGACAGCAAATTGTTCTTTGACCGCCTTGCGGTTGAAGAGAATGAGCCACCAAATTCCCACAGCGAGGGGCACGCCATAGACGGCGAGAAGAATGAGGCGGAAACTCAATGCAAAATTAGCGGGCAGGCCGGGAGAAGCGGAAGAGGTCGGAATGGAAATGAAGAGCGCAACAGGTATGCCGATAAGGCCAAAGCAAAAACAGATACCGGCCCAGACAATAGCGGAGAGGCGCGCCCAATTGCGAAGCAAAAAGAGTCCAATTGCAGTGGCAATGCCAAAAATGGAGCAAGCCATTGCGACAGCCATGGTGACGATGCCAACAGTTTTCGCGAAGGCGGGCTGTTCAGGCAGAGTAGCGGGCAACTTTACGAGCAAGAGGGTGAAAAGGCTGATTCCTGTTCCAGCCAGCACGAGCAAGCTCCCGAGGATGGCGATCACGCCAGCAGCGAGAACGGAAGCGGAAGGCCTCGGATGACTGCTCATAAGGCTTGTGTATATCATTTCCAGGAGAGCCGCCATAGAGAAGTGAAAATAACGCGAAAGCAAGTTGGCACTTGACGTTCGCTTTCTTTTCGCCTAAATTAGGGACGCTGCAGCAGTACGCGCGGAGGCGAGCGATGGCTCTGACCAAACGACAAAAGGAAGTGCTGGATTATCTGGTTTCGTTCGAGACAAAGCACGGGTACGCGCCAAGTTTTGAAGAGATTGGCAAGGGACTGAAGCTGACATCACTTGCCACGGTCCACAAGCACATCACGACGCTGGAAAAAAAGGGCTTCATCCGGCGCGGATACAACCAGAGCCGGTCGATCGAGATTCTGCAGTTGCCGAAACCCGTGAAGGAACAGATCAGCGACAGAAGGGTGCAGGAACTGCCACTGGTGGGGCGCATCGCAGCTGGCCAGCCGCTCGAGGCGGTTGAGGAGCGCGAGACGCTATCGCTTGGGGATTTTGCGCGCGGCGGGAACTCGTTTGTGCTTCAGGTGAAGGGCAGCTCCATGATTGAGGATCACATCATGGACGGAGACTACGTCGTGTGCGAACAGACGCAGGTTGCCAATGCGGGGGATATTGTGGTGGCGCTGATCGGCGGCGAGGAAGCGACACTGAAGAGATTTTACCGGGAAGGGGCGGGAAAGATTCGATTGCAGCCCGCAAATTCAGAAATGGCGCCAATCATGGTGGCCGCAAATGACGTCAAAATTCAAGGGCGCGTGATCGGCGTACTCAGAAAATACTGAGGTTAGGCAAACCGCTGTTTGTTCGAGTTCAACCGTAAGCCAGTTTCTCTCCCGATGGTGGAAGTCGTTCCTCCCTTGTTATTCCCAAGAACTCAATCGTTCTAGAGATTGCGCGCGCGCCAGAAGCAGGAGTGCCGGCATGCACGCGCTGACAATTCCGGTTACTATGTAAATTGACTGGCACCAGCTGAGAACGCTGAGCATCCAAGAAACGGGCGCGCGCCCGGTTAGACTGCAGGCGCAGAGGAAAGAACCGACCTTGTCCCCCAAACGCGAAAACATCCTGATTGTGGAGCCTGACGCGGAGCGGCGTCAGCGTTTGATTGACGCGCTAAATTCCGCAGGGTACGAAGTTTCCTCGGCTGCTTCCCAGGAAGAAGGATTCCGGCTGGTCCAGGCAGGAAATGTGGACGTGTTTCTGCTTTCCGCGGATCTTGCGGATGTGCTGTGTTGCAACTCGCTCTCGGAAATCAAGGGGCTGGGATCCACTTCGAATACACGGGTGATACTTTTCGCGCGCGGCGGCGCCGCCGAGCGCGCGCGTGGACTGGACCTGGGCGCGGACGACGTGTTGTCGCCGCCGTGGGAGCCCGCGGAGCTGCTGGCCCGGATTCGAGTGCAGTTGCGAGAGAAGCATGCGCTGGAGGCACTCGAGAAGAAATCCCGCCTAGCCGAGGAAGGTCAAGAGATAGCGCACACGGCGTTCCAAGCAATAGCGGTGACGGAGAAGATGACGCGAGACGCGTTTTCGCTGGGTCGAGCCTTGAAGATTGGCGTTTCCGCCATGCTGGCGGTGGCTGCGCTCATCTCGATCATTTTCCTGCTCTACTCACGACGTGCGGATAAGGAGACCCGGCGCGCCTACTCCGTGATCGCGCAGTTGGAGAACGGAGTGCACACCGAGGAAGCCCTCGTGGCAGCCGCAAATAAGGCGCGAGAAGAGCTTCAACAATCGGACATCACGGCGGAGAAGGAAGTTCTTCAAAAACAGACGGAAGAGCTTCGCCAGAAAATTTCGGGCGCGGACCAGAGCGAAATCGCCGGCTTGCGCAAACAACTGGAAGCGACCACCAGCCGGCTGAAGCGAGTGGAGAGTCAATCAGGCGCAGCCGAGAGAGTGATTCAGGTCAATGCGCCGAGTGTGTGCCTGCTCCACGTTTCGGTATCCTTTCTCGACCAGAGTTCGCACCGCCCCTTGCGCTATGGCGCAATCAATCCAGACGGGCAGCCGCTCAAGGATAGCGACGGAAACGTCGTCTACAGCCTGGAAGGCCGCGCGCCCGAAGTTCGCGAAGATTATTTTGGAACGGGGTTTATTGTGGGCAGGGACGAGATCCTGACAAACCATCATGTGGCCCAACCGTGGTGGAAGAACGAAGAACTCAGCGCAGCGGCTCAGCAGGGTTTGCAGCCATCCATCGCAGAAATGACGGCCTATTTTCCGGAGGCCACGACGGGCGTTCCCGTCAGCATTTCGCAGATATCGGAGCAAGCGGATCTGGCGGTTCTCAAGGGCGACTTTTCCGCGTTGAAACGACCGATCCTGAAACTAGACGGGCGCAAGGAAGCTGCTATCAGCGGGCAATCCTTGATATCCCTGGGATACGCAACGGGATTGAGCGCCATCCTGGCGAGAGCGGGCGAGAACACGGTGAAAGACATCGTCAAAGTATCGGGAGGAGACCCGACGAAGATCGTCGATCAACTTCAGCAAAGAAAGTTGATCCGGCCGCTGGTGACGCAAGGACACATCGGGGACGTCCTGCCGGACAAGATTGTTTACGATGCGCAGACAACTTCCGGAGGCTCCGGCGGACCGCTTATCAATAGCGAGGGCAGTGTGATCGGCGTAACGTTTGCAGTGGTGCGGGGATTTGGCGGATCAAATTTTGGAGTGCCCATTCGCTATGCGCAGCCGCTTCTTAAACCATAAGCCATTCGGAAAACAAAGTGCGAAGCCGAGCGCGAAGGCGACAGGCCTGTTCAGCGAGCGAAGAGGCCGAATGATTCGAGGCTTGCGCGCAGCATTGGTTGTCCTGCTGGTTTGCACGCTCGTCTGGCCGAACCCTTCGAGGGCTTACGCGGTTCTTGCACACGAGGCCATCATCGATGCCGCTTGGGACACGCACATCAAACCGTTGCTTCTGGCGCGGTTTCCTGGCTCGACAGAAGAGCAGCTGAGCGAAGCGCAAGCTTATGCTTACGGCGGCTCGATCATCCAGGACATGGGCTACTATCCGTATGGAAGCCATTTTTTCAGCGACCTGACGCACTACATACGAAGCGGGGATTTCATTCAGGCCTTGCTTCGGGACGCGAAGGATCTGGACGAATATGCTTTCGCCGTCGGCTCCCTCGCGCACTACGCGGCAGATAACAATGGCCACCGCCTGGCCACAAATCGCGCCGAGCCTATCCTCTATCCCGGGCTGAGGCACAAATTTGGAGATATTATTTTTTACGAGCAGGATCCGCTGGCGCACACGAAGACGGAATTCGGTTTTGACGTGCTCGAAGTTGCCCAGGAGAGCTATGCCCCGGACGGGTATCACGACTTCATCGGATTTGAAGTCTCGCAGGAGCTGCTCGATCGAGCTTTCCAGGAAACTTACGGGCTTAAGCTGGCAGATGTGTTGCTTGACGAGGAGAAAGCGCTCAATTCCTACCGGCACGCCGTCAGCAAGACCATCCCCACCGCCACGAAGGTCGCCTGGAGCCTGAAGGAAGACGAAATCAAGGCCGACCTGCCTGGGATGACCAAGAGAAAATTTCGATACAATCTTTCGAGATCCAATTACGAGCGAGAGTGGGGAAAGAACTACCAGAAACCGAATTTGGTGCAAAGATTTCTGGCATTCCTGTACATGCTGCTTCCCAAGTTTGGGCCGCTGCGGGTCCTTCAGTTCAAGACGCCGACGCCGGAAACACAGCGCATGTTCCGGGCAAGCTTCAACGCCAGTCTGGACCATTACCGCATCCTGCTCACCGACTTAAAAGCCGGGCATCTCGACCTGCCGAATGATAATTTTGACGTAGGCGAAGCCACAGGGCCGGGCCAATACGCGCTGAACGACGAATCCCACGCCAAACTATTGGACAGGCTCGCGGAGCAAAAGTTTGTTGGACTCTCGTCGAGTCTCAGGGACGAGATCCTGCAGTTTTATGCGGACCCAGCCGCCCCGTACACAACGAAGCGGAACCCAAAAGCCTGGACGTTAGTTCAGGAAGAACTCGGCGAGTTGAAAAATGCAACGCTTACCGCGAGTGGGGATACGGCTCGCGCAGCGCCGTAGCCTGGACCGCGCGCTGCGCGTCGTCGAACGCGCGCATTCCCAGCTTGATCCCGCGAAAGTCGCTCAAGTAGCCGCACCGACGGCCGGGCTAATCAGCGGAATCGCGGTGCAGATGAGTCCGGCTTTGGAACGTGGAGCAAAGCTCACGACGCTGGAAGCGATGAAGATGCAGTCCATTATCTCCGCGCCAATCGCCGGGCGCGTTACGAAACTGCTTGTGCCGTCGGGTCAGCACGTCGAAACTAAGGAGCTGTTGGTGACCTTCACGCCGTGAACGAGCCGAACCTCCGAATACATCAGGGCTTCCGCTCGCGCTTTCTGAGAAACCAGCGCGACCTCATCGTCTATCTGCCGCCAGGATACGAGGATCAGTCCGCGCGAAAGTTCCAGGTGCTCTATCTTCACGATGGCCAGAATCTCTTCGACGGCGCGACGTCTTTCATTCCCGGAATGGATTGGCACGTCGGTCAAACCGCCGATGAGAAGATCGCAGGGGGCGTGGTCGGGCCGCTCATCATCGTAGGAATGTACAACACGAACGCACGCATCCGGGAATACACGCCGACGCACGTGCCAAAACTCGGAGGAGGGCGCGCGGATCGCTACGCGAGATTCCTGCTGGAAGAAGTGAAGCCCTTCATCGAATCCGAATATCGTACGCTCCCCGGTCCGGAATACACAGGGATAGGCGGGTCTTCGCTCGGCGGCCTGGTCTCTCTGTACCTCGGCCTTAAACTTCCGCAGGTCTTCGGAAAAATCGCGGCGCTTTCTCCTTCAGTCTGGTGGAACCAGCATGTGATGCACCGTTTCGCGCAGGCTGCCAACGTTCAGCCGCGCCCGCGGATCTGGCTCGATATCGGCACAGGCGAAGGCCCGCGCATAGTGGATGAGGTTGAACGATTCCGAGACGTGCTCCTGCAGAAGGGCTGGCGACAAGGTGACGACTTACACTACGAGCGCGTAGAAGGCGGCGAGCACAACGAAGCGGCGTGGGCCCAGCGCGTTGGGCCTTTCCTGCAATTCCTATTTCCGGTTCGCAAGGGCGAAGTATAATCTGCACCTGCCGCGCGGCTCTCGGCCTGCCATCGGGCAAAGGCCGCGCAAAGTTCAAGGGGCGTTGCATGCCGGAGAGCCGTCCGCTCACAATTCTGTGTGTCAGCTCCTACGAAAAAGGGCAAGAATTTCTGCGAACCTGCAAAGCGATGGGCTGCCGGGTGCTGCTTCTGACGGTAGAGAAGCTTCGGGACGGGGATTGGCCGCGCGAGTCCATCGATGAAATGTACTTCATGCCGGAAGAGCTGCCTTTGCAGGACCTCATCAACGCGGTGAGCTTCACGGCGCGATCGCAGCCGATCGACCGCATCGTCGCACTGGATGAGTTCGACATGGAAAATGTGTCGGCCTTGCGGGAGCACATGCGCATTCCCGGGATGGGTTTGACGACGGTCCACTACTTCCGCGACAAGCTGGCGATGCGCGCGCGGGCGAAAGAAGCGGGAATCTCGGTTCCGGAATTTGTTGCCGTGCTGAATTACGATGCCTTGCGCGAATTCATGTCCCGAGTGCCGGCACCTTGGCTGCTCAAGCCGCGGTCGCAAGCCTCCGGTATCGGAATGAAGAAGATCCATCAGGAGGGAGAGCTCTGGCCCTGGCTCGATCAGCTCGGCGACAAACAGTCCACTTACTTGCTGGAGCAATTCATTCCCGGCAGCGTCTATCACGTAGACAGCGTGGCATCGGAGCGCGAGGTTCTTTTCGCGGAAGCACACGCGTATGGTACGCCGCCGCTCGACACCTCGCATGGAGGCGGGGTTTTCACCACGCGCACGCTCCCGCGCGGCTCGGCCGAGGCAAAAGAGCTACGCGACCTAAACCGCAAGGTACTTGAGGAGCTGGGATTCCTGCGCGGCGTAACGCACGCCGAATTTCTGAGAGCGCATTCGGACGGAAAAGTTTATTTTCTCGAAGTGGCGGCGCGGGTAGGCGGAGCATATATCTCGGACGCTATTGAGGCGGCCACAGGCATCAATTTATGGCGCGAGTGGGCGCGACTCGAAGTGGGAGCAGGGAAGCAACCGTATGAGCTTCCGAAGACCCGCCACGATTACGCCGGAGTGATCTTGTCACTCGCGCGACAGGAGCATCCGGACACATCCGGCTACAACGACCCTGAGATCAAATATCGCGTGACAAAGTATCATCACGCGGGATTCGTAATGAGCTCGACAAAACAGGAGCGGATCGAGGAACTGCTGGATTCGTATTCGGAGAGATTCCAAGTCGACTTTCTGGCGACGCAGCCCGTTCCTGAAAAGCCGAGCGCGTAAACACTTTTTGCGCTACACTTCCTACCCCGCCCGAAATCAACACAAGTAATTTGTCCTCCCTCGCTTGCGAAGGGTAGACGAACGCACTGTCCAAAGGTCTAGTTACTGTCAGGAACGGTTCGCGAACTCTGCATTTGCCGCGCACCAGACTGAGGTCTAAAGTTTGCAATACCCCGAGCGAGTTGTAGCGCGGGGTGGAGCAACTCCTTTGGGAGGATCGATGTGGGGCAATAAGAAACCGGATACGCCGCAAGCCGCGCCTCCGGAGACAAAAAATTTTCCAACGAATCAGTCGTCGAAGCCCGCTCCGGCGACTTGGGAGGGAACTACCGCAATGAGTACAGATGCCATGCGTCCATTGGGTGCAACCGCGGACCGCGCTACGGCGCGGCTCGGGGCCAGCCTGCACGTAAAAGGCGAGATCTCCGGCAACGAGGATCTGCTGATCGACGGCTCGGTCGAAGGACTGATCCAGCTAGATGAGCGGAAGCTGACGGTCGGAACCACAGCTAAAGTAACAGCCGATATCATTGCCCGCGAGGTGGTGGTGTACGGTACCGTGAAGGGAAATCTTCGCGCCAAAGACCGCATCGAAATCAAGAAGGATGGGTCCGTGAACGGAGATCTGACTACCGCACGGATCATGATCGAAGACGGCGCTTATTTCAAAGGCTCGATCGAAATTGACAAGAGCTCCGAGAAAGATTCCGGCCATAACGCGTTCGCCAAGAGCTCTGCGGCTCCCGTGGGCGCGCCAGCCGCGAAGACAATCTAGTTCTCGAAAACTTCAACCAACTTTCCTCAAGGGCGGCGCGGACTTTCGGTCCACGCCGCCTTTCGATTTTTTCCAGCCGCAACGGCTTTCCCAATATATTTCTCAACTTGACAATTACCATAGCTGCTTTATAGTCTCGCTGGGTAACCCTCTCAGATGAGCGCGACCGGGCTCGCGCACGACGCAACCGCCGGTTGGCGGCTTCTGCCCGGCACGCGCAGGGTACGGGGGCTGTTCAATGGGACGGCTAAGAGAGAGCGCCTCGGATTGTTTGCTGGCTTTTCTAGTCTTGGCATCCGCCGGATGCGGCGGAGGTACTTCGACCAGTCCGCCGCCGCCTCCTCCTCCCCCTCCTTCGCCTGATTTTTCGATCGGATTTTCCAGCAGTTCAATAAACGTTGAGCAAGGAGCCACGAGTCCGCCTGTCACTTTGTCCGTCAACCCCCTCAACGGCTTCAACGGCTCCGTTCAGATCACTCTCACCGGTTTACCCGCGGGGGTCATCTCCAATCCGGTCAGCCCATTCAGCGTCGCCGCCGGCGCGAGCACTTCGGTGCTATTTTCCGCAGCGGCCACTGCTACGCCTGGAAGTTTTATGACCACAGCCACCGGCGTAAGCGGGTCGCTTTCGCACCCGGCACGCCTGGGGATCATCATCCAGGCCGGGGTGGCAGCGAACTTGCCGCGGACAATGTTCGAGCGTACGGATTCCACTCCGGCACTTGACGATCCGGCTGGTGAGCCTCGCCACCGGCACATCGCGTTTGACCCCGCGCACCAACTCGTGTTCGTCGCGAACCGCGCGATGAATCGAGTCGAAGTATTTTCTTCGACGACTGCGGCGCTCGTTGGTCAGGTGAGCGTCCCAGGCGCGAGCAGCGCAGACCTTTCCGCGGACGGGTCGGCGGTATTGGTTGGATCGGTGACCGAACAAATAGCCGCGATCGATACTTCGTCTTTGCAAGTCAGAAGCCGCTACGAAATCTCGGGGCTGCAACCTCTTCCCAATACCTTGTTTGACCGCCCGGAAGAATTGCTCACGCTCACTGGCGGGAACGCAATGGTGCGATTGCGCCAATCGCAGAGCGGAGAAGCACTGCTCGCGCTATGGAGTCAAAGCTCGAATTCGCTGAGGGATCTTACTTCCACCGAGCCGCAACTCTTTCAAAATGGGCTTGGGAGCATGGCAAGGACCGGGGATCACACAAAGGTGCTGGTGGCCGCCGGCGACGCAAGCGGGGAGCTTGCAGTCTACGATTCGAACGGAAACGTGCTCGCCGGTCCGCACGGCTTCGGCAGCGGCACACTCCCTCTGGTTGCCGCGAACTCCGATGGGTCCAGGTTCGCGGTCGATTTCGTCTCGAACGGCGCCTCGCAGGTATTGCTCCTGGATGGATCCTTGAATCCAATCGGCTCGCACGCAACTTCGGCCGTAAATGGCATGGTATTTTCGCGCGACGACCAGTTCTTGTATCTGAGCGAGAATGTTGGGGCCCCACCAGTCATTACGGTGTTGGACGGCCACAACCTCAACGTCATCGGACAGGCGCCCGATTTGTGGATCGGCGGAACGCGGACGGAAATTGAGGATGTGGACTCGACAAAACTGCTCTTCGGAATCGCAAATCGCGGGATTGGCTTCATCGACGCGGCGACGCCTGGCTCGATCTCCGGTCCTGCGCCTTTCTTCGCGGCTCCGCCTGCCGCCCAAGCGGCTGAAGGGCCGAACGCCGGAGGGACTCCTGTGGTCCTTTCCGGGCAGAATTTTGCAGCGAGCACACAGGTAAGTTTTGGAGTCCAGGCGGCCAGCAACGTGAGCGTAGCCAGCGCAACGCAGATCAACGCGACTTCGCCTCCGAACGCCGCGAGCGGCCCCGTAAACGTCACCGCATACTTTCCGAGCGGCTGGCTGTCGCTCGCCCCGGATGCGTTCAGTTATGGGCCGCAAGTCCTCCAAATCCTGCCGAACGCGGGAGCGCCGGGCGGGGGCGACACGGTGGAAATCTACGGCTACGGTTTCGGCAGCGACGCCACAAAAGTCACAGTCAAGATTGGAGGCGTGAACGCCGCCGTGCAAAAAATAGAAAACATCACGTCGATCGGGCCGTCATTGGGGCTGGATGCGAGTTATCCCTTCTCCCTGGAGCGCATCACGGTGCAAACACCGCTTGGCGCGGCGGGAAACGTCGATGTGGTTGTTACTTCGCCAGCCGGAGGAACCGTCGCGGCGCGAGCGTTCCAGTATCTGCAGAGCGAAAATTTCTACGCCAAGCCCGCATTCGATAAATTCATCTTGTATGACCAGGCAAGGCAGTGGCTTTATCTCAGTAACATCGACCACGTCGACGTGTTTGATTTGGCGGCCAATCTTTTTCACGCCAGCGGCATCGAGCCCCCCGGCGGTCCGCCGCCTACTGCCGAACTGCGCGGACTCGTGCTAACTCCGGATGAAACGCAACTCGTGACCGCTGATTTTGGCGCACAAAACATTTACCTTTTCGATCCAGACACCGGAACGGGCACGAGCATCCCGGTGGGCGGTGTGCCGGGATTCACGAGTTCAGGGCCGGCTCGCGTCGCAGCCACAAGCACACAGGCGGTTTTTGTAGGCTTGAGCGCGGAATCGAGCTCTTCGGGCGGCTGCACTTCTTGCTTGGGTCAGCTGAACTTGACGGCCACGCCGCCATCTATTCAAGTCGCTTCCCAGCCGGAAATTACAAGTTTCACCGGCGCTCCTTTTGTTCAATCCAATGGCCGGGGCGATCAAGTGTTCGTGGCATTCGCTGCCGCGCCAGGCGGGCCGCTCGCCACCTGGAATGCGTCGCTTCCCAATCAATTCGCCACTTTCACCGCAAATGACGCGGCAGGGGATATCGGCGCGGCATCCGATGGAACCATGTTTGCACTCAAGGCCAACGGCACGACAGAAATTCGTGGCGCCGATTTTTCCCTCACGGCAGTCCCCGCAAATCCGGAACTCTTGCAAATCCCCGGGCGGGTTGAAGTGCCCGGAGTAACACTGCATCCCAGCGGCGCCCTGGTCTACCAGCCCTTCCTGACCGGGCCGGCCGGAAACGCCGGCGTAAAGGGAGGCGTGGACATCATGGATGCGCACACCGGGGCCTTGCGGCTGCGCATTTTGTTGCCGCAACAATTCATGACGGATGTTGATGGATTGCATGGGAGCTTCCTCACCGTAGATGAGAACGGGCAACGACTATTTGCTGTCACGTCCACGGACGGAACGGCGCAGAACGCAGGCATCACAATCGTGAAGCTTGCGAACGTTCCGTTGGGCATCGGAAGCTTAAGCCCAGCGACCGGCTCTTCCACCGGAGGAACGCAAATCACAATTCGCGGCAGCGGCTTTGAAAGTGGGGCGATGGTCACGATTGGCGGTAAGAGCGCGGCGGTCACGTTCAAGGACATGAATACGCTGACGATAGTCACGCCTGCAATGTCCACGGGGGCGCAGCGCGTCACTATCACGAATCCCGACGGGAACACCGTTTCCTTGGATGCGGGTTTCACCGCCAACTAGCGCCGTCCCTGTGTGCCGCTCGAGCCGGTGAGATAATGTCCTAACCAAATTCTCCATTTTTTCATCTCATCAAATGTAGAATTCAGTGCCGATAGGAAGCTCGCGGCGCGGCGAACCGTGAATTAACACCAGGAGGATTGATGGAGAAGCGCAAGCTGGGCAATTCCGATCTGCAGATAACGCCGGTCGGGTTCGGCGCTTGGGCCATCGGCGGCAGCGGCTGGGATTTTGCGTGGGGACCGCAGGAAGATGCGGACTCCATCGCGGCGATACGTCGCTCGATTGAACTTGGCGTGAACTGGATTGACACCGCCGCAGTTTATGGAGTCGGCCATTCGGAAGAGGTTGTTGCCGAGGCGCTGAAGGACTTGGGCGGTCCGCGGCCTTACGTTTTCACAAAATGTGTCCTGCGCTGGGATGAAAAAGGGCACGTCAGCCAAAATCACCATGGCGATTCCATCCGCAAGGAATGCGAAGACAGCTTGCGCCGCTTGAAGAGCGAGGTCATCGATCTTTACCAAATGCACTGGCCGCCTTCGGACAATGGAGCCGGCCTTGAGGAAGCCTGGCAGACCATGGCCGCATTGCAAAAAGAAGGCAAAGTCCGCTGGATCGGCGTTTCCAATTTCAACGTCGAGCAAATCAAACGCGCCGAGAAAATCGCCGCGGTTACCTCTCTGCAACCGCCGTACTCGATCATTCGGCGCGCGATCGAGCCTGCGATTTTGCCCTATTGCCGGCAACACGGCATCGGAGTCATTTCGTACGCGCCGATGGCCTCGGGACTGCTCACCGGTGCGATGACTCGCGAGCGCGCCGCGGGTCTCCCGCCGGACGATTTCCGGAGCAAAAGCCCGGAGTTTCGCGAGCCGCGGCTTTCCAAGAATATAGAGCTGGTCGAGCGTCTGCGGACGGTTGGAGCGCGGCATGGCCGCAATCCCGGAGAAGTAGCAATCGCATGGGTGCTGAATAATCCCGCGATCACGGGGGCTATCGTAGGGGCAAGAAACGCCCGGCAGACGGAAGGAGTAATGCGAGCCGGTGAATTAAAGCTGTCGCCGGAAGAGATCAAGGAGATTGAAGGCGCAGCGGCGGCGGCCGTTGCTCGCTGATCCGCCGATTCTCCCGATTAAAAGCGATCAGGCGCGGTCGAGGTCCGGCCTCCAGTTCTTTATCAGCCGCTTGATGGCCTTGCGGTTGTTCAACTTCTCATCCAGCACTTTTCGCGCGAGGTCCGGCAGTTCGGGATCGCTGGCAAAACGAAGCGCCACACACTGAGTAATAGTAAATTCGCCGACGCGGGATCGAAGATCCGCGGGAAGCAGCTGTTCGAAGCGAAGTCGCTCCTCGATTCGAATCACCCGGTCTTGCACCGCCATTGCCATCAACCGCACCATCACGAACCCGATAAATATCGCCACCGCCACGAAAACAGAGAGCACGCTATTAACCTTGAATCCTGCTTTCACGGACCAGTAAATTGAAAATCCAACGTTTATGAGTAGCACCGGCAAAACGAAAAAATGAAATGGCGGCACCCATCTGGTGTGATTCTTGAAGCTCTGTTCAGCCATCGTTGCCCTCCAACCCGCGCGCCGATTCTAACAGAAGGGCCCGGCGCATAGAGCCACCAGAGCGACGCAGATGGAGTCGGCCTCGAAACGGCCGATTTGGGTGAACCGATTGCGCCAGCTGAGCATCAAATCTTCGCGTACAATAAATTGAACTGCGCGAGAACCAATAGAAACACCGAGGAATGAACGACATGGCAAAAGCCACTTGGGGCGGGAAAATCATTGCCGAGAGCAACGAGACGGTCGTCGTCGAGGGGAATGAGTACTTCCCTCCGGGGGCGGTCACGGCACAATATCTGAAGTCGAGCTCGCAGACCTCGATTTGTCCGTGGAAAGGCACGGCTCACTACTTCCATATCGAGGTCGACGGCATGAAAAACGAAAACGCGGCGTGGTACTACCCCGAACCAAAACCAGCGGCCGCGGAAATCAAAGGCAGGATCGCCTTTTGGAAAGGCGTCCAAGTCGAAGCAGGAAAGAGTTAGTGATCCGCGGCGGCGGTTTTATTTAGCAAGCTGATTCTTGAAGACCGATCCATTGTGCATCACAAATTGCACGTGCTCCAGTTCGCTCACATCCTTTAGCGGATCTCCGGAGACCGCAACGATATCGGCGTAAGCCCCCGGCGCAACTACACCGATCTCCCCCTTCATGTCGAGCAATTCACTTGCCCGCACCGTGGCTGACTGTATGGCATCCATAGGGGTCATTCCGAGCGAAACCATGCGCTTGAATTCCTGAGCCAGAGGCTCCGTCCACGGAATGCCGCCCATGTCGGTTCCATAAGCGATTTTAAGATGCGACTGCATCGCCTTACGAAAAGAAATCTCATGCACGGCGGCACGCGCGCGGTCGCGCTTTCCGGCGGGCGTATCAGCCGGCGCCCAATCGTCGTAATAGGGCGAGAGGGTCGGGCAGTACCACGTCCCCTGCCTCAGCATCTGCGAAATTTGCGCATCGGTAATCTCCAGACCGTGCTCGATGGAATCGCACCCGCCATCGAGGGCGCGCTGCAAGCCAATTCCATTGTAGGCGTGGCAGGCTACTTTCTTTCCCCAGCCGTGCGTTTCGTCCACGATGGCTTTCAGTTCTTCCACAGTAAGAGTCGGCTGCGAAACAAGCTTTCCCTCTCTATCCACCCATGACCGGTGAGTCATGTACACCTTGATCCAATCCGCACCATGTTCCAGCTGCTGCCGCGCAGCCTTGCGGGCTTCCACGGGCCCATCCACGATTTGCGCGCCCTTCGGAATATCCAGTTCCGGAGCATAGTCCTCGAGGTTGTATCCTCCGGTCGTGGAAATGGCCCGGGTTGCGCAAAAAAGCCGCGGCCCAGGAATCGTGCCTTCCTCGATAGCTTGCTTGATCTCGACATCACCGTAGCCCGCGCCCTCCGTTTCCAGATCGCGAAGAGTCGTGAATCCCTGTTCGAGCGCGCGGCGGACGGCAAAGGTGGCTCGCGCAGCCCGAAGCGCGATGCCCGCTTTCAGTATATTGACGTCGTATCCGCCTTTGGCGGGATCTTCTCCCCAGAGGAAGATGTGTGTGTGGGAGTCAATCAAGCCGGGCAACACCGTGGCGGCGGAGAGATCGATGACCTGCGTGCCAGGAGGGACCGGCGTGGAACCATCGGTCACTTTCTCGATGTGTTCGCCTCGCACAAAAATCAGCTGATTCTTGCGCGGGACATTGCTTGCGCCGTCGATTAGCGTGCCCGCGCGGATCACGGTCAAGGAAGCCGCGGACGGCGACTCGGTTTGCGCATACAGACTTAGGAAGCTAAAAAGCAACAGACAGGCCAGCAACAAGCATGACTTTTTCATGGGACACCCCTCAATTGCGGACGTAGCTTGCCGCAAGAGTGAGTATGAATGCAAGGAGCGGGCGCAGATGCAGCCGCGAGCGGCGTGCCGGGCGCACACCCGTTTGCGCTGGATTTGATTCCAGGAGTGCCTTATTATGAACAGTACTACTGTCCGTTCTATTGCCACGGCTACGACATTTGCGGTGAGATAGAGATCTCATGTCCCGAATCACGCGAATCTTCCTTTTCCTTAAGCATCCTGTGGCCAGAGCAATCGCCCCGATTCTTTTACTAATGACACCGGCAATCTGCAGCGGGCAGGGGCTCGGCCAGGTCGCGTGCGCCCGACAAGGCGATTACGTATATCTGTACAGCTCCATGCTCACTCTCGACATCCGCACGACACTCCAGTGCGGCCAGGAAGTCGTAATCACCGGCCGGTATGACAGTTACTTTGGCGTCCGAACGGCCAAAGGAGAAACGGGTTATGTGCCGCTCGATTCTGTCGTGCTATTGAAAACCACCCCGGGCGCAAAAGTAGATTTGCCTCCGACCAAAGCGCCGGAGAGAGAAAAGACTCCCTACGATGACGCCACGACAGCGGCTGGGCCACGTTCGAACAAAGTCGATTCAGCACAAATTCTTACCTTGCTTGATAGCACGCCGGTCCGCATGAAACTCAACAAGACTCTCTCTTCCGCGAATGCCCAGGTAGGTGACGAGGTGAACTTCGAAGTATCAGAAGATGTAATTGTGGATGGCCTCGTCGTGATTCCCAAGGGAGCAACGGCGATGGGAGTGATCAACGAAGCCGAGCCCCGAAAAGCGTTGGGCCGGGGCGGGAAACTCAGCCTGCTCCTCCGGAGTGTGCGGCTTGCGGACGATCAACAGGCGGTTTTGCGTTCTGGGGGCGAGGGCAAGGGCTCCAGCTCGGCGGCGGGTGTGGTGATTCCCGTAATGCATGGAAAAGACATCACATTTCCGAAAGGCATGGATTTCATCGGGTATGTGAACGGGGACACGCACCTGAAACGTGAAAATTTTCATGCTTCCCCGGAAGCGCCGCACGCAACGGCAGCGGCTTCAAGCGCTCCGCATCCCTAGAAAGTAACGCCTTATTCCTGACAATCCGATGAAGACGTTTTCGGTCTAGCTTCCGAAGAGATTCGGCTGCAGCCGGCTATAACCATGCTCGTGCGCCCATAAGGTAAGGGGTATTGCCGCGAGATCGTCGACGACCGGCACCGCGTGGCCGTCTTTGGTGAGGTCAATCGTTCGGACAAAAAATTTGCACGTATCGCAAGCCTCGACGCGAATGTGCGGAAACTGTTCCGCAATGTATACAGGAAGTTTTTTTTCTTCGACTTCGCCGCAAGTGGGGCAGAGGATACGCCGAAACTCCCATTCGAAGTCACAAAAAGAACAGACCAGAGAACGCTTCCCGCCGTCACCTTCCACACGGAGGACTCCAAATAGCGGCCGCGCTTCACAAAGCGGACATAGGTGCGCCGTCGCCACCATGGTAGGCACCGCCATTTGCGCGGAAAAATAGGCCGCATAGGGCTGCAGAAAGGCCCGAGGAATGAACTGGGCAAAAGCACCAATCTGCTGATCGGAACGGCCTCCATTTTCCCAATAGGCCGTCAACAGAGAAATCCAGGAGTCCGCGGGCATCGCCGCGACCTCGCTGGCCGCTGCGGAGAGAGCCTTTGGCGCATTCTGCTCGACAAGCGAAAGGAAATTGCGAAAGTGAGGAAGAAGGAAGGTCAAATCCAGGCTCTCGCGCACGGAGCCAAACGGGTTGGGCTCTTGCTGCTGTGCGTTGGCCGAAGCAATGTGCGGCAGCAGATTTTTTTGAAAGGCGGCAACTCGTCGATAGAAGGAGAGCAATTCGCTGGCGGAAGATTTCTCCGCGATAAGCTTTTCGGCGCGCCTGATTTTTGCGTCGTACTCACTGACAGGAGCTTGCTGAGCGGTCATTTTTTCGGCGGGGCCGTTTGTCCAGTGATCTCTTCATACCAAGCCGGATGGTAGCGCTTGGCGAAGGCAAGGGAAACGTCGCCACGAACGATCGAACCGAAAGCGCCGCGCTCGGCAAAGACACTCATGTAGACGTGAACCAGGAATAGCGCAATCGTCAGAAGAGCTGCCGCGGGATGAATCAAGACGGCGACGTAGCGGAGGAACCGCAAATTCCATGGAATGTATTCCGGAATCCAAAGAATGATTCCTGTGAGGAACAGAAGTATTCCGCAAGAAAGGAATCCCCAGAAAAGCAGCTTCTGTCCAGGATTGTAGCGTCCCGCGGCAGGCATCTTTTCGTCTTCATTCCGGATGTAGTGACCGATCGAGCCCCACCATGATTTGTCTGCGGCCGTGGAGCGCATCTGCGCCGCCCACATGCTGTACATTTTTAGAATCGCAACTGTGAAAATCAATCCAACCCATGGGTGCAACATGCGGGAGACCTGGCCACCGCCCAAAATAAACGCGAGCCAAAAACACCAAGGCGACCAGAACGCCAAGCCCGTGAGCATCAAATAAGTGTAAGAACCAGCTGCGATCCAATGCGTCAGCCTTTCCCGGAAGGCATAGCGCAGGATGCGTCCCTGAGGAAGAACATGGCCGGAGGAACTCACGACTTGCCTCCTTCCGAATCAACGCGCTCATCGTCGCGATCTTTGGGGCCATAGCGCAAGTAGTGCACGCACAAACCAATCAGACCGCCGACCATCGCCACGTTGCCCAGCCACTTCAGCGGGCCCTTCCACAGCTTTACCGACCAGGGAACATGCGGATCGGCCGGCAGCCCTCCATAAAGCTCCGGTTTCGTGGCGTCGTGAAGGACGTAGACGACGCCGGTGCCGCCGACTCCCGCGGGGTCATACACGCCCGCTTGGGGGAAATTATAATGCTCACGAAGCTGTTTCGCTCGCTTCTCAGCGAGGTCCTTCATATCGTCCTTGCTTCCAAAGTGCAGGCAACCCGTGGGGCACGATTTGATGCACGCCGGTTCGAGGCCTTCACTGACCCGGTCGGAGCACAGCGTGCACTTGAAGACGCGGTTTGTCTTCGGATTCATCTTCGGGATGTCGAACGGGCATCCAGTGATGCAGTAGCCGCAGCCGATACAGTTGGCTTGTTGAAAATCGACGATGCCATTGGTGTATTGCACGATGGCGCCGTCGGCTGGACAGGCCGCCAGGCAGCCGGGCTCCGCACAGTGCATGCACTGATTCTTGCGCATGAGCCACATCAGCGAGCCGTCTTCCTTCTCATGCTCGTTGAAGAGAATCAGGTTCCAGTAATTCCAGCGAGTCTCTGGCATCGTCTGGTAAGTGTTGTCAAAGACGGTTTCGCCGAAGGGTAGATCGTTCCACTCCATGCAAGCGACTTCGCAAGCCTTGCAGCCGATGCACGTTGTGGTGTCGATGAGTTTGCAAACGGTAAATTCCCGCTGGGCGTCTTGGCCGGGGACACTGCCGGAGTGTCCCGAGATTTTTTGGACGCGTAATGTGGCTTGGCTCATGCGCGTGCCCTAGACCTTCTCGACTTTCACGAGAAAGCCCTTGAACTCTGGCGTCCACGCGTTCGGGTCAATCACTGTCGGTGACAACAGGTTCGCCGCCGTCTTCGCGGTTCTCCCTTCGTCCTCGGAAATCCCGCGGTAGCCCCAGTGAATCGGAATGCCAATCTGGAACGTTTTCTTCCCGTCGATGGTCATCCCCTTGATACGCTTCGTCACCATCGCTTTGGCCTGGTAGGACGCGCGCGCGCTTGTGACTTTCAGCATCTCGCCGCCGCGGATTCCCAGCTTGTCCGCCAGCTCCGCCGGCACTTCGATGAACGGCTCGGGAACGAGTTGCACGTTCATCGGATTGTTTTTCGTCCAGTAGTGATAGTGCTCCGTCAAGCGGTACGTTGTGCAGACAATGTCGTAATCCTTCGCCGTGCCGTATTTGTCGGCATCCGTCGTGAATTTCTTCACAATGGGATTGTTCGATTGTTGCGGGTGCAGCGGATTTTCCACGGGGCCCTCGATCGGTTCGTAATGCTCGGGGAACGGCCCATCTGCCACCGCCCCAATCGGTACAAACAGGCGTCCCACGCCCTCAGGGTTCATGATGAACGGCCCCATATGGTCCTTCGGGTTCGAATCCGGTTTAAAGTCAGGCACGTCATTGCCCGCCCACTTGGCGCTCGCTTCATTCCACCAAACTTGTTTTCTCGTGGAATCCCACGGCTTGCCTTGCAGGTCGCACGACGCACGGTTGTACATCACGCGCCGGTTCGCCGGCCACGAGAACGCCCAGTTCGGATAGATCCCCAGCCCCGACGGATCTTCCGTTCCGCGCCGGGCCATCAGGTTTCCCGCTTCCGTGAACGACCCGCAGTACAGCCAGTTTCCCGACGACGTCGTTCCGTCGTCTTTGAGCCACGAATATCCCGGCAACTGTTGTCCAGCCTTCACTTCCTGGCCGGTCTTGTCGTCTTTCAGGTCCGCGTATGCTTTGCCGTTAATTTCCTTTGCTACTTCCGCGAGGGCCGGGTTCAGCGGGTTCGTGTAACTCCACGAGGCGTGCAGAATTGGATCCGGGAATGTCCCGCCATCCTTCTGGTACATCTCCCGTACTTTCAGGAAAATGCGCGCCAGGATTTCCTGGTCCACCTTCGCGTCTCCCGGCGGCGGCAGCGCCGCGTTCTTCCACTGCAACCAGCGGGCGGAGTTTACGAACGTCCCGTCTTTTTCCGCGAATCCCGCGCACGGCAGCCGGTAGACCGTCGTCTGGATTTTTTTCATTTCATCGGTTGTGATTCCCGGTGATTTCCAGAATTCGCTGGTTTCGTCTGGATAGATTTCTCCCACCACCAGCCAGTCCGCTTTCTTCAACGCCTCGATATTCTTGTTGGAGTCCGGACCGATCGCCACGCCGTTCATCCCGAACGCGAAGAGCCCTTTCACGGTCCCGCGGTACATGTTGTCCCAGATGTAGGTCCATGAATAATTGCGATCCACCTTGGGCAGGTAGTGGAACGCCCAGTCGTTCTGCTTCGTCGCCGCGTCTCCGTACATGGACTTCATGAAACTGACTGCGAATTTCGGCGTGTTCGACCAGTAGTTCCACGAATCCCAGATGTGCGGCTTCGACGCTTTCGGCGTGATGCGCTCCAGGTACGTCTTGAAGTCCGTGTCCGTAGGTACCGGCACTTTCAGGTATCCCGGCAGGATCTCGTATATCCCCGCCAGGTCTGTCGCGCCCTGGATATTCGAATGCCCTCGCAGCGCGTTCACTCCGCCGCCCGAACGCCCCACGTCTCCCAGCAACAGCTGCAGCATTGCCGCCGTTCGAATCGTTTGCGTTCCCGAAGTGTGCTGCGTCCAGCCCACCGCATAAATAATCGTGGCGACTTTTTTCATATCGCCGTCTTTGCGCACCGACGTGAACATATCCGCTATCTTGAGGAACTGTTCCTTTGGCGCGCCGGTGATTCGCTCCACCATCTCCGGCGTGTATCGCGAGTATTGTTTCCGCAGCAGTTGAAACACGCACTGAGTGTGCTTCAGCGTCAGGTCGTACGCCACATTTTCCGGAAGGTGCGGCGGTGCCGGCTTGCCGTCTTTGCCCAAAACCGTTTTCGCCGCGGCGGCACGCACCGGCCCTTTTCCGCTTACGTCGCCGCCTTCTTCGTAATTCCACGTGGATTTGTCGTAGGTCTGCGTTGCCGCGTCGAATCCCGAGTACAGCCCGTCCTCCGGCAGCTTGAATCCGTCCTTCACGACGAACGCTGCGTTCGTGTAGTTCAACAGATAATCTTTCGCGATTCGATTGTTCTCGATCGCGTAGTGAATCAATCCGCCCAGAAACGCAATATCCGACCCTGCGCGTATCTGGCAAAAGAGGTCCGCCACCGACGCCGTTCGCGTGAATCGCGGATCCACCACGATCATCTTCGCGTTTCGCGTGCGCTTCGCTTCAACCGCCCATTTGAATCCGCATGGATGATTCTCGGCTGGATTTCCGCCCATGATCAACATCATGTCAGTGTTCTTGATGTCGATCCACCCGTTGGTCATTGCCCCGCGTCCGAATGTTGGTCCCAAACTTGAGACCGTGGGGCCGTGTCAAACCCTGGCCTGGTTTTCTAAGTGCACCACTCCCAGGCTGCGCATCGTCTTGACCACCAGGAAATTAAACTCGTTGGTGTCCGTGCATCCGCCGGAGAACGCGATCGACTCCAGCCGGTTTACGGTATGTCCTGCCGCATCTTTCTCGATGAACGTCGCGTCGCGCGTGTCCTTGACTCTCTTCGCGATTTCCCCAATCGCGTCGTCCCACGATATATCTTCCCAATCCGTTCCGCCCGGCCGCCGCACTTGCGGTTTCAGCAACCGCCGCTCATTCAGAATGTCCTGCTCCAGCGACGCGCCCTTCGGGCACAGCGTGCCGCGATTGATGGGATGATCCGGATCGCCCTCTACGTGTAGCACTTGCGGCGTCACGTTCTTCGCGCGGTCCCCGATCGTGTAAATGATGATCCCGCAGCTCACCGAGCAGTATGGGCAGGTTGACCGCGTTTCGTTGGCGCGGGCGATTTTCAGTGTGCGGAGTTGTGCGTACGCAGGTTGCAGATCGAAACCGAATACAGCTGCAGCCGCGCCACCGATGGCTGTGAACTTCAGGAAGTCTCTGCGGGTAGCCTGCATGGTACCCCCTTGGAAAGAGACGAGCGATGAGCAGATTGCGAACCTTTCATAATGCCAAATCGCCGCCAAGTCAACAGTGTGACAAAAATTTAACATTGGGGGGCTGTCGGGGGCACGCGGTTATCGTGCAAAGGCCCGGTTCGGGCTTGAGGAGTGGCTTGGAAGAGACGTCACGCACGGGGGCGGAAAGTAAAGAGTGCGTAATAATCTCAGTTGTGTTCGAGCCTTGGAACCCTGGCAAGAAGGGCTGCCCGTGGTAGCCCGCAGTCACTCTACGCAGATAAGGATTGCGTAGCGGGAGCCGAGTCAGTCTCTGAACCGGTCTGAGCGCCTGTGGCGCGGTAGCGGACAATCAAGAGCGTGAGGTCATCGGCCTGGCTGGCGCCCCGGGCGAAATTCTCCACGGCTTCCAGCACGCATTTCTGGAGTTGATCGAGCGGGCATTCGGTCTGACCAGTAAGCACTTCGCGAAGGCGGGGTACGCCAAAAAGTTGTTCATCGGGGTCCATGGCTTCCGTGACTCCGTCGCTGAACAGGACAAGAGTGTCGCCGGGCTCGAGCTTGAGGCGGGCGACAGTGTATTCGGCTTCGGGCACTAGCCCGACGGGATACGAACCTTCGCTGAAAGGCTCTTGAGCCACGCCGCGTCGAAGCAAGAACGGAGAAGGATGGCCGGCATTGATGAACTCAAGGTGGCCGTCGTCATCGAGAATTCCGAAGAACATGGTGGCGTAGCGGCCGACTTCCGCATGATCGCAGAGGAAGCGGTTGACGTGGTTGAAGACGCGCGCGGGGTCAGTTCCCAGAGTCATGGCGGAGAGCGCGCCTTGCAGCATGGTGGTCAGAAGCGCGGCGCCGAGTCCTTTGCCGGAAACGTCGGCGATGAGAAAAGCAGTGCGATTGTTGCTGAGGGGGAAAACGTCAAAATAGTCGCCTCCGACTGACAGACAAGGATAATTGCAGCCGGCCACGGCGAAGTGCGGATGATCGGGGAAATTGCGGGGAAGGAGGGCCTGCTGGATGCCGCGCGCAATCTCAATTTGTTCCTCCATGCGCTGGCGCTCACGCTCGCGGACCACGAGGCGCGCATTGTCCAGAATGCTGGCGGCGTCAGCGGCCAGCGCGTCAAGAATCTGGCGGTCGAGCTTCGAGAACGCGGCGGGGCGGCGGGAGTCGAGATACAGAACGCCGAGAGAATGCTCAAACGTTGGGGCGGAGCTCGAATCGGGAGATGAGGCGCGATGGACGGCGAAGAGAGGAATCACAACGACGGCGCGCAGGCGCTGGGCGATGATGCTCTGCGCAGCTTGCAAGTCCAAATCGGCTCGCTCGATGTCCTCCGTGACCACTGGCGAATGCTGCCGAAGTGCCAGTTGGATGGCCGTCTGGCTCGGTGTGATGCTCTCCGGCGAAAGCCGCTGACCGCCGGTGCGGCGCGCGAGACGAACTTTTAACACGCCGCTGGCGTCCGCTTCGAGCAGCATCCCTCGATCTGCATCGGTGACAGAGACAGCATGGTCGAGCATGGTACCGAGAACGGAGTCGAGGGGAAGCTGCGAGTGAAGCAGGGTTGTGGCTTCGAGGAGCAGGTTGAGTTTGCGAAGACCGCCGCCGACGGGTTCGGAGCTGGTAATGTGCTCGATGCGGGTGAGGAGACTAGGAACGGATTCCTGGCCACTGCCGGTGCCGGAGCGAAAGACAAGCTCATAGGAGTCTTCCAGGCCAAATGTGATGGAATCCCCATCGTTGAGGGCTCGGCTTTCGACTTTTTCACCGTTGACGAAGAGGCCGCGGCGCTGGCCGCGATCTTCGATGTACAGGCGCCCCGCTTCGAGGATGATAGCTGCACAATTCCTGGAGATCCGGCGGTCGGACAATTGAAGATGATTGCCTGTTTCCGAACCGCGGCCGACAAGGAATGGAGTCTGAGTGACGCGTACATAGCGCCGAGCGCCGTCGGGTGAGACGACCTCCAGGACTGCGCCACCCATGGAAATGGAAGCTGTGTCGGGCATGGGATTCTCGCGACGGGATTGTAGCATGCAGGCCAACAAAAGGGCGCTGCTCGGGCATTCCTCGCTGGCTGCGGAGGTTCATAGCAACGTATCCAGCATCGAGTGTGCTAACTTCTTCGTCGGCGAAAGAGAAGGACGGGAGGCAGAGCATGTTTGTGAAGGAACTAAGCCACGGTGGCGCGCACGTGCTGAGAACAAGAGTGGACGGAGCGAAGAGAGGATTTGTGGTCGGCGCGCTGATCTTGGGAATTGGCGCAGCAATCGCTGCGAGTACACCGGAGAGCAATGCGGCAGAAAAGCATCCCTTCGGGATTGACGATTATTCGGCCCTGCATAGCGCGTTTGCGGTCGCCGTATCTCCGGATGGCAAACGAATCCTTTATGACGTCAGCACGGACGGCACGAAGGGGCCGACAAAGCACGAATGGCGTCTGATAGATGTCACCGGGGAGAATTCGCAGAAAGTCGAGTTGCCGGAAAAGTTTGAGCCTGCGGGATTCACAAAAGACGGCGCGCTTTATGGCAGATACGGAGTTGACAAGGTCGGACAGCTCGGCATCGTCCCGCTGGGATCTGGCCAGCCAACGCGAATCATCGCACTCCCCAATGGCATCCAGGCCGCCGCAATCTCGCCGGATGGCGCGCGGCTCGCACTACTGGCTGACCCGCGAACGAAAGATCCACTAGAAGGCGTGCACACCATCGTGGAGAACGACGAGATTAGCGTGTATGTCGTAGGAATTGACGGAACGGGCGGAGCGTGGTGGTGTCCGGATTTGAAGTTCGTCACGGACATCGCCTGGTCGAAGGACTCTGCCCAACTCGCCGTCATGACTCAAACGCCGAAGATCGGTCATCATGAATTGCACTCCTTCGTAAACGTTTGCCGCGTCGGCGGTGCGCGGCGGCTGGCCGAGATTCCTGACGGGACCAGCGGCATTGCCTGGTCCGGTGATGGGAAAGAAATCGTTTTTGCCGCGACGACGACACCGACACTGACAGCGGAACACGTTTGGACAGTGCCTGCCGCCGGCGGCGCAGCTGTCGATCACACGCCTGATCTTGCGAGCACAGCAACAACAGTGAAGGGCGACCCTTATGGAACTGTTTGGGTGGAGATTCACAACGGTGTGATTACGGAAGCAGACACATTCCAGGAAGGGAGGCTGGAGCCAGCCTACCGATGGCCAGGGGGAGTCCTTGCAGGCTTGCCCGTGTTGCCAGAGTTCAAGTCCTCTCCGGAAGTGTTGGCGTTTTCCGTCCAGGATCCCGAACACGCGACTAACGTTGCCGTGAAGATGGGCAACGGGCTGAAGAAAATCACTCACGCTGGTGATGATACGCTCGGGAGCGTGGAGCTCGGAGAAGTGAAGGCAGTGCATTGGACGTCGAAAGAGGGAATCAAACTCGAAGGGATCGTGACCTTTCCGCCTTCGTACAAACCAGGAACCAAATGTCCATTCCTGGTTATTCCGCATGGAGGTCCGGAGTCGAATGACAGACTCAATTTCAGCGCCATCCCTCGGCTCGTTGCCGCGAGGGGCTACGTCGTGCTTCAGCCGGAGTACCGCGGTTCGACAGGTTATGGGGCGGATTTTCTCTCAGCGATTTACCAGCACTTCGGAGATCGCGCTTATCAGGATGTGGACAGCGCCACGGATTACGCTATCGCCCAGGGTTGGGCCGATCCAAACCGTTTGGCGATTTTCGGCTGGAGCGCCGGCGGCTTCATGACTTCCTGGACCGTAACGCAGACGAACCGCTACAAAGCAGCTATTGAAGGGGCCGGAATCACGGACTGGCTTAGCTTCATCCCGACAAGCGATACCTGGCAGACGGACTTTGACGCGCGGCTGCAGGAAAAGAGTCCCTCGCCAATGCTGCAGTTTTCCGCCGTGATGTTCGCGGACCGAGTGACCACACCCTTGCTAATTCTTCACGGCGAGGCCGATATACGTGTTCCGACGTTTCAAGGCCGCGAGTTTTTCGTCTTGTTGAAGGAAAGAGAGAAAACGGTTCGCATGGTGACGTATCCGGGATCACCACACTTTCCCATTCTTGCGGAGCAGCGGCGCGACGTTTTCAAAGAAATAGGCGATTGGCTCGCGAAATACAATCCGTAAACCCGTCGAGAGTTCTTCTCGCCCCTGTTCAATTCATGGGGATCTGTTCGTTTGTCACTCGTGGCGGAGCGCCTCCAAAGGGTCCAACTTTGAAGCGCGGAGCGCAGGGATATAACTCGCGGCCAAGGCGATCCCGGCCAGGATCAGCGTCGCCATAGCAAGCGTCGCGGGGTCGTACGGTTTCAAGCCAAAGAGCATGGAAGTGGCCGCCCGGGAAGCAGCGAGTGACAGAGCCAAGCCGCAGGCTAGGCCAATCGAAAGCAGCAATACACATTCGCGCAGGACGAGCGCCACAATGGAGCCGCGATCCGCGCCGAGCGACATGCGTATCCCAATCTCGTTCCGGCGCCGGGCGGCCATGTATGAAATCACGCCGTACAGACCGATCACCGCGAGCAGCCCTGCGAGCACGCCAAAAAATCCGGACAGTCGCGCCAGCAAGCGGTCGCGCAACAATCCGTCGTCGATCATTCTGTGCAGATTGTAAAAAGTGATGTCTGAGTCCGGGTCGGCTTCGTTCGCGGTGGCTTTTACCGCCGATAGAATGCCCGCCAGAGGAGCATTCGAGCGCAGCAGTATCAGTGCGTCGCTGCTTGCATCCTGATTCTGCGCTTGCGGCGAATACACGATAACCTCCGGGTTTTCCCGCAAATCGGTATACTTCGTGTCCTTGACCACGCCGATAATTTGATATGGCGCGGAAGTTTTCATCAGTCGTCGCACCCGAAACTTGAAGTCCAGCGGATTCTTTCCTTGTGCGAATTTCTCTACGAATGCCTGGTTGACGATGGCCACGTTTGGCGCGCCCAAACGGTCGTGCTCATCGAAATCGTGGCCCACCAGGAACGGTGTCTGCAATGTCTCGAAGTACCCCGGGCTCACGTAATTGAACGCGGCTACAGGCACATCGTCCGGCGCATCGCCGCTCGCTCCCACAAGGATGTCGTGCCCGATGCCGTCTCCGCTTAGGGGCACGATCGCGGCGGTGGCGGCGGCGTCCACGCCGGCGATGCCGCGCACGCGGCGCAAAAGTTCGTCGGAAAACGCCCGCCGCGCTTCGACGGGAAGATGGCGGGCGGTGAAGTCGATGTCCACCACGAGGATGCCGTCGCGGCGGAATCCTGGATCAATCGTCGCCAGATTCCTCAGGCTGCGCGCGAAGAGCAATGCTCCCACCAGCAACGTCAGTGACAGCGCAATTTGCGAAACAACGAGAATGCGCCGCAATCCGAACCGCGAGCGTCCATGCGTTGCTCCCCGTCCGCCTTCCTTCAAAGCCAAGCCGGGCGAAACGCTGGTGGCGCGCAATGCCGGGGCGAGCCCGAAGAGAACGCACGTGCAGATAGCCAGAACAGAAGTGAACCCAAGCACGCGCCAATCCGTATGCAAAGCCACAAAGAGCGGAGCTTGTTCCGTGCTCATCGAAGTCACCAGTACCTGGCTTAAACTGCGTGCCACCCACGCGCCGAGCGCAGCGCCGATTGCCGCGAGCAACAGGCTTTCCACGAGCAATTGCCGGACAAGCCTGCCTCGTCCCGCGCCCACGGCCATGCGCATGGCCATTTCCTTTTCGCGAACGCTGGCGCGCGCAAGCATCAGGTTGGCGAGATTCGCGGAAGCAATCAGCAACACCAGGCCTGCAAGCGCCAGCAACAGCCAAAGCGGCTGAGCGTAGCTTTCCCGCAGGTCCGAGACGCCCGAGCCCCCCGGTATGGCTACGAGTTTGGCAGCCAACAGCGACTTTACGTTGGATCCGTTGTACTCCGGCGGCATCGCCGCCTCGAAAATGTTCGGCGAAACGGCACGCAATTGCGCCGACGCGCGTTCCACCGTCCAGTCTGGCTTCAGCCTGCCCATCACCGACAGCCACCACCCAATCCGGCTCTTCAGTTGGCTGTTCTCGCCGTTGATGAGCGGTTCCGCGCAGACCGGCACGGCGACGTCGAAGTTCCGTCCCACTTCTACTCCGTAAAAATCACGCTCTGCGACGCCGATAATGGGAACCGGGTGCCGGTTAATCGTGACCTTTCCGCCGAGTACGTCCTTGCGCCCGCCGTATTCCTGCTGCCAATACGAATAACTCAGGACCGCTCCAGGCGAAGCGCAGGATGGCTGATCGTCCGGGGAGCTAAGCAGCCTGCCCAACGCGGGCTCCACGCCCAGCGTTTCAAAGAATTCGCCGCTCACAAAGAGCCCCTGCACGTTGTGCACTTCGCCAGCCGGTGAAACGTTGAACTGCACCGGCGCCCACGCGAATATGCGCGCAAATGCCTCCTGATTCGCGCGAATCTGTTCCCAGATGGCGTTCGTGAAATCAGGGTAGCGAGTGCTGAAATTGCCGCTCCGCGACCCGCGTCGGTCAAAAACAACGCGCGCGATCTCTTGCGGATTTTTTACCGGCAAAGTGCGCAGGCGGACGGCGTCAAGCAGTTGAAAAATGGCCGTGTTCGCGCCGATTCCCAACGCCAGAGAAAGAATGGCGGCTCCTGCGAAGACGGGGTTGAATCGCAGCAGCCGCGCGCCAAATCGCAAGTCCGTCCAAAAAGTCTCCACGCGCGTCTCCCAGCTTGCGGATCGCACATTTTCCTTAACCGCTTCGACGCCGCCCAAGTCGATCCGCGCCGCACGATTAGCTTCTTCACGATTCATTCCCGAGCGCATTTTCTCAGCGACGGACTTATCCAAATAATCGCGCAGCTCATCATCGAGTTCTTGCTCGGTTTCCCTCTTGCGGAAGAGGCCGCGAACTCCGGCGGAAAGGCTTTTCCAGATTCCCATGGCGCCCCCTACGTTGCGGTCTGCAGAATTCTTGCGATGGCCGCGACTTGCCGTTCCCATTCCTTGGTTTCACTTCTCAGCTTTTGCCGGCCTGCTTTTGTCAGCGAATAGTATTTCGCCCGGCGATTGTTCTCCGAGGTCCGCCATTCACACTCGAGAAGCCCGGCGCGCTCCAGGCGCCGGAACGCAGGGAAGAGCGAACCAGGATTGACCTCGAACACGCCCCGGCTAAGTTGCTGAATCCGCTGCGAGATGCCCCATCCGTGGAGCGGTTCAAGAGCGAGCGTTTTCAAGATCAGCATATCCAGCGTCCCTTGTACCAGCGTGGCGGATGGTTCGGTCATGGTCCCTCCTCTAGAGCACCTAGAGAAGTATTGGGCGCCTTCTCTCGATTGTCAAGAGAAGCGTCCACTAGTTCTACAGACGTTCAATCTCGAAAAACGTTTCCTGCTCAATCTTTCTTAGGGATGGCTTCCGGACAGTGCGTCGCGCTCCGGGCTGAGAGTTAGTGTGTAGCAGCTGCGAGGCGCCGTGTCACGTAGTCGGCGACGTAGGCGTCGAACAGTTCATTGAGTTGATGCGTGACCGGGCCGGGGGCCGTCGCAATTTTGCGCCCGGCGATTTCGCCGACACCGATCAAATTGCGATTGGTCGAGGAGATAAAGATTTCGTCGGCGGAATAAAGATCCTCGGGGTGAAGCGCCTGCTCAATGACCGGGACCCCTGCTTCGGGCGCGATTTCGAAGAGGATGCCGCGCGTCACGCCTTCCAGGCAGCCGGAGTTCAGAGGCGGGGTGAAAACCTTTCCATTCTTTACCACGAAGATGTTTGCCGCCGTGCATTCGGCGATCTCGCCGCGCTCGTTCAGAAGAACGACTTCGTCGAAGCCCTCTTTTTGCGCCTCGGCAACAGCCCAGACATTTTGCAGCCAGGCGGTGGTCTTCACGCCGGCAAGTGGCGAAGCCGCGTGACGGCCATGTTCCCGGAGCGAGAGGCGCACCGGCTCGCGATACTGAGGAAGCGGCGCCGTGTAAATAATCAGATCAACGTCGGGATGCTTTTCGTCGCTCTGCCAGAAGCCCACCTGGTTGTAGACCAGATAAATGCGCGCGCAGCCCTCGGTGACCTGATTCGCACGGATGACTTCATGGAGATTGACGCGTACCTTCGCGGAATTATAAGGCATCGGCAGATGAACGATTGCGGCGTCTTTTTCCAGCCGGCGCCAGTGGCGCTCGTAGGCGAACGCTTCGCCATGGAAAATGCGCAGCGTGGTGAAAAGACCCCAACCGCAAATCAGGCCGGCCTGCCCGGGCGAAAGACGGACCTTCTCGATCGGCAGCAAGCTTTCGTTATGAAAGACATTTCTATGAATCACGCAAGCCTCGGCGTTTAATCTCTGTACTCTTTCCTATTGTATCCGAAAAAAGAGAGCCAGGCCGCGCAAGGGTGTATCCGCAACTTGGATTTTCCGGCCTTCGTCCGACGGCTTCGAGGAAAGTGGGAACCGTGGCTACCCCAAATCCGGCCCTCAAAAAAGAACGAGGGCGGGCCGAAGCCCGCCCTCGTACGAAACAGGACTCAGGAATGATCAGAAGAGCAGCTTCAAGGCAAACTGGATCTGTCTGGAAGAGCCGAAGTCCCCGGTCGGAAATCGCGTGGACAGAATCCGTCCGAACGATCCGCTGGTGGTGGTCAGAACCGGATTTCCGAAATTGGGATGGTTGAAGACGTCGAACATTTCGCTGCGGAACTGCAGTGTGAATCTCTCGGCAATTTTGGTGTTCTTGGTGACCGAGAAATCAGTGTTCACGAAGTCCGGACCGTTGATTGAGTCGCGTCCCAGATTACCGGGATGGCAAACTCCGGCAACACAGGGCGATACAAAGACGGCCTTGTTCACAAACCACTGCGATGGGTCGCCTGTCGTTTGAATTGGCCCGGTGACATCCGGCCTGACTGTGAGAGAGATACCGGGACCTGGGCCGATGGCGAGCGTTGGGTTGAGTGGATTTCCACTTTGCGCCTGCGTAACGATTCCAAGCTGCCAGCCCTGCACGAGGCGGTTGGCCTTGAAGGGGAGTTCATAGAAGCCGCTAAGAACGAAACGGTGACGCGCATCAAATTCCGAGCGGCCGTAATCGCCCCGCGGGTTGTAAGCATTCTGGAGGACCAGCGACTCTCCGGTCGAGAGTGAGTTGTAGTCGAGCGATTTCGAGAACGTGTAGGATGCGAGGAACTCAAAGCCGCGCGAGAAGTGTTTGTTCACCGTGGCCCATAAGGCGTTGTAATTCGAATTCCCGCCCGTATCCACTTGGTTAATGGTGCCAAACGGACAAGGGAGATTGGGAGGCGCGCATTGAGACGGTATGATCGCGCTGGTTAGCGGAAGGCTTGCAAACGGCCTCGTGGAGTCGTAGACACCAGCTGTAACAAATGGCTGATTGATATTCCGTGTGAACTGGAGGTGAGTTGCCTTGAGCCCCACGTAGGCGACTTCCACTCCCAGGGAGGGAGTGATTTGCCGCTGGACGGTGAGGTTCCAGTCCTGTGCGTACATGTCGTCGTAGCCGGAGTTTATGGCGCTAGGGCCCAGGCTCACGCCTGTGATGGCTGCGGATGGATTCTCCAGCGTGATGCTGCTCGTCGCCGAGCTAACGGAAAGCGGCAAGGCGAACGGAGGATTTGAGCTAAGCCCGGTCACGATGTTAGTCGTCGGGTCCTGCGTCATGATCGCATATGCGGCACGGACCGATGTTTTGCCGTCCTTGAAAGGATCCCACGCGAACCCAATACGCGGCTGGAAGTTCTTATTGTTCGTATGGTAGGGCTGCTGAGCCGAGACCAGTGTGCCGCTGGCCGGGTCGAAATTTGTGAAGCGGCCAGACGCCTCCGAGGGGCTGGAGTTCCAGGCGTAACGGAGGCCAACATTAATCGTGAAGTTTGATTTCCACTTGAAGCTGTCCTGAGCAAACACGTCGTACGAGGGTTGCAAGATCTTGTCATTTCCCGAACCCAGCAGATCCGTAAAAGAATTGGATTTATCCGCGAGGAAGTTTGCAAAGGTCGTAAAGTTGAAACTTCCTATGTTTTCGGAGATGTTGTTGTTGTACGCGCGCCGAACTTCCCCGCCGAACGCGAAGGAGTGACGCCCTCTTAACCAGCTCAGAGTGTCATTCAATACTGCCGTTGTGTCGCCGCGGCCTTGCGGCTCGCCTGTAGGGCCACCAAAGCCCAGTGTGCCCGCCACGTTGAAGAACGGCAGTCCCGACCCCACCGGTGAGCCCGCTGGCATAGTGATGTTGAAATTAGCGGGGTCGAGGAGCCCGTTGGGCAAAAAGGTTAAATGGATCCGGTTGAAGCCGAGTCGCACCGTGTTAGCCAAGGATGGGCCGAAAGTATGGTCTTCGCTGAATGTCATAAGCTGCCTGAATCCCTCGCGTGTGTCGCCAAATCCAGGAATATCAGCTCCGATCGCGCCCCCAGCTGTCGGTTCCTGCCGGAGATCCTTCTGCACGACGTAGTAACCATGAATACGATCTTCCTGTGTCAGTTCAAGATCGAGGTCGGCGGATCCCTGGTTGAGCGCTACGTTTGCGACCGCTCCGCCGGTAAACAGGTTGAAAGTGGCAGGGACGCCAACGGTTCCGGATCCCACCTGGTTGGCGGCCGGGATCAGCGCGAGCAAACTCAAGACGGCCGGGGAAGTCACAGACGCTCGGTCATTTTGGCTGGGAACCGTCGTTGAAACGGTCAGGCTCTGATGTTGGCGAAGACCTTCATAAGCCAGGAAGAAGAATGCTTTGTTCTTTATGATCGGTCCACCAAAAGCGGCGCCGAATTCATTGCGCTTAAAAGGCGCCTGCGGAAGTGGGGCTCCCGTTGCGCCAACAGCTGAATTGAAAAAGTTTCGCGCATCCAGAGCGTTGTTTCGTAGGAATTCAAATGCTTCGCCGTGGTACTCGTTCGATCCTGATCGTGTGGCAAGGTTCACGATCGCCCCGGAATTGCGGCCATACTCTGCGGGGAAGGCAGAATTGTCGATTTTGGATTCCGCAAGCGTGTCGATCGGCGGCTGGAACGTGATTTGATTCTGAACGTTGTCGTTCAAGTTGATGCCATTGACCAGCCAGTTAGTGGTGTCTTCCCGCTGTCCCGCCGTGTTGATTCCAAACGATCCTTGTCCGCGCAGCGGTGCTGAAAGAAAACCGTTTGCCGGCGGCGTCATCGTGCCCGGCGTGAGCAGACTGAGATCCGTAAAGTGCCGGCCGTTCAGCGGTATCTCCTGAACAGTCTTGTCGTTGATGACCTGTCCCATGCTATTTGTCGTGGTTTCAATTATCGCGGCATCAGCGACGATCTCGATTTTTTCGGTAGCTTCACCGACCTTCAGCTGAACGTTTTGCGTGACCGAGGTTGCCACTTCGAGTTTGAGATTGGAAATGGCCGCCGTCTGAAAGCTTGGCGCGGTGACTTCGAGGCGGTAAATGCCGATCGGCAATGATGGAAAGAGGTAGGCTCCGGCAGCATCGCTCTGTGTCGCTGATTCAACGCCGGTGGCTTGGTTTGTCGCCCGAACCTTGGCGTTCGGAACCGCGGCTCCCGTAGCATCCGTAACCGTTCCGTTCAAAGAGGCAGTCGACTGTGCATAAACTGGCCCACACAGCGCAATCGAAAGCAAAAAAAATGACAGCCTTAGCAAGATAACTCGAACTGGAGAGAACTCCCCCCTTGAAACTTCCATTTTTCTAATCCTCCTCAGAAGATGTCTTTTGTCGTGCGATTTCGATCGAACTCTCGACCCTTTAGCTTCCGCCCACTCTCGGGGCCACCCTTGTTTTGCTTCTCAACTTGCACGCTGTTTTCGTGCAAATCCACTCTTCAAACCAGATGCCTGCACTCGCGTCTGCCGATATGCCTTGAATAACGCAATCGGGTGGCCACAGATTTCATAATCTAGATACCATCCAAGTCTTGTCTTTTCAGTTGGTTGCGCTAATCAGTGACCTCTCGGGACAACCTGGTTCGGCAGTCCGATATGGAAAACAGAAGGCTACTTTAAATTATAGTATCCACGCAATTAAGACTTTATGTGCCGTTAAGATGATTAAGAAAGTCCATGAGGTACGCGCTAGGCGCGGGAGGAACGTAAGTTGAAGTCTGTCTAAGGATTGCAGCCAACAGGCACGACGAGTATCTGGTCCTCGTAGATACGGTTGGGATCAAGAATCCCTGGATTGGCGGAGGCCAGACAAGGCCAAAAGGACGAGTTGCCCAGAGTAGTCTTCGCCAAATTCCACAGCGTATCGCCCCGCTGAACTCTAATACTCAGGATGTTACGGCCGCGAGTGGAACGAATTGATGTTTGCGCTGGCGATGCATCGGGAAGATTGAGTTGCGCTCCCTCCCGAATCATCTCGGGGTCGGCGATCCAGCGATTGGCGGCCAGCAACTCTTTCCAGCGACTGCCCTGGCCCAACCATTGATGAGCCAACTTCCAGAGCGAATCGCCGCGTTGGACGTTTACCGTTTTTTGCAAAGAGGAGCCGTTGCCTAATGAACGCCCCGGTTGCGTAGCGCGAGACTTTTCCGCGGCTCCAAGTGTCGGCGCTGGATTGGCAAGCAAAGATGGTTGCGCGGGCTGAAGTAAACTGGGCGGCGCCATCGAGCGTGAAAAAACTCTGGGTTGTGCAGGAGCAACGAGCCGGGCGCGTGGACGAACCGGAACCGCCGAGAAAGGGTCACGGCGGAACACATGCGAAGGCGTTTTGATTCCAGCAGAGGGTTGACCAGGTCGTACCGACTTTGGACGCTCAGGCAAAACAGGAGAAGCGTATGCGGGAGCCGACAAGGGAAGGTGGAAAGGCGCTGGCTGTTTCGGTTTCAACGCCTGCAATTCTTTTTGTTTGCGATATTGCCGAGCAACTTCGCCGAGAGAAGGTTGCTGCGATTTTGTGTCTGCGTCCAGTGCGTTCTGATCATTTTGTGATGGCGCGGCCGCACAATTATTTTTCTGCGCGCAGTCATTCTTCCTGGCTTCGACGACTGCCTGATCTTCCGGAGTCAGGATGCGCTGACGCTTGAGATCTTCCTCCGTGTAAACATGCTTGGCGTGCTTTCGCAATTCCTGCTTGCGGGCGCGTTCCTGGCGCGCGGCATCGGCGACACTTTGATTCGAATTGTCCTGTGCGCGGGAGATATTTGCACCGAATGTCGCGCAACAGAAAAACACAGCTAGAGGAACGTAAAGGCGGACTAGACGCAAGCTTTTCCGCAAGCCTGCAGTGCGCGGCTGAAGAGGGCGTGGGCCGTTGAAAACAATGCGCAACATGGCAACCCGACCACGGGGGGACTCCGAGTAAGAGGCATTGTAACCGGGAACAGACGAGAAGGAAAACTTTTTCTTTCTCCGTTTCCTCCGCGGTAGCCTCCCGTGATCCTCTTTTCTGCGCTTCGAACGAAAGCTTTGGCGTACTATCTTGTTCGCTTTCTGACGACAGGAAGACTTGGGTGGCTTAGGAGATCGCTATGAGAAACGAGACTAACGCGAGCAACAAAAGGCAGGCGATCGTGGATGACGTGGGGAAGAAAACGGCGGAACTGAACAAAAGCCGCGCAGGAATTACAGGCCGGCGCAAGTTCTTGAAAGCGGGCTGGCTGGGTGGCGTCGCCCTGGTGACCGGCCCGCTGGTGAAGTCTGCGCGGCTGTCCAGCGCCACCGCTGAGCGAGCACGGAAAGATGTGGCGGACCCCGCCGAGGTTGCGTCATTTGAGTTGGAAGAGACGACGATCGCAGATCTGCAGGACGCGATGCATTCTGGCAAATACACGGCACGCTCGATTGCGGAAAAATATCTCTCGCGCATCGCGGAGATCGATAAAGGCGGTCCGGCTGTGAACAGCGTGATCGAAACGAATCCGGATGCCCTCGAAATTGCCGATGCGCTCGACAAAGAGCGCAAGGCAAAAGGTCCGCGCGGGCCGCTGCACGGAATTCCCGTGCTCATCAAGGACAACATAGCGACCGCGGACCGGATGCAGACCACTGCAGGATCTCTTGCGCTCGTGGGATCGAAGCCGCCTGCGGATGCCTTCATCGCAAAACAATTGCGTGACGCGGGCGCGGTAATTCTCGGAAAAACAAACCTGAGCGAGTGGGCGAATATTCGCTCGAACCACTCCATCAGCGGATGGAGCGGGCGCGGCGGGCAGACGAAGAATCCCTACGCGCTTGACCGCAACCCATGTGGATCGAGTTCGGGAACCGGCGCGGGGATTTCTGCGAATCTGGCCGCAGTGGGAATCGGAACCGAGACGGATGGATCGATCGTATGCCCGTCCTCGGCGAACGGCTTGGCGGGGATCAAGCCAACGGTGGGGCTCGTCAGCCGCCACGGGATTATTCCGATTTCGCACACGCAGGATACCGCCGGTCCAATGTGCCGGACAGTGCGGGACGCGGCGATATTGCTCGGAGCGCTGACCGGAGTGGATGCGAACGATACAGCGACGGGGCCCAGCGCCGGAAAATCGTTCAAGGACTACACCCAGTTTCTGAAGCCCGACGGCTTGCGTGGAGCGCGTATCGGCGTGCTGCGAAAGGCATTTGGCTTTAGCCCCGCCGTGGACAAATTGATGGAAGCGGCGCTCGAAGCGATGAAAAAGCAAGGCGCCATACTGGTGGATCCGGTTGAGTTTCAGACTTACGGCAAATTCGGCGATTCCGAGTTCCTTGGATTCATGTACGAGCTGAAGGCCGATTTGAATGCGTATCTCGCCTGGCTGGGGCCGAACACTCCGGTGAAATCGCTGAAGGAAATTATCGAATTCAACGAGAAGAACTCCGCGAAGGAAATGCCGTTTTTCGGGCAGGAAAATTTCCTGAAGGCTGAAGCGAAAGGGCCGCTGACGACGCCGGAGTATGTCGAGGCTATCAAGAAAAATCACGAACTTGCGGGTAAAGAAGGAATCGACGCGACGATGGACAAACATAAACTGGATGCCATAGTAGCGCCCACCGGAGGTCCTGCGTGGCTGACGGATATCGTAAACGGCGATTCCTTCAGTGGAGGCAGCTCGGAATTTGCGGCAGTTTCAGGCTATCCCAATGTCAATGTCACCGCTGGATTCGATTTTGGCCTCCCGGTTGGGATTTCGTTTTTTGGACGGGCGTGGAGCGAGCCGATCCTGATCAGGCTGGCTTATGCCTTTGAACAGGCGACGAAATTCCGGAAAACTCCGCGATTCCTGCCGCACGTAGAGCCTTGATTCGTGGCTCGTGAGTCCTGTCCAGTGATCGGATTTTCCATTTCCGGATGTAACGCATTCAAAGTCTCGGGCGTCACACCCCATGCAAGCAGTATCCTGTGGCAGCTCCCGTGGGGAAGTGTCAACTGAAGATCAAATCGGAGGCGTTTGTGCGAAAGCATGCGAGTGTGTTAGCCATTGCAGTGATCCTGGTGGCGGTTCTGCCGCTGACGGCTCAAGCGCCCAGCCAGGCCGAGCTGTCGGCGATCCATCAGATTAAAGACATCGGCTTCAATCATTCCCAAATCATGGACATCATGAGCTACCTGAGCGATGTCTACGGTCCGCGTCTTACGAATTCTCGCGACATCAAGGAAGCCGCCGATTGGACGACGGGCAAGATGAAGGAATGGCAGCTCGCCAATGTCCATCTCGAGTCTTGGGGGCCGTTCGGTCGCGGCTGGTCCAACGAACGCACCAACGTTCAGGTGATTGCGCCGCACCCGTTTCCTCTGATTGCCTATTCCAAGGCCTGGACTCCGGGCACGAACGGGCCCGTGACGGCCGATGCGGTCCTTGCAACGATCACCAAGGAAGAAGATTTCGCCAAGTTTAAGGGCCAGCTCAAAGGCAAGTTCGTGCTCACCGCTCCCATTCCGGAAAGTCCGGAGCGGTTCGAGCCCCAGGCGCACCGCTACACGGACGCCGAGCTCGCCGAACTCTCGACGCAGCCCGTTCCCGGAGCGCGCCCCGAGTTTGAAGAGCGCATTGCGCAGTTCCGCGCCCAGCGCGAGTTTCAGATCAAACTCCAGAAATTCCTCGTGGAAGAAGGGGTCGCCGCCTGGATCGAGCCTTCTCGCGCTGATGATGGCACTGTATTCGTCCAGCAGGGAGGCGATCGCGATAAGACAAAAGATCCGGCTCCCCCTCGCGTAGCCGTCGCCAATGAAAACTACGGCCGCATCGTGCGTCTCCTCGAAAAAAAAATCCCCGTGTCCATGCTCGTCGACATCCAGAACAAGTTCTACGATGACGACCTCAACTCTTTTAACATCGTCGGCGAAATTCCGGGATCCGATCGCGCGAAAGCTGACGAGGTCGTCATGCTTGGTGGCCACTTCGACTCCTGGCAAGCCGGCACGGGCGCAACGGACAACGGCGCAGGTTCCGCCGTTATGCTTGAAGCCATTCGCATTCTCAAGTCCAGCGGCCTCAAGATGCGTCGCAGCGTCCGCATCGCTCTCTGGACGGGTGAAGAACAAGGCCTCCTCGGCTCTCGCGCCTATATCAAGCAACACTTCGGCGATCCCAATGCCGAAGATCCCTCCACTCATCTCATCAAGATTCTCCCCGAACACGCCAAGCTCGATGCTTACTACAACATTGACAACGGCACCGGGAAAATCCGCGGCGTCTATCTTCAGGGCAATGAAATGGTGGCCCCCATCTTCTCGGCCTGGATGGTGCCCTTTCACGACCTCGGTATGACCACCCTCACGATCCGCAATACCGGTGGCACAGACCACCTTTCGTTTGACGCGGTGGGCCTCCCGGGCTTCCAATTCATTCAGGATCCCCTGGACTACGATACCCGGACCCACCATTCCAACATGGACGTTTACGAACGCATCCAGGAGCCGGATATGAAGCAGATGGCGGTTATCGTCGCTTCCTTCGTGTACCTGACCGCCAACCGGGACGAGATGATTCCGCGCAAGCCGCTGCCAAAGCCAGTCCCGGTGCGCAATTTCCCGTGAGGCGCAGGCTTCTTGGCACGGATGGTGGTTCCGACTTAAGGCTTTCTGATTGTGGGCTTTAGGCCGCACTATTCCTTGGCAACGCTCGACTAGCCCGGATTTCTCACCAGATGTGGATGGATGCTCAAGAGAGGGTCAAGGGAGCTTGTTTTTATTGCGCGAGACAGGGGCAGCAGGTCGCTGTTGATTTTTCAG
>Ga0209166_10000194_pt1 | contig 79200 bp, 69 predicted proteins | sample Coa_R1_3_FD_187151 | JGI IMG/M metagenome (GOLD analysis project Ga0209166, IMG submission 187151) | Surface soil microbial communities from Centralia Pennsylvania, which are recovering from an underground coalmine fire - Coalmine... | ecosystem: Environmental > Terrestrial > Soil >...
CGATCCGAGCCCATTCCTCGTCACTCAATAGAAAAAGCCGAGACGCCATCAAGACCTCCCATCTCAATAGGAATCTTGAATCACGCCTCGGCCTTCTTGGGAATCTCTAATTGAGTACAGACCCTAGAATCCTATATGACGCATCGCCTCCGGCTCAGCGTTTTCGCCGGACGACCGGCGCGGCGCCAGTCGGCGCCGTGAGCAGTATGCGATTCTAAGGGATCGCAAACCGCTCTAAATCAGCCAAGCTCCACTTGATTACGCGTAGTCTTGGCAGCCAGAAGGGCATGATCGGCTCGCTCCAGCAGATCATCGAACGTTTCATTCTGTCTCAGGGCAGCGACGCCGACACTTATGCTCGTGAGGAATTCGCGGTCGGCATGGCGGATCGGCGCCGCGGTCACGGCCTCTTTGAGGCGCTGGGCGACCTCAACGGCGATCGCGGACTCTGTTTCGATCAGCAGTACGACGAATTCGTCGCCGGCGAGTCGCGCAAAAATGTCCCCGCTCCGCAGATGCGCGCCGATCCGCCTGACGATCTCGACCAAAGCCGCATCGCCTGCCGCGTGGCCGTGCGTGTCGTTGATGTCCTTGAAATGGTCGACGTCAATCATGCACGCGGCCAAAGGGTGGCCATAACGGTGGCTCCTGGCGACTTCGGATGCTCCGCTGATGCCGAGTTGCCGACGGTTCGACAGCCCGGTCAGAGGATCGGTGATCGCCAGCCGCGTGAGCTCGGCATTTACCTTCGCCAATTCCCGTGTGCGCTCGTCGACCCGGGTTTCCAATTCAAGCTGCGCGGATCGCAGCAGCTCGTAAGCCCGACGCTTTTCGCTTATGTCCCGGGTGACCTTGGCGAAACCGGTTACACCCGCAACGTCGCTGCGCAGCGGCATGACGACCACATTGGCCCAATACTGGCTGCCGTCTCTGCGCAGATGCAGGCAGTCTCCCTCCCAACGGCCATTGGCGGTCGCCTCGGCGAGAATTGACCGTGGCAAGCCGGATTTCCGGTCTTCCTCGGTATAGAATATCGAGAAGTTTCGACCAACGATCTCGTCTCTGGAATAACCGTGAATAGACATCGCTCCACCCGCCCAAGTCACTACATCTCCGTTCTCGTCAAGCATCACGACAGAATATTCACGCGCGCTATCCAGCAACAATTGCAGTAAATAGCCGTGATTTAATTTTGGGCTTCGGAAGCCTCCCTGCGGCGAGCTAAAATTACGGTCACCCGCGTCTTCATCGGTCTGTTTTTTCATGAAATCCTCGATCGTCGGTCGACGATTCGATTGACCTGCCTGCCGAAAATCCAGGGCATCTCGGAGGAGTCTATCGAAGCCTTCTCAGCAGCACAGTCGTCACATTGCTGCTAATACATTGAAATAAAAGGAATATTGACAATCTTGCGACGGGTTCCACGATAGCATCAACGGCACTGCCGATCCTATCCTGACCATAGGGGACAGCGAATGTCGAACCTGGAGAAACAATTGCTCGGCTGGCGGCTCACCACCGCCGAAATCTATTATTTCCTGCCCGATCATCCATCGATCATGCAGCGTTTCACCTGGCAGGAATACGATAAGTCGCCGGATTTCCCGCAATTATACCGTTTCTTGGAATTCTGGCAGGCCAGTCTCGACGGCAAGCTGCATTCGGTCGAAATCATGAGTGCCGACCTCTTGCATCGCGGAGACATCGAACTCAGCCGCGACCTCGCCTGGCTCCACTGAGAAAAAGAGGGGCGGGCCGTACGGCCCGCCCCAAGTGCGCCCCAAGTGGCATCAAAAATCCATGCCGGCCGGCGCGGCGGCGGGCGCCTCCTTCTTGGGAAGCTCCGCGATCATCGCTTCGGTGGTAATCAGGAGGCCGGCGACCGACGCCGCATCCTGCAGCGCCGTGCGAACCACCTTGGCCGGATCGATGACACCGACCTTGATCATGTCGGTATACTCGCCTTTCTGCGCGTCGAAGCCCCAATTGGGATCTTTCTGCTCGAGCAGCTTTCCGGCGACGACCGCTCCATCGTGACCGGCATTCTCGGCGATCTGCCGCACCGGCGCCTGCAGCGCGCGGCGAATGATGTCGATGCCGACCTTCTGGTCGTCATTCGCCGGGTGCAGGGCGTCGAGCGCCCGGATGGAATGCAGCAACGCCGATCCGCCGCCGGCAACGATGCCTTCCTCGACCGCGGCGCGGGTCGCGTGCAGGGCATCGTCGACGCGATCCTTGCGCTCCTTCACCTCGACTTCGGTCGCGCCGCCGACCCGCAGGACAGCCACGCCGCCAGAAAGCTTGGCCAGGCGCTCCTGGAGTTTCTCGCGGTCGTAGTCCGACGAGGTTTCCTCGATTTGCGCCTTGATCTGGCTGCACCGGGCTTCGATGTCCGCCCGCTTACCGGCACCATCGACAATCGTCGTGTTCTCCTTGGTGATCGTGACCTTCTTCGCCGAGCCGAGCATCGCCAGCGAGACGTTCTCGAGCTTGATGCCGAGATCCTCGGAGACGACCTGGCCGCCGGTCAGGATCGCGATGTCTTCGAGCATCGCCTTGCGGCGGTCGCCGAAACCGGGCGCCTTGACCGAGGCGACCCGCAGCCCGCCGCGCAGCTTGTTGACGACCAGGGTGGCGAGCGCCTCGCCCTCGACGTCCTCGGCAACGATCAACAGCGGACGGTTGGTCTGCATGACGGCCTCGAGGACCGGAAGCAGCGGCTGGAGGCCGGTCAGCTTCTTCTCGTGCAGCAGGATGTACGGGTTTTCGAGTTCCACCGTCATCCTCTCGGAATTGGTCACGAAATAGGGGCTGGCATAGCCGCGATCGAACTCCATGCCTTCCACGACTTCGAGTTCGGTATCGAGCCCCTTGGCCTCCTCGACCGTGATGACGCCCTCTTTACCGACTTTTTCCATCGCCTGGGCGATCAGATCGCCGATTTCCCGCTCGCCATTGGCGGAGATGGTGGCGACCTGAGCGATCTCGGCGTTGGTCGGCAGCGGCTTGGACCGGGACTTGACCTCGCTCACCACGGCCTCGACCGCGAGATCGATTCCCCGCTTGAGATCCATCGGATTGAGACCGGCGGCGACGGCCTTGGCGCCTTCGCGAATGATCGCCTGGGCCAGCACGGTCGAGGTGGTCGTGCCGTCACCGGCGAGGTCGGCGGTCTTGGACGCGACTTCGCGGACCATCTGCGCGCCCATATTCTCGAACTTGTCGGCAAGCTCGATTTCCTTCGCCACGGTCACGCCATCCTTGGTGATGCGCGGTGACCCGAACGATTTTTCGATGACCACGTTGCGGCCCTTGGGACCCAGCGTGACTTTCACGGCATCAGCCAGAATATCGACGCCGCGCAGCATGCGGGCGCGGGCGTCGGCGGAAAATTTGACGTCCTTAGCAGCCATTTTTCCTTCCCTCCATCAAGCAGCCTTGCGGGCTTCGCCGGAAACCTCCAGCACGCCCAGAATGTCGCTTTCCTTCATGATCAGGAGTTCCTGCCCGTTGAGCTTGATTTCAGTTCCCGACCATTTTCCGAAAAGCACCCGGTCGCCCGGCTTGACGCCGAGCTCGACCAGTCTGCCGTCGTCGCCGCGCAGGCCAGGCCCCACCGCGACGACTTCACCCTGCATCGGCTTTTCCTTGGCCGTGTCCGGGATGATGATTCCACCGGCGGATTTTTCCTCCGCATCGATTCGCTTTACCAAGACGCGGTCGTGCAAAGGTCTGAAACTCATGCTTATCCTCCGTCATTTCTAACTGTTGCAAATGACGCCCGCTCTCCGTTTGAGCAGCGGACGCAAGCGATCTAGGGCTGATCGAAGCCGTGTCAAGATGGCGGATAAAAAAATAGAAAATCCCTGCAAGACCAAGTGGTTATGGGACGATGTCCCAATCCGTCGGCTTGCCGTGCTGATCACACGGCACGGCGGAGCCGAAGCGGAAGGCTTTCGGCCGCTCGGCGGGGGAGAGGTGTTCCTGGGCCCATAACGCCAATTCCCGCGCGAGACCGGCCTCGTCGCCATCCGGATCTCTCGGCACGATGAAGGCCTTCACCCGATCCCCTTCCTCCGGCCGCATGCGGCGGATGCCGACAGCGGCAATCTTCGGATGCCGTGCCAGAACAGCTTCGACATATCGGGGATGAACATTGATGCCGCCGACTTGAAAGGCCTGATCGCGGCGGCCATCGGGCCGGAAAGCTCGATCGGCGCTCCATCGCAGATGGTCCTGTGGCAGGTGCGCCGCCGTCTCCCCGTCGGGGCGAGAGCGAAGCAAGGTTTCGCCGTCCGCGGATCGGCTCCAGAACGGGAAGAGGCCGAATTCCGGCGAAGGCGCCTCCCGCCAGCCAATTCCCGCCGTTTCGGAGGAACCGTAGATTTCGACGAGCCGCGCCAGGCCGATTTCGCTCAGCGCGGCGTCGAGATGAACAGGCAGGGGCGCCGTCGATGTCACCCCCGTCACATCGGCCGGAAATCGCACCATCGATCGCGACGCCCGGTTCCAAAAATCCGGGAAACCGATGACCAGATCGCCCGACCGAAGCACGTCGTGCAATCCGATGGTCGATTTGTCCAGATAGCGGACGACCGGGACACCGAGCGTGGCGGGCAACAGCACCGTGAAGAGAAAACCATAAATGTGACGCGACGATACCGCAGCCACGACCCGGTCACGCCCGGTCAACAGTTCCGCCAGCACCCGCGCCTCTTGCCGCAGAGTATCGAGGGAATGCTCGCAGGGTTTCGGCTGGCCCGTGCTGCCGGAGGTCAGAAAGACCATCGACCGGTCATAGCGTTCAAGGCAAAGCTCCGCCAGATCGACCCAGGCGCCCACCGTCGAGCGCGCGAGGAGGTGATCTTCCAGGCCGCTGCGATCGAGCCGCAACGCCTGTCCGAGAGCCGAAGCAAGGTTGAGCCGCTCCAAAGAATCGCAGCCAAGGCCCGCCTCGCCGAGTTCGAGCGTCTCTGTCCAGGGCCGAGGGGGAAGCGGTTGTCCGGGGCGCATCCTGGCAAGTTCGGCATGGATCAGGTCCATGATGAAGCTTGCCAGACTGGGCCGATCTCTCCACCAGATCATGAGGTCTCGGTCATACGCGCTTGACGAAAACCCAATAGGTATCGCCGACCAGGGCTTTCTTCATGTGAACCTTCACCTTGGTCGGCTTCATGTTGTAGTCAAACGTATATTCGAAAATATTATTGAGATTTCCCTGCTTTACGCCGGTATCGAAAGCGCCTTTGAACAAAGGAGTATTGGTACAAGGCGCGACTTCGGTGAAGAAATTCTTGCCGATCACGGCTTTTGGGTCCCGTCCGGTGATCGCGCCTTCGGCCGCGTTGTATTGAAGTATCCTGCCCGCGCCGTCGAGCTGAATGGCGCCGAACGCCAGCCGGTCGACATCGGCGGGGGTCATTCCGTTCAGCGCGTTTTCAATGTCGCTCTTGCCGAATTCGATAAATTCCAACTTTTCCATGGGTCTCTCCGAAAACCTTATCGACCGAATGCTTTACGAGGCCCGGATCGCGTTGGATCACTCGGCGCGAAAGCCCGGGCAATAGTCAGGATGGAGAGGCATCCGCCTGCTGGGCGGTCTGCACCAGACGGCCGGTATCGAATCCCTTTTGACGCAACCGCTCGAGCAGGGCCCGGTATCGCGCGGCATCGACCGCGGGCGTGCGGGCCAGTATCCAGAGATAGTCGCGGCGAGGCTCGCTGACGGCGACCAGGCTGTAGTCCGGGTCGATGTCGACGACCCAATAGTCACCCCACACCATGGGCAACCAGCCAATCCAGGCGGGCGCGAAGCGGACCCGGAGTTTGGCTTCCGGGCGGTCTCCGACCGCCTCCGCCCGTCCGACGGCTTGATCGATCGTGCCGTCCGCGGTTTTGCAGCGGTTGGTCACCTCGACGCCGCCATCCCCCTCCAGCCTGTAGGTGGCGGTGGTGTCGCCGGCACATTGGGTTTGGAACCGATTCGGGTATTTCGCCAATTCGAACCAGCGGCCCATATAGCGCGGCAGATCGAGCGTCGGCACCGCCACAACCGGAGTGGGGTCGGGGGGCTTCGCACAGCCGGCGATCCCCGAAAGCATCGCGGTGACCATTAAGAACGCTGCAACCCGATTCATCGCCGCCAATCCCCTTCCCAGGACACGATGCGTGGACATTAAGTCCATGGCTGCTTTACGGGCGACGGGGCGAATCAGATCAGTGATCACGTCAAACCTGACGGTTTCCGGTCAGTCACTGAATGCCGATGCTGATCCCCGGCAGCGCAATGCCGATGCTCGGCCCATAGACCACCGGCGGCTGCGCATAATAGGGCCCGCCATAAACCACCGGAGGCGGATAATAGCCTCGACCCCGCCGGTCGCCTCGATGATCATCATGGCGATCGCCGTGATGGCGTTCGGCCTGACGCCCGTCGGAGCGATGCTCGCCGGCATAGGCTGCGGTGCCGGAGGCCGCGAGCATGGCGAGTCCGGCAAGCCCGATTGCCGTGGCGCGGAATTTGGACCCCGTCGAAAAAAAACCAGTCATGAGACTCTCCTGCGATTAGCGGACGGATGCCCGGCCCGCATGGGCGGCGTGTTCGTGCTGGAACACCTTGTCGGCGATGGCCTTCTGCGCGTCCGGCATGGTGCCGTAGAGCGTGTCGAACGAGGAAATCAGAGCCCTCAGCCCGTCGGCATGAGCCTGCGCGAACTGTTGATAGGCCTTCAGATCGTCAACAGCGGTGAGAGGCTGTGGGGAAGCGGTCTCGCGCGCGACCACCAGCTTCCGCAAGGCGGCGTCATTGTCGCGCATCACCTGGGCCACCGCCGCCCAATTGCCTTCTTCCTCAGGCGTGATCTTCAATGAGGCATGCAGGCCGGAGATCCGTTGGTCGATCGTCTCGCTCTTGGCTGAACGATGCATCTTGGGCGCCGCGGGGCCGGCGTCCGAATCGGCCGCGGCGGGAGCGCTCATGACTAAGGCGGCGCTCGCCAGCGCTATGACGGCGAGCGGTGATCTGGACAGGATACGAATCATCATCTGGGTCCTTTTGCTCTTTGATGAGGAAAGACCGAAACCGGAGATGGCGTCGCCATCCCCGCCTCGGCCTCGATAGGGATCAGTTGTTCGGCGGAACGACGACGACGGTCGTACCGGGATTGCCGGCCGTGCCGGCGGTTCCGCGATGGCCCGTGGCACCCGTGCTGCCGGGGGCGCCCTTGTCTCCCGTGTCGCCGGTCGCGCCGGTATTTCCGGTGGCGCCCTGCGCGCCGGCAAAGCCGGTATTACCCGTATTGCCCGTATTGCCCGTGGCGCCCTGAGCCCCGGTGTAACCGGTATTTCCGGTATTACCCGTGGCGCCCTGCGCTCCGGTATAGCCTGTATTGCCGGTATTGCCCTGGGTTCCTTGCGGCCCGGCGGGACCGGTGCAGGCCCCCAGGATAAGCGCCGAAGCGAGAACGATCGAAGAGGCTAAATATTTCATAGTATTTTTCCTTTTAACAGAACAGTCAGCATCGCTGATCCGACTGCGATAATGCATTCGTGTCTTTTATATAGATCGATAAAATATTGTAAAAAGGCTCGGGAAATACCCATTATATATTTAAATTACTCATAGGCCTTTTAGACCTTCGGAATTTTTTGCTCAGACTGGGTATTTTCCGACCCTATCGCCGGCCGGCCGGGACTCCTTATTCTCGTCCCGTTCCCCGCAGTCCATTTGCGCCCTCGATGAGGAGAATACCGATGAGCCCGGGCGCGATTCTTCAGGTGATCTTCATCGTCCTGTCGATCACGAGGCATATTTGAGCGTAGACGCGCCTCGATCCCCTCCCACGCCACCCCCTCCCACGCCGCCGCCTGAGCGGCACAAGCTTCTCCAGATCATCGGACCGGGCCTCATCACCGGCGCTTCGGATGACGATCCCAGCGGGATAGCGACCTATTCCCAGGTCGGCGCGCAATTCGGCTACGGCCTTGCCTGGACGTTGCTGTTCAGCTATCCGCTGATGGCGGCGATTCAGGAAATCAGCGCGCGGATCGGCCGCGTCACCGGCTATGGCATCGCCGGAAATCTCCGGCGCCACTATTCGGGCCCGCTGACCTCGGTGATCGTCGGCATTTTGCTGGTCGCCAACATCGTCAATCTGGGCGCCGATCTCGGCGCCATGGGCGCCGCCTTGAAATTGCTGATCGGCGGGCCGGCTCTGCTCTATGTCTGCCTGTTCGCCGCGATCTCCGCGACCCTGGAAATCTTCACCCGCTATGGCCGCTACATCTCCATCCTGAAATGGCTCTGCCTCTCGCTGGGCTCTTACATCATCTGCGCCTTCGTCATCGACGTGCCGTGGCGCGAGGTCGGCCGGGCGCTGATCTGGCCGCCTTTTTCGCCGAAGCCGGACTATGTGATGGCGGTCGTCGCCGTACTGGGCACCACCATCAGTCCCTATCTGTTCTTCTGGCAGGCCGGTCAGGAGGTGGAAGACGACAAGGAGAGGCCGGGGTCGCGACCGCTGATCCGGGCGCCCGAGCAGGCCCGGGCGGCATTCGTCCGCATCCGTATCGATACCTATCTCGGCATGGCGCTGTCGAATATCGTGGCGCTCTTCATCGTCATCACCACCGCGGCCACACTGCATGCCCACGGCGTCACCGACATCGACACCTCCGCCCAGGCCGCCGAAGCGCTTCGGGCGGTGGCCGGCCCGTTCACCTTCGCCGTTTTCGCTGCCGGCATCATCGGCACCGGCATGCTGACGCTGCCGGTTCTGGCCGGGTCCGCCGCCTACGCCGTGGGAGAGCTGTTTTCATGGCATGTCGGCTTGGCGCGGCGCCCGTCGCGGGCCAAGATCTTCTATGGCCTGATCGCGGCGGCGACGGCGATCGGCGCCGGGTTGAATTTCACCGCCATCGATCCCGTCAAGGCGTTGTATTGGAGCGCCGTCCTGAACGGCGTGGCCGCCGTGCCGATCATGACCGCCATGATGCATATGGCGGCGCGCCCCAGCATCATGGCCGCCTACACGCTGCCCCCCGCTCTCAGGATCGTCGGCTGGGCGGCGACCATCATCATGGCGGCGACAGCGGTGGCGATGATCGTCACCTGGCTGAAATAATTTCTTTGTGCGTATTTCCCGAGTCTGGTGAAAACCACAATATTCGATAGATTACTCTTAATCGACTGGAGAAAAGTCATCATGAATAATTATTCGAATACCGGCAGCTTGGTCCGATGGAGGCACCAATGGCACTACGCACACTCCCATGGCAGCGGTTCGCCGCGATAGGCATCATCGCCCTGCTGGGAGCGTGCTCCCAGACACGGCCGCCGGATGCCCCTCACCCGCAGATCGCCTGGTACAAGGTCCATTTCGACAATGACAGTTCCGCGATCCCGTCCGACGGTCAGGGCGCCATCGACGATGCGGCCCTTTTCCTGAAACAGCACCCTCACTCGTTCGCGACAGTCATCGGCAAGACCGACAGCGTCGGCGGCCCGGATTACAACATGCACCTGTCGCATCAGCGTGCCGACGCCGTGCGCGATGCGCTGGTCTATGACGACAAAATTCCGGCCGACCATGTCGAAACGCGCTGGACCGGCGAAGCGCATCAGGACCAGCAGACGGGCGGCGGCGTAGCGGCGGCGGGCAACCGGGTCGTCGACATCGCCATTCACTATTGAGGAGCCGATCATGAGATCCGCATTATTCGCCGTCTTCGCGGCGATTCTGCTGACGCTGTCAGCCTGCGTGGTGGAGCCCTTGGGCGAAGGGACCGGCGATCGGTACCGGAGCGACCACTATCGGGGAGACCATGAGGAAGGGCATCGTGTATGGCATGAATAGCCGTATGCGAGCCGCGTCCGGCTGGTCCCCGGCCACCGAGTTCGATGATTTTCTCGGCGCCTCGATCGGCGAAGAGCGAAACGGACGGCTCAGCGTGATTTCGATGCTGGGCCGGCTCGGCATCGATCCCCGGACGGAAGCCTTCCAATTGGCCAATCTGCCGAGATCGGCCGCGGCACGCCGGCTGGCGACGCTGATCGAGCGGATGCCCGACCGGACAGCATCGGCAACGGATGCCAAAATCGTCGCCGAGTGTCTGGTCGCTCGCCTGCCCCGCCGGCCAGCCGCGCCGGAAGCCCCTGCCGGGGCCGCCGCGAACCTCCGGATAACCAGCTCGTGGACGGTGATCCTGATGACCGCGCTGGCCATTTGGATCAGCGTCGAATTGTTTTTCCCGAGCCAGACATCGCCTGCATCCGGCCCGACGGCGACCGAGGCGGACCGGCCCTGATCAGCCGGGTACGTTCCGACCGCTGCCGGACGAGTGCCTTATCTTCGGTGGTGATATCGAGCGACTGGGCGGCGGAACCGGCGCAGGCCGGTAAGCCGAGCGCGCCGATCAAAGCGATATTGCGCGCCACTGCCGGTATAAAACCCTTAGTCCGTACCATCCGCGAAGCACCTTTCGGTTCGCTGAACATCACCGCAAAAGCGTCAGCATATCGGCGTTGAGAGCATCCTCCCGCCGCCCCTCACCCAGTGCCTGGATCGCATCGTTCAACCTGTCGATGACGGCACTTGGCGTGTTCTTGTTGCAGGCAAGGTAATATTCGACGCGGCTTAGCGAGAATACCGGGCGGATATTGTCCACCCTGTGGCTGCGGATCAGATATTCGCCGCGCCTCTGCGACGCTACCCAGAAATCGATCCGGCCGTTTTCCAGCATGTTGATATTGAGCTCGTCGGTCAGCACCTCATGAGGCGCCAGATTGTTATCGCTGAGGAAGGCCGAGCGGGCGCTGCCCAGCGACGTGCCGAGGCGATAGGCGTTAAGATCGTCGAGACTGCCGATCCGGACCGTGTTGGTTTCAATCGCGAATGCCACCCAACTGTCGCGAACAATGGGCCCGACCCATCTGAACAGCGGCTTTCTCCGCTCGGTCATGGTGGTCAGATAAACGCAGGTATTGGAATGGAGCAATGCCTCGTGATAGGCGCGGCTCCAGGGATATTCCCTTATGTGGTACCCGATCTGCGCCTGGCCCAGGATGGCCCTGACGATATTGGTGGCGATGCCGGCCTCTTCTCCCTGCACCGTCATGCTGTAGGGAGGCGAATATTCGGTGACCAGCGACAGATAATCATCCGCTCGCGCGACGCTCGCGCAAAAGAAAAGGATGAGAGCAAAGCTCTTTCCAGGCCCAATTCCAGACCAGTCACGACGTCGCATTGCCCCCTCCGCGATATGCACGGGCTCTTTACGAGGTCCACCCTGGCCTTATTATAAATTAATTTTATACAACTCCAATCAAAAGTAAGGAAAATTAGCCGAAGTTATTTTAAATACTTATTATAGTTTTTCTTAAATCTGGAAGATTTTCAACTTCTACTCCGCCTCGACTTCCGGTAAAGCGCTGGCTGACAAGCCGCCCTCGTCGAGCAGCCAGTCGCGCACCGCCGAGACGCGCGGCAGATCCCCCGTCGCGCTGTGGGAAACGACGAAATATCCGAGCGAACTGGTCCGGCGCACATCGAACAGCGTGACCAGACGGCCGGTAGCGATCTGCTCCTGCAGCAGCTGGCTGCGCCCGATCGCCACGCCGCCACCCGCTTCGACGGCGGTCAGGATCGCCGCCGTGTCGCTCATGGAAATCCGGTGCGTGAAGCAGGTCGGGTCGAGCCCCCAGGATTTCAGCCAGGGCTCCCAACTCAGCCACTCATCCGACGCCGGCTCGGCGGGCTTGATCAGTTCGGACAGCAGGCAATGGCCGGCCAGGTCCGCGTGGGCGTGCAATCCCCGCCCTTCATTGAGCAGCCTGGGACTGCACACCGGAAAGAGGGTCTCGGTCATCAGATGATCGACCCGCAGGCCGGGATAATTACCGGAGCCATAGCGCACGGCGAGATCATAATTGCTGCGCACCAGATCCACCGGCTGCAATTCCGAAACGATGTCGAGTTCGATATTGCGGAAGCGCCGGCTGAACAGGCCAAGGCGCGGAGCGAGCCAGCGCGACGCCAGGGACGGCAGGATGCTGATCCGCACCACGCCGGTATGGTGGATCTTGCGCAAATGCTCGGACGCCACATGCAGCCCATCGAGAGCGCGCGACACATGGACCAGATAGCTCCGCGCCTCATCGGTCGGAACCAGGCCGGAAGCGTGTCGGCGGAACAGCGGGCGCTCGAAATATTGCTCGAGCACCTTGATCTGCTGGCTCACGGCCGCCGGCGTCACGCACAATTCGGCCGCGGCCAGGGTCACGCTGCGATGACGCGCGACGGCTTCGAACGCCTTGATGGCGGTAAGAGGTGGCAATTTTCGAATAAAATGCATCGTGGCGTCCGCGTCACAGTGGCTGAGAGTACGAACTGGCCGAGTGCCTCGGACAGCGTAGCATCGCCGTCAGGCGTTCCGCACGTCCGCCAGAAAGGCATCGATGCGATTCCGCAGCTCGGCTGCCATTTCCGACAGCGATTTCACCGCACATGTGGTCCTTAATGCGGCTCGCGAAATATCGGCGGAGTGCTCGACCTGACGGCCGATCTCCGTGATCGAGGCGGAAAGCTGTATTTTTCCGCGGTGTGGGGATTGTCCGCAGGATAGGGCGTCGCACCCGGGCGGTGAAAAGAGCTCACCAAGGAAGGATCTAAATCTCTGATCGAAATTCGATCCACCGTTCCGCATCCAGCGTAATTTTGAAAAATCGCGCTTACCAAAAGAAGCAGGGAAATTATTGATATTTTCAAATAAATCCCCCTCATTAATAATACTTGATCCCCAAGAACTCCTTTTATGATTAGCGACGACTAACGCAATTTAAAGCAATTTATTTTAAAGGCGTATTTAGTTTTTTTTACTTCACCGAGCCATTGAGAAACGCCGCGGCGCAATGCACCGCGGCGTTTCTTCCGGCAGTCACCGGACGTCGGCATAGACCTCGACGGTCTGGCCGTCCTTGACGGCGGTGCCGTTCCAGCCGGCGCGGACCGGAGTCGCTTCCGGATGCGCGATGCGGGCCGGGTTCAGTTCCGGATGCGGCGCGGTGAAGGTCGGGGCGGCATCCGCCAGGGCGATCTCGCCAAAGCCCTGTTCGCGCAGGGTATCGGCCAGCTGGGCCTGGCTTTCGACCACCGGCACGGCGACATGGACGACCGGAACGGTGCTGAGGAAATCGCCGGCCTGAGCGGCCTGCACGCCAACAGCCATCACGGCGACGGCAACCATCTTCGAAATTCCGTACTTCATTTTCAGTCTCTTTCCGTTAGGGAAAACCACATGTTGGAAAGCTATCCTCGACGGGCCCGGCGATTAATGCCGGGGCAGCGCAAATTCATGCCCGAACGGATCATTCTTCAGGGACAAGGCCGGGCGTTCGACCACGCGCCAGGAGAGCACTCCCAACAGCAGGGTTATCGGCGCGGCGATCAGGGTGAGCGCAGCCGTGCCTATGCCGCCGCCGAAAAGGGCAATCAGCCCTTGCTGGACGGGATAGCCATACAGATACACGCCGTATGACGCGTCCCAATCATTGAGCCAGGCCGCCCGTTCGACCGACTTGCCCAGGCAGATCAGCAGATAGGGCAGGACCGGCAGATAGATCAGCTCGAACAGGGCCTGGCGCTGCGGCAGCGCGGCGATGGCGACGAGCAGGAATGCCCCGCCCGCCCGCGCCAGACCATAGCGGGCGCGATCGCCCAGCGCGGCGAACAGCGCGCCGGTGAAGAACAGCACGGCGAAACGGTCGAGCCGCATCACATCCATCCGCAGCAGGAGGCGATGCGCCGGAAAGACGCCGCCGAGATGAAGCGCCAGCAGCAGGACGACCAAGGCGCCGAGGCCTCGGACGGTGAGCAGGCGGCCGCGATGCAGGGCAAGCAGCAGCAGATAGCAGGTCAGTTCCATCGGCAGCGTCCACAGCGAACCGTCCACCAGCGGGGTCGGATTGTCCGTGAAGACGCCGGGCAGATGCTGCTGAACGCCATAGATCGTCACGGTGCCGAGAAAGCGCCAGGTCGCCGGGTCACGCCAATAATCGGGAGCCGAGGTGGCGAGCGGCCCCAGGACCAGAACCAGCGCCAGCACCAGAACCGCCAAAGCGGGAACCAGTCTCAGCAGCCGGTTCCGGAGATAGATCGCCGCCGAGGGATTGCGCAAAAGCGAGGAGCAGACAAGGAATCCGCTGATGGCGAAAAATCCGTCCACCCCGACACTCCCGAACGCGACCAATCCCGAGATCCGGTAGAGAGGCTCGGCCCGGTCGCCCAGCAGGCCATAGCTGTGCGTGACCAGCACGCCGAACGCGCACAGCAGCCTCAAGGCGGTAAAACCGTTTCGGTGGGTCTCGGAAGCCATCTCCCTGGGACGCCCGACCGCGCTCTCTTATTCCGGCCGGATCTTCGCCTTGGCCGCGCCCAGGATACGCCCCGGCCCCGAAGCCTGCACCAGCACCGCCACCGCCGTGGCGTCGGGGGCGACCGTGCCGAGATCGATGGTGAAACTGGCCGGATCGCCTTTCCAGCGCCCCAGCGGATAGACACCGCGCACGATGGAATATTCCTTCAGCGAACGGCCGGCATTCTCGCCGCGCTGAACCTTGGTCTCGGCCTCCTCCGCATAGGCGACCAGCACGATGTCCGCTTCCGGGGCGCCCTTCTGCGCCGCGACGGCGACCTTCAGCTTGCCCTCCTCGCGGGTCAGCTGGACGCCGGCGCCCTGGCGCGCTCCGCCGACCGCCGCCAGGACGGAACGGCGGTCCGACCCCACCACGTCGACCGCGCCATCCACCACCATCTGCGGCGTATAAAGGCCGGACAGGCCCAGGCTGCGCGCATAGAGGCGCTGGCGTTCGGTGCCGGAATGCGAGGCGAACGGATCTTTCCAGCCCAGATTGTCCCAATAATCGACATGATAGGCCAAGGCGATCACATCGCCGCGCCGGGCCAGCTCGCCGAGCAGCGCATCGGCCGGCGGGCAGGAACTGCAGCCCTGGGACGTGAATAATTCGACCACCGCCAGCCGGTCCTCGGCGTGAGCGGCGGTGCCCAGAAGAGTGAGAAGCAAGCCCATTGCGATAGCCTTCGCGGTCTTCAGATGCATGATCGACCTCCAGTCCGCTCATCGATATCCCCTTCCTGCGCAAAAGGGGGGTATCGAATCCATAGCCCGCTTCTTGGCTTTTTCCGCCGGTTCGGTTATGGCCTTGCGTCATGAAACCCATTCTCGGCATCGATTTCGGCACCACCAACAGCGTGGTCTCCATCCTCCAGCCCGACGGCAGCGCGCGCACCCGGCGCATTCCGGTCGGCGCGTCGGAGGTCGAAACCTTCCGCACCCTGTTGTGCTTCTGGGCCGAGGAGAGCCGCACCGGCACCGCGCTGAATCATGCCGCCGGCCCGTTCGCCATCGAATCCTATCTGGAAGATCCGTTGGACAGCCGGCTGATCATGTCGATGAAGTCCTATCTGGCGCAGCGCAGCTTCAGCCAGACCAGCATCTCCGGCCGCCAGTTCAGCCTGGAGACGCTGGTCGCGATGTTCCTGCGCGCGCTGCTGGGCGACGACTATCAGGGCTATCACGTGGTGGCCGGCCGCCCGGTCCGCTTCGCCGGCGATTTCGCCGACGACGCGTTCGGCGAGGAAAGACTGCGCCGCTCTTTCGCCCAGGCCGGCTTCCCCGAGATCGACGTCGCCCTGGAGCCGGAAGGCGCGGGCTATCGCTTCGCCCATGGTTTGGACGGACCGGCCACCGTGCTGGTCGGCGATTTCGGCGGCGGGACCAGCGATTTCTCGGTGATGCGCTTCGATCCGGCCGGCCAGCGGCGCGTCACCGCGCTGGGCTATTCCGGCGTCGGCATCGCCGGCGACATGTTCGATTACCGCATCATCGACAATGTCATCTCGCCGCTGCTGGGCAAAAACGACACCTATAGCACCGCCATGGGCCAGAGCGGCCTGCCGGTGCCGCCGGACTATTTCACCGGCTTCGCGCGCTGGCACAAATTGTCGCTGATGCGCGCACCCCGCACCCTGCGCGACATCGCCACGGTGGCCTCGACCAGCACCCATCCGGAGCGCCTGCACACTCTGATCAAGCTGATCGAGGACGAGGTCGGCTATCAGCTCTACCAGGCGGTCAGCGGCGTGAAGGCGGAATTGTCGCATGCCGACAGCGCGGTTCTGCGCTTCGCCCATGAGGATTTCGTCGTCGAGCAGACCATCGCCCGCCAGGATTTCGAAAGCTGGATCGCGCCCGATCTGCGCCGCCTGGCAACCGGCATCGACGAAGCGCTGGAGCAGGCCGGCCTCGCCGCGGAGGGCGTCGACCGCGTGTTCCTGACCGGGGGCACCTCTTTCGTGCCGGCCGTCCGGGCGCTGTTCGAAAGCCGTTTCGGCGCCGGGAAGGTGTCGGGCGGCGGCGAGTTCGTCTCGGTCGCCGAGGGCCTTGCGCTGATCGGGCGGGACCGTATCGCAGCCTGAAAGCTAAGACCGGGTCTCAGCTTCTGTTGCCCATGCGCCACAGCGGGGCGGATAATGCCGCTCGACCGCAAAACTCAACGAAAACTGCGCAAGATCTTCCATTGCAGTTTTGTGAAAGCCAAAGATAGGGTTCATATCGTCCAGTGTGGGTGGCGCTGGCCGAATAACCGTGCTTAGGGCTTTGGAGTAGACGGCGTAGAACTCGGTAATTTTATTACTCACTATTCACCCTGATTACATCAACAAACTGACGACCAACAGCACGGATTTCGCATCGCGGAGTCCGAAAGGAGAGGTTTTATTTGCTCGTCGGGATTCGCTTGAAGGTAGTATTTGCCATGTCAGTGCAGCTTTCCCCCCGTTCCGTCTCCAGGCGCTCTCGCCTGATGGCAGCATCCATCCTCGCTTTGGCCGCAGCACCCGGCTTCGCCCTGGCTGACGATCAGTCGTCCAAACCGGTCGAAGAGATCACCATCACCCAGCAGCGCCTGCTGCTGAAGGATGCGGACATCACCGGCGCCACTTCCGAAATCAAGAAATCCGACATCGAAGCCGCGGGCACCGTCACCGGTTCGCTCGAAACCCTGCTGAACATGACCCCCTCGGTCACCTCCTATTCCCAGGGTTTCGGCCAAGGCACCGAGACGCTGGCCATCCGCGGCGAGCGTGAGCTTGAAATCTCGCAGACCATCAACGGCATGCCGATGACCGGCCTGCTGTCGGGTGCGGGCAGCTTCAACCAGTTCGGCGGACCGCTGACCCTGATCGAAACCCAGGGCGCCGACGTCTATCCGGGCGTCGCCCCGCCGGACAAGCAGGGCTTCGGCACGGTGGGCGGCACCATCAACTACACCACCAAGGAAGCGACCGATAACCGCTATACCGACTTCAATTACGGCGTCGGCAGCTTCAGCACCCAGCATGTCGGCTTCGAGGCTAACACCGGCAGGCTGTTCAGCGACGATCCGGATTCGCTGAAGGCCCTGGTGCTGTACGACCAGAGCTGGACCAACGGCTTCGTCGACTACACCCACAGCCAGACCAAGAACTTCCTGGCCAATATCGTGAAGCCCTACAATGACGGGCTCGACAAGGCCGAGCTGACCATCATCGACAATTCGTTCCACGGCATGGTGCAGACCTCGCCGACGCCGCAATATCTGATCGACCAGAACGGCTATACCGCGAACTTCGCCCCCAGCGAAGGCTTCCAGAGCGACGCCAACAACTACTTCACCATCATCGCCCGCAACGAGATGGCGCTGCGCGACGATCTGTTCTTCGACGTCCAGGCGATGTTCCAGAACACCCAGGTGCAGCAGACCGGCTACAACAACCCGATCTCGCTGGGCGAGAACTCGCCCTATCCGAACGGCATCATCCCGAACATCCAGAACCCGTATTTCTTCTTCGGCGCCCTGGGTGCCCAGCCCGGCTTCAGCTATGACCCGGCCGCCAAGTTCGGCAGCTCGACCGCCGGCCTGAGCTCGGAGATCTTCCGCCAGAACGTCCAGACCGTCGCCATCGCGCCGAAGCTCTCCTACTTCCTGGACACCGACTGGGCGCACCAGGAATTCACCTTCGGCCTTTACGCCGGCCGGACTTACGAGAACCAGGCCGAATATGCTTACGGCTCGACGCATATGCCGGAAGTCTGCGGTTATAACGCCATCGATTGCGGCGGCTTCACCCAGCGCACCGTGGTCAGCGGCTTCATCCAGGACAAGATCGACCTCTTGGACGACACCCTGCACCTGCAGCCCGGCATGCGCATCGAGACCGCGTACACCTCGGTTCACAACCAGCAGACCAACGCGATCGTCAATCCCTACACGCTCACCAACTATACCAAGGAAGGCGAGCCCTATGTCGGCGTCAGCTATAACCTGCCCGAGCATGTGACCGCCTATGCCAGCGCCGGCATCGGCTCGCTGTTCGCGCCGACCAGCGACTATTATGTCGGCTCGTCGGGCACCACGGGTGCTCCGAATCCCGAGAAGGTCTATTCGGCCGAAGCGGGTCTGCGCTACGACACCTCGACCCTTTATCTGAGCGGCGGCTGGTACTACCAGAACGTCAAAGGCGGCTTCTCGTTCTTCGAGAACTACCTGATCAACGAATTCGTCGCCGGCAACACCGCCGAACAGCAGTTCCGCGGCCTCGAATTCGCCGCCAAATACAAGATCACCCCGGAAATCGCCATTTCTGGCAATGGCTCGTACAACCAGGCCAAATATCTGGCCGACGCCTTCACCAACGTGACCGTCACCGAAGATCAGTTCGGCTACGAGTTCCGCGGCGCCAACAGCTCGAACGTGCCGAACAAGCTGGCCAACGTGAATCTGGAATATGACAACGGCACCATCTATGGCCGCCTGAACGCCCAGTACACCGGTTCGAGCTATCTGACCGGCGATCTGATCGGCACCCAATATTGCGGCAACCCGTCTGCTGCCGGCTACAGCCCGGCCCCGTACCCGCTGTGCGGCGCGACGACGACGATTCCGCAGAAGAATCCGTCGCACACGCTGCTCAACGCCCTGGTCAGCTATAATCTGAAGCTCGACACCGACACGGTGAAGAACGTCAAGCTGACCCTGAACGTGCAGAACATCCTCGACACGCATTACTACAATTATGCGTACCAGTCGGAGAATGCGGTCGGCGGCCTCTACGGCATCTCGCCGCAGTTCGCCAGCGGACTGATCGGTGCGCCGCGCACCTTCATGTTCGACATGTCGGCCCGCTTCTAAGAGCGTAAGCCTTGAGGGCGCTAGGCATAATTTGCCTAGCGCCTTTTCCCTCGACCGCTCGAATCCGCCAGTTTTTCTTGGCACGCAATCTGCATGAAAACGGTTCCAAATTTGGGAGACGATCATGCAGGTAGGGTCTTCGACCTCTCTCGCGCAGCAGCTTCAGGCCTTGGAAAACGCCGCGCAGGGTCAGTATCAGAGCAGCTCGAATTTCAGCTTTCTGCTGCAGGCGACCGGCCAGTCGGGGCAAAGCTCCGATTCGGGTTCGAGCACCCCGTCCAGCAGCAGCTCCAGCAGTTCCAGCAGCTCGACCACCTCCAGCAGTTCGGGCGGCGACTTGCAGCTCACCGGCAGCTTCACCGGCGGCGCCCTCTATGCGGTCGGCACCGGTTTCGGCAGCAATTTCGTTCCCTTCTCGCAGCAGCAGATCCAGGGCGAATTGAACACCATCAACACCGCCCGCCAGAACGCCTATTCGAGCGCGCTGCAGAATTTCATGACCCTGAGCCAGGCCAGCGGACAGATCACCGACACCACCATGACCGATCAGGTCAGCTTCACCGGCGACAACGGCCTCGTCGGCGGCAATTTCGACACCAGCCTGAGCCTCAAGCGGGTCGGCGGCGGCATTCCGACCACCTGACCCGACAATTCTCACCCGGCAAATTCTGCCTGGTGCGTTTGTCGGCGGCGTTCGTCGGCGGCTCCCGTCGGTTAATCGAAGGCGTATTGACCGGTCCATGCGGCGCTCCCGCAATGGCCGGCGATCGATTTCCCTACCCCCTCGGAGATTTACGATGCGCAGGATGATGACGGCATGTATTGCGGCGGCGGCGTTGGTGGCGGGCGGCGTGTCCGCCGCGGAACTGCCGGCCGCCGGCAAGCCCGGTTCCCTCGAATGGGCGGCGGCCGGACCCTGGCGCGACCAGGAAAAGGACGTGCCGCGCGATGCCGTGCGCCATCCGGTCGAAGAACTGAAATTCATGGGGCTGAAGCCCGACATGACCGTGGTCGAGATCTATCCCGGCGGCGGCTATTTCACGGCGCTTCTCGGCCCGGTGTTGAAGCAGGGCGGCGGCAAGCTCTACGAAGTCGGCGGCGGCATGGAGCCCTCGAAGAAGTTCAAGGAGAAGTTCTTCGATCATCCCGAACTCTACGGCAATTTGAACTATACCCATCTCGACAAGGACTCGGGCGACGTCGCCCCGGCCGGCAGCGCCGACATGGTGGTGACCTTCCGCAATGTCCATAATTGGATGGATGAGGGCTTCGCCGACCGCGCCTTCGCCGATTTCTTCAAGGCGCTGAAACCGGGCGGCCTGCTGGGCGTCGAGGAACACCGCGCCAATCCCGGCGGCACCCAGGACCCCAAGGCCGCGAACGGCTATGTCCAGGAGGCCTACGTCAAGATGCTGGCCGAGAAGGCCGGTTTCAAACTGGTGAAATCGTCCGAGCTGCTGGCCAACCCCAAGGACACCAAGGATTATCCGTTCGGCGTCTGGACCTTGCCGCCCACCTCGCTTTCGGCTCCCTACGGCCAGCCGCAGGACCCCAATTTCGATCATTCCAAATACACCGCCATCGGCGAGGCCGATAATATGCTGCTGGTGTTTCAAAAGCCGAAGTGAGACATGCTGGTGTCCCGATCGCGCAGTTCGTAATGCCAGGATCTAACGACATACGAACTGCGCGATCGATCAGGACACCATTTTTATCAAGCATCTAGTGTGGCCGAGAAGATTCTTAAGTTCCTAATATCGCTGGTATCGACGTTGTAGGAACTTAAGAATCGCCACACTATGCCCCCATTGAAAAGCGCCCGCCTCATCCAATATGAGGCGGGACTTTATTGAGGGGAGCCAGGTCATGTTGGATAATAAAGGATGGAGAATCGGCACCCGGCTGAAGCTGGGTTTCGGTGCGCTGTTCCTGCTGATCGTCGTCCTGACGGGGATCGGGGTGAACGAAGTGAGCCGCATCGAGAGCAGCCTGCGCACGATCAACGACATCAACAGCGTGCGCCAGCGCTACGCCATCAATTTCCGCGGCAGCGTGCATGAGCGCGCCATCGATCTGCGCGACATGACCCTGCTGACCGACGCGGCCGCCCTGGCCTCGGTGCAGCACGACATCGAAAAGCGCGCCGACGATTACCGCCAGTCGGCGGCCCCCCTCGATGCCATGCTGACCAGCCCGGCCGACCGCCAGAGCGAGGATTTCCGCATCCTGGCATCCATCAAGGAAACCGAGGCCAAGACCATGCCCGTGGTCGACAAGGTCCTCGCTTTGCAGAAGGCCGGCAATCTCGACCAGGCCCGCAAGCTGATGGCCGACGAGGCCCGCCCCGATTTCGTCGAATGGCTGGCCCGCATCAACCAGTTCATCGACCTCGAAGAAACCAAGAACCAGAAGGAAAGCCGCGCCGCCCGCGATGTGGCCGAAGGCTTCAAGCTGCTGATGGGCGGCCTCTGTCTGGTCGCCCTGGCGCTGGGTGCCGGCGTCGCCTGGTGGACCATCGCCTCGATCGCGCCGCTGGGCCGCGCCACCAAGGCCATGCTGCGCCTGGCCGATGGCGACATCGACATCGACGTGCCGCGCGCCACCCATCAGGACGAGGTCGGCGAGATCCTGTCCAGCCTCGAGGTCTTCAAGAACAGCGCCCAGGAAAAGCGCCGTCTGGAAGCCGAACAGGCGCAGAGCGCCCAGCGCGCCGCCGAGGAACGCCGCGCCGCCCTGCGCGAGCTGGCCACCGCCTTCGAATCCGAAGTGGGCTCGGTGGTGACTTCGGTCAGCACCGCCGCCAACCAGCTGCAGAGCTCGGCCAAATACATGGCCGAAACCGCGGCCTCGACCAGCTCGCAGGCCACCACGGTGGCGTCGGCCGCCGAACTGGCGTCGAACAATGTGCAGACCGTCGCCTCGGCCACCGAGGAATTGTCGGCCTCGACGCGCGAGATTTCGGGCCAGGTCCACCGCTCGCGCCAGGTGGCCGAACGCGCCGACGGCGAAGCGCGCGAGACCTCGTCGCTGATCGAAGCACTGTCCGAGAACGTCGCGTCGATCGGCGAGATCGTCTCGCTGATCAACGACATCGCCAGCCAGACCAACCTGCTGGCGCTGAACGCCACCATCGAAGCGGCCCGCGCCGGAGAGGCCGGCAAGGGCTTCGCGGTGGTGGCCGGCGAGGTCAAGCATCTGGCCAGCCAGACCGCCCGCGCCACCGACGAGATCTCGGCCAAGATCGCCGCGGTCCAATCGGGCACCGCCAGCGCGGTGCAGGCCATCACCTCGATCGCCCAGGTGATCGGCGAGATGGGCGACATCAGCGCCTCGGTCGCCGCCGCGGTCGAGCAGCAGAGCGCCGCCACCGGCGAGATCGCCCGCAATGTCGAGCAGGCCGCGACCGGCACCCAGGAAGTGTCGCGCACCATCGACGAAGTGGGCGGCGCCGCCCGCAAGACCGGCGAGGTCGCCAACGACATCAGCGTGTCGTCGGTCGATCTGTCGCGCCAGGCGGACGCCCTGCGCAAGGGGGTCGACCGCTTCCTCGGCTCGATCCGCCAGTAAAACCTGAACAGTTCGGTATGTGTCAAACCCGACACATACCGAACAACTTCGGCTGACAAAGCCTTCCTATCTTCGGGCCACTTCTTCTTTCGAAAGGTGGCCCGATGGCTTTTTTCTCCCCCCGTTTTCTTCTACTGGCGGCACCGGCGCTGCTGGCCACCGCGGCCGCGGCTGAGGACAATGCGATTCTCGGCATCAGCAGCACCCCCGACGCCGAACCGAACAAGGGCGTTTCCATCGTGCTCGGCGCCGGCGCGGGCGTGGTGCCCGCCTATGAGGGGTCCAAGCAGTTCAAGGCCGTCCCCTTCCCGCTGATCGATATCCGCGGTCTGGCCGACGACCGCTTCTTCGTCTCCACCCAGCGCGGCATCGGGGTCAATCTGCTGACCCTGGGCGATCTGCGCGCGGGCGTGGCGATCGGCTATCACGGCGGCCGGTCGAGCCATGACGACGACCGGCTGCGCGGCCTGTCCGACCTCAGCGGCGGCGCCGTGGCTTCGGGCTTCATCACCTATTCGCTGAAACCGTTCGCCTTCGAACTCAAGGGCCAGAACATCTTCGGCCCAGCCCCCGGTACCGAAGTGACCGCCAGCGCCACCTGGGCCTTCTCGCCGCTCGACCGCATGCGGATTTCCATCGGACCGGAAACCACCTGGGCGGACCGGCGTTATGACCGCAGCTATTTCGGCGTCACCGACGACCAGGCCGCCGCCGCGGCGGCGGCAGGGAACCCGCTGCATCCTTATTCACCGGGCTCGGGCATCAAGGATGTCGGGCTGTCGGCCACGCTGCTCTATCAGATCACCGATCATTGGGGCATCGCGGCCCATGCCGGCGTCAACGAACTGGTGGGAGACGCGGCACGCCACAGCCCACTGACCGAGCGGGACGTCCAGCCCAGCGCCTTTCTCGGCCTGACCTATCGATTCTGACCGAGACAAATCGCCCCATCCCTGACAAGAAGGAGTGCAAGGACTGTTTCATCGCCAGGGTGCGACCCCGATGCCCCATCTGCTGATCGTCGACGACGACACGGAAATCCTGTCGCTGTTGACCGATTTCTTCCGCAAGCACTCGCACACGGTGACGGTGGCGGAAAGCGGCGCCGCCATGTTCGCGGCGATCGAGAAGGGCGATGTCGATCTGGTCATCCTCGACGTCATGCTGCGCCAGGAGGACGGCTTCTCGCTGTGCCGCCAGGCGCGCGCGGCGTCGAAGGTGCCGATCATCATGCTGACCGCGATGGGCGACCTGACCGACCGCATCGTCGGGCTGGAGGTCGGGGCAGACGACTATGTGACCAAGCCGTTCGACCAGCGCGAATTGCTGGCCCGGGTCAAGGCGGTGCTGCGGCGCAGCCCGGTCGGCGGTGAAATCCCCGACGGGCCGCGGCCGATGATCCAGTTCGACGCGTGGCGGCTCGATGTGACGCGGCGCGAACTGCGCTCGTCCGACGACACGCTGGTGGTGTTGTCGGGCAGCGAGTTCGATCTGCTGCTGACCTTCGCCGAACATCCCAAGCGCATCCTGACCCGCGACCAGCTGCTCGACCTCGCGCGCGGCCCGGCTCATGACGCCTATGACCGCAGCATCGACACGCTGGTCAGCCGGCTGCGCCGCAAGCTGGAGGACGACCCGAAGGCCCCGGTCCTGATCCGCACGGTGCGCAACGAGGGCTATATGTTCATGCCGCGGAGCATCCGGCGATGCTGAGGGGAAAGCGCGGCTCGATCGCCTGGCGCTTCGCCGCCACCGTGGCGACGGTCATCGCGGTAACGATGGGGGCGCAGGGCCTGTTCCTGGCCTTCGGCGGCGTCTGGGCCCAGCCGCCGATCCAGCATTCGGGCGTGCCCGACCAGGTGCTGGAGATCGTCCATATGATCGAAGCCGCACCTCCCGACCTGCGGCCCGCCCTCGCCGCTGCCGCCAAGTCGGAAAATTTGAGCACGGCCTGGATATCGGCGGAGTCCGACGCGGCACGCGTTCTGAGCGGCACCGATCAGGTCCTGCCCAACAGCGAGGCGGCGAAGCGGCTGCCCCGGCAGTTCGGCCCCGATCACCGCACGCGGATCTTCGCTCCGGACAGACCCCGCCTGGCGGTGCCGCTCCTGCCGAATGGCGCCCCGGCGGTGACACCGGGCTATTCCCTGGCGGTCGAACTGACTGACCAGAGCTGGGTGGTCGTCCATGCCGACCATCGCTTCTGGGGCCTCGACGCTCCCGTCCAGGCCGCCGTATGGCTGACCGTCCTGGCCGTGGTGACGGCGGTCATCTCGCTGTTTGCCGCGCGCCAGCTGGCCAGGCCGGTCCAGCGCTTCGCCGATGCCATCCTGCTGTTCGGCACGAATCCCCGGGCGGCGCCGATGGATGAGACCGGGCCACGGGAATTCCGCGTGGTGATCAGCGCCTTCAATGTGATGCAGGACCGCATTCAGAAGCTGATGAGTTATCGCACCGCGATGCTGGCCGCCATCTCGCACGATTTACGCACGCCGCTGACCCGCATCCGGCTGCGCGGGGAATTCATCCAGGACCCGGCCCAGCAGGAAAAGCTGTTTCGCGACGTCGACGAGCTGCAGGAGATGATCGATGGAGCCCTGGCCTTCTTCCGCGGCGACGCGCAGGAGGAAAAGCTCACCCCGCTGGATCTGCCGAGCATCATCCAAACCCTGATCGACGATTTCGCCGACCAGGGCGTCGCCATCCCCTATTGCGGTCCGGCGCGGCTGCAATTGCTGGGACGCCCGGCAGCGCTCAAGCGGGCGATCGGCAATGTGATCGAGAATGCGGTGAAATATGCCGCGCCGCCCGAGGTGGGCATCGAAGCCGATGAGAAGCAGGTGACCATCTCGATCCGCGACGCCGGCCCCGGCATCCCCGAGGACGCGCTGGAGGCGGTCTTCAATCCGTTCTTCCGGCTGGAAGCGTCGCGTAACCGCGCGACCGGCGGCGTCGGGCTGGGACTGACCGCGGCGCAATCGATCGTGCGGGAACATGGCGGCGACGTGACCCTGGCCAACCGTCCCGGCGGCGGACTGGATGTCCGCATCATCGTGCCGCGCCTGTAAAAAAAGGGCCGGACACAGCTGTGTCCGGCCCAATCAAGCTTCGCGGGGAGAAGCTTAGAACGTGTAACGCACGCCCACGGTCGGGGCGAAGTTGTTGTTGTGGTAGAAGCCGCTCGCCAGGCCGTTCAGAGCCTCCGAGTACATCACACCGGCATAGGTGTCGAACTTCTTGCTGAAGTGATAATCGGCGACCAGCGAGAACACATGCTCGTCACCCGAGCAGTTGGAAGCGCGGGTGTCGTCGCAGCCGGCATTGGCGCCGGTCGCGTAGGAGTTCTGGTGCAGGTAGTAATAGGCCGCATCGATCTCGAGCTTGGCGGTGGCCGCGTAGCGCGCGCCGACCCAGGCAATGTCCTGGTCGCGGTTCTTGTTGAAGGCGGTGTTGTTCGGCGCGTAGATCTGGTAGCCGCCGATGTTCACGGCGCCCTGGAAGATCGGCGAGGACGGGTTGGCCGACTTGATGTACTCGAAGCCGCCGAAGAACTTGAACTTGTCCCAGTTATAGCGGGCGGCGATCGTGTAGGAATCGTTGTCCGAGATGGTCGCGGCCAGGGTCTTGGTGATGTCGAAGCCGGCGGCCGAAGCGGTCAGCACCTGGGCGGCGGACAGCGAGGACTCGGAGATCTCGTCCTTCTTGTGGGTGTAGACGCCGTCGACCGACAGGCCGGCGAAGTCGAAGCCGACATCGGCGCTATAGCCGATATCGTTGCGGGTCACGGTGCCGCCGAACTGGTACTGGCCGCCGACGCGGAACGGACCATAGTTGTAGAGATACTTGACCGAATTGTCCCAGCGGGTGTCCTCGGTCGAGCCCGAACCGGCGGCGGTGCCGGAGAAGCCGATCAGCGAGAAGGCGTAGGAATTGTAGATCGGATCGTAGGTCGAGATCGCATCGGCGTTCAGCGTGGTCTGACGGCCGGCGGTGAAGGTGCCGTACTTGTCGTTGCTGACGCCAACATAGGCGGCGCGGGCGAAGGCCTGGCCGACGGCGCTGGAATCGACGCCGGCGCTCTGCTGGTTCTGGGCGACGCCGTTATTGTTGGTCAGCGACTTGGCGGCGTCGGTCAGATTGCCGCCGGCCGGGTTGATCGCGGCTTCCAGCTTGAACAGGCCGGTCCAGCCGTCGCCCAGATCGTCGGCGCCCTTGATGCCGAGCTTCGACTGGCCCATGCCGGACTGCGCGAAGTTGAAGGTGTCCTTGTTGCTGGCCTTCTGGATCAGATAGTACGAGCCGACATTGCCGACGCTGCTCGACGGCGCGCCATGGGTGTCGTAGGTCACGCCGACGTCGACGGTGCCATAGAAGGTCAGGCCGTTGACGGTCGCGGTATCATCGGCCGCCTGGGCCATGCCGGCGGCGCCGACGGCCAGGGCGACGACCGCCGCCGAGGTGAACTTCCAAGCCATATGAAAATCTCCTGTCATGTTTCTGTAACGCGAGAAAAGCTCGCGAAAACGCCGCCAGGACAAAATCTGTCCGGCGGCGTCTGAAGCAAGGCTGAGTTAGCTTCCGGTCGGCCGGAGGGTCGAGTAACAAATTTTTTATTGCGATGCAGCAATGTCACTCTGGTACAGCCTCTCCTGCGTGCCTATATCAGCGCGGGCAGGAGATGAAAATGACGCCGCGTCTATCGCGTCCCCAGGTCAAGGCGAATGCCTCGATTCTCGTCGTCGAGGATGATCCCGACATGGCGATGGAGATCCTTGCCGGCTTGAAAAGCCAAGGCTACCAGCCACGCCATGCCGCCAACGGCACCGACGCGCTGGCCTCGATCTGGGCTGAAGCACCCGACCTCGCCATCATCGACCGCACCTTACCGGGCTTCGACGGCCTGTCGCTGATCGCGAAGATGCAGGAAGAGGGATTTCACCTGCCCGTCCTGGTGGTCAGCGCCTTGTCCTCGGCGGATGAGCGCATCCGCGGCCTCAAGGCCGGCGGCGACGATTATCTCGGCAAGCCCTTCGTGATGGGCGAGCTGTTCGCCCGCATCGAGGCGCTGCTGCGCCGCCCGACCGATGTGCGCGAAACCGCCCTGACGGTGGGTCCGCTGCATATCGACCTGATCGAGCGGACCGCCCATCGCGGCTCGCGCGAGATGGACCTGCTGCCGCGCGAATTCAAGCTGCTGGAATTCATGATGCGCCGGCCCGGCCAGGTGCTGCCGCGCTCGATGCTGCTCGAGGAAGTGTGGAATTACCGCTTCGTCCCCGAAAGCAATCTGGTCAATGTCCATATGGGGCGTCTGCGCCACAAGGTCGACCTGCCCGGCGAGATCAAGCTTATCCATTCGGTTAAAAACGTCGGCTTCATGCTCGATGAAGGGAATTAGGTTAGTTCAGGCCGCGCCGTTCCGCCTGGCCCTGGGCTTCGCCCTGGCGCTGGCCGGCTCGACCGCGGCCATCTTCGCCTATGTCTATGTCGAGACGGCCCGCCTCGAAATCGAGGCGAAGCGCACCTATCTGGAACTCGAGGTGCGCGAAGCCCTGGTGATGACCGACGCCGAGCTGATCGACCGGGTCCATACCCGCCTGGCCCGCGACCTGCGCCATAACAGTGTCGAGGCCCTGTTCGACCCGCACGGCATCCTGGTCGCCGGCAATCTCGCCTCGCTGCCGCCCAAACTGCCGGTCGACGGCCTGGCGCACCGGCTGATGACGGTGCCGCTGGTCGATTCCGAACCGTCGCGCAAGGAAGTGATCCTGGTCGCCGACCGCCGGCCCGACGGCAAGATCCTGGCCATTGGCCACGATCTCGACGATGTCAGCGCCCTGCAGCATGTGGTCGGCATCGGGCTGATCCGCGGCATGGGGCCGGCCCTGCTGCTGGCGCTGATCTTCGGCGCCTTCTTCGCCGCCCGCTCGGTGGCGCGCATCAAGGCGCTGGACCGCACCATCGGCCGGGTGATGGCCGGCGACCTGCATGAGCGCCTGCCGGTCAGCGGGGCCGGCGACGACCTCGACAGCCTGACCGCGCGCATCAATGAAATGCTCGACGAGATCGTCAATCTGGTCGAGGAGATCCGCAGCGTCGGCGACAACATCGCCCATGATCTGCGCACGCCCTTGTCGGTGATGCAGGCACGCCTCGAACGCGCCCTCAATGAACGCGACCCCGAAGCCCTGCGCGGCATCGTCGCCAAATCCCTGACCGATCTCGGCCGCACCCATGCCACCATCACCTCGCTGCTGCGGATCGCCGAGATCGAAAGCAGCCGGCGCTTCCAATGCGTCGGCGAGACCGACCTCGGCGAGATCGCCCGGGACGTGTACGAGCTCTATGAGCCGTTGGCGGCGGACAAGCGCATCCATTTCAGCGTCGACAGCGACTCGCCGGCCCTGGTGCGGGCCGACCGCGACATGATGATCGAGGCGCTGGCCAATCTGGTCGACAACGCCATCAAATACACGCCGGCCGGCGGACAGGTGCGGATCGAGATCGCCCATGAGGCGGATGGCCCGCTGCTGCGGGTGACCGACAGCGGTTTCGGCATCCCCTCCACCGAACGCAGCAAGGTCACCCAGCGCTATTACCGGTCGGACAAAAGCCCGAATGCACGCGGCAGCGGATTGGGGCTGAGCCTGGTCGCGGCCATCGCCAAGCTGCACGGATTCCGCCTGCGCATTGCCGATGTGCGGCATGGCGCGTCAGTCGAACTGGCCTGCTATCAGATCGCTTAATTCGTTCCGAGCTGCTTGAGGCTGGCACGGGCTTCCTCGGCCGGCTTGCCGGAAGCGTTCGGGTCGAAGGCCAGGAAGGCGCGATATTCATCGATCGCCTCTTCCGGATGGCCCTGGGCCTGGGCGATGCGGCCCAATCCCCAATGAGACTGGCCGGCCACGCTGGGGGCGCCATGCGCCACCCCGTGGGCCAAGGCGGCGCGGGCGGCGTCGAACTGGCCGGCGTCGAGATAGGCCAGGCCGATGGCCAGCCAGCGCTTGGCGATCATCTGGTCGAGCACCGGATCGGAGCTCTCGGCGGGCAGCTTGGCCAGCAGCGCCTTGGCCTTCGGCAAATCCTTTTCCTCTAGCGCGATCAGCACATAGAGCAGCTGGGCATAGTCGGGGTTGATCTTGGCGTACTGGTCGACATGGCGGTAGGCGTGCCGCATGCTGCCGCCGACGATGCTGGGGGCGCGGATATAGAAGGTCACCGCGGATTCGCGGGCGTCGAAACTGGACGGATCGGCATTCACCGCCGCTTCGAAGGATTCCGGTACCTTGGCGACCGAGCCGAGCGCGTCGAACATGCTCTGCGATTTCAGCTGGGCGCCCAGCACCTGGCCATAGGCCAGATGGCACAATCCGTCATTGGGGCGGGCGGCGATGCAGGCCTCGATCTTCGGCAGCAGAGCGGCGCGCAGTTCGTCGCTGCCGACATCGCCATCGACCGATTTGCGGGCGAGCGCATGCAGCCCGATCCCGTCCAGCGGATCGGCCGCCAGCCTTTCATGGGCGATATTGTCCAGCTCGGACCATTGCTCGCCGATAATCAGGCCCAACATAGGATCGGCGGGTTGTACGGCCGCCGAGGCCGCCGCGGTCAGCAGGCTGCAAAGCAAGCCAAGACCGGCGAAGATCCTCTTCACATCAAACCCGGAACTGGTATTCCGCCCCTGGTGCACGTTCGACGTCAGGCGGGCACGCCGCCCGTTTGTCGTCGTGATAGTTCTGGCGCACATCCCCGTGGGAGGCGCCGTTATAAGTGAAGAACAGCGCCCTGCGTCTGCTGGACGATAGATTATCCTGCGACGAATGGGGAGCAAAACTGTCAAAAAAGATGGCGTCGCCCGGCTTCATCGGCAGCTTGACCATGGTCAGGCCGGTCTCCTGCTCGTCGAGCGGACGCCATTCCTCGCCGATCAGGGTGGTCACCCGCGGCAGATCGGCGGCCAGTTCCAGGCAGCCATTTTCCAGCGTCGAAGGATCGATGCAGACCATCGCGGTGACGAACAAGGGCGCATAGCGCCCCCATCCCGCCTGCTGGTCCTGATGCAGCTTGAACCCCTCGCCGCCCGGCTCCTTGAAATTGATCTTTTCCTTGAACAGGCGGGCCTGTTCGCCCAGCAGCTGGGTCATGGCGTCGGACAGGCGCGAGCGGTTGGCCAGCGCCTCGTATTGGGCGTGGGTCGGCACGAAATTCTCGATGCGCTGGATGACCTTCTTCGAGGCGTCGAGCAGGCTCGGCTGGCGATAGACCCAATGGCCGCCCACCACTTCGGTGCGGGCCTCCAGCTCGTCGGTCCAGTCCGAGATGGCCTTGACCTCTTCGGCCGAGAACAGTCCCTCGGCGATGGTCCAGCCGGTCTGGTCGAACGCGGCCACCTGTTCGGCCGAAAGCGGCCCGCGCAGACGGGCGGGAGAGTTCAGCGAGACGTTCATGCCACGGCCTCCAGCTTGGGGAGAATGATGTTCTGGGCGCGCGCCACATCCTCGGAGAAATCGATCTCGGTCCAGGGGATGTCGGAAATGTCGGTCGCCTCGAAACGCTCGGGCTCGACCAGGATGCGGTCGCGGATCGCTTCCTCATATTCCTGGTCGGTGCGCCCGGTGCGCACATACTCGGCGCAGACATCGGCCAGGATCGCCGCCATGGCGGGCGAGAAGCGGAAGAAACCGACCGATTCGCCGTGCCAATCATGCTCGTGCACCGGCTTCTTGCGGAAATCGACGATCCTGCCGTCCTTGAGGCAGATCTTCACCGGCTCGTCGCCCGGCTCGAGATTGCGGTCGAGCAGCAGGACGTTCTCCTGCGGCGCCGCGATCAGGCGGGTGATCATCTCGTGCGGATAGAGCACGTCGCCATCCATCAGCACGACCGAGCGGCCCGAGCGCATGGTCTCGGCCTGGACATGCAGCGACACCAGGCTGCCCTGGCGGAAATCCGGGTTCTCGACCAGGCGGACCCGGCCGGTCTGGCCCAGCCGCTCGAGCTCCGCGCGGATCATGTCGGCCTCGAAGCCGACGGTCAGGGTGATGTCCTCGATGCCGTTGGCTTGCAGGGCTTCGAGATGACGTTCGAGCAGGGTCTGCCCGCCGAAGCGCAGAAGCACCTTGGGTCCTTCCGCCAATCCCTGCAGGCGGCGGCCGACGCCGGCCGCCAGCAGGATCACCGAAATCTGGTCAGGCTGCACTTCTGGTCTCCATGATGTCTTGGATGGCCGCCAGCAGGCGGCGGAAATCCGACGCGTCGACCGCGCCGATACAGCCGATGCGGAAGCTTTCGGCCTTGCTCAATTTGCCCGGATAGATGACGAAGCCGCGCGCCGCCAGCGCCTCGTAGAAGCGCTCGAACGCGAACGGGCGGTCCGGATGGCGGAAGGTGGCGATGATCGGCGCCTGCAGATCCCGCTCCAGCAGCAGCGGGAAGCCGAGGCGGGCCATGCCGTCGACCAGGATGTCGCAATTCTCGCTGTAGCGGGCCAGACGGGCGGCCGGGCCGCCTTCCGCTTCCAGCAGACGCAGGGCTTCGCCGAGCGCCGCCAGGACCTGCACCGGCGGGGTGAAGCGCCATTGGCCGTTACCCTCGAAACCGCGCCATTGCTCGACCAGGTCGAAGCTCAAGGACGGGCTGTTGCCCTGCGCGGCGACCAGGGCCTGCTTCTCGATCAGAGCGAAGCCGAGGCCCGGCGTGCCTTCCAGGCATTTGTTGGAAGACGCCATCACCGCCGTCGCCGGCAGCGAGGACAGATCGAGCGGCAGGGCGCCGAAACTGCTCATCGCGTCGATCAGCAGCTTGCGGCCGGCCTTGGCGACCACCGCCGCGATGTCGGCCAGCGGATTCAAGAGGCCGGTGGTGGTCTCGCAATGGATCACGGCGACATGGGTGATGGCGGCATCGGCATCCAGCGCCCGGGCGACGCGGCCGGGATCGACCGGCTCGATCTCTTCCCAGGTCAGCGCCTCGACCGTGCGGCCGATGCGTTGAGCGATCTTGACGATGCGCTCGCCATAGGCGCCATTGACCAGCACCAGCAGCTTGTCGTTCGGCCCGACCAGCGTGCCGATCGCCGCCTCGACGATGAAGGTGCCGCTGCCCTGCAACGGCACCGCGACATGGCTATCGGCCGCATTGGCCACCGCCAGCAGACGGCGGCGCACCTCTGCGGTCAAGGCAATGAAATCGCCGTCGCGCGAACCCCAGTCGCGCAGCATGGCGCGGCGGGTTTCCTCGCGCGTGGTCAGCGGACCGGGGGTGAGCAGAATGGATGTCATGCCGATTGATTCCTCTGCTGAACGATCAGCTTGCGCAGGCGCCAGCCGGTCAGGACCGCCATCGAGACCGTGCCGATCACCGCGCCCACCAGCACCGGCATCAGCCAGTCCAGCCAGCAGAGCGGCGCCATCAGATAGAGCATGTCGTCGAAATCGAAGCCCCACTTGCCCGAATAGGCCTTCTTGGCGTGATTGATGCGCTTTTCCAGCGACATCGCCCAATAGGAGCACAGGAACAGCGAGATGCCGGCCACGAAGCCGAGCGGAATCGCCGCCATGCCGAGCACCGAATGGCGCTGGCCGAAGCCGATCGCGACGAAGAACACCGAATTGACGGTGATGTCGACGAAGGTGTCCCAGATATGGCCGCCCGGCGTCGACATATTGCCCAGCCGCGCCAATTCGCCATCGGCGCGGTCGAGGAAGGCCGAAACCAGCCACAGCCAGCCGGCCCACAAATTCCATTCGGCCGTGCCGGGAACCAGCGCGGCCGCCGAGGCAAGACCGACGATCAGGCGCAAGGTGGTCAGGTGATTCGGCGTGATGCCCGTGCCGATCAACGGGCGCACCAGCGGGCGCGCCATCTTATGAGTCCAGGACCCGCCGGTGGTCATGATGCGGTCTCCCCAGGGATGTTTTTTATACGGGACGCGAACAGGCGCTTCCCCTCGATCCATTGCCAGGCCAACAGGCCTGGAACACCGATGCTGATTTCGCGGATGCGCTTCAGCAGCGACAATTCGATGGCGCCCTGGGCGTTCACGCCGATCAGGCTGCAGGCCAGGATCAGGCCGCCTTCCTGCACGCCGAGCGCGCCGGGAATGGCGAAACCGATCGATTTGAAGGCCTGACCCAGGCTTTCGATGATCAGCGCTGCCCGCGGATCGACATCGATGCCGACCACATGCAGCGCGGCCCAGATCTCGACCGCGCCCAGCATCCACGAGACGAGGTGCAGGACCGTGCCCCACACCAGCCGCCGGGGCGATTTATAGAGGCCGACGATTTCCTCATGCAGCCCCGCCAGCCCTTCGGCGCCTTTCCATTGCTGCTTGCGGGCCAGCGTCAGCAGGCCCTGCTCCAGCAGCTTGAACAATCCGAAACGCTGGGCGGCGATGAAGGCGCCGATGACAATGACGGCACCCGCCAGGGCGCCGCCGATCCAATGGATCATGTCGGCCTGGGCCGGATCGAGCATCAGCAGCGCCATGCCCAGCAGGGTGAACAGGATCTGGCTGACGATCTCGAGGGTCTTATCGACCGCTACCGAGGCGCCGGCGCTGGACAGCGCCACGCCGCGCTGGCCGAGCAGGCGGACATTGACGAATTCGCCACCGACCTGGCCGACCGGCAGCAGGCCGTTGATCGATTCGCGGATCAGGCGCAGGCCGAAGAAGGCCGGCGCGCCGGGAACCCGCTCGGACACCACCAGCGCCCGCCAGCCCAGCGACGAGGCCAGCGACTGGGGGAAATGCGCCGCGATCACCCACAGAATGCCGAAGCCGGCCGAGGCGATCGCCGTCTCGATGGCGGCCCCGCCATTGGCCAGCACCAGATAGACCAGAATGGCCAATCCGATCAGCGTGGCGAAGAGGCCGGCAAGCTTCATCACGCAGCCCCTTCCGCCAGGAACGCCTTGAAGCGCAGCGCCACTTCCGGCGGCTTGACCGTCGGACGGCCCAGCTTGGCCATCGACCCGGCCGACATCCGCACATGGATCATCGCCGGACCGCCGGCCTTCCGCGCCTCGGCATAGGCCTGCGCGAAGCCCTCGACGCTGGAGCAGGACGCGGCGAACGGATAGCCGCAGGCCAGCGCCACGCCGGCGATGTCGATGCCGGGAGAAACGGTGGCCTGGCCGCCGGTCGAATCATGCACGCCATTATCGAGCACGACATGGATCAGATTGGCCGGGCGATAGGCGCCGATGGTGGCCAGGTTGCCCATCTTCATCAGGAAGGCGCCGTCGCCATCGAGCACGACGACCGGCTTTTTGGTGTTCAGCGCGACGCCGAGCGCCATGGCGCTGGCCCCGCCCATCGAACCGACCTGATAGATGTGCTGACGGCGGTCATCCAGGGTGAACAGCTCGCGCCCGCATTTGCCGGTGGTGGCGACCACGGCGGCGGCCGGATCGACGATGGAGAGGAATTTCTCCAGCACCGCGGCGCGGGCCGGGGCTTCGCCGTCTCCCGGCAGATCGAGCCGGCGGCCATTGGGGCGCGCCAGCGGCGTCTGCGGGTTCAGGCTGGTTTCGGCCACGCTGTCCTTCTGCATGATCATGGCATAGGGCAGCGAGGTTCCCTCCATCCGCAGGGATGCCTGGGCCAGCGCCGGCGCCAGGGTATCCAGCGAATCGGGGAACAGGCCGTGCTCCAGCCCCATCAGGCTCAGCAGATCGGGCGTGATGACGCCCATCACCTCGTGCTGCGGCTCGTCCGGAATGCCGGGCTGGCCGCGCCAGGTGGTGACGAACAGGGTCGGGATGCGGAACGGGGCGTTCAGCGAGGTCAGCGGATTGACCGCGTTCCCCAGCCCCGAATTCTGGCACATCACGACCGTCTTGCGGCCCGCCAGCCAGGCGCCGGCGGCGATCGCCACCGCCTCGCCTTCGCTGGCCGCACCCACATAACGCAGGCTCCTGTCATTCAGGACGCCATTGATCAGTGGCGTCAGGAAGCTGCAGGGCACGCCGGTGAAGAAGTCGAATCCTTCCTTCTTCGCCGCGGCGATGAAGTCGTTTGCTTGAATCATCAGGTGAAGTTTCGCGCAGCCGCCACATCGGTCAGGGTGTCGACGTCCAACCAGTGCGAGGTGATGTAGTGCACCCCCACCGGATGCTTGGCCGCCAGACGGGTAAACAGCAGAGGCAGGTCCGCCGTCTCCAACAGCCCCTCGGCTTCGATGGCGGCGATTTCCGCGCGCAGCCACTCGGAACCTTGGGCGGTGAAGCGGGCCAGGCCGATCCATTCGCCAGTCGCCTTATCGGCCGACAGAGCCTGCGACATGCTGGTCAGGCTGACCGGCCCGTCGTCGAGATAGCCGCCGGTGTAGGGCTTGTCGGTCACCACCAGATCGCCGCCCTGGCGGGGCTTGGCGTCGGCGACGATGACGATGTCGCCCTCGGCCTGCATCAGGCCGTCGAAGATGTAGTCGCGGAACAGCACGTCGCCATAGGAAACCACCAGGTCGCCCTTCAGCTTGTCCTTCGCGCAGGCCAGCGAGAACAGCTCGCCGGTCTCGGCGAAGCGGTCATTGTCGACCGTCTCGATGCCGGGAACCTGCACCGCGTCCTTGAAGGCGCCGCGCACCACCGAGATGCCGCGCACGCCGCCGTCGGACAGCGAGGTCACCAGGCGCTGCAGCAGCGACTGGCCGCGGATGTCGATCATGCATTTCGGCTTGTTCTCGGTCATCTCGCCGAGATTGCCGCCCGAAGCGGCCAGCACCACGGCCGACAGGTTGGCCTTGCCCGGCAGATAGCGGCGCTCGGCGGCTTCCAGCTCGGCATTGCCGACCAGGCGGAAGATCTCCTTGACCGGAATCACGCGGCCTTCGACCTCGTGCAGCGACTGGTCCTCGAAAATCTGGCGGCTGGTCTCGCGCATGGCCGAGATGGCCGAGCGCATATTGTGGTTCGCCCAGATGATGGTCGAGATGCCGGCATCGCGGAAGGCCTGGGTCGGGGTGTTCATGCTGTACATGGTCGGCACGATCACCAGCGGCGCGCGGTTGGCCCAGCGGCGGGTGAATTCCAGGATCTCGTTGGCGGTGGATTTCTTGGAATGGATCAGGATCGCATCGGCGCCGGCGGCGTGATAGGCCTCGGCGCGCTCCAGCGCTTCTTCCATCGTATGGCCGGAAATCAGGGCCTCGACGCGGGCGACCAGCACGAAATCATCGTCGGTCTGGCTGTCCTTGCCGGCCTTGATGCGGCCGCAGAACTCGTCGATGTCGGCCAGCGGCTGGCGCTCGCCGATAAAGGAATTGGTCTTGGGGAACAGCTTGTCCTCGATGCAGACGCCGGCGATGTGCGTGTCGCACAGCTTCTTCACCAGGCGCCGCACATTGTTGAAATTGCCATAGCCGGTGTCGCCGTCGACCAGGATCGGCAGGGTGGTGGCGTCGGCCATATATTCCAGCACGTCGAGAACCTGGGTCCAGGACGCTTCGTTGCTGTCGCGCAGGCCGAGCGACGCCGAGATGGTCAGGCCCGAAGCCCACAGCCCCTTGAATCCCACCTCTTCGGCGATCTTGGCCGAGATGCCGTTATGCGCTTCCATCAGGAAGGCAAGATCCGGCGAAAAGATCTGCTCGCGCAGCAGGGTGCAGCGGCTGATAGCGCTCCCGTTGCTCTGCGCGGATTTATCGACGACAACGCTGTCGGTATTCGACCCCATGAAAACACTCCTCCTGCGTCAACCCACCAGTTGACGGCCCATCTTCCAGATTTACGGGTTTTCCCGATTGTAAAATTCGCGCATAAAAACCGCGCGGTTTAGCCCACCGATCCCATGTTGGGACGTGTCAATCTCAAGTCAAGGAATATTCTGTTACAATCTGGGCCAACTCCAGACTGCGTGGGGCTTCCGGGACTTAATCGGGACTCGGAAGGAAGACCCATTCCGAGTAAGAGGACTTAGCCTCGAAGTCGCGAAAAATCAATGGGAAGCGGGTGATCTTTATCGGCTTGGCTTTGGAGAGACTGTGGATGCCGATGATGCTTTGCCCGTCCGGCCCCAGCACCACCCCCCAGGTCAGCTTGCCGGTCACCGGATCGGCGGGAATCCGCCGCAGATAGCGGTGCGGATTGGCGAAACGCGGATCGCGCAGCAGATCGTTGAGGCTGTGCGGCGCTCCCGGCGCGGCGCGGGAAAAATTTTTCAGCGCATCGCGAAACTCGACGCCGATCGCCAGCAGCTCCTCTTCGGCGGCATGGCGCTGCAGCACCGCGCCCATCTGCAGGGTTCCGGCCGCCGCCACGCCGATGATCGCCAGCACGATCAGCAGGCCGATATAGGTGAATCCCTCCTGCGAACGCCGGTTCATTTATCGGCGAACGGACGCCCGTCGCGTCCGGACCCTTCCGCACTGCTGTGCAGGTCGTAGACGTTGCCGGCGACGCCCTCCTGCGGCGCGATGATGGTCCAGGTGGTATAGCTGTCGGCGATCGGGTCGAACGGCACGCCGCGCAGGTAACGCTTGTCGACCAGCTCGTCCAGGCTGTCGGGATAGCGGCCGGTATCGCCATAGAATTTGTCGATCGCCTCGCGGGTGATGCGCAGATTTTCCGCCAGCACGGTTTCCTTGGAGGAATCGATCGAATGGAAATAGCGCGGCACGGCCAGCCCCAGCAGCAGGCCGAGGATGGCCAGCACCACCAGCAGCTCGACGAGGGTAAATCCCGATTGGCGTCGGTTCTTCATCCCGTCACCATTTCCGATAGGGCACGCCATTGAGGCCGATGCGATTGCTCGGCGTATAGACGTCATAGACATCCTCGCCCTCCTGCGGATCGTCGGCCTCGCTGGCGTAAGAGCGCTTGCCCCAGGTCGCCGAATCCGCCAATTCCGGGTCCGACGAGAAGGGATTGCGCGGAATCCGGCGCAGGAAATAGATCTTGCTGCGCTTGGGGTCGCGCTGATCGACCACGCCGTCGACCAGCAGGTCGAGCTCCTTGGGATAGGAACTGGAACCGGCCTCCTTGGGGATGCGCCCATCCTCGGAGGCCTTGTGATAGGCGTCGATGGCGGCGCGGATCTCGCGCAGATCGCGGCGCAGTTCGGCCTCCTGGGTGCGCTGGACCGCCACCTGGGCGACCGGCACGGCGATGCTGGCCAGCAATCCCACGATGGCGAGCGTGACCAGCAGCTCGATCAGGGTAAAGCCGGCCTGCTCCCTCATTGCGTGATCTGCAGGCTGAAGGGGGCGGGCGGCGCCAGCGATACGCCGACATTGCCGATCCCGGTCGGCGCCGCCGACAGCAACTGGACGCTGGTCGAGGTCGCCGCCGCCAGGGGACGGAAGGTGATGGTGGCGAATACGCCTTCGGCGGTGGCGCCGGCGCCCGACGTGGACACGTCGGACAAAGTCAGCTGGCCGCTGCCGAGACGGCTGGTGAAGGTGGTGGCCGAGCCGCCGCTGCGCAGGAAGGGCCCCTCGGCGATATTGACCACTTCCAGCTTGGCCGGATCGAAGCCGATGGTCATCGGCAGGCTGGTGATCGCCTGGGTCGATTGCATTACCAGGCTGAGGGTGAAGTTGCTGCCGACCGCGGCGACCGGATTTCCCTGCCATTGCAGCTGGGCGATGCCGGCGGCCGGAACCCCGCCCGCCGCCACTTCGCCGGTGCCGGTCGAGGCGTCGCTGCCGGTCAGGGCGTTCTGGGTCAAGCCGGTGTCGCCCGCCGCGGTGCCATAGCCGGTCGAGTTGCCGGTGACCGCCCCCGCTCCGGCCGGCGCCGCCGGCGTGGACGGAGCCGCCGAATTCGACCCGGTCAGGGAGGACGACGTCGACGAGGAGGACACCGGGGCCGCCGAACCGCCGCCGCCACCGACGCCATGCAGGCTCGTTTCGGTACCGGAATTGAACATCGCATTGGCGGCGTCGGGACGCTGAACGTTGCGCACCAGATGCGGCGTGATGGCCAGCACGATCTCGGTCTTTTCGTCATCGTCGGTGGTGGCGCCGAACAGGCTGCCGAGAATAGGCATGTCGCCCAGGCCCGGCAGCTTGTTGCCCGAGGTGCGCTCGGTGGTGTCGATCAGGCCGGCCAGCACGTCGGTCTCGCCATTCTTCAGGCGCAGCGAGGTCGAGGTGTTGCGGGTGCCGATCTCGTAGGCGGTCGTGCCGGTCTGGGTGGTGATGGTGTTGATGATGCTGGATACCTCCAGCGACACCTTGATGCCGACATTGTCGTCCAGATAGATGGTCGGCTCGACATTGAGGGTCAGGCCGACATCGATATAGCTGACCGATTGCGACAGGAAGCCGGTCGAAGTGGCGGTCGAGGTGATGTTGGGCACCCGTTCGCCGATCAGGATCTTGGCCTTGTCGTGATTGCGCACGCGGATGCGCGGATTGGTCAGCAGTTTGGCATGGGAATCCTGCAGATTGGCGTTGGCGGTCGCCCCGCCGACGGACACGCCGACGCTGCGCGAGGTCTGGTGCGCCAGATCGTGCAGCGACAGGATCGAGGTCGAATTGGTGGTGCTCGCCGTGCTGCTGGTGTTGCCATAGCTGCCATTGCCGGACGAGCTGCTGTTGGTATTGCTGCCCACCGCGGTGCCGAGCGGCGTCGGCGTGAAGGTGGCCGAAGCCGGCCATTGGATGCCGAGATCCTGCAGCCAGGTGCGCTGCACCTCAAGAACCTCGACGTCGAGCATCACTTCCGGATCGGCGACATCCTCGACCGCGACCAGCTTCTCGGCCATGCGGATGGCGTCGGGCGTCTCGCGCAGCACGATCATGTTGAGCTTTTCGTCGACCGCGATGTCCTTGACCTTGAGGATGGTCTTCAGGGTGTTGGCGACCGTCTTGGCCTCGGCATTGGCGAGGTAGAAGGTGCGGACGTCGAGCTCCTGATAATCCTTCTGCTTGGCGCCGTTGTTCGGATAGATCAGCACCGTATTGCCGTCCATCACCTGCTGTTCCAGCTGGTTGGTCAGCAGAACGAACCTCACCGCCGCCTCGATGGTGCTGTTCTTGAGGAAGATCGAGGTATGCTGGTCGGTCTTCACATCCTTGTCGAACAGGAAATTGAGGCCCGAGCTGTGCGACAGCACTTCGAACACCTGCTTGAGCGACACATCCTTGAATTCGATGGTGATCGGCTTCTTGTAGCTGTCCGCCAATTTCTGCACGGCCGGTTCCGGCTGGCGGGCTTCGAGCTTGCGCTTGATGCCCAGCGCGCGCGGATCGTTCGGCGCCTCGGTCAGCACGCGCGCCACCTTCTGCGCGGCGACGTCGGACTGGCCCTTGGTCAGCGCCGTGTCGGCCTCGTCGAGCAGTGCCGCCTGGCGGATGCGGGCATCGAGCGCCGCCAGGCCGTCGATGGCCCGTTCATAGGCGGGATCGAGCGACAGCGCATGGCGATAGAGACGGCGCGCCTCCTCATAGGCGCCCTTGCCGGCCAGCTTGTCGGCCTGCTCGACCGACTGCACCAGGGCATGTTCGCGCGCCGCCAGCCAGGCCGAGCGGTATTGCACGTCATGCGGTTCGCGGGCCAGGGCCTCCTCGAACTTGGCCATGCTCTCTTCCGGCCTGCCCTGATCCATCAGGGTCACACCGTCGTGATAGGCCTCTTCGGCGGCGCAGCCGGCCAGCAGCAGGACAACGGAAAGAAGGGCGAACCGCCTCATTGATCGGCACCGATGGACAAGGTCTGCATCTCTTTCATGGGCAGGAAGGTCATGGTCATGGTGGGCGGCCTGATGGCGTTGACGACGTAGGTGCTGTCGATGACGGTGCCTTCTCGGACGAAGTAGGTCTTGTCGCCGATAGCGAGGAAGATCTCCCATTTGCCGTTCTCGAACTTCTTGCCGAGATAGGTGAAGGGCAGCGGCGGCAGGGTGTCGACGACAGGGGCGGCGTCTTTGGCGGAGTCGGACTGCGCCTCGAACAAGGCGCGGGTGCCGAACAGAGAGGGCGGTTCGGAAGGCGGCGCGTGACCGATCAGATCCTGGCGCGGCACCAAAGCGAGAATGGCCGGCGCCGCATGTTTGCGGTCGCCGGACCGGGCCGGAGCCGGCGCGGCGGGCGCGGATGAGGACGGCGAATGCGCCACCGCCTCGACGGTGGCCGGACCGTTCGGGGTGCGATCGCCGAACACGGCGACGCCGGCGGCGACGGCCAGCCCGCCGAACAGCAGCAGGTTGCGGCGGTTCATTTCCCGCCCTCCTGCCGGTTGTTGGTGGCGATACCGGCGGCGTAATCGGGCGGTCCGGCCAGGTAGAGGGTGAAATGCAGCCGCGCATCGACATCGGTCTCGCCCGCCGCGCGCCGCTTGAAGGCGATCTCGTCGAGCGAGGCGTAAGGCAAGGCCAGCAAAACCTGTTCGCAGAAGACGCGCAGCGCCAGATAGCTGCCCTTGACCGGCAGGCGCACCGAATAGGCATAGAAACCGCCGGCCTTCTCATAGGTCAGACGGTATTCGGCCTCATCGAGCACGAGAAGCTGGCGGTCGGCTTCGGCGAAGATGGTCTTCAGCGCCTGGTCGGCCTTATGCACGTCGCCGAGATTGGCGCGGAAGGCGCCAAGATTGGACGGCGCCGCTTGTGGCGCGGCGGCGCCTTGCCGGACTTCATGACGCAGGCGGGATTGCAGCTCGGTCAGCGTCTCGCGCCGGGCGATCAGCTGGTCTTCCAGGCCGGGCAGCAGGAACAGGCAGGCGGCGGCGCCGGCGATCAGCAGCGCGAGGGCGGCCAGATTGGTCCAGCCGAAGCGGCCGAGAACCAGCCGCCCCCGCAGCAGACGGACGCGAAGAGCCAGCGCGGTCATGGCGCGGCACTCCGCCAGGCCGCTTCGATCTGCAGGCGCACGGCATGATGCGGATCGGTTTCCTCGACCGCGTGGCGGGTCAGGAAGACGCCAGCCAGGAAGGGCTGGCCCTTCAGGCTGTCGACCGCTTCCAGCATATGCTCGCTGTCGGCGGTCTCGGCTTCGATGCGGATCACCGAGCGCTTGGCGTCCGGTTCCAGCGACAGCAATTCGAGGCTGGGCGGCGTGCCGGCTTCGACGGCGTCGAGCACGTCGCGCCAAGGCAGGTTCAACTGGCGGATCGCCGCATTGACCGCCAGGGCCTGTTCCTCGGTGAGTCCGGTATCGGCGGCCGGATGCTTCTGGCGGGCGCGCTGGTCGAGCTCGGCCTGCACGCCGGCGACCTCGCCATCGGCTTCGTCGAGAGCGGTGAGCGTACGATGCGCCTGCCAGCCGGCGACGGCGCACAGCAGCAGGCCGGCCAAAGCGGCCAATCGCGCGGCCGGGCCGGTCTCCTCGACCAGCCGGCTCCACGAAGCCGGCGCGAAATCGATGGCCTGACGCCTCATCGCGCCGGCCTCTCGCCGATCATCGGCAGGAACAGCTCGCCGCCCGGACGGCGGCGGCGCGGCGGATCGATGCGGGTGATCTGCAGCCCATCCTGGATGGCCGGCAGCACCAATCCCGGAACCGGACCGCCGAACAGTTTCAGCTCGGATGGCTCGTCGAGGCCCTGGCGCAGCGCGGCGGCGCGCACAGCGTCGATCAGGCGTCCGCCCGGCAGCGGCGCGCGGTGGACGGCGGCGAGGTCGCCCTCCGCCGTGCAGCCGAACGTGATCTGACCACCCTGCATCACGCCCAGCCAGGCCGAGCCGAGGCGGCGATAAAGGCGGTTCCAGGCCAGCACGAAAGTCGGCGCCATCGACACCAGCCGCAGCCCATGATCGCGCGCCGCGGCCTGCACGGCGGAGGCCATCACGGCGGGCATCGCGCAGGCCAGGAACGGCCGGTCGGCGGCCGGCGCGCAATCGATCCGCCAGGCGGAGGGATCATCGCCATAGAGGGTATGGAAGCGCATCGCCGTCGAGGCCCGCACATCCTGCAGGCTGACCGCGTTGCGTGGCGGCGGCACCATGAACAGGCGCACGCACTCGTCGGCCAGAGCGACCGCCAGCGGCAGACCGGCATAACGCTTTCCGCCCAGCGCGGTGGCCAGGCGGGCGGACAGATCGGGGCCGGCTTCCACAGCGGGCAATTCCAGCAGCGGCACGGCGCCGCGCCGCCAGCCATTGGGCCGCAGCACCAAAGTCAGGCCGGCCCGCCCGATGCCGAGATGCAGCCGGGCCCCGGCCAGGACCGGGAGCAGGTTAAGCATGCTGCGTCACCCGCTTGACCTCGGCCAGGGTGGTCTCGCCCTTGCAGGCCAGCACCAGCGCCGCATCGCGCAAGGACCGCGTGCCGTCGCGATAGGCGACTTCCTTGATCTGGCGGATCGGACGCTTCTCGACCACCATTTCGCGCAGTTCGTCGGACAAGGTGAGGATTTCGGCGATGGCGCGGCGGCCCTTATAGCCGGTGCCTCGGCAATCGCCGCATCCGCTTCCGCGGCGGAATTCGAACTGCCCGGCCCCGATCTCCAGCCGCGCCAGCTCGCTTTCGTCCGGCGTATAGGCCTGGGCGCAATGCGGGCAATTGACGCGGATCAGGCGCTGCGCCCAAATGCCGTTCAGCGCCGAGACGAAGGCGTAGGGATCGATGCCCATATGGGTGAAGCGGCCGAACACGTCGAACACATTGTTGGCGTGCACGGTGGTCAGCACCAAATGGCCGGTCAGCGCCGACTGCACGGCGATCTCGGCGGTTTCGCGGTCGCGAATTTCGCCGACCATGATCTTGTCGGGGTCGTGGCGCAGGATCGAGCGCAGGCCCTTGGCGAAGGTCAGGCCTTTGCGCTCATTGACCGGGATCTGCAGGATGCCCGCCAGCTGATATTCGACCGGGTCCTCGATGGTGATGATCTTGTCGCGGCCATTGTGGATTTCGGTCAAAGCGGCATACAGCGTGGTGGTCTTGCCCGACCCGGTAGGGCCGGTCACCAGCAGCATGCCGTGCGGTTCCTCCGCCAATCCCCGCAACGTGACCAGCGAGGCGGCGTCGAAGCCCAACGTCTCCAGCCGCAAGGCGCCGTAAGCCGCCATCATCGCCCGCTTGTCGAGAATACGAATCACCGCATCCTCGCCATGAATCGAGGGCATGATGGAAACGCGCAGATCGATCTCGCGCCCGGCCGCCTCGACGCGGAAGCTGCCGTCCTGCGGAACGCGCCGCTCGGCGATGTCGAGCTCGGCCAGCACCTTGAGGCGCGAAATCACCTGCTCCGCCGTCTCGGTGCCATTGACCGAGGTGCCGCGGTCGAGCACGCCGTCGATGCGGTATTTGACCGCGAGGCCGCCGGCCGTGCTTTCCATATGGATGTCGGAAGCGCCGGCCTTCAGCGCGTCATAGAGGGTGGAATTGACCAGCTTCACCGCCGGGCTGGCGGCTTCGGACACCGAGGCGAAGGACAGCACGGCGGCGGTGCGGCCGTCGCGCTGCGCGGCATCGCCGTCCTGCACCACGCTGTCCATGGCACGCACGGTTTCTTCGATCTTCGACAGATAGGCCTGGATGTCGGCGCCCAGGGCCAGCCGGATCTCGACCGGCTCGGCGGCCTGAGTCTCGACCCAGGTCAGCAGATCGCCGTCGAACGGATCGGCGACCGCCGCCACCAGCCGGGGGCCGTCCCGCAGCAGCGCGCAATGGCGCTGCATCGCCTTGGACAGCGGCAGGCGGTCGAAAGCCCCCTCCATCGCCAGCATGTCTGCGGTCTCGAGCACCGGCAGGCCGAGCAGGGCCGACAGGCGGGCCAGCAATTGGCGCGGCTCGACGCCGGCCAGGGCATCGAACTCGGCCAGCACGCCGCGGCGCGACCGGAGCGACGCGGCGCGGGCCTGGCGCAGCAGAACCGCGTCTTCCCCATTCATGACAGGCTGTCCGCCAAATCGAAGATCGGCATATAGAGCAGCACCACGATGGCGCCGACGATGATGCCGATCACTGCCATCAGGATCGGCTCGAATAATTTGGTGAAACGCTCGATCCAGCGGCCGATTTCACCGTCATAGAACTCCGCCGAGCGGGTCAGCATGGCGCCCAGCTCGCCCGAGCGCTCGCCGACACGCAGCATGCGCAGCGAGATCGGGGTGGTCAGATTCTCCGCCTCGAAGGCTTCGGACAGAGGCGTGCCGGCCTGGATCGAAGCCGAGGCGCGTTCCAGCGACACCGTCATGGTCGCCGACATCATGGCCAGCACCGCATCGATGGCGCCGACCACGGTGATGCCGCCTTCCAGCAGCATGCCCAGCGTCAGATAGAGCCGCGACAATTCATAGATGCGCACCCGCTCGCCCAGGCCCGGCACCATCGCCAGCAGACGGCCGACGCCGCCCCGGCGCAGGGCCGCGCGTACCGCGATCGCCGCCAGCAGCGCCGCGCCGCCGAACCCGGCCAGCAGCGGCAGCGGATGGGCGCCGGCGAAGCGGCCCCATTGCATCAGCAGACGGGAAGCCAAGGGCAGGGAGCGCCCGGTCTCCTGATAGACCTGGGCGAATTTCGGCACCACATAGCAGACCAGGAAGAACGAGACCGCGCCGCCGACCAGGGCCAGGAAAGCCGGATAGATGGTGGCGCTGACCACCTTGGCGCGCACCTTGTCGACGCGCTGGCGGTAATCGAGATAGCGGGCCAAAGAGCGCGGCAGGTCGCTGGTGCCTTCGGCGGCGCGCACGATGCCGATATAGAGCGGCGGGAAGTGATAGGGCTGCTCGGCCAGCACCGCCGAGAAGCGCTTGCCGTCGCGCAGGCCGGTCAAAAGGCGCTGCAGGATGGCGCGCACCCCGTCATTGGCCTCTTTCTCGGCCAGGGCTTCGAGCCCTTCGACGATCGACAGGCCGGCAGTCAGCAAAGCCAGCAATTCCTGGCTGAACAGGATCAGGGACCAGTGCCGCCCGAGACGGCCGCGCCCCGGCAGACCGGCGGCGGGGCGGATTTCGGCGGCGAACAGGCCGCGCAGTTCGATCTGGCGCCGGGCGTCCTGCTCGTCCCGGGCCTCCAAGGTCACATGCGAGATCAGATGGTCGGGCGAGAGAGCCCGCACGTCATATTGCACAGGGGCGGTCTCACTCGCTGGTAATGTCGGCGTCCAGCCCGGTTCCCCCGGGCTGGCCGTCGCGTCCATAAGACAGGATCTCGTACTCGCTCTTGGTGCCCGGCGCCCGGTAGAGATAGGGGTGACCCCACGGGTCGGGCACGACGTCTTTACGCAGGTACGGGCCGTTCCACTTGTCGCCGTCGGCGGGGCGGGTGGTCAGAGCCGCCAGCCCCTCCTCGGTGGTCGGAAAGCGGCCCATGTCGAGGCGGAAATTATCCACCGCCTTGGCATAGGCCTCGATCTGGGCCTTGGCCGCCGTCGCTTCCGACTTGCCGATCTGCGAGAAATATTTCGGCCCTACATAGGACGCCAAAAGCCCGATGATCAGCACCACAACCAGCAGCTCCAGCAAAGTGAAGCCGGCTTCGTACCTGCGATTTTTCATGATCAATGCCCCAGAGTCATCACCATGTACTCCGCTCCGGGCATGTCGATCAAGGTGCTCTGGTTTTCCGTATCGTCATAGGGGAAGCCGTAAGCCAGGCCGCCGATCGCATGCTTATGCCAGAAGCCGGAATAAGAGTTGGCGGGCGAGCCCTGATAATAGGCCGACGGATTACCCCAGTTGGTCGGGTCGGTCATGACGTGACGGTTGATGCTGGCGCCGATCAGGTTCTGCAGATAGAGGCCCGACAGCATGTCGGTCGACATCAGGATCTCCTGGGTGTTCGGCTTGGCGATCGACACATAGCCCGGGGTGATGACGGCGCCCGTCGAGGCATTGACCAGATCGAAGGTCAGATTCCCGTTCGAGATGTAGCCGTTATAAGCCGTGCCGTTATTGTCCACCACGCGGACCGGACCATTGGAGTAATAGGTCCAGATGTCGTTGACGTAAGAGTCGAAGTAGTGGGCGTTGGGACCGTTGGCCGAGAACGAGGCATGAGCGGGCGCCAGGATACGCTGCGCGGAGACGGCCTGCTGCTGGAAGGCGGCGGGAGTCTCATTGGCATAGGCGGCGTACAGGGTGGCGCGGCTCTGGTTCAGGCCGACCTGCTGGTGCACGGTGCCGCCCTTGCCATAGACGTCGAGCGCGATCGGCCAGCCGAAGGCATCCACCTGGGTGGTGTTGACGTTGATGGTGCGGTCGGTCGAGCTGCCATAGGTGAACTCGGTCCAGTCATAATAGATACCGGTGTTGGGATCGGTCCCGTTGTTCGGATCGGGGCCGGCATAGCCGGTGTTGCCGTTGATGTCCTGATTGACCTTGATGAACAGCGGGCTGCCGAACGACACCCACATGCGGCCGGAGCCGAGCTGCGGGGTCAGCTTCCACTGCTTGGCCTGGGCCAGGGTGAAGTAGTAGTTCGGATAGGTCTGGTTGTTCGGACCGGTGATGGCGTTGGCCGCGGTATTGTCGGCCACCGACATCTGGGCGTAGGTGCCGTCGGGCTTGGTCCACACCCACTGCGAGCCGTTTCCGATCTTGCCGAACACCGCGATATAGATCTGGTCGTCGGTGTACTGGCCGTTGGTGTTGTTGACCAGCTGGGTCAGCAGATAGCCGTTGGGATCGGCGGTATAGGCCGGGATCGTGTTGTTGACCGACAGGGTCACCGGCGTGGTGGTGGTGCTGTTGCCATTGGCGTCGGTAACCACCACGGAATACTGGTCTCCGTTATTGGTCAGTGCCGCGAAAGGCGTGTTGTAGGCGATGCTGTTGGCCCCGGTGATGGCGGCGCCGTTGCGCTGCCACTGATAGGTCAGCGGAGCGGCGCCGCTGGCGGTCACCTCGAAGGGAGCGCTCTGCCCCACCGAGATGGTCTGGGCCTGCGGAGCCGAGCTGATCGCCGGGCCGTTTCCGCTGCTGCCGGTGCCGCCGGTGCCGGTACCGGACGAACCGGTATTGAAGACCTGCAGTTCGAACAGCGAGTAGCCATATTGCGTGGCGCGCTGCACGCCCTGCATCCGCACATATTGGGCGGTGGCCGGGCTGGACAGGGTCAGGGTCTCGGTGCCGCCCTTGCCGGCGGCCTGGGTATAGACCGTCTGCCAGTCGGTACCGTTATTGGTGTTCGAGGTCTGGATCAGATAGCTCTTGCCGTAGGCGTTCTCCCAGAAAATGACGATCTGGTTGAAGGTCTGGACCGAGCCGAGATTGACGGTGATCCACGCATTGTCGTTGAAGTCGGACGACCAGCGCGAATTCAGGCTGCCATCGACCGCATTGGCCGAGGACAGGCCGTCGGTCGAGTCGCCGACCGCGCCCACATTCTGATCACCGCTCTGATGGGTGGTCTGCTTGAGGGCCAGGTTCACCGCGTTCGCCGCCGGGACGAAATTGACGGCGACAGTATGGTTGGCCAGCACGTCGGTGAACGCATAGCTGTTGGCCATGCCGACATTCTGGCCGTCGACCAGCACACCGCCGACGGCATAGCCAGTCGCCGGGGTGAAGGCATAGGCCTGGCCGGCGCCCTGCAGCAGGGTGGTGGTGCCGGCCGGGGTGATGGTGCCGTTGGCCGAGGCGGCCGCCGTCACGGTGAATTTCGCGGTCGTCGCGGTATTGTAGACCTCGAATTCATACAGCGAATAACCGTACTGGCTGGACCGCTGCACGCCCTGGAAGCGGACATAGCGGGCGGTCTGCGCCGCGAATGAGAGGTCTTCGGTACCGCCCTTGCCGGTGCTCTGGACGAAGGCGTCCTTGAAGGTCGAATTATCGTTGGAATATTGGATGTGGTACTGGACGCCGTAAGCGTTCTCCCAGCGCAGGACCACGCGGTTGAAGGTCTGCACCGAGCCCAGATCGATGGTCATCCAGGCATTGTCGTCGAAGTCCGACGACCAGCGCGAACCGAGATTGCCGTCGACCGCATTGCCCGAGGACAGGCCGTCGGTGGCGTTGCCGGTCTGTTTCACGGTCTCGTCGCCGCTCTGGAAAGTTTGCGCGTTGAGGGCGAGATTGCCGCTGGCGGCCGTACCGGTACCTGTTCCGGTCCCGGTACCCGTGCCGGTCCCCGTCTGGGTGCTGCCCTGCACGGTGACGACCGCCGAGCCGGACTTGGACTGGCCCGCGCTGTTCGACGCCACCACCCAGAACTGGGCATTGTTGTCATTGGCGGTCAACGGCTGGGTGGTGAAGGTCGGAGACGTACCGGTGCCGATCTGCACGCCATTCTCGAACCAGGTGTAGGTCAGCGGAGCCGAACCGGTGGCGGTGACGCTGAACTTCGCGACCCCGCCCACGGCCACGGTTTGCGCAGCCAAGGTGCCGGTCACCTGGGGCGCGATGGCCTGGACGGTGACGGTGGCCTTGTTCGAGGTGGACTGGCCGGCGCCGTTGGACACCACCACATAGAACTGGGCGCCGTTATCATTGGCATAAGACAGCGGCGCGGTGGTGAAGGTGGCCGAGGAACCCGCGCTCAGCAGAGTAGCGTTCTCGTACCAGTTATAGGTCAGGGGCGCCGAACCGGTGGCCGTGGCCGTGAAGGTCGCGGTCTGCCCGTCCTGCACGGTCTGGTTGGCCAGGGTGCTGGTGACGTTGGGCGGGGTCGGCATGTCGTAGACCTGGAACTCGTAGAACGAGTAGCCGTACTGGGTCGACCGGGTGACACCCTGGAAGCGAATATACTGGGCGGTCACTTCGGGGAAGGTCAGGTCGTCGATGCCGCCCTTGCCGTTGGCGACAGGCAGGACCGTGACCCAATCGGTGCCGTTGTTGGTGTTCGAGGTCTGGATGTCATAGGCCACGCCGTAAGCGTTCTGCCAGTTGATCACCACCCGGTTGAAGGCCATCGGCGTACCGAGATTGACCGTCATCCAGGCATTGTCGTTGAAGTCCGACGACCAGCGGGTGGTCTGGTTGCCGTCGACCGCATTGTTCGAGGACAGCGCGTCGCTGGCGTCGCCGGTACGCTTCGCCGTCTCGTCGCCGCTCTGGTCGGTGTGCTTGTTGAGAGCCAGGTTCACCGCGGCCTGGGCCGGGGCGAAGGTCACCGCGATGGTATGCGGCACCTGGACATTGGCGAAGCTGTAGGAGGTGATCACGCCCTGGCTGACGCCGTCGACGAGGATTCCGGTCGCGGCATAGCCGGCCGCCGGCTGGAAGGTGTAGGTCTGCTGGCCACCCTGATAGAGCTGGGTGGTGCCGGCCGGGGTGATGGCGCCATTGGCACCGGCGGTCGCCGTCATGGCGAATTGCGGCGTGGTGGCGGTGTTGTAGATCTCGAACTCATAGATCGAGAAACCGTACTGGGTCGCCGGCTTGGTGCCGTTCATGCGGACATAGCGGGCCTGGACGGCGGCCGGGAAGAGGATGTCTTCCGTGCCGCCCTGGCCGTTGGCCTGGGTGACCTGGGACGTCCAGGCCTGGCCGTCGGGCGAGGTGTCGATGGTGTAGGCGACGCCATACGCGTTTTCCCAGCGCAGGACCACGCGGTTGACGGTCTGCACCGAACCGAGATCGACAGTCAGCGTCGCCTGGGTGCCGTTGTCCGACGACCAGCGCGAGCCGAGATTGCCGTCCACGGCGTTGGCGGCCGGATTGCCCGCATCCTGGGTACCGGTCGAGGTCGCGACCTTGCCGAGAGCCAGGTTGGCGCTGGGCTGCGGGGGGGTGCCGGTGCCGGTACCGCCATTGTTGCCGGTGCCGCCATTATTGCCGGTACCGCCGTTATTGCCGGTACCGCCATTGTTGCCGGTGCCGCCGTTATTACCGGTGCCACCATTGTTGCCGGTGCCGCCGGTCGCGGCGCCAACGGTCAGGATGGCGGGGTTGCTGATGGCGGTGCCGCCGGCGCTATGCACGATCACCATGAAGGAGGCCTGGTCGTCGCTCTCCTGCACCGGCGGGGTGTAATAGACCGGAACGGTGGTGACGGCGACCTGGGTCGCGCCCCGCATCCACACATACCACAGGGGCGAAGGCCCGGTGGCGGTAACGGTGAACTGGGCAGACGTCCCGGCAGCGGCCGTCACATTGGCCGGCTGCACGGAGATGGAGGGAGTCGCCACGGTCTGGCCCGAGGTGCAGATCACCGCGCCGGGGCTGTTGTCCGGAATGGCGGTCGGGTCGGAGGTGCCGTTCGAGGCGACCTGATAAGCGTGGTCGCCGGCATTGGGGACCGCGGTGGTGGTCCAGGTGGTCCAGGGCTGCGGGAAGGCGCAGGCGGCGAAGTTGGTGCCGGCCACCGACAGCGCTTCGTCCTGGGACGGAACGCGCATGTTCACGCTCTTGCAGTAGGCGGTCGCAGAAATCTGGGTGAACTGGGCGCCATCCGTCGCATCGCTGGTCGGGAATTGCTGCCAGGTCAGGCCAGTCTGGTTGTCCTTGATGGTCTGAGCCGTGTTGTTGACGGTGTAACGCTCGGTCGCCGCGCCGCACTGCGGCACGTCATAGACCTGCATTTCCCACAGCGAATAACCATACGCACCCGAGCGCTGGACACCCTGCATGCGCAGGTAGCGGGCGGTCGTGCTGGGGAAGTTGAAGTTCTGGGTGCCGACCTGGCCGGCCAGATCGCCCTGGGCGTCGGTCGCGGCGGGGGTCGTGTTCTTGATGGCCACCCAGTCATTGCCGTTATTGGTGTTCGAGGTCTGCAGCTGGAAGCTCTTGCCGAAGGCATTCTCCCAGTCGAGCGTCACCTGGTCGAAGGTGGTCAGGCCACCGAGATCGACGGTCATCCAGGCATTGTCGTTGAAGTCGGACGACCAGCGGGTGGCGGTGTTGCCATCGACCGCGTTGGCCGAGGACAGACCGTTATTCTCGTTGCCGCTCTGATAGGTCTGCTTGTTGAGGGCGTAATTGCTGCCATAGGAACCGCTGACGGTCAGCGTCGCATTGCTCTGGGCGGTGCCCGAGCCGTTGCTGACGGTCACCTGATAGGCTCCCTGGTCGGAATCCTGAGCCGAGGGAACGACATAGTTCGACTGGTTGGCGCCAACCGAAACACCGTTCAGGGTCCAGGCATAGTTCAGCGGCGGCGTGCCGTTGGCGGTCACCGAGAACACCGCCGACTGGCCGATCGAAACGGACTGGCTGACCAGCCCTTCTTCGATGGTCGGCGCGGCGCCGGCCGAGACCGAGACGGCCACCTTGTTGGAGATCGCGTTAGGCAGGGTGCCGTTGCTGACGACGACTTGATAGACGTCGCCATTATTGGCGCTGGTCAGAGCGGGCGTGTTGTAGATCGCCGAGGTGGCGCCCTGGATCGGGGTGCCGTTGACGCTCCACTGATAGGCCAGCGTCGGCGAGCCCTGGGCGTTCACCGAGAACTGGGCGTTCTGGCCGGCCACCACGGTCACCGCCGACGGCTGGGTGACGATCTGCGGCGCCTGCGGCGTCACGACGGTCAGCAAAGCCTGGTTGGAAGTGATGGTGGCGCCGGAATTACCGGTGACCTTGACGGAGAACTGGGCTCCGCTGTCGGACAGGGGTTCGGCCGGCGTGGTGTAGCTGACGCCGGTGGCGTTAGTAGCGATCGGCTGGCCGTTCTTGAGCCACTGGAAGCTGGGCGAGGAAGCGCCCGCCACCAGCACCGAGAAGGTGGCGGTCTGGCCCTGGGTCACGGTCAGGTCGACCGGCTGCTGGTCGATGGTCAGAGCCGTCGCCGGCGGAGCCTGCACCGGCAGGGACGCCGAACCGCTGCCCAGAGTCGGCTCGCCGCTCGGAACCGTGGTGAAGGAGATGGAAGCGCCCTGCAGGCCGGGCGAATTCGCGGTGACGGTCACCGTGCCGGGCGTGAAGGTCGAGCGCACCGAGACGCGGGTGATGCCCGCGTCGGCCGACAGATTGGTGTCGAGCGGCGAGTGATAGGTGATGGTGGGCTGGGTCGGCGTGCCGCCCGCGGTGATCGAGCTGGTGATGTAATGGTCGGCCGAGCCGCGGTAATTGCCGGGGCCGCTGACGCCGAAGGTCACCACCGGATAGGGGTTGCCGACGACGCTGCCCGTGCTGTCGAGAACGATCGGCGAAGTCGGGTTCTGCACCAGATTGCCGTTGGCGTCGACGATTCGGGCGGTGATCAGGGCGACGTCGGTGCCGTTGGCGCGAACCGCGAAGGGGGTGTGGTTCGGCGACTGCAGCTCGGGCTCGACGGTCAGCACGATATGGTCGGGCGCACCGGCGCTCGCCACCACGTCCTGAACGATCACGCCGTTCTCGACCACCGGAGTATGGGTGGGATCGAGGCACTGCGCGGTGACGGTGCCGGGGACGAAGGTCACATTGTCCCAATGCACCTGGCCGGGCATCAGGATGGTATTTTCTGAAAGATCGGCGGCCGGGTCCGAGGTGGTCGGGTTCGGCACCTGGTCGGAGCCGAAGCGCTGGCCGTTGACCAGCAGGCGCACCGCCGGGCAGTTCGAGAAGGCGTTGACGCGCAGGGTCGAGCCCGCCGGGGTCTGGGCCCACTGGTTGGCGAGCTTGACCACCTTGCGGAACTCATAGCTCTGCCAGTTGGCGGCATAGATGTAATAGAGCAGGCGCGGAATGCGGTTGTGGTCGACCATCGAGTCGACGATGCCGCGCGTGGTGAAGGAATTCTCGCCCGGAGTCGGGTTGGTCTGGCTGGTGCCGTTCGGATTGATGGCCAGGGTCGCCGGTTCGCCGGGCGTATCGGCGAAATACCATTGGGCGATGCCGAAATTCTTGGCCGCCACCGTCTCGACCCAATCCTTCACATAGGGCGCCGCGAACAGCAGTTCCTGATTGAACGCATCGCGGTCGGAGCCCAAGCCCCAATATTCGGCGCCCCAATGCGGGTATTGCGACAGCGAATTCTTGTTGGCGATTTCGCAGCCCGCGCCCGAGCAGGACATGATGTCGCCGCTGCCGACCTGGTTGCCGCGGGTCGACTGGACGCGCGGATTGGTCGGCTCCCACATGGTCGAGATCTGCTTCAGCACCGCCATATAGGTCGGATCACCGGCGCCGTTGTTGGATTCCCAAGACAGAACGGACGGATTGTTGCGGTCATGCACCACCATGTCGCGGTGCATTTCCTTCTTCATTTCCCAATCGTCGCCATTCTCGCCGCAGCCATTCGGATGCGGCCAGCCGGTCGCATGCGGCGCCGGGTCCGAATAGGAGACATTGGTGCAGAGATTGTCGAAGCCGTTCTCGCCGTCGCCCGAGGGCTGGATCGTCATGACGCCGTAAGCGTCGCCGGCAGCCAGCAGTTCGGGGCCTTCCATCGAGTGGCCGGGACGGTACAGGGCGCCGCCCGCCTGGGCGATCATCTGGATGTCGCGCCATTTCAGCTCTTCCGGCACGGCGGTGCCGAGCGCCGGCCAGTCTTCGCGGGCGCCGACGCCCCACAGGGACATCTGCTGGCCGTTGAAATAGGGGTAGTTCTGGTCCCAGGTGATGGTGCGGATTCCGAGCGGAGTCGTCGTGCTGTCGACCACCACGCCGCCGACGCTGACCGTCTGCACCACGCTGTACATGTAGGGCGTGCCCACCGTGGTGTTGTTCGGATACCAGAGGTGCGGGCTGTTGACCGTCAGAACCTGGTCGAAGGTCGGCGCCGCCGGCTTGGCGGTCGGATCGGTGCGCACCGGCACCACCGGCTGCGGATTGGCGGCGATGGTCTGCTCGGCCTGCTGGGAAGCGACCACATTGCCGCTGGCGTCGACGATCTGGGTGTTCAGCACGACGTCGCGCGCGGTTCCGTCGGAATATTCGTTGAGCACGTTCGTCTGAACATGAATGTCCGCCGACACGCTGGTCGCGTCGATGGTCGAGACGTAGGTGCCCCACGTATTCAGGACGGAGAAGGTGTTGCGCGGAATATGAACCTTGTCGGTGACATACATCGTCACAGGGCGGAACAGGCCGGCGTCGGACTGGCCGAAGCGGTAGGCACCGGAGAAGTTCGGCGCCTGGAAGAAAGTGTCGCCGCGCGCCACGTTGACCGACAGCACGTTATCGGTGCCGTCGAAATGAACAAAGTTTGTAACGTCGACAATGAACGGAACGAACCCGTTCACATGAGTAGCACCCTGATTCACCGCCACCAGCGAATTGCCCGGCAGGAACTGGCCGTTGATGTAGACGCGCACACCCATGTGCGCGCCTTCGAACTCGACATAGACCTTGCGGTTCGCCAGGGACTGGTCGAGCGTGAAATGCTTGCGGTACCAGTTGGTCGACCCGCTGAGGAAGCCGTCGCCGCCGCCCGAGATGCCGTTGATGAAGCTGTCCTTGTCGTTCGGCGTATAAGGCACGCCGACATCGACCCAGCCATCGGCCTGGTTCGCATCATTGTAGGAAGGCTGCGAAGCGTCGCCGCCGCTCTTCGGATACTGGCCGAGATAGCGCCACGGGGTCGCACCCATATTGACGGTGATGCGGTTCGATGCCGGTGCGGCAACCACGCCGTCTGCGTGCGCGACGGACGGGCCGGCGAGCGCGCCCCCCATGGCCAGTGCAACGACAAAAGCTTTGGCATAGCGCGTCCACGCGCTGCGCAGGCATGCGGTCATGATTGCCCCCAATGGCATCCGTCCAGCCGAGCCCCGGCCGGATCAGGTGGATTTAAGACGCGACTCTCATACCTGCGGCACAGATTTTGGCAAAGTTATTTATTGTTGTTGCTGAGTGACGTCTATCACTGTAACCGTTATCACCAAATGATACGCAAATTTAACATCGTTTCATTTCCATTAAGGTCGATTTCCAGAGAATCGAGCCCCCTTATGAGAGCGTCATTATGAAAGACGCTTTCAAAAAGACTTCACCCGTACCGGTTAGTACTGACTTACGGTTAGAAATGACTAACGGTGACTTAGGGATTCGCGGTCTGGCCGCGCTCGGCGACACCACCCGCCGGCTGATCTTCGAGAAGATCGCCACCCACCCGACCACGGTGGGCGAGCTGGCGCGCGGCCTGCCGGTCAGCCGCTCGGCGGTGTCGCAGCATCTGCGGGTGCTGAAACTGGCCCATCTGGTGATCGATCAGCCGGATGGCGCGCGCCGGGTCTACCGGCTCGATCCGCGCGGCATCACGGCGCTGCGGGCCTGGCTGGACGCCGCCGCCGGACGTGCCGCCTTGCCCTGACCCGCCGCGCCGCATAAGAATGGGGAAAATGCGGGAGGGAAACGGTGCCTAAAGACGATATCGAGCCGCGCGGCGACGGTGCGCGCAGGAACGCCTCTACGGCGCGCATCCTGGCCGCCAGCATGGTCGGCACCGCCGTCGAATTCTACGATTTCTATATCTACGCCACAGCCGCCTCGCTGGTGTTCGGCGCCCTGTTCTTCCCCAAGGCCAGCGGGCCGAGCCAATTGCTCGCCGCTTACGCCACCTTCGCCGTCGCCTTCGTCGCCCGTCCGATCGGCGCCCTGCTGTTCGGCCATTTCGGCGACCGGATCGGACGCAAATCGACCCTGGTCGCCTCGCTGCTGCTGATGGGCGGCTCGACGGTGGCGGTGGGATTGCTGCCGACCTATCAGGATTGGGGTCTGTGGGCGCCCGCTTTATTGTGCGTGCTGCGCTTCTGCCAGGGCCTGGGCCTGGGCGGCGAATGGGGCGGCGCCGCCCTGCTGGCGGTCGAGAATGCGCCGGCCGGCTATTCCGGCCGCTACGGCATGATGCCGCAGCTCGGCGCGCCGATCGGCTTCATCGGTTCGAACGGCCTGTTCCTCATCCTCGGCCTGGCGCTGACGCCGCAGCAATTCGCCGAATGGGGCTGGCGCCTGCCCTTCCTGGCCAGCCTGCCGCTGATCGCCCTCGGCCTGTGGGTGCGCCTCAAGATCGTCGAGACTCCGGCGTTTGCGAAAGCCCTGTCCGAGGCGCCGCCCGCCAAGGTGCCGGTGGCCGACCTGCTGCGCGATTATCCGCGCGAAGTGGCGGCGGGCACCTTCGCGGTGATCGCCTGCTTCGCCGTCTTCTATTTGTCGACCGCCTTTGCGCTCGGTTACGGCACCTCGGTGCTCGGCTTCGACCGCCGCACCTTCCTGGAATTGCAGCTGCTGGCCATTCCCTTCATGGCGATCGGCACGGTGATCGCCGGCATCTGGTCCGACCGCGCCAGCCCCCGCAAGGTGCTGGCGATCGGCTGCGCCGGCACCGTCATCGTCGGCGGCCTGCTGACCCCGATGCTGAGCGCCGGCACCGCCCCGATGATCTGGGGCTTCCTGTCGCTGGCCCTGCTGGCCATGGGCTTCGTCTATGGCCCGCTGGGCGCCTTCCTGCCCGGGCTGTTCCCGCCGCGCGTCCGCTATACCGGCATCTCGCTGGCCTTCAATATCGGCGGCATCCTGGGCGGCGGCCTGGCGCCGGTGCTGGCCCAGAGCCTGGCCGCCGGCGGCAATCTCGCTTATGTCGGGGTCTATCTGTCCGGTGCGGCGGCGATCAGCCTGGCGGCGCTGGCGATGGTCGGACGGCGCGGCTGAAGGCGCCGATCGCATTGGCCAGGTCCTTGCTGACCGGCGCCAGCGGCGCCGCCAGCAGGCCGGCCAGGATCGCCAGCAGAAATTGCTTGGAGCCGAGATAATCCCCGTCGTGCGGCAGCATCCATCCCCCCACCATCGCGAGGGTCAGCGCGACCACCACCGCCCAGGCCTTGGCGGCATTGCGATAGGACTGGTCGGCATGCTGATAGGCGCCGTCGAGCAGCGCGCCGACGATCTGGTCGAACCTGTCCATCAGCGCTCTGTCCGCATCGTCGAACGGCGCCCCCTGGTCCAGTTTGCCGGCCAGCGCCGACAACCGCGCCGGATCGAGCCCGGTCGCGGCGGCCAGGGCCGGCGCTCCGGCGGGGTCGAGCCGCAGTTTGATCAAGGCGCGGGCCTGGGCGATCTGCTCGGCCATCGGCTTGCCGTTGAACCAGCTCGACCGCAGGGTATCCAGCGCCGCGGCCTGGCTCAGCGGCCCGGCCTCGGCCGGATAGAGCTTCTTCATCACCGCTCCGATCCGCGCGAAGCCGTGGTTCGATACACCCCCGCCGAACGCCCGGCTGACGTCGACCAGCCCATAGGAAGCGGTGCCCAGCGCCCCGACGGCGAGGACCATGTCAGAAAGATCGGGCATCCCGGCGCCTTATTTTCGTCATAGCCAAACGTTAAACCCTGTCCCATCCATCATCCACGAGGCCCATGAGATGAACAAGCGCCCCCTTTTGCTGCTCGCCCTGCTGGCGACTTTCGCAGCGGCCAGACCGGCGGGGGCCTGGGGCGTCGAGGGGCATGAGGTGGTGGCGACGATCGCCTATGGCCTGCTGTCGGATCACGCCAAGGCCGCCGCCGACGCGCTGCTGGCCGACGATCCGGTGCCGGCCCATTGCGGTGCCGGCTCGTTCGCCTTCGCCTCGATCTGGCCGGACCGTCTGCGCGAAGACCCCAAGCAATGCGCCAGCGCCAATCATTGGGGCGACACCGAAGCCTGGCATTACGTGACTATTCCGCTGTCGGCCACCGCCTATGAACCGGCGCGCGACTGTCCGGGCCAGGAATGCGTCACCGCCAAGATCGTCACGTTCGCCAAGATCCTCGGCGACAAGAAGGCCGATCCGTCGAAGCGGCGCGACGCGCTGAAATTCGTCATCCATTTCGTCGGCGACCTGCATGAGCCGCTGCATGCGGCCACCGCGCCGCTCGACCCGCAGCGCGCGGCACTTGCCCTGGCGATGGGCGGCAAGAACGAGCATTCCTGCCTGAAGAAGAAACATCTGCATGACCGCGGCGGCGCCTGCATCGACGTGCATATCGACCGCCAGGCCGGCACGTTGCACCGCTTCTGGGATGACGATCTGGTCGCCGCCATCTCGCCCGACGCCGACACCGCCGCCGCCATGCTGATGCGCGGCAGCCCTTCGATGGGCCTGATCGCGAACGGCACGCCGGCCGACTGGACCAACCAGTCGCACCGCCTGGCGGTCAAAATCGCCTATGGCATGCTGCCGTCCGGCCCCATGCCGGAACTGACCGGCGAAACCAGCAGCAACTATGAGAGCGAAGTCGAACCGACCGCCGAAGCGCAATTGCAGGCGGCGGGCATCCGGCTGGCCTCGATCCTCGAGCCGCTGCTGAAATAGCTCACTCGTTAGGCTTCACCGCCAGGAACACGGTGCTCCACAGCTGAGCCGCGTTGGATTCGTCGGCGTCGCCCGCATTGGCGCCGAAAGCGGTGGCGACGATGCGGCCCTGCTCGGGCTTCCAGGTCCACAGCTCGGAATTGCTGTAGGAGCGGTTGGCCTCGATGACGCGCCACAGGCTCTGCTTGGCCGCGGTCAGCTTGGCGCGCAGCGGCGCCGGCAGGTTGGCACGCTTCAGCTGGCGGTCGAGACCGGAGGCCAGCACCGCCTGCTGCCAGGACCAGATCACCGTTCCGTGATAGGCGTTGCGCGAGAACCGTGCCTGCACGGCGGGCTCGGCGAAGACCGGATCGGCCACCACCAGCCCGGCGTCGGTCATCAGGCCGAGCGGGAAAGGCCGCATCATGGCGTCGAGAGCGCGTTCCAGCTCGGCCGGCGCCGGATCGGCGAACAGGAAAGCGAAGGCTTCGTCGGAATTGACCACCGGCACTTTATGGCCCTGCTCATCCAGCGACAAAGCATGAAAGCGCACGGACTTTTCCGTCACCGGCACCGGCGAAATGCCTTCCGAAGCGGCGTAGTGGGTAACGGCCTTCTGCGCTTCGCTTTGCGGCACCGACACATCGAATAGATCGGGCGCCTGGGCGCGCCAGACGGCAGCGGTCCGTCCCGCCTTGGCAAAGGCGGCGCGCTGGCCCTCGTTGAGATAGGGATCGAGCAGACGGCTGTCGAACAGACGCGCGGCGGCGTCGAGCGCGGCCGGCACGAAGACGGCGTTGACGTCATAAGGATAGACGCCCCGGCCATTGCCTTCCTCGCTGTCTCGCCATTGCCCGACCAGCTTGCCCGGCTTGAAGCGGACCAGATTGCGCCAGCCGGGATGGGCGGCGAAGGGTTCGGCCGCCTGCAGCACAAAGCCGAGATTGCGCACCAGCGCCGCGCCATTGCCGTCCTTGGCGAGGAAATCGGCGGCGCGCAGCTGGCCCTGCGCATCGTCGAGCAGATAGGCGGCGGCCACCGCCGGCAGCATGTAATTGCCGTCGATCATGGTGTAGTCGTTGAGCGGCTTGGCGATGCCTCCCTTGACCAGGGCATACTCGCCGATGCCTTCCTCATGCGCCACTTCGCCCGCCTCGTCGAGGCGCGACAGCACCGAGCCCAATCCGGCCTCGGCGGCCTCGGGCGCCAGCACCGGCAGCAGCAGGCGCATCGACATCAAGGTGTCGCGGCCGAAATAGGTGTCGAAACGCCAGGAGCCGGCGAGGAATTTTTCGCGATAGCTGAGAAAGGTCAGGGCATTACGGGCCGCCGGATCGGCGGCAGCATTGTCCTTGAGCAGCGCAGCGCCCGACAAGGGAGTCAGCGGCGTCTCACCCGAAGCGGCGGTGAACTTCAGACGGATCGTTCCATCGGGACCGGCCAGGATCTTGCCGTCCGCGCCGAGAGTCCCGCCGGTCACTTCGACGGTCAGGCGATAGCCGGCAGCCCCATCCAGACGGTCGCGCGACCAGACCAGGCGATTATCCTGGTGCGAGGGCGAGACGAGAATCTCATTGGGGATAGGGGCCTTGCCCTGATAGTCGCGCAGGAAGCGCACGCTGGACAGCACCGCCTGCTTCGGCGCCAGGACCGGGGTCTTAAGGCTGGCGTCGACGGTGATGCCGTAAAGCGGACGCCCGGCGCCATCGCGCAGCATGACCGCCTGCGGCGCCTGGTTGACCACCCATTGCGGATCGCCCTCGACCGGCTCGAACCACAATCCGGCGCCGCTATTGCCCGCCGGGAAGGCGGTGAGGAAGCGCGGCTCATGCCCGGAGCGCAGCAGCAGATGCGCCGACACTTTCCCTTCGCGCAGGAACTCGTTGAGGTTCAGACCTTCCTTGATCTCGTAATGGAACGGCTCCTCGGCATAAGCAGGCGCCGCCAGAGCGAGGATCAGGGCAAGGGAACGGAACGCTTTCATCGGGCTGACCCTATCAGTCTGCGAAGATACTCTTCATGGGAGGGAAGGCTGGCCGCCGCCTTGGCGATCTGCTCGCGCACACGGAACAGATGGGCCTTGTTGTCGGCGTCGGAGAAGCAGTCGAGCAGCGGGTTGTAATCCCGCGCCCGCAGCCCCTGCCCCATCATCACGGCGAACCAGCTGCTCTCGCGGAACAGTTCATCGGTGGAGAGAACGATGCGGCCGGTGCGGGTGAAATGGGCTTCCTTGGCGGTCAGCCCGTCCGGCACCGCCATCGCCTGGCACTGGCGCCACAAGGGCTCGCCGCGGCCTTCGGTGCGCTTGTAATGCAGCACCAGGAAATCGCGTACCGATTCGACGTCCGCGCCATAGACGCGGTTGAACTGATCGGCGGTTTCTTCCGGACAATCTTTGGTCGGGAACAGCGAGAGAAGCTTGGCGATGCCGCTCTGAATCAGATGGATCGAGGTCGATTCCAGCGGTTCGAGAAAGCCGCTCGACAGGCCGATGGCGACGACGTTCTTGACCCAGCTCTTCCTGCGACGCCCGGTCTTGAAGCGGATCGGGCGCGGATCGGCCAAAGCCTTGCCGTCGAGATTGGCCAGCAGCACGGCGGCGGCCTCGTCGTCCGAGGCGAAGGCGCTGCTATAGACCATGCCGTTGCCGGTGCGGTGCTGCAGCGGGATACGCCATTGCCAACCGAACGGATGGGCGGTGGCGCGGGTATAGGGGATCGGATCGGCGACCCGCTCGCACGGCACCGCCAGCGCACGGTCGCATGGCAGCCAATGGGTCCAATCCTCGAAACCGGCCTGCAAGGCGCCTTCGATCAGCAAGGCGCGCAGGCCCGAGCAATCGATGAAGAGATCACCCTCGATCACCTCGCCGCGATGCGTGGTCAGCGCGGTGATGAAGCCGGTTTCGGCATTCCGCCCGATCGTCTCGACCTTGCCTTCGACGCGGACGACGCCGCGCGCTTCGGAATAGCGGCGCAGATATCGGGCATAGAGCCCGGCGTCGAAATGATAGGCGCAGCCCAGGGTCGAGAAGATGGAATTGGGATCGCCGGCGGGCGGCCCGAACTTGCCGTCCATCGCCGCCAGGGTGGTCAGCGAATAATCCTGATAGGGCGCGGCTTCACCCGCCTGATGGGCGCGAATCCAGCGATGGAAGAACATCTGCTGATCGGCCGGCGCGCCATAGCGCCCGAACGGATGGAAATAGCGGCTGTCCGCGCCGTTCCAGCCGACGAACTCGATGCCCAGCTTGTAGGTGGCGCGGGTCTCGCGCAGGAAGTCGGCTTCGTTGATGTCGACCAGCCGGTTGAACCAGTGGATGGTCGGGATGGTCGCTTCGCCGACGCCGATGATGCCGATCTCGTCGGACTCGATCAGCGTGACGGAGAATTGCGCCGGGTTGTTGACCTTGGCCAGGGCCGCGGCCGTCATCCAGCCGGCAGTGCCGCCGCCGAGGATCACGACTTTCCGGATACGCCGGTCTGACATTGCTGGTTCCCCAGAAAAATGGGCGGCGAACGCACTTGGCTACGCTCGCCGCCCCTAGACCCCAGATGGGTGGGCGGGGGTTAGAACTTAGCCGTCAGCGACACCATGCCGGTCGGACCGACGATGCCGCGGCCATAGAAATAGCCGCTGACGACCGACTGGGTAAAGCCCTGGCGGGGATTGCCCTCGGTCAGGCCCAGCGCGTTGGTGACGTTGTCGACGCTGACATTCAGCGTGGTGCCCGGGGTCACGTTCCACAGGCCGCCGATGGTCAGCACGCCATAGCCGGGCAGCGGAACCTGATCGCCGTTATCGGCATAGATGCGGCCGATATATTTGTAGCGCATATAGATCTGGCCGAGATTGTCGGGCAGGTCGTATTCCGGCGTGATGGTGTACATCACCTGCGGGGTCACGCCCGGCGTCTTGCCGTCATAGAAGCTGTTGACCTGCGCCCCGATATTCTGGCCGTTGATGTCGATCAGGCCGGTCTTCACATTGCTGAAGGTCGGGTCCTGGAAGGTTGCCTGGGCGTGCACCGCGAAGGCCTTCAGGGGCTCGTACTGAGGACGGTAGAACAGGTCGAGATCGACGCCGTTGGTGTCGGAATCGCCGAAGAAGCCCTGGTTCAGATTCGGGTTGGCCGGATTGACGCCGCCGCTCCAGCTCTGATTGTTGAACTCGGTGCGGAAGCCGCGCACGGTTCCGGTCAGGCCATAATCCGAGTAGGTAACGCCCGCCTCGTAGAGGGTGACGCCGATGGCCTCGGCGTTTTCGCCATTGGTCTGATAGGCGTGCTCGTAGCGGCCATAAACCGACAGGTTCGAGGCGATGGTGTAGTTGATGCCGGCGGTGACGTCGATCGGCGATTCATGGCCCGAGGCATAGGAATAGGTGCCGTTGAACGCGTTGGGATTGACCTGCACCACGCCGCCGACGCCGGCCGGGATCGGCTGGGACGAGCTGTTGCCGGCCGCCGAGCTCTGATCCTCGCGCTCGTAGCGCAGACCGAAATCGACGTGCAGCCGTTCGTTCCAGGTGAATTCGTCATTCACATAAACCGACTTCGACGACTGGTTATAGGCGCTGATGCCGGCGCCCCAATCGCCATAGCTGATCAGGCCGTTATTGCTCAGCGTGCCGACCACATTGCCGGCGCCGTTCAGCGCCACGATGTCGTAGAGGTCGGCATTGTTGGACACGCCATTGACCACGGTGGCGACACCCGACTGGTCGTTGGTCTGATGGGTGGCATAGATCATGCCGCCGACGGTCAGGCTGTTGGACCAGCTGTTGCCCTGATAATCCCACTTGGCGCCGAAATCGCTGCCGAAATCGGTCTCGCGGATCAGCTGGTGGTTCAGCACGGTCTGCTGCAGCAGGCCGTTGCCGTTCAGCGCGTTGAGCGCCGCGACGTTGGAGGCGGCGGTGACCTGGCCGGTGGTCAGGTTCTTGATGCCGAACTGGGTCGCGGTCGGGAAGGCGGTCTGGCCCGCCTGCAGCAGACTCTGAATCGGCGAGTTGGCATTGTTGGTCAGATAGGATTCGGCCGTGGCCAGGCCGGCATTGCCGGTGCCGCTGCCGGCGAACACGCCGTTGAAATCCCAATGGGTTTCGGTGTAGCGCGCCTTGACGAAGGTCGACAGGGAATCGTTGAACGCCTTGTCGGCGTCGATACGGTATTCATTGCCGGTGGCGTGGATGCCTTCCGACTCGCTGAAGGTGCGGAAGCATTCGCCCGAAGCGCAGGAATCCGGAACGGTGATGCTGCCCAGGCCCTTGCCGATGATGCTGCCCGACTGGGTGTTGAGGCCGGGAATGCTGCTGATCTTGCCGTTGTTATAGGCGTAAGGCTGATCCGCGTAATAGGGGTCGTGCTCATCCCAGGTCTTGTAGGTCAGGCGCACCGAGGCGTCGTCCTCGAAATGGTGCTCGAGCTGAACCTTCATGTGATAGGTGTCGTAGCGGAACGGCGAGCTGCGGGTGCCCGGATCGCTGTCGTAATAGCCGCTGACGGCGAAGGCCGTGTCCTTCAGGCCGGGAACCGGCGCCGAATACCAGATGTCGGCGCGGCGGTCGCCATAGGTGGTGCCGGTGATGCGGGCGATGCCGCCGCCCTGGTCGAAGTTCAGCTTGCGCGAAATGAAGTTGATCGAGGCGCCCGCCGCATTGGGGGTCAGGATGCCCGAGCTGCCGCCTTCCAGCGCTTCGACGTGATCGATCGAAATGTCGTTCTGGAACACTTCGTCGTCGTTCAGGCCGCCATAGATGGCCGGCATGCCGTCCTCGATCAGACGGATGAATTTCTGGCTGCCGCCGGGAAGGCCTCGCACCGAGTAATTGTTCGAGACCGGACCGGCGGTGCCTTCGACGAAGATGCCGGGAACCATTTCCAGCACGTCGTCGGTGCCGCGCGGCGCCTTCTGGTCGAGATCGGCGCTGTTCAGCGCGGTGACCGCCAGCGAGGCGTTCAGCACGGTGCGCTTGGACGTCGAGCCGGTCACCACGATGGTCTGCAGCTCGTCGGCGCCTTCGGGAGCCGCGTCCGGCGCGGGCGGCGCCGGGACTTGGGCGACGGCGGGGCCCTGCTGGGCGGCGGGTTCGAGCACCGGCCCGTCATTGAGGGCGGATTTGGCTTTCTTGGCGGGCGACTTCAGGACGATGGTCTGGCCGTCGTCGGAGATGATGCGCATGTCGGTGCCGGCGATCAGCTGCTGCAGGGCGGCATGGACGTCGAGCGAACCGCGCACGGCCGGCGTCACGACGCCTTTCAGCTCGTCCGCCGAGGCAATGATCTGCACCCCGGCCTGGCGCGCCAGTTCGGGGATGGCCTTGACCGCCGATTCCGACGGCACGTCGAAGGTCCGCACCTGCGCGAACGCTCCCGTCGCGGAGAGCAGCACGCCGCCCGCCACGCCGCACAGGAGCAGCGCCTTTCTTTCACCAAACCGCATCGTTTCCTCCGGTATTATGCGTGCCGGCTTTTCCGGCTTCTGGGTCGTAGACGCACGCCGCTGCGTTTTACCCCCATCAGAACCCCGTGATCTCCACTGGGGTTCTATTTCGACAGTCGAACGGCGGTCTCGCTGACCTCGGCTTTGAGATTGAGCGACAGCGCGATCGCCTTGGCGAAACCGACCGGATCGTTGGAGACGAACAGGCCGGTGACCGTATGCGCCCCGATCTCGGGGTCCTCGATGACGATGCGGATTTCGCTGTAGCGGGCGAATTCACCGGCGGCCTGGCTCAGCGTCTCGCCCTCGAAGGAGATGCGGCCGATCTGCCAGGCGGTCTCGCGCGAGATGGTGGCGGCGTCGACCGCAGCCGGCACCACCGCCGCATGATGTTCGACCACGGCGCGGGTATTGGCGGCGGCGCGCACCGGCGGGCCGGAATCATCCTCGCGCTTGATTTCGACCACACCCTCGCGCACCAGCACCTCGACCGGACGGTCGTCCAGGCGGCTGACGCTGAAGCTGGTGCCGACCGCGCGCACCGACGTATCGCCGGCCTCGACGGTAAAGGGCCGGGCGGCATCCTTGGCCACGTCGAACAGGGCCTGGCCGCGCAGCAATCTGATCTGGCGGCTGGTGCCGGAATAGCGCACCGAGACCAGGGAATCGGTATTGAGGGTGATCACCGAGCCGTCGACCAGCGGCACGATCCGCGTCTCGCCGATCTGAGTGACGAAATTATCCCAGCGCAGCCAGCGCCAGGTCATGGTTCCGGCGACCGCAACCGATGCGGCCGCGGCGGCGCCGAAAGCCAGGAAGCGGCGGCGGCCGGTATCGATCTGTCCGGCGGCAAAGCCCCGCCCGAGCGCGGCGGCGCGCTGGCTGTGCACAGCGACGGCGCGGGCCTTGGCGAAGGCGCCGAGATGGCGCGGATCGGCGTCGAGCCAGGCGCCGAGCGCCGTCTCCTCCTCCGCCGACAAAGCGCGATGATCGAGCTTGGCCGCCCACTCGGCGGCGAGATCGTCGATTTCGGCACTGGTGAGTCTATGCGCCATGATGCCGTTCCGTTCGTTCCAACCGCTCCATAGACGCGGCGGCGGGGCTTTTTCCCCCACGCCCGAATATGTCCATCAGATGACGAATGCCGCGGGCCATGTGCTTTTCGACGGTCTTTTCGCTGATTCCCAGCTTTTGCGCGGTTTCCCGGTGCGACAATCCTTCGACCCGGCGCGCCATGAACACCGCCCGGCAGCGCTCCGGCAGCTTGGCCAGGGCGCGGGCCAATTGCTCCAGCTCGCCACGGTCGCCGACCACCTGCTCGGGCGACGGATCGGGCGCGGCGATGCTGGCCTGCTCGAAATGCGGGATCACCTTGATCGGGATGACGTTGGATTTCCGCAGATTGGTGACATGCACCGACAGGGCGACCTGATAGGTGTAGCTGCGCGGATCACGGATGGCGTCGATGGAGGGCAGCACGACCAGCTTGGCGTAAGTTTCCTGGACGATGTCGTCGATATCGTGTTCGGCGATACCCCGGCGCGCCAGCCAACCGCGTAATCCTGGCTCATGGGGCATGACCTGCCTCGCCAGCCAGATCGCCCGCTCGTCCGAAACCCTGTTCATACGCCAGCAAAAACCGAGATCCAGCGACTTTACAAGCGCGGATTTCCGCGCTGTGGCCGGCGCGACACGATGCCCGAAATTTATCGCAGCGGGATGGGGGTAAAACACCGCGGGGTGCGTCTATGTTGGCTTCCGCCTTATCAGCAGGGTGAGCGTCAGCCGCCCATCTGCGATACCGGCGACGCCCGGATAATCGGGCTCGATGTCGCCGGCATGCAGGAGTCGCGCAGGGTAAAGAACCATGCGGTTGAAGCGCGGCTCCTGGCGGTAGATCCGCTCGAACAGCGCGTCATCGCCATTACGGTAGCGCCGGGGAATCGCCGCCGGATCGGCCACGTCGCGGCGCAAGGCGGCCCGGTAGAGCGGCTCGGTCCGCGCGCTCAGCAGCTCATAGCCGGTCGCGCGGTGGCGATAGAAGGAGGTGCCGCCGAAGCCCTCTTCGAACAGATAGATCACCGCGGCGAAGATCTCTTCGTCGGTGGTGTCGAAATGCGGCAGGGTCTGGATCGGCAGCAATTCGGCAGCCGGCTTGTTGACGATCGAGACGAAGCCATGGGCCGGGCCCGACGTGGGAACCAGGCTGTTCAGCCATCCGACGAAGGACTGCAAAAATTCCCCCGGCAGAGGATGGCGCGATCCCGGATAGAAATCGTTCGGACGGGGCTGAGCCGGCCCTTGCAGCCGCGCAGCGGCACGGGCGGCAACCGGATCGGCGAACACGTCGTCGACCACCAGAAGCGGCGCCGCCGCGGCGCCGATCGCGACGGGAATCGCCGATGCGGCGGGATTGAAGCGGAACGCCTCTATTGGAACCACGCCCGGTCTCCCGCCTCGGCCCGGTTGCGCCGGTCGATCAGGGATTGGATGCGCGCCGTCGACAGCATCATCGCATAGGCCGGCGTCAGATAGCCGTGCTGGCGGAACTCGGTGACCGTGGCGTCGGGCAGGCGGTTGAACTTGTCCTCGTCGAGGCCGTAAAGCCCGGTCAGCACCAGCGGCTTGCCGCTTTCGAGGACGATGTTCAGGCGCATTTCGGCGATCAGGTCGCGGTCGGCCAGGGTCTGGACGAACTGCTCGGTCATCAGCTTGTAGCTCAGCAGTTCGTGCAGCACCTTCTGCACCCCGAGAAAATAGGCGGTGTCGCGGCCCTGGCCGTCGATCAGCGCCTCCGGACCGGACTCGCTGACCAGCGGGCTTTCCATATCGACGCAGACCGCATTGCGCACCGCGCCGTCCGGCTGCTGATCGATGCCGATGGCGAAGGGCAGGCGGCTGAGATTGAGCGGCACATGAGCGGCATCGAGGCGAGTGCCGTCCCAGAACAGATTCTCCTCCGGCGACAATCCCATCAGGGCATAGGGCGAGAAACGGCCCGTCTCCGCGCTCTTGGCCAGGACGATGGGGAAATCGGCCAAGGCGCGGCGGAATTCGCTGATCACCAGCGGCACCATGTGGCAGCGCGCCACCTGCTCGCCGATGCGGGCCGGATCGAGGCGAAGACCTCCATGATGCTGGCGGGAAAGCTCGACCAGATGCATGTCATACCCTCTGCATGCCGAATTCGCGGATCTTCTCGATCAGCTGCCGGTTCTTCGGCAGGCTGCGCGTCCATTTCTCCTTGAGCGCGGCGTTGCGGCGGAACGCCTCCTCCGCCCGGACGCCGTCGCGCACCAGATAGCCCCGTTCGCTGAGATCCATCTTAAAGCCCATGCCGAACAGCACATATTGATAGCTGGCGGCCGGGAACATCTCGCTGTTGCTGGAAAAATCCTGGTCGCCGGGAGCGCGGTAGCGCCACAGGGCCAGCTGTTCCTGCAAGCTTTCCGGGATGGTGGCGGGATCGCGGTTATCTTCCCAGAAGGCGCTGTCGGTGCGCTTGCTCAGCACATAGTGCAGCTTGAGGAAATCGATGATGCGGTCCCAGCGGTAGCGGGTCACGTCGTTGAAGCGCCGCGCCGTGATGTCCATGGTGTCGCGCGTCGCCGGCAGCATCGCGCTGATCATCTCGACCGAGAGCTCGATCAGCACCAGGGCGGAGGCTTCCAGAGGTTCGAGGAACCCCGCCGACAGGCCGACGGCGACGCAATTGCCCTTCCAGAAAATCTCGCGGTGGCCCGAGCGGATCGGGATCTCGCGCGGCTGCAGTTTTTCGATGGCCGGACCGACATGGGCGGCGAGATCGGCCTCGGCCCGCTCCTTCGTCGTGTGGGCGGTGGAATAGACATAGCCGACGCCGCGCCGGGTCTGGATGCCGATATCGAAAATCCAGCCGTTGGATTGCGCCGCCGAGATGGTATAGGGCGGGATCTCCTGGTCCGGCGTGTCGTACGGGACCTGCACGGTCAGCGCCCGGTCGATGAACAGCACGTCCTGGCAGGAGCGGAACGGAACGCCGAGCGCCTTGCCGATCAGCAGCGCGTGGAAACCGGTGCAATCGACGAACAGATCCGCCGCCAGCGGGCCGTTCCGATGGGTCGCGAGATGGGCGACATCCCCCTTCCCGTCGAGGACGACGTCATCGACCTCGTCCACCACATGCCGCACGCCGAGTTTCTCGATGCAGTGCTTCCTGAGGAAATGCGCGAATTTATGGGCGTCGAGGTGATAGGCGTAATTGGCGACGCAGCCATATTCCGGCGTGGTGATCAGCTTGGGCGCCAGGCCCCCTTCGCACACCGCCTCCTGGAAACAGACCGCGTCCGAGAAGGACGGCACCGCCTCGTTGCCAGCCGCGTAATGGTTCCAGAAAGAGGCCAGGTCGAGGGAGGGAAACCCCTCCGGCAGGACCAGGGGATGATAGTAGAAATCATCCTCGGCCCCGGTCACCCAGCGGGTGAATTTGGCGCCCTGCTTGAAGGAGACGTCGCATTCGCGGAAGAAGTCGGTCTCTGATACGCCGATCTTGCGCAGGGTGTTGCGCATGGTCGGCCAGGTTCCCTCGCCCACGCCGATGATGCCGATCGCCTCGCTCTCGATCAGCGTGACAGCAAGATCATCCTCATGACCCTGGCGGTGCCGCGCGGCAATGACGGCGGCGGCCAGCCATCCCGCTGATCCGCCGCCGACGACGCATACCGATTTTATACGCTCGTTCATGGGTCAGAAATTGGCCCTCACCCCGAAATTGACGCGCACACCGCTGTCTTCGGCATACAGGAACTGATTGCCATAATAGGCATATTTCAGCAGCGGCGTGTTGGTGATGTTGACCGCGTTGAAGAACACGCTGGCATAGTCGGTGACGTGATAGGTCGAGCCGAAATCCAACTGGTAGCGCGGCCGCACCTGGGTCACCGCCTGACCGGCGCCGTTCAGGGGCGGCGGGGCGATATATTGCAGGAACTTGTCGCGCCAATTGACCGCCAGTCGGGCCTCGTACGGCCCCTTGTCGTAATAGAGCACGGCGTTGGCCGAGCTGGACAGGCCCGTGACGGCGAAGCTGTTGGACAGGTTCTGGGCGTCGAGATTGTGGTCGGTTTCGGCATAGGTGCCGTTGAGCTGGAACCCGACGCCGGTATCCCACAGCGCCTGCTGATAAGCCGCCTCGATGCCCTTGACCTGCGCTTCCTGCCCGTTCTCCGGCGCGGTGATCGAGAATTGCGCCGGCAATCCGGTGCCGGGATCGATCAGCGGCGCGCCGCTGGCCGACGCGACCGTGCCGGTATGCTGGTTCAGCACGATGAAGTTGGTGACGTCCTTATAGAAGACGCCGAGCGAAACATAGTTGGTCTTGCCGTAGTAATATTCGGCCGACAGATCGAGATTGTTCGATTTGAACGGCTTCAGATTGGCATTGCCGCTGCTGGCGGCGAAATCGCCGGGGCGCAGCGTGACCAGGGTGGTGACCGGCGACAGATCTTCCAGCGTCGGCCTCGTGATGGTCTGCGACGCCGCGACGCGGGTGACCAGCTGGTCGGTGACGTCCCAGCGCAGCGAGAAATTGGGCAGGATGTCGGTGTAGTGATTATGCTGCCCGACCGTGCCGGTGCCGCCGGTCAGAACCTGATACTGGGTCGGATCGGTCAGGATCTTGGCCAGCTGGTTGAAATTGGTCGACAAGCCGCTGATGTCCGAGAAGGTCGTCTCGACCCGGGCACCCAGCACGCCCTTCATCGGACGGCCGAAGAAATTGCCGCCGAATTCGCCTTCGAGATAGGCGCCCTGCACCTGTTCGACCACGTCGGTGTCGTTCACCTCGGGCGGGGCGAAGGTGAAGTTCGGGTTCAGCGCCCGCTGCTGCGCCGTGATGGCGTTGAACAGGGTGTCGCCATTGAAGGTCAGCCATTTGTTCAGCAGATTGCCCGATCCGCTGATGCCGCTGAGGAATCCGCTGCCGGTGCTGAACACGCTGATCGGCACGCTGGCCGGGGCGGGAATGGTGTAGCCGCAGGTGGTGCAGCCGGTACCGCCATCGTTGGAATAGAGCCCGGTATTCTTGTCGTCGTGCGAGAAATAGAAGCCCCAGCGCATCTTGGTGAGGCCCATTCCGGCATCGTCGCCCTTATAGGTGAAATCGAGCCGGGCCTGCCCGACCTTGTCGTCCACGCCATAGCCGCGCAGCAGCATCACATGCTGGAACAGGGGGTGGGTGCCGCCGGCGACGCCGCCCGGCGCGTTCGACCAGGTGGTGTAGGGCAGGATGTTGCCGGTATTGTTGACATAGGTGGTCGACGGCGCCGGATAGGAACCATAGGCCGCATTGTAGCCCAGCAGGGTCAGATAGGATTCGTCGCCGCCGCTGGGGTCCTCGACCGCGCGTGAATAGCTGCCGTCGAACACCATCTTGAGATTGTCGGTGATGTCCCAGTCGGCATTGAAGCCGAGATCGCCGGTCTTGGTGAATTTATCGAACTTCTTGTCGTGGAAATCGTCACCCAGACCCGAGCTCTGCGTCATGTCGATCGCGGTGCCGTTGGGGTCGGTGGTGACGCTATCGAGGCTGGAGGCGGTGAACCAATGGCCGAACGAACGGGCATCCGTCGTGTCCTTGAACTGCGAATAGAGCGAGTCCAGGGTCAGCACCAGATTTTCGGTCGGGGCATATTGGAAGACCAGGGTGCCGCCGATGCGCTGGCGGTCCTCGAAGGTCACGATCTCGTTGAAATCCTGCGGGATGAAGATGTTGCCCTGCGGATTGGTCGGGGTCCTGGCGACGCCGGCGCCGCCATTGATCGCGGCGGCGGGAATGCTCGGATTGACCAGCCAGCCGTCGGTCTGGGCCTGGTTCAGCCGGTCATGGCGTTCCTGATAGGTGAAGCTGACCAGCGCACCGAATTTCCCGTCGAAATTGTCGCTGACCAGGAACGAGCCGTTCGGGGCGCTCTTGCTGCTGTTGAAATCGTAATCGCCGCTGACCGAGGCCGACCCTTTCAGTCCGGAATAATCGAACGGACGGGCGGTCTTGATGTTGACCGTGGCACCCACGCCGCCCGATTGCAGCGTCGCGGTCGAGGATTTGTAGACGTCGACGCCGGAGACCAGTTCCGAGGCCAAGGTGTCGAAAGAAAAAGCACGGCCGCTCGCCTGGCTGGGATCGGTGGGGGTGGCAATCTGTCGGCCATTGACGAGCACCGTGTTGAATTCGGGACCGAAGCCGCGCACGGTGACGAAGGCGCCCTCGCCGCCGGAGCGGTCGATCGAGACGCCGGTGATGCGCTGCAGCGATTCGGCCAGATTGGTATCCGGCAGCTTGCCGATATCCTCGGTGGCGATCGAATCGACGATGCCCGACGATTCCATCTTGGTGGCCCGCGCGCTCTTCAGGCTGGCGCTGATGCCGGTGACGATGATTTCCTCGGGCGCGGCCTGAGGATTCTCGCTCTGCAGGGTCGGCGTGGGCGCGGCAACGCTCTGCGCGACGACCGGAGTGGCAGCCGCCCCCTCATTGAGGGCGGCCCGGACGTTTTTTGATTTCACCATCAAAACGCCGACGCTGCTGGTCTCAACCTGCAGATCCGTGCCGGACAGCAGGGCGGCCAGCGCCTGGGTGGGGGTGAAATTGCCGTGCAGCCCGCTCACCGCGCGGCCGCGGACCAGGCTTTCCGAAAAGACGATCTGGCGGGAGGAGGCCTGGCTGAAATCGGTCAGCGCCTGACTCAGCGATTCGGCCGGAATGTCGAATTTGACGCTCTGCTCGGCCGGATTGGACATCTCCGGGACGCCCGCCGCCCGGACCATGTCCTGGCTGCCGAGCAAGGTCAGCCCGGCCAAAGCCGAGCTCATCAATAAAATACCGCGACGCTGTCCCGCCATTCGGTCCTCCCCTGATGGATGGCGGGCTTATTCCCCGCTCATAGGGTAGAACGAAGGCCGCGGCGGCAACCTCAAAAGTTTTTAAAAAATTTTCAAATTTCTTTCACGAACGGTGCTGCAACAGGATACGCCCGTTGGCCGTCGTGGTGGCCTGCACCGGAAAATAGCCGGTGATGGCGCTGACGAAAGAGCCGACGTCGCCGGCATTGAACACGCCGGAGATCCGGATGGAGGACGCCGCCGGGTCGACGCTGACCGGATGCTCGGTATAGCGGTTGATCCGCTCGACCACCGCGCCCAGCGGCTCGTCGTGAAAGACCAGATGGCCGGCTTCCCAGGCGGCCGCGACCTGCAGATCGGCCGAAGCGACCACCGGCTGGGCATGGCGCTGCGCTACCAATTGCTGGCCCTGGGTCAGGGCGACGGGCGCCTTGTCCTTGGCCGGACCGCGCGCCGGCGCGGCATTGTCCTGCTGTTTCACCACCACCTGGCCCTGGATCAGGGTCACCAGCACCGTGGTGTCCAGCTTTTCCACATCGAAAGAGGTGCCGACCGCCACCACGGTCTCGCTGCCGGCGGTCACGGTGAAGGGACGCTTCACATCATGGGCGACATCGAAGCGGGCGCGGCCGCGGGTGAGGGTCAGCGCGCGTTCGGTCTCGGTGTAGCGCACCTTGATGGCGGTGTCGGAATCCATCGATACATGCGATCCGTCCGGCAGCGCCACTTCGCGGCGGACGCCGATCTCGGTCTCGTAGCCGGGCGCGCGCAAGCGCAATTCGACGAACAGGCCGCCGCCCGCCAGCGCCACCAGCAGGCAGGCCGCCGCGGCCCACCCCCAGCGCGCGCCGCGCGTCAGGCTGGCCGATCTGGCCCGGGCCAGCGCATGCTGGCGCATCTTGAGCAATTCGGGCGAGCTGCCGGCCGCGCCGACCGCCGCCCAGCCCTTGCCGACCGCTTCGGCGGCGCGGCTGTTGGCGGGATCGGCGGCCCAGGCGCTATAGCCGGCCTTCACCGCCGGGTCGGTGTCCTGCGACAGGCGCAACTGCCACTCCGCCGCCTCGTCGAGGCGGCGCTGCATGTCCTGGGATTGCTCGGACAAGGCGCTCATAGCTCCAGGAACCTCGCGCCGAGATGCGCCATCGCCTTCATGACCATCTTTTCCACCGAACTCACCGAGACGCCGAACAGCTCGGCGATCTCCCTGTGCTGCAAATTCTCCAGCCGCGCCAGGATGAAGACGTCGCGCGTCCTTTCTCCCAATTCGGCCAAGGCCCCCAGCACATCCTCGATGGTCTCCCTTCCAACCAGAACGCGCTCAGGGTCGCGATCCTCAACCAGAGCGGTCGGAAAATATCCCGACTCGGCCATCTGGTCGACATTATAACTCAGCCGCTCATGAGCCGCCGAGGCCGATTTCATTCGGTCGCGCAACAGGTTGGCGGCGATCGTGAAGACATAAGCCTCGACCGTCTCACCCTGATGGCGATCCGGATGGCGTAACAACCGGACGAATACTTCCTGCGTCAGATCCTCGGCCTCGCTCCGGCTTCGAATCCGTTTCGAGAAATAGGCCAACAACGGCGCCCGGAACATCTGGGCGAGCTTGGCAGCTTTTTCCTCGGCCTCCTCGTCCGCCTCTTGTGGGCGACTCTGCATGGCTTCCTCCCGAAGAAGTTGCAAGCATAGCCGCCTTTTCGCTTTCGCTAAAGAGGGCGGAGAAAGAGGGCCAGGCTGCGCGGGCCCCGCACCGAAAGGCCGCGCTTGTAAACCGGCTCCTCCGCCAGGTCGATCCGGGCAAAGCGCCGCAGCAGGGTGGTGAAGATCACCTCCATGTCGAGGCGGGCCAGATGATTGCCCAGGCAGAAATGCGCGCCGCCGCCGAAAGCAAGGTGGCGGTTGGGATGGCGAGAGACATCGAACGCGTCCGCCCGGTCGAACTGCGCCAGATCGCGGTTGGCCGCGCCATAGAGCAGCCCGAATTTGGTGCCGCGCGGGAAATGGCGGCCGGCGATTTCGGTCTCTTCCGTCGCATAGCGGTGGAAGAAAGGCAGCGGGCTCTCATAGCGGAACATCTCGGGGATCGCGGTGCGGATCAGGCCGGGATCGGCGCGCAGCCGGTCCATCTGGCCGGGAAAGCGCAGCAAAGTGTGCAGGCCCGAGCCCAGCACATCGATGGTCGAACCGTGGCCGGCCATCAGGATCAGCATGCAGGTCGAGATGAACTCGTCCTCGGTCATGTGACCGGCCTGCTCGGCGTCGATCAGCGCGGAAATCAGATCGGGCCGGGGATGGCGCAATTTCTCGGCCTTCAGAGCGGACAGATAGTCATAGAATTCGGTGGTGTTGGTCTCGGCCAGCGCCTTGCGCTCGTCCGAGCGGTCGATGTCGAAATATTGGACGATATTTTCCGACCAGACCCGCAGCTTCGGACAATCCTCGTCGGGCACGCCGAGCAGCCGGCCGATGATGTGGCCCGGCACCCGGGCGGCGAGATCCTCGATGAAGTCGATCTCGCGCTTGTCGGCCAGCTCATCCATCAGCCGCCCGACCGTCCGCTCGATATCGCCGCGCAGACCATCGACCATCACCGGCGTGAACAGCTTGAACACCTGGGTGCGCAGCCGGTCATGCGCCGGCCCGTCGCTATCCAGCATCGAGACCTGCACGAAGCGCGAATGATGCGGCATGTCGTGCCAATTGCCGGCCCGCTTCCGGGTGACGATCTCCTCGGGCGGGACCAGCCCGTCGAGCGAGCGCACCATGCTCTTGTTCAGCGCGATCGCCGACACTTCGGCAAAGCGCGAAACCAGCCAGATGTCGAAATCGGGGTAATAGCTCAATCCCTCCGCCTCGCGCAGAGCGGCATAGGACGGATAGGGATCGGCGGCGAATTGCTCGGACAGCGGGGCGAAGGGCGTCATGCCCTCAGTGTAGGTCAGTCCGCCCAGATCAGGAACAGGCCGACATCGCCGGGAAAACCGCCGGGAAAATCCATCACCTGGGCCACCAGATGGAAGCCCTGCGGACGGAGGTCGCGCTCCCAGCGCAGGTAAAGCTCGGCCGGTTCCCCATGCAGCGTGGCCGGCCAGTCCGGTTCGCTGTGATTGATCGCCCGTCCGCCATCGCTGCACAACTGGCTGGGGAAGCGCAGCAGCAGATATTCCTTTTGCCCGGCCTTGGCCGCTTCGCGCGCCTTGCCCAGCAGGTCCGCCCAGGCCGCGTCGGACACATGCAGGGCGGTCAGTTCGGCCACCTTCCGGTCGCGGGCGGCGATCTCGGCCCGGCGCGCCGCGTCGCGCTGGCGAACCTCGTCCTGATGATGATCCTCGGTCAGATGGCGGAAAGCGGCCGCCGAGATCGGGCTGGCCGGCGGCAACGCCGTGCCTGTCTCCGTCGCCTCCTTGCGATGCAGGCCGAAATGACTGTCCAGCCCGGCGAAGGCACGCCCCAGCAGGCTTTCATGCGGCGGCTCGGCCGGCTTGAGCGGCTCGGCGGCGACCACCCGCAGCAGATCGGCGCGGCTGACGATGCCGACGATCCGGCCCTGGCGCAGCACCGGGACCCGCTTGATCTTGTACTCGACCAGCAGCCGGGCGATCTCGGCGGTGTCGGTATCCTCCTCGACCGCGATCACCGGACCCGCCATCACATCGCGCGCCACCCGGCCGCCGTCGCCGAGACGGGCCAGGAAATCCGCCGCCATCTCGGCCGCCGCCAGCGACAACCACCAGTCGCGGCGCGCTTCGCGGGCCTGTTCGTCGCGGCCGATCAGATCGCCTTCGCTGACCACGCCCAGCGGCGCTCCGCTCTCGTCGACCACCGGAACGGCGCTGATTCCCTCGGCGATCAGGATCTTGGCGATCTCGCGCACCGGCATGTCCGGCGCTACGGTCACAACCCGGGTCGTCATGATGTCCTTCGCTTTCATCGCGCGCTCCTGTATCGGTTCGGGCAGGATAGGATGCAACGGGGGATGGGGCTTGATCCGGATCAATAGCGGGAGCTTTCAATGAAACAGTACATCGCCCTGACAGCGCTGCTGGTGGGCGACTATGACGAGGCGGTCGATTTCTATGTCGGCAAGCTGGGTTTCACCCTGGCCGAGAACCGGCGCCTCGCCCCCGGCAAACATTGGGTCGTGGTGCGCCCGCCCGGCGCCCAGGAAGGCGGCCTGCTGCTGGCCAAAGCCTCCGGCGAGCGCCAGTGGAACGCCATCGGCGATCAGGCCGGCGGACGGGTGTTCCTGTTCCTGCAGACCGACGATTTCGCCCGCGATTACGGCGCCTTCATCGCCAACGGCGTAAAGTTCCTGGAGGAACCGCGGCAGGAGGATTACGGCACCGTCGCGGTGTTCGAGGATCTTTACGGCAATCGCTGGGATTTGATCGAGCGGAAGGCATGAGCACACCGTGGCAGGAGCTGCGCGAGGCCTTCGCTTACGTCAATTCGGCGCCGGCCGGTGAGAATTCGGCGCGCCTGTCCCGCGCGACCGGCCAGATCCGGCTGGACTCCACCTGGACCGAAATATGGGCGGACGACAGCCCCGCCGACAGCGAAAGCGACGAGGGAACCTTGAGCATTCCCCATAAGACGGAGCTCGGCCTCGGGCGCGATCTCGTCCTGTGGTTCGCCGAGGAAATCATTCCGGACCGCCAGGAAGAGGTCGAACTGTTCTTCGAGAAGCGCGGCGCCTACGCGAAGTTCAAGGCTCTCCTGGCCGAAGAAGGCCTGTTGCAGGAATGGTACGACTTCGAGAAGCAGGCCGAAGAGCAGGCTCTCCGAAGCTGGTGCGCGGAAAATGGGGTAGCGATCCTCGAAGACTAGACAATCTTGCGACCTTACTGGGTCGCAAGATTGTCTAGAGTCATATATGACGCATCGCCTCCGGCTCAGCGTTTTCGCCGGACGACCGGCGCGGCGCCAGTCGGCGCCGTGAGCAGTATGCGATTCTAAGGGATCGCAAACCGCTCTAGGAACTGTGGACACTTATCGTAGCCACAAGACGATAGCGGCGAGCGTTACGACGGCCAGGTAATTCCTGGCCGTCTTCTCAAAGCGGGTAGCGACACGGCGGAACTGCTTGAGCTTTGAGAAGCA
>Ga0209166_10000195_pt1 | contig 79033 bp, 75 predicted proteins | sample Coa_R1_3_FD_187151 | JGI IMG/M metagenome (GOLD analysis project Ga0209166, IMG submission 187151) | Surface soil microbial communities from Centralia Pennsylvania, which are recovering from an underground coalmine fire - Coalmine... | ecosystem: Environmental > Terrestrial > Soil >...
TGGGCCAGGTTTTTCATTTTACTTACCCGGCGTATGGAGCGTCGCTTTCGCTTACGCTGCCGATTCGAAACCACAGCGGCGAAGCGAATCTTGCCGATGCGCTGGTCAGCCGCACACGGGATCAGTATCAAGAGCGGCAAACGCATCAGAGCATCACGCTGGAGGTGACGCAGGCGGTGCATTCGCTTGAAGAGGCGAAGCTGACGATGGAAGCCGCCAAAGTTGCGGTGGACCTTGCGCGCGACACGCTGCGAGCGGACGAACGGAAGTATGAGCTGGGCGCGGAAGCGGTGTTTTTCGTGCTGGATGCGCAGACGCAAGTGGCGCAATCGGAACTGAACCTGATTCAGGCGCAAATTAATTATCAATTGGCGGTGGCGCAACTGGATCACGCGACGGGAGATTTGCTGGAGCAGCATCAGGTGCAAATCGTGGAACCGAAAAACTGAATCGCCGGGCGCTGCTTCTTACAAGCCCGTTTTTGCATGGTTTGTTTTGTGCCAACTTGAAAATGTAGGTTGCGTGCCTCAGAATAGACATATTCCCCGATAGCTCAACGGTAGAGCATTCGGCTGTTAATTTTCAGACGACCCGTTGATTCTGCACCGTTTAACCCCGAAATTGGCCACCGGAAACAGGCAAGTTGGACCCCAGTTTGGACCCCAAAATTTACGTCTCAAAACTCACAAAAACGTGATGATCGTTCGTTCCTGCGGGCCTCGCGCGGATAGATTCCGACTTGCCGACAATCCGGAAGTCGGTCTGTCAGATCGCTCCTATTCAAATCGTGTGGAATTCTCGTTGTAGAAGTAAATGTTTGAGTGAGGCGCGGCGGGAAACTTCTAAGCCTGAGCGCCGCAGGAGTACGGTGGAACCTGCGCGCAGAACCTACGGCGTAATCGGGCGGCATGCCTGCGAGATTCTAACGCACCGACGCAGCACGCAACGCTGTCAGCCAATGCATCGGCATGACAACGGAGCGTTGATGGAAGCAATCGCCGTGCTGGACAATGAATGTAGGCGCAATGCCTAACTTAAGGTCAGGGCCCTATTGCAGTAAGCGGGCGGCATGTGGGCAATGTCGCTCGCGACATGTTCGCCGTCACAGAGGGTCTAGAGTGCCGCAGAAACTGCGGTCCCGAGGCAGGTAGGGGCTGAACGAAGGGTCGTGCATTCGAGCAGACGAAGCGAACCATTCACGTATGAGGCCGCTACTTTGTGGGCGCGAAGCCGCACCATGGCAGAACGATCCGAATGCTGACTTTGATCGGCGAATTCGCGACGAAGTGCGGAGGGATGTGATGTTCTCGCGGGGCATTTGCAGGTTTCGCGAGCGAAGATAATCCCGTAGAGTCGTACTACGACCGAACTGTGGAGGTTCGGCATCTCAAGCGTCGCCTTCGGTTTTCCCTCACTAGCGTGGAAATTGCGATGAGGGGAGCAGACTGCGACAGGATAGACCCGTTGAGCGAAAAACGACCGGGCTATGCTTTCCGATCCATTGCCACAGTTTTGGTGGCTAAATGAAGAACCAGCTTCCGGTCTTTCTCACTGCTCTTTGCAAGAAACTTGCTCAATTTTGACCAGTATTGAGCGCCCTTTCCGCTCGAAAATACGTCTTCCGATTTGCGTTCTCGCAGGATGGGCGGAACGGTTGGCTTGTCGCCATCATAGAAGAGCTGGTACATAGGAATCTCTAACGCCCTCGCCAGCTTTTCAAGCGTCTCGATGGCTGGAACCGTGTGGCCATTTTCAACACGAGATATGTAACAGCGCAGCAATCCCGTTTTTTCCTCGATATCTCCTTGTGACAACTTCTTCTGCTCTCGCAACGCTCGCAACCGATCTCCAATTATCATGGGACACCTCCGGTGCCTAAAGAATGGCGAACTTCAGGTAGCTCCATACGGGCTCACGTCAAATTCAACGCCACCGAGCCTTCGTAATAGCACAACTCACTTCGGCCGGTTACCGCTCCTGATCTTCTTACTCGAATGTCACGGCCGCAGTGAATCGAGCGCGAGATACAAATCCAGACGGCCATTGCCAAGCTGCGGTGTAAGCTGCTTCGCGTGGGCGATAGCTTGCGCCGCATCGGCCGGCGCGAGTCCGATTTTCAAATTGCGCAATAGCGCTACACCTCCCGCAACAAACGGTGAACTGAAAGAGGTTCCGGAACCGGCTGCGTACGTGCCAAAAGGAAAAGTCGTAACGATATTTTCTCCGGGAGCCGCGACCCAAACCTCGGAACCGTAGTTCGAAAATGTGGATCGGGCATCGAGATCGGACGTGGACGCCACTCCCATAACGGTTGTATACGACGCCGGATACGTAACCATTTGCTGTCCGTCGTTTCCTACCGAGGCGACGCAAATAACTCCGTTTTGATTCGCATAACTGATGGCTGTTTCCATCTCAACTGAAGGAGATGTGAAGTCGAAACTCATGTTGATGATGTTGGCTTGATTCTGAACAGCAAAATATGTCGCTCGCAAGATGTCGGACAAGTATCCTGTTCCATTTGCATTAAACGTCTTGAGGGGCAAGATGTATGCCGTTGGGGCAGCTAGGTGAATAACGCCCGCCACCATCGTCCCGTGTCCGAATGCCGCGTAGGGTGCCCCGTCAAGGACGGCTGCGGTCGACTGGTCCAGAACAGCAGCGGTCGATTGGTTGACGTTTGCAGGCTGGCAACCGGAACACGCAGGAGGAGAAGCGTACGGCCAGTCCGTTAACTCCGAGCCGCCGGGCTGATTACGGGTGAAATCATATCCGGACAATAGAACGTTGATGAGCGCCGGATGAGTCGGATCGACACCGGTGTCGATATCCGCGACGAGTCCAACTCCAGTCACCGCGAAACTATTTTGTGCGTCCGAAAGTCTAATAATCTGAGCAGCAGGTTGGAGCGCATATCCCTGCCAGACAACTGAGCCGTAAAATCCAACGGGAGTCGCGTCAGAAAGGCCGGACGGAGGCGTCAGGAGCGTCGCTTGACCCGATCCGATGGCGAGTAGCTGATCCACTTCAGCATCTACGATGCCTGGCAGCAGCCGGAGAGTGCCGAGGAAAAGATCAGAATTGACTAAATCGGAGGTTGTGACAAGAAAAACTTGATTGACTCCACCGTCAAGGCTACGGACAACATTGCAAAGATGAAGTAAGCATGTCTGTTGCAACCCCGACTGCCCGAGTGAGGTTCTAACAATAAATCTGTGCTCCGCTGCGGCGGATGGGACAAATAGGAAGAAAAGAAAAATGACGCGAAGCCAAACGTGACGCTTAAACATTGGCAAATTCTCCTTCTCATTGCTCTACTCGATCCACAGCCTGGGATTTAGTCACCTGACGGTTCGCTCGAATTGCAATCCAGAATAGGACTCTTTTCCTGCGAGCCAAGGGGCAAACGACACAACGACATGATCGAATTGCGTTTATCTGGCTCTTCATTACGCTTCTGAATCTCGACCAAGTTCGCACACCGCTTCTCAATGTGTTCGATTCGATCCACCGCTTCAATGGAGACATCATGAAATTCTCGTGCCTGGTCTGATTGCGTCGAAGTGCGGAAGGCAACTCTGTGGACTCTTGTCCTTGCACCATCTGGATGGATGATTTGATTTCGCTCTTGGAAAGACTCTTCACAAGTGAATGGACACGGTGAATCAAGCAAATCATTACTGCCGTCGTGACCTGTCAGTTCGAGCGGTACGATTCGTTGATTTGGCTTATCGCACAGCCGTTCCCATAACCTGCTCAATTTGTTTCGATAGAATGGGTCTACGTAGTGAACTTTTCTGTTTACCTTGTCGATTACCCAAATAATCCGAGGGGCACTCTGAACAGCCTCGTCAAGCATTTGGCGATATCGTTCTAAAGTATGTCGCACATACACATTTCTTGCGATTTCCTCGTCCAGTGATTTGGCAACTTCAGTCAGATTTTCGGTCAATTCGTCGTTCGCCGACTTGTATACGCCAGCGGCGACAATCAAGTCCTCTTCCAGCAGCTTGCGTTCAAACTGAAAAGCCGAGACGACGAGAGTTGTAAACGTGATCGCAGCCACAAAAAGCGCGAGAAACATTGGCAGTTCTTGCGTGGATGCAAATAGCCCCTGTCCAGCCAGAGAACTCCAGGTCACAACACCGCAAAGAATGAGATTTGCTCCAGCAGCCTCCAATGGACAGAAACGGTAGGCTGCCCAGATCAAGAAGGGGATGCACAGGACGACCAACGCGCCGGAAGTTGGAGAATGGAATAAAGGTCGTCCAAATAGCCACACGGCTGTCGCGGTCAAGCAAATGAGCAACACTGTAAGTTCGCCCCATTCACGCGGATCCAGCCGGTGGTGCTCATTTCCAAGCAAGAGCACTAGAAATGGCGTTAAGACGAGTCCGGCAAGTGCATCGCCTTCCCACCACGTCAGCCAAACAGGGAGAAAGTCTCGCCAGCTCGAAAGCTCGGAATAACTTAGAAGTCCCACTCCAATTGTGGCGCACAGAGCGGGAGCCAAAATGCCAGCAAAAAGCACGAAACGAACCGCACTACTAGGCTTGAAAAAAGCCTTGACCCCGTTCGCATAACGCTGAACCAGGTACGCGCCGACCAGAGCTTCCAATGTATTTCCAGTGGCGACGCCGAGTGAAGCATACGTGTCATACGTAGCTGTTACGTTGACAACGAAGCCTCCCAGAAATATCGCTGGCCAGAAGCGGTAGCCCAATATCAGGAGCGCGGCCAAAGAGATTCCCGTCGGGGGCCAAAGCACTGTTACGTCCGTGCCGTGCCCGGCAACTTGTTGGCCGAATTTGCCCGAAACAACATAGCTGACGAAAAGAAAGACGAATATTCCAGCACTTCGGAGGAAGTTAGAACTGTATATTCGGGAGACTAGACATCGCAAAGAATCAGCAATGGACGTTTTGCTTACAAGGAAAGTTCCCAAGAACATAACACTCTCCTGAAATGCAAAAACAGGGCCCGACTGCGATGTGGGATAGAATTATCCGCGTGTTTCTACATGCTCTATTTATTACTCTAGGCAGTTATTGTCAAGATAAAATATAGTTGAGCCCGCATATAAATCATTGGTGTAACGATCTCGTTTCATCCGCCCATAGGTCCGCCGACTCGCTGCGGCACCTCGTAGCTCATCGCAGTCGAATTCGATGTTTCCTTGAATATAGCCTTCGCGGCTCAGGCATTCCGCAAGAATGTCTGCGCAGGCCGTCAGACAGACATACAATCCGGTAAAAAACTCAGGTGGATGCGTGAGAGCCACATAGTGAATCTCCGTGGTCCCCCGGGACACGTGCTCATAGCTAAACTTAGCAACTGCAATCTCGTCTCGATGGAATTTTCCACCTCTCAGCCACCACTCAGGGAGTCGCGCCAAGTACAAATGGAACGAGTTGCCATCGGTCCGGTATATCCAATAGCCACGAAAGTCCATTGGCCCGAACGTAGGCATATGGCATCCGAATTCTTCTATCGGAGGGTCAATCGGAATGATGCTCTCACATGCCACGCGGCGCATACTAACTATGTACGTCAAAAGTGTCAAGATGCCCTTTTCGGTATCCGCGATAGGCGTTACCTAGTCCTATAACCGAGAATTACCAGAAAACTACTTGACATCAACTAAGCCCGGGGCCTACATTCTCCACGCGTAAACCTCCGAAGGAGACCACCGAATGCCCCCTCTCGCCTATCGGTCATACGGCCGATCAGTGAATCCCGCCATTTTCACCACCCTGCTTGCGCTCGCTGGCCTGGCTGCGTATCTGATTTATGCGACGAACTAGAGAAATGAGCGGCACCATCGACCCAAGAACTTTGCGTCGGGCCGCATATCGGATCGCTGGTGAAGCTGTGTCTCTTGCTCTCCTGGGCGTCGAATTCCAATACATTTCGGTGGCTCCCCTGGCGAGAACGGGACGAACAGAAGGTGAACTCATTGCTTTGGGGCGCGGTAGTTGGACGCCAGACGAAATGTCCTATGTCTTTGGACAGTGGGCCGCCAATGCGTCTGGAATATCCGATGAATTTGATTTGATTAAATTCCCAAAACCGGACTTAGCCGAAGTCAGCGAGGAACTACGCAACCAGATTCTTAGACTGGCTGCTAAAGCCGCTGCCCCTATATGCTCGCTGGCTGAGGCTCTTCTTGCGCGCGAGACTATACTCGCTATCGAGTGCTACCAGATTATCATTGCGAGATATCGAGATCGAATCGCATAAGTAGTGTTACCATCGCGGATTTCCGCGACCAGTTGCTGCAAGCTATTTCGGCTGTTTCGGGTCTTGCTGGTGCTCATCTTGTGCAGCTGCTAAGAGCCTCGAATGACTCGCAAACATGTGATAATCGAAAAACGTTCCGCGACACCAAAGGATTCTCTTTCCATCTTGGCCCTCAGTGAAAACGGTGAGCGGAGCAAATCGAACAGGTTCGTCTCCAATTTTGACCGGGCCATAGGTGATCACAACTCTGTAGTCCGGCATGTGCAAATCGCACCAAATTCAGATTCGGATATCTTGCGTGGCAATTAATTATGATATAACTTCCGGTTGAATTCTGTCGATTCAGCGTTTCTCCAGTCATAGGAGCTAAAATGAGATTCCCTGCCCGCATCATCGCTCTTTGCGTCTGCGTCAGCCTGACCGCATATGGTCAGGAAAATTCATTTGATCGAGTGCGATATAACGGTGGGTCGGTCCATTCGAAGATTGATCCGAAGGACTGGAAAAACACGCTAACGGTCACTTCGGACATCATTACGCTGTCTCTTAAAGATGGTAAAAAAGTGGAAATCCCTCCGAAATCCGTAACTTCCCTCAGCTACGGCCAAGAAGCTCATCGGCGCGTAGGAACGATGATTGCACTGGCGATTCTCGGTGCGCCCGTCCCACTTTTCGGCATGCTTCCCAAAACCCGCCTCCACTATATCGGGATTCAATACACTGATGCCTCAAACAAGTCCGCAGGGATTCTATTGCAGGGCGACAAAGATAACTATCGAACGATACTCGTGGCACTCCAAGGAGTGACCAACGTCCCCGTCTCTGTTTCAAAAAAAGATCGTGAATTTGTCCCAGTTGGTGTTAAGTCCGAGATCGCGAAAGACAACTACTCCGAGCGCGCTGACGCGAAGCCAGCAACTCAGACGGCGGAGGTCAAGGGAGTTGTCGACATCACTTCCACTCCCGACGGAGCTGACGTGCTGCTTGATGGGAATTTTATCGGAAATGCACCTGCCACTTTGGCGCTCGCGCCCGGCAAGCACACCATCACAGTCAAAATGTCCGGGCGAAAAGATTGGACACGAGAGATAAGCGTTGAGGCTGCCTCTGAGGTTCAACTTTCTGCGACGCTTGAACCAACACAATGACGTATGGCCACGACTGAATGGTCAACCCGAGACTGTTGGAAGCATCTCGTCTTGGCGTTCGGTTTGTCGTGGAGCATCTGCGTTCCGGCTCTTTTCCTTTCCCGCCACCGTAAAGAATGTGAAACTGTGCTCATCCTCGGCGCGTTTGGTCCGAGTCTTGCAGCCACTCTACTTTCTCGGAGCGGCGTTCTAATCCCGGGTCGTGCGATAATTTTTCAAGCCCTTCGCTTTACGTCGGTGTTGCTCGTTGGTTGGGCTATCTTGCGCAGGCATCAAATTCTCTGGTATGAAACTCCTGCGTCACTTTTCTCGGCTGAGCTATTTTTGTTGATGTCAGCTATCCCCGCCGGGATTGTATGTGCCGCGTATTCCTTCGACAGCGACGTTCGGCAGACTATGCGGCCACTGGTCACACTCAAAGCGGCCGTGTGGCAAATTGTTGGATTGTTTCTAATCCCAACGCTCTTTTATGCTCCGGCCGAAATAGCGCACATGTTTGGTAGAGTAGTTCATCAACCGATGGCCACGGGACGGGGCATTCCATTTTTTTTCTTATAACGATTGTCGAGTGTGGCTTCGCTTTTTTCTTCGGCGGTGGAATTTCGGAGGAACCGGGCTGGCGCGGTTTTCTCCTGCCGCGCCCTCAATCCCGATTCAGTCCGTTATCAGCTAGCTTACTGACTTGGCTTCCGTGGGCCCTCTGGCACGCGCCACTCGATTTTGCAGGTTATGCTGGCCCAACTCTTGGAGCTTATCTCCAAAATCGCGTGTTCATGTTGATTCCCGTCTCCGTGATCCTGACGTTTATCTACAACCGTTCGGGTGGCTCGATCTTAAGTGCGGCGTTGTTCCACTCGGCTTCCAACATCGCGCCCGATTTCGTCCCGTTCGCGAGTTGGGCAATTTGGCTGATCGTTGGCGCGGCGGTTTTCGCTCTATTCTCCGATAAAATGTGGAGAATACGAAACGCAGAACCCGCTGCCGCCGCAAGCGACCCACCCGGTCAACCAGCGAGACCGTAGATCACGAAATAAAATCGAAACGTTGGGTCATCTACAACACACCGTCTGCAAGAAAACAATTTTCGTGTTCGCCTTGGTCGGGAGCTATTTTTGGTCCATCTGATTCATGCCCTGCGCAGATGCCACAATTCTCGAATGACTAGCAAACAGTCGGTAATTTGAAAAACTACCACGACACCAATAGATTCTCTTGTCGTGGTGTTGGGACTCCATGAGTATAGTAAGTGGAGCTAGCCTCGAAGGCTCGTCTGCGATTTCGATGAGACCATAAGTCAAGACGATCCTGACCTCTTCCCACCCTTTGTACTCCTTCCGTTTGTCCGAAAGCTCTAGGCTCTGGGAAATTCGGATGATGTTTCCGTCCGCGCCAACCCAAGCTTCTCCGTGACATCCAGCATAAAATGTCTTGCCGATTGTGAACAAAATGTAATCCTCTAGCGGCAAAAGACCGCACAACTTGTCTTCAAGATCTGCTCGATACTGAAATACTTCTATTTTGTTGCCGTCAATTTCCGAATCCTGAGCGTGGCGTATCTTGAGCTTATATTCTGTTCCTAACATATTAGGCAGTTCCGCCCATTGGTCGGACGGCGATGTCCAGCCGTTGAGCAGAGGGAATTCCGGTCGTTCGCGCTCTTTCTTGCCATCTGGATACGAGCGAAACTTCTGATCGCCACCAATAACCTTAACTTCGTACTCCGCGTGTGCTTGCGGTTCTTTGTCTCCAGAGCCCCACGAGAAACTCTGTACGGCAATGAAATTCCGCATACTATCGGCTAACCGTTGTGCCTTTTCTCGGAATAGCTTGATGTCATCCGGCTCTTCAGGGCGGTGTTCCAAGACTCCTGCGTGTGTTGGCTCGAAACTCGAATCAAAATCTGGCAGTGGTTCAAATCCTGGATAAAGATCAACTGACAACGGAGAGACATTCTTAAATGCTGGAAATGTCTTCACCGACACAAACGGTTGCACTTTACTCACGAAATCGACCAAATTTCGGATGGGAACAGCCAATGCCAACGTTTCACCCTCATCTCCTGCACAGAGCACGCCGACAATACGTTGTGTCTTCCTGTCAACGACGATTCCGCCGCTTGATCCGCCCCGTACATGCGGTGACTTTTCGTCGGACGGATCATAGTCAAATGCGAGAAGATCTGAAGTCGTAATGGCTTTGAATCGAGCGGGGATTCGTACGAGACTGCGCTTAGGGTTAAAATCGAACGGATAGCCATAAATGTCCACCCGCTGACCCGGTTGCAAGTCATCAAGGCTGAACTTTAACCCGCGATGGCCTTGAATTGGTTTGTCGAGTTCATAAAGGGCGAGATCGTGTTTCTCCGCGTACATTACAACATTGTCCGGCGGTAGGAATCGGACCGTAGCGCTTTTATCGTCCTTCCCGGTCGCGAAATATTTGTGGATGATCTTTCGCCCTTTGATTCTGCGAGCTGAACTGATAATCGCCACATGGTAGTTCGTCACAACGAAGCGGCAAACCGCGTCCAAGCAGAACCCAGTCCCGAATGCAGCGCGGCCTCCGATTTGTGGGCTTGGCATTTTCAGAAAGTTAGTCTTTAAAGAGGGGACGAGCTTCAATGAGGTGATCGGAACCACGGTTTTGCTGATGTCTGAACTTATAAGGTCGGTCTGAGTGTTTGCCAAATTGTTCTGTGCTGAAGCCCCAGAGGTCACCGACAATAAAACAACTGCCAGAATCGATATACGCGAAATCACTTAAAGCCTCCCCAACTCTATATGAGTCGGCTCTAATGATTTGCACTCGTCGTGCCAAATGTGCTTATTGCAAATAAACGTTTTATAGGAGTTATGAGGCGATGACCTCCCGAAATGGAACATTGGCGCATCATTGCGGGAATGTCATGTTTTACGCTGCTGTTGTATATAATGTGAGTTGTCTATGATGCACAATGGGCGTAACGTTGGAACCGACTCAGGTGCTCCTCTAAGTCGGCGCTAGCGTCATTGTTAGTGAGGCTTCGTGGTGAGATTTACTGGTGCGGACTCATCCGACGTGCCTTTTATGACCCATAGGCTATCGGTCGGGTAAGGGTACTGCAGGATTGTTCGGTCGAATCGCCTCCTTTCCCGTCCCAAGGATTCGCCGAAGTCCTTTTCGCTCGGGAAACTGTTTCTGTTGCCGAGCGCCACCAAATGGCTCTTGCCAAATTTCGACAAAGGATGGCGTGGGCAAAGCTTGTCGATGTCCGACATAGAAGATTAACAGTAGGCTATAAGCGCATTTTACGGGAATTTCACATTTGCGGCGAACCAGATCAGATTCGTCGGCCGTGTAGCCGTCCTGGCCTAAGGCTGCGAGAGGCCCACCTGTACATAGGCTCATGGTCTGTCTGGCGACGGCCTTGGCGTTGTTTGAGGGGATGGGTCGACGAACTCTTGCTCGACGTTGATGAACCGGTTGTGCTCGCGGTCCAATCCTATTACTCCAGCCAGTTTCAGGATCCCGATTGGCATATCAATAAATGTGTTGTCGTCGACTATTGCGTTGTTAGCGTCTACGAAAGCGCCGGATCGACCTGCTGTCGCAATCAGATTGTGTTTGACGCGAGAGCCCTCCCCAAGAATCATCAACCCATCAAGCAACTTAGAATCGAAAAGATAATTGTTTTGGGCGACGTTGTCCGTACCACCGAGAACCAGATTCTCCTGATTCTGCCCGCTGTGGTTGCCAAATACTTTGACCCCTGGTGCATCCACAACGAGAATTCCTGTTGCAAAAAACTCGCATTGACTTGTAGAAATGCACGGAGCCCATTGGTGTCCGGTGGTGACGTTTTCAAAGATCACTCCGGTTGCTCCGAATCCTATTTGAATTCCATTTTGGGCGGCTCCCGTGGTCGGACCATCGCCCAAAGCTTTATTCCACTTCACTTCAACATACGTGCCCTCGCCGTCGGCCGTTATGCCGTTCTTCTGATAACCCGAAAGCTCGGTGCCTTCGACTTTCACTCGGCTAGTGCCGCCATTTCCGCTTTGAACAAGGATCGCAGTTCCACTCTGGCAGCCGCTCAGGACATCTGACAGTCGAATATTAGTGACCGACGGCCTGCGGATTTCGCCTGACGCGTTTTGAAACACAATTCCAAATAGTCGCGGAGCGCAACTTGCAATTCCCGCCTGCGAACCGTCAAACTGCCCTCCCTCGATCTCGACACCTTCTGTGTCAGTTACAAATACGACCGCAACAAAGGGCACTCCACTCGAAAAACTAACTCCAGTTGGCTGGACCCCTACGGTTCGGACAAATGCGCCTGTTCCGAACTTAATCATCAGAGGTTTGGAGATACGCAACTGCTCGTTATAGACGCCGGGGCAGACGAAAATTGAGCTACCAGACGGCGCGGCGGCGATTGCATCTTGAATTCGAGTGAACTGAGCGGCGCACTCGCCCAGGTTAGGAGCTACTGTCAAAACCGACTTCGCCACTGCGATGTTGCCCGCAGCAAGCGAAACTGCCAACAGAACGAGCGCCGTTCCAAAACGAATCATAATCCCTCCGTCCGAACACGGTGCAAACCGAATGCCAATCGCGACTTAATCGCTCCGTCCAAACCGGTTCGCGGCCCAAACCAATTCGATGGGAAGCAGGAGCTATGGTCCGAAGGTGGACGTTCGTAAGAGCGGCTTTGCTTCTAGCGATTTTATCTCTCCTATCAATTCGGACTGCGACCGAAACTCGCCGCAGTTAGCATGTACTCTATATAACTTACTGGTTTAGACCTTCTCGATTGGCAAGACGGCGACAGTTCGAATATGGAACACCAAAATGGAAATCCGGCCCGACTTAGAACTCTCTAATGAACGCGATAGGCAATTGCGGGCCCATCGTGAATGGCTTCCCGGATGTCGGCGGCATTCATAAACCGCTTCTCTTTGAGCTGTTCAGCGACCTGTTTTATTGTCACGTAGTAATTTGTGGCGATGAATTCGGCTTTACTCTCGACGAACTGCTTGTCCAGCCAGTCCGGCGGAGTGCCACGTCTAGTCGTAGGGTTCTTCTGCGAAATTGGGTGGCCCAGCGTGACGGTAGCCGCAGCCCAGCGTCCACAAATCTCTATAATTGCGAACTCCTCCATCGAGGCCTCGCGGCTCTTGGAGGCGAACTTGATCGTAATTTCCCATTCTTCCGGCTGTGCGTCCGCTATCCTCAAACTCTCCACCTCGATTCCCAGCACGACTGCCGCAACAGTCCTTCCTGCAACGAGATACGCCGTCTGCGGGAAGTTGGCGGGAGTGAATGAGTTGGAATTCGTGTTCATTAGTGCATGCAGGAATAGATCAGAATTGTGCCGAGGCTTGCGGCGGCGGTCAGAAATAGAAGTACTGGTCCCAGGGTCACGCGATGTGACTTATCGGCGTGCATAAAAGCCTCCGGCTGTATCGATCGAGAACGTATCTGCCTATCTATCTCATCCGAACCGGAAAGTCAACAGTAGGATACGTAACCGCCGAGGTATTTCTTTAGCAAGCAATTTACATACCGAGTGTCGATTCTCCTTGACAGCAAATTACCAAAGGCGTAAATAGTCGCCATCGATGTTTCATAAGCAAACAGTCGGCACTAGCTTTGCTTCAAAGCAACCTGGCTTCAAAACCAGTGCAGCAGAAGGAGGCACGGATGGTTTTGCATACCGAGGCAGCAAAGTATTGCGGCAGTGCAGGTGGTGGTTCGCAAGCCCAAATCATTAAGTCATCGGACGCGAAGTATTTCGTTGTAAAAGCGCCGAACAACCCCCAAGGGATCAGAACGCTTGCCAACGAAATGCTCGGGAGTTTGATTCTGCGACGTTTAGGCATTCCGACGCCGGAGCCAGCAATTGTCCAAGTTCACCCGTGGCTCGTCAGCCGTACTGTCGAGATGAAACTGGCCGAGGACGGACACGTGGAGCCGTGGCAACCGGGATTGTGCTTTGGCTCTCGAATTGACACACACGGCTGGTATCCAATCAGCCTCTGTCCTTTTAAGGACGAACTCTACGACCACCAGATTGCGTCGGTAGCGAACCTCGACGCGTTCAAAGAGGTTCTAATGTTTGATCTGTGGGCTGTGCACTTGGACCCGAGGCAATCGGTCTTCGTACGTCCAGTTCGGGGAAGCGGGTTTGTTGCGACCATGATCGATCAAGGGTTCTGCTTCGGCGGCGAGCGGTGGGATTTGACCCGAAAGGCTCGCGCATGCACCTTCCGCCAGCCGCAGGTCTACGATTCAGTCTACGGGATGGATGCGTTCGAGCCGATTATCAAACGTATGCGCCGTAAACTCAACTTACAGAGTCTTCGAAAGCTTGCAGATGATATTCCGAACGAATGGCTGGATGATCGCGACCAGTTTGACGCCATGCTCAGGCTTCTAACCAAGAGATTGGACATCTTGGAGGAATTAATCAACGATCTTCACAGCAGATCAGACAACCCTTTCCGCAATTGGGAGAAAATGCCGAGACACCGGCTGCATTCAGCCTTCGGCGACGCCTCCTTTGAGGACGAAGGATTGATTCCGCCTCTTCGTTTTGAGCAAGCGGTCGCTGCGGACTAACTGAAGGCTTGCCGATAATTGTGCGCGAACGACATTTAGTTACTTGATAATTGGAAGAACGTGAAATTAGTATCTCCAAGCTTCTCATGCCACCTTTTCTCCCCCGCCAAAAGGTGAAGCAGGTAAAGTCATGCCTGCTTACTCACAGGAGAACACAACATGATGATTGGCGCGCGCCTTAAGGAAATGCGAATTGAAAAGAACTTGTCGCAGGGTGATATTGGGAAGCGAACGGGGCTATTCCGCTGTTACGTTTCGCGCGTTGAAAATGGTCATACGATTCCCGCAGTGGAGACTTTGGAGAAATTTGCCCGGGCGTTGGAAGTGCCCCTGTATTTGCTCGTGTACGAAGGCACCGAACGTGTCATTCCGATTGCTAGATCCAAGCAAAGCAAGAATGCGAAAGTATGGGGCAATGCCCGGTTAGAGAGTCGGCAGTTGCAGAAACTAATTTTGCAGCTAGCCAAGATGAAGGATTCCGATCGAGAATTCCTAATGGCGATGGCCGTTCATGTGTCGAGGCGAGGCGGATTGCGCAAGATGAAAAAAGCTGCTGCGTAAATGGATGCAGGTTTACCTGCCGTTTTCGATCCGGGACAAAAATTCTCGGATGTCATTCATCGTAAGTTTGCTGGCAGCGTTCAGTTCAAGGATTTCGCCCTCGCTGAGTATGCAATCTTCGATGACATAGATATGTTGATTGCGCGGAGTGACGAATGGGCCTTTGACAACAACCTGAAGGTGCCGGAGGCGCTCAAAAGCCGCTTTCAGGTCTTGCTGAATTCGCTCCTGATTCACATCTGCGATCACGACTGACCTCCTCTTCGATCTGGGCGGGGGTCTAACGCATTGTCGCCTGATGTCTATTTGATAGCAATGAATATACATATAGTGTCATGCGTATGTAATACCGGCCCGCTGTCTCCGTAGATTATTTGCGCTGACGACCCCGCAACGGGATTCTGCGTAGACGATGCGTTTTGTGGCCGACCTACCGGCTCAGAATGCGAGATTGGGGAAGGAAAGGAATTCGAGTCTACCCTGAGTTCTTAGGCAAATCCAATGTGGGCACTCGATGCATATTAGGCATCAATTTGAAACGAATTGCGGGTGCAACGGTGTGGCCCGAGACGCTGAGAAGTAGTGGAGGATTGCAAATCATGTAAGTGTAATCAAGTCAGCGATTTACGTACAACTCGAAAAGGTGCCTTGATGGTGCGTTTGGACCGGCTATTGCATTACGTTTGTGCATGGAGGATGGCGCAGCACACGTCACGGTCAACCATGAAGGAGCGGCGACCGGTAGTGCTGGATGCTGCTGGTGCAGAGCGACTTTTCGGTTTGTGATCACGGCATTCCTGTGCATTTCCCCTATGTACGGACAAACCGAAACGCGGGACTGGCAGGCGCAAATACGCAAATATGTCGAGACACAGGATTGGCAGGCGGCGATGCGGCTGGTCGAGCAACAAATCGCGCGTGCGCCCGAGGACACGGATGTGCGAGCCTGGCGCGCACGGGTACTTGCATGGTCAGGACAGCTTGCCGAAGCGGAAGAGGAGTACCTGGAAATCCTAAAGGTCTCGCAGGTGGATCCGGACAACTGGATGGGACTCGCGGGTGTCTATTTGCGCGAAGGAAAAATTCAATTGGCACAGCAGGCTATCGACACTGCGGAGGAGCTGGACCCGAAGCGGGCCGATCTGCACGTTGCGAGAGCACGCGTCCTTCGTACCGCCGGTAAGCGAGACGATGCTCGGTTGGAATTTCAAAACGCGCTGAATCTCGATCCCAAAAACACAGAAGCGCAAGCCGGGTTGGTTTCAGTTCGAGGCGAGCCGAAACACGAGCTTCGATTCGGGCAGGACAGCGACCTTTTTAACTATACTAGTGCCTATGGTAATGAATGGGTAAGCCTGGCGTCGAAGTGGAGCTCGCACTGGGTCACGAATATTGCTGGGAATTTTTATCAGCGCGGGGGAACCGACGCACGAAAGTTCGTGGGAAGTGTTACAAGGCGCAACCCCACATGGGGCGCGGTCACAGTGGGAGGCGCCATCGGCCACGATAACGCGGTGATTCCCAGGAGTGAAGCGTTTTTTGACCTGGACCATGGATGGAAAGCGGCGGACACGAATTTCGTGCGCGCTGTGGAGTTCATGTATGGGCAGCACTGGTATTGGTACAAATCATCACGGATTCTGACGCTGAACGGCGGTGCGATCGTCTACCTCCCGCGGGAATGGACGTTTTCGATGGCGGCTACGGGTGCGCGCAGCGTTTTCTCAGGAACAAGTGCAGAGTGGCGACCTTCTGGAATTTCAAAACTTGGATTCCCTCTGGCGCGCCGGGGAGACAGGCAACTGTCTGGAAATGTCTTCTTCGCCGCGGGCACGGAAAACTTCGCGGTGGTGGATCAGATCGGGAGATTCGCGTCGCAAACCTTTGGCGGTGGATGGAAATTCCAGATTACCCGTCGGCAAGACTTAATGGGGTATGCCGGCTATCAGAAGCGCACACAAAACCGGACCGACACGAGCTTCGGATTGAGCTATGGAATCCATTTTTGAAAAGCTCTGGAAACTGAGCCCGGCCGGGTTTGTGCTGAAGGCGATTGCCGTGGCCATTGTCGCCGACGCGCTACTGCTGGCCTTCATCTTACTTCGACGAACGTACCGCAGACGGTATTTCGCAAAGCGAGACGCGCGTGTCTTCGAATTGCGGCAGAAATGGGACGCTCTGATTTCCGGAACAGTTCCCTACGGGACATGGAGACAGAAGCCGTTCGACCGGCGGATTGTCGAGTCCATTGCTCTGGACGAATTCGAAGCCGCAGGGCCTGAACAATCAGCGCGACTGTTGAGGTTCTTGCGGGAAAGCGGCCTCATTGAAAAGCGCATCTTTGAAGCAAGAAGGCTAACAGGATGGAGGCGCATGAGGGCACTCGTGGCATTGGGGCGAACCCGGGCGCCGGAAGGCATTCCCGCACTAGCAGAAGGATTGCGGGACCGTGATCTGGAAATTCGCCTGGCGGCGCTTCGCGGCTTGGGACGGACCGCCTGTCCGCAAGCTGCGGAAGAGGTCCTCGCCTGGGTTAGCGAAAGAGGATTGTCTGTACCTGCGCTGCCACTGCAGAGCACGCTGATCCAGTGCTGCGCAGAACGCCCTCAGCTCCTAATACCGTATGTGCAAAACGCAGAAGGCCCTCTGCGCGAAGTGCTTGGGCGCGTGCTCGGCGAAGTGGCGACTCCATCGCTCGGCTTGGATTTACTGCAGTTTGTGGGCGACGACCTCGACGAATTGCGAGCCGCAGCAGCGCGGGCCATGTCGCATGCAAAATCCGGGTTGGCGTTCGACGTTCTCACGCAACTGGCACGCGATCCCATATGGTTTGTGCGGTTGCGCGCGATTGTTAGCTTGGGAAAGCTCTCTGATCCCCGCACAATTCCGGCGCTACTGCGCGGGCTGATGGACTCGAACCGGCTAGTGCGACTGCGAGCGGCAGAAGGGATTGTGGTACTCAAGGCGGACATGGCGCAGATCTTCGCAAACGTCGTGGCAACAGAAGATCGCTACGGATTGCACGCCTATCTGACGGCTCTCGAGAATGCCGATTTGAGGGGAAAGCTCGAGGAAAGCATCGAAACCAGTGGGAAAATCAATGAAAACGACAAAAATCGGCTGCGGAAAGCGCTCGAGACAGGAACGCTTCTCGCAACAGAACCCATCATAAACGAAAGTGACCCGCATAAGGCAGTGTTGCCGCCATGATTCGCTTTCTGAACATTTCGAACCACATGCTTTTCTTTTATTACCTGGCGAGCAACGTTGCCTACCTGGCGATGTTGATTATCGCGCTGATGACCAGCGCACGTCACCAGCGCAGGCTGCAGAGCTACCGCGTGGGCTGGTTCAAAGAAGGCCCGATGGCCCCGCCTATCACGATCATTGCACCGGCGCATAACGAAGAGGCCTCCATCCGTGTGGCAGTCCGCAACCTCCTGGAGTTGGATTATCCGCAACTCGAGGTCATTATTGTCAACGACGGATCGGAAGACCGGACACTCGAAGAGCTGCGGGAAGAGTTCTGCCTGCGGCCGGTGAGGGCCATATACGTTCCTGAGGCCAAGAGCGCACCAGTACGAGGATTATATCGAAGCGATGTAGAAGCGCGGCTGATTGTCGTCGACAAAGAAGCCGGGGGAAGCAAGGCTGATGCGGCCAACGCGGGGTTGAACGCCGCGACCTCACCCTACGTGTGCATTGTCGATGCGGACTCCCTCCTGGAGCGCGATGCGCTGCTGCGGATAATGGTGCCCGTCTTGGAGGACCCGAAACGCGTCATTGCGGTAGGCGGAATCATCCGTGTGCTGAACGGGTCGGAAGTGGAAGGCGGACAACTGCGACGCGTCCGTTTGCCGCGCAAAAGTATCGAAGCGATCCAGGTAGTCGAGTACCTCCGTGCCTTCCTGATTGGCAGGGAGGCCTGGGCGCAGGGAAACATGCTGACGATTATTTCTGGGGCATTTGGCCTGTTTCGCACCGACCTAGTGCGCATTGTTGGCGGTTACCGGTCGCGCGCGATCGGTGAAGATTTCGATCTGGTGGCGCGCCTGCACCGTCACATGCTGGAGAAAGGGGCCGACTATGAGATTCGGTTTGTGCCGGATCCTATGTGTTGGACAGAAGCCCCCTCCGACCTGAAATCGCTCGGAAGGCAGCGAGCGCGTTGGCAGAAGGGCTTGCTGGATGCACTTTGGCCAAACCGGGACATGCTCTTTCGGCCGCGTTACGGCAGGATTGGCTGCTTTGCGCTTCCCTACCTGTGGCTGTTTGAACTGCTGGCGCCGGTTGTTGAGCTGGTTGGAATCGCGACAATTATTTGGGCCGCGTGGGTGGGCGCGCTGAGCAGGGAATTTGTTCTGCAGTTTCTGATCTTCGGATACGCATTTGCGACGGTGATTTCCATCGGCTCCGTCTTGCAGGAAGAAATCACCTACAAACGGTACAATGACTGGCAGGACGTCGGTCGGCTCGTTAGCTACTGCTTCCTCGAACATTTTCCCTATCGGCAGTTACACATGATCTGGCGATTGCAAGGTCTCTGGCAGTACCTGCGCGGCGACCATGAGTGGAAACCCCTGAAGCGCAAAGGACTGGCCTCGGCTAGAGTCCAATAGGCATTCTGCGCTGAACGAAACAGAATATAGGGCGGATGAGGGAACTTCGGAGCTTCGCTTGGACCCGCCGCCGAATTGCCGCTCGATAATTGGAAGTTACGCCTCAGGGTTGCCAGGTTGCTTCCGACAAACACGGTTATGACTCTCACCGAACCGACAGCGTCAATATCAAATTAGACGTAATCTGCTTCGCTTGAAGTTCGCAGGGAAGACTCAACGTAACTTTTCGAGTCTTCAAAGTGTGGGGCGGAGGTCCAAAAGGGTTCTGGCTTCCCGTTTTTGAAAGCCAATTCCAAGCCTAGATGGTGCGGAGTAAACGGTTCTTTGCTTCCTTTCGGGCCACCTAGTCTTTGTGACAAGTTCGCGGCCGTCCCGATGCCCATGAATCCACGCGAAAGAAAGGGTGGGTGCATTAGTAGGCTAGTTGCAAGATGGTTTTCATCAGCGATTATCCTCTGCCTTTCGGAACCGGGTGAAGGCCGCCTGGTAACGCATGCCGCGTGAATCGGGACGCATGGGTACAAGAAAAATGTCAAATGGTCCCAATTTGTCATGCTCGAGCGTTCGAATGCCAAGGGTAAAGACAGGTGCGAGCGGTCCGCGGAACAGCAGCAAGAATTCTTCCATTCGCGGTGAGACGTGCTTCTCCTCGATTTCGAACAGCTCAAGCTCCAAATCGGCCGCTCCAGCTCTTTGAACATAGAATTTGCTGTGTAAATACTTTGATAAAATTCGCCTATCCCAGTAATCGAACATTGCTGACCCTCCACACCGTCAACGCGACGCGGCCCACTTAGCTTTTGCCGGCTCGAATGCCATTTCACAATGAAGTTCGTCGCAGGAAGTCAAACCTAAACCCAAACGCTCGAACAGGTGGATCGCTCGGTCGCTTTTCAGTACGCTCAAGCGCAGCGGAATTTGTAATTCGATTGATTCCGCAATCAACATCCGAACGAGCAGCGCGCCGATTCCCCGATTTCGGTGCTCGGGCAGCAAGACGATATCCACGAGACGCGCCTCCGACTTTATTCGTTGGACCATCATCGACCCGATCGGCGTTCCGCAGGCCAGAATGATGCTGGTCTGCACGCCCGGATACACGGCTTTGCACGCGCGCCACTGGGCCTGAAAGTGAATGGTAAGGAGCGCGTTCCGCATCGAGGGACTCCAACCAGAGGAAGCAAGTTCGCCTCGGCGCGTGCTTGCATATGCGGTGACAAGGAATTCCGCATCATGCAGTTCTGCACGACGCAGAGAAATTTCCTGATTGCTTGCCATCCGGACATCCAGAATTGTCATATCCAGACCCCTATCCGAGCGCAGTGCAATCGATATAGTGACCGTAGGAAGGAGCAGGCGAGGTCGACCTAAACAACTCAACTGTCCCGTGACTCTTGCTAAGACGTCAAACAGCAAAGAGATTCTGGCAGCATCGAAGGCAAGGAACAGTACTCATTGAGTACCAATTGAAAGGAGAAGCGCAAATGTTTCGATTCAGAAATACGTCGAAGTTCGGGCCGCGTCCCGAATAGAAGGTCTCGCTGCGGTCAAAATAGGCTCGATGGGAGGGGTTTCTGAAACGGCTGAACCGGCAAGGAACGACTCTCTAGTTTCGGATTTATTTCCGGATTTCCCGAGCAGCATCTCAAAGGCGGTCCTTGTTGCTGGGGCTACGACGATTCTCGGTCGACGTTCCGCGTAAGATCAGTTGGGCTAGGTTCATTTGATCAAAGAAGTGGTCGCTGACCGTTTCTTCCCATTTCACGTGCATTTTTTTCAATCGCTTTTTCAGACTCGCCATGATTCGACTTCTAACAACAACATTGCACGCGTGGCACAACCCTGAAGAACCGTAGATTGTCTCTGTCTCACCGCACTTTAAGCAGCCGTAGTCGTCGAAATAATGTCGCATCTTCATGAGGTGTATATTGGGAATGATGCGACGGATTGCTAAGTAGACATCCTTTGGTACAAACCACGGCTGCATAAAAACTTCATCGTAGAGTATTGCGAGGGCCTGTTCTTTGCCTTTGGAGCTTTTGCCCTCTCTCGTACCTACCAAAACGGCATGTTTGCGCTGGCGCGACTGCTGTGTGCTAAGCATCTAAGTTTCTCCCCTACCTGTCTCAACTTCTAGGATGGCAACGGCGATATGTGGCTCCTAGGCCAGAAGTCGACACGCGTGTGTAAGCCTGTGTAGTGGTTAACGAAGAGTGGCCGAGGAGTTCCTGGATATGCCTAACGTTAGCGCCGCGGTTAAGCAGGTGCGTCGCAAAGGAATGTCGCAATTGATGAGAGGTGATCCGGCCGAGTCCCGCTCGGTACGAGACAAATTTAAAGACCCGCAAGATCACATAGATGGAGATGGGTCGGCTTCGGTCTTTCTGCCCCTTGTTAGGATCCGGCACCAGGCTTCTAAAGATTCGCAGCGCTTCGGCCTTGGTGAGTTTGGCCCGACCAAGGTAGATGACTCTTCGTCGAACCAAGTCTGGACCCCGAGTGTAGTCCCGCCAGTGGCCAACCCACTGTCCCCCGTACAAGTGCACACTACCGCGTTGCCTCGGATTGGCTGTGCGGAAAACAATGCCGGTCTTGCGTTTTCCCACATAGAGTTTGAGCGCCTTTTCCGCATGTTTACCGAAGAACACGCGCCGTTCTTTGCCTTTACCACGCACAAGGATCGTCCTCTTCTGAAAGTCGATATGCTCGATTCGCATTGCAACGATTTCACCGGCGCGGCAGCCCGTGGCGTACATGACTTCGATGATTGCCTTGTCGCGTGCGGTCGAAGCCGCAGAAATGAGCTTCTTGATTTTCTCTTCTGGCACGATTTTTGGGAGCGGACCGTTATAGGCGCGCCCCCTTATGAATCTTGGGGCAACGGTGTCAACGATCCCTCCCAGATACAAGAAGTCAAAGAACGACTTAAGTCCTCCGAGAAAACGGGCCGCGCACTGCACAGAGATATCGCGTCGTGTAACGTCAATCAGAAAGTCCCTGACGTCATGGTGCGTAACCATGTCCAAAGGTTTGTCGCCAAGGTAAACACAAAACTTACTGGCGGCACGGCCATACGAATCCTGTGCGGTTCTTGAATATCTGAGAACCCGCAGCCATTCTCCAAATCGCTCGACGAGTTCCCACGTCGTGAAGGATTTCGGCGGCTTCGCAGCAGGCTTCGCGCGGGCGGTGAGGATCGAATAATGGGGAGCCTTTTGATATTTCCACATGACGACGATTGTGGGACGGATTAGATACCTCTGGTCCCGCCAAGTCAACAAATTGGGGGAGTCGAGATTCAGTTCGAGGCGCACAGACGCTGCGGCCCTTAGCGGGGTACGTTTGGTCCGGTAACTAATACACCGTATCGAGATTCCATCTATCCAGACTTGATAGCCGCAGCACAACTCAGGACTTGCATAGAACTTGCCTGCGCCCGCGAGGCCGGAATTCGACCAGAGGTTCGCGGGGAGTTCTCCGCGAAGGCGCATTTATGTCTTCAATGATTTCTCCAAGTGAACGCGCAGGTGGGATTGTGCCGCGCTGATAATTTGCGATATGCGCGACTCTTGGAGATTGAGAACTCTGCCGATTTCTTTCATTGTGCGTTCTTCGAAATAATAAAGAGTTAATGCCTGCCGCTCCTTTTTTGTAAGCATTTCAATTGCCGCTGCGAGTACCTTGCTGGTCTGCGCTCTAAGGCATATCTCAAAGGGATCCTGCGCCGATGAGAGTGAGCGAGCAACGGAGACCCACTCATCTGAAATAGAATCTGGCAATGAAAGCGATAATTCGGATTTTAAGAAGCTGATTTGTTGAAGGACATGCTGGACCTTGGCGAGCGGGACGCCCAATCGGGCTGCGACCTCCGATTCGCATGGAACCCTCCCCAATCTACTGCTTAGCTCGCTAGTTGCTTTTTCGATGCGCCGCGCCTGTCGACGCAGGTGACGCGGGCCCTTATCTAATTCTCGCAAACTGTCCAAGATCGCACCGCGGATTCGATGGCGCGCGTAGGACCGAAGGTGGACATTCTTACTCGGGTCGTATTTTGTCACCGCGTCCATGAGCCCAATCACTCCTTCGTGAATCAGATCGTCAAAGGGCACATGCCGAGGCAACCTAGAATGTATTCTTCGCGCGATGCCCCTCACCTCTGCCAAATTCTCCAGGAGCGCCCGTTGTCTTTCCTCAGCAGTCAAAGAGCCCTGCTGGCTTCGTGTTGGCGGCGTGGAGAGATCACATTTGTCTGAGATTGTTGACACAACTGCAGTGCGGGCGATCGTCATGTATAGGTTCCAAGCAATCGAGACTCCCAAAAATTGGTCAAAAGATTTGAAAACACTTATCTCAGTTAGGGGGGCAAATCCGGATAGCCGGGCTCAGGGCAAGTCAAGGAATGCCTGGCCGTTGAGCAGCTTGGCCGGGAGTCCGGTTACGAGACGCGGATTTTGGGCAATCGTCGGCCAGGTATCTTTCGGAACGTTCAGGAACACGTCCACCACTTGCGGATCGAACTGGCTGCCGGCAAGGCGCCGGATCGTCTCGCGTGCCGACTCGAATGAGGAGGCGCGGCGGTATGGGCGGTCTGTTGTGATGGCATCGAACGCGTCTGCCACCGCGAAAATCTTCCCGCCAATCGGAATTTCGTCTTTTTTGAGGCCACGAGGATAGCCAGAGCCGTCGAAACGTTCGTGATGCGTAAGAAGGATCTCGGCTGCATCTGCAAGAAAAGGGATACCCTTTACGATGTCGAACCCGATCCGCACGTGCTGCTGCATCCGTTCGCGCTCGCCCGGGGTGAGCGGTCCCGGCTTGAGGAGGATACTATCTGGGATACCAAGCTTCCCGATATCGTGTAGATATGCACCTCTTGCGATGTTTGAAAGTTGCAAATCGGATAGACGGATAGCGCTGGCAATTTCGAGCGAATAGCAGCAGACGCGCCGTGAATGGCCTGCGGTTTCATCGTCGCGGAGATCGATTGCGGTGCCAAGCGCCTGCAAGGTGTGTTCATAGCTTCGCTCGACTTGCTGCAGAGCCGCCCGCAGTTGCCCGGTACGCTCCTCGACCATAGTTTCGAGGTGTTGGCGATAATTCTCAACCTGCCGCTCAAGCTGTCGCTTACGCAGTGACCGCTCAAGGCTCGCGATAACCACGCAGTCGAGAAGAGGCTTAACGAGATAGTCGTCAGCGCCAGATCGCATCGCTTGTACACCAACTTCCACGTCGTCGTTGCCGGTAACGATCAGAAAGGCTACATGAGGATGGTGTCGGCGAGCTTCTGCGAGAAGTTCCATGCCGTCAATGCCGGGCATCCGAAGATCAGAAATTACCACGTCAAAGCGCTGACTCTGCAGAGTAACCACGGCTTCTTCACCGTTTTTTGCGGTCACACAGTGAAAACCGGGAGGGCTCAAGATGAGGGCAAGAAGTTTAAGGGCGGCAGGCTCGTCGTCGACGGCCAGCACACGCGTGGCGGTTCTACGTTTCGAGGCTCCCTTCGTGAGGATGTTTTCAGTCGCCGGGAAAATCTCACCGGCACTAGGCGTGTAAGTCATTCGCTCGCCCTATTGCAGGACCCACGGTCCTGTCTTTTCGATGAAGCAGAAGCGGTAGTGCCTGACGGGCGTACCCTTCGCACTGGCTTGGATAACCTTCGCTTTGCCTACGTGTTCTTGACCACCGGTGGTGAGATAAACGTCCACCACACAATCGGTCGGGAACTCTGCAGCACACGCGCAATAAAAACCACTAAGGCTCACATTCTCGGTTATCGCAACCTCTTCCAACATCTTTCCCTGACTATCCGCGCTTCTTAGCTTTAGTTGGACGCGTAACTGCAGTCGCACCTCGGTCCGAGGGGTGTACCGCTGGGTCCGGACAATATTGCGGAGGCAGGTGCGCAACGCATCGAAGTCAATGGGCTTCTCAAAATAGCCTGCAGCACCCAGCCGAATGCAATGTTCTTTGGTTTGTCCCCCTGCTTCACCGGTTACGATGACGACCGGGGTCCGCTGAGTATGACTGAAAGACGTGTAGGTCTGGAGCAGTTCGAAACCCGAATACTTAGGCATCCGCAGATCTAGGAGCACAGCATCCGGTCTGTGTTCCAGAGCGAGCGCCAAACCTTGCTCCGGCTCCCCGGAATCGAGAATTTCATACGTGTCGCTTAGCTCGAGCCGCATCAGGCGCCGCAAAGCCTCGTCGTCGTCAACTAATAATAGCTTTGCCATTCGCTAGCTGCTCCCATCAGCGACACACACTTCACCTCTTGCAACTTCCAAAAGACTTTCCCGCGAGGCCCTCGATGGCGCACCTTTCCTGCTGTCGAGGGCCTCGCGCACGCTCCGGACCAAAACTTCTTCAGTGAATGGTTTGTGCAGAAGGTGGGTCCCAGGCTCGAGGACTCCGTGTCCAGCAATGAAGCTGTCTGTATAGCCCGACATGTAGAGCACCTTCATCCCGGGCCGGCTTGGCCGTAGTTGTTCCGAGAGCACGCGTCCGTTGATGCCTGGCATGATTACATCGGTCAGCAAGAGATCAAAAGTCCCGGCGAAACGCGCCGCAACTTCCAGCGCCTCTTCGCCACTGCCTGCCGGGAGCACGCGAAATCCTCTTCCTTCGAGAAGAGTTTGCGCAAGCCTCCTCAATGGTTCGGCATCTTCGACCAGAAGAATCGTTTCCGAGCCGGACAACTGATCCTCCGGAAGGATTTCTTGCGCATCGACAGCCGGCTCACCGACGTGTAGCGGGAGATAGATTTGAAAGGACGAGCCCTTGGCTGGTGCGCTGTCAACCCAAATGTATCCATTGCTCTGTTTGACGACGCCGTACACGGTCGCAAGCCCGAGTCCCGTGCCCTTGCCGCGCTCTTTCGTGGTGAAGAATGGCTCAAAAATATGCGTAAGCGTTCCCGCGTCCATTCCCGTCCCCGTGTCAGTCACGCTCAAAAGTACGTAATTGCCAACTTTCGACCCGGGATGATTTCGCGTGTATGTTTGGTCAAGCTCCACGTTGGCTGTCTGAATTTTCAGCTTCCCCCCGTTCGGCATGGCGTCACGCGCATTGACAGCCAGATTCAATATGACTTGCTCGATTTGGCTCTGGTCGGCTTTCACGCTGCCCAGCGCCAAATCGAGCTCGAGCGACACTTCGATGTCCTCTCCAAGCAGGCGGGGGAGCATCTTTTCCATGTCTGAAGCGAGCGCGTTCAAGTTCAAGACGGCGGGAGTCAATATTTGCTGGCGGCTGAACGCTAGCAACTGCTTCGTCAAAGACGCGGCTCGCTGTCCTGCCTTCTCAATTTCTGTGGCATGTTCAAAGAGAGCAGTCTCTGGGCCTAACGCCTTCTTCAACACCCTGCTGTAGCCGATGATCACTCCGAGCAGGTTATTGAAGTCATGGGCGATTCCTCCCGAAAGTCGTCCAATAGCTTCCATTTTTTGCGCCATCCGGAGTTGCTTTTCGAGAACCCGTTTCTCCGACACATCCTCGGCAAACACTTCGAAATAGGCGGGGACGCCGCTCTCATCGTTAATGCGACGACCCGAACAGCGCACAGTGATTGGAGTGCCGTCCTGCTTTTTCCATTCCATTTCGAGATCTTTGATTTCTTCCGTGCGCGTTAGAAGCTCTGCCAATTTGTGATACTCACCGCTGTGCCGGAAGATGTCCATCGCTAGATCTTGCTGTAAGAGTTCCTGCTCCACCTCATATCCGAGCATTTTCCTGAGCGCCGGGTTTACTTGTAGAAAGCGGCCGGTGATGGTGGCACGGTAGATTCCATAAGGCGCGTCTTCCACCACCGACCGGAAATTGGCTTCCGAGCGCCGCAAAGCTTCCTCAGCCCTTTTACGCTCTGTGATGTCACGATTCACGATCACGAGTTTTTCCGGCTCTTGGCCTGCATTTTGGATGACGCTTGCGGTTGATTCGAGCACCAGCCACGTTCCGTTCTTGTGACGAATTCTGTATTCCAACGTTTCGCCGTGCCCCGAACGCCGAGCATCCTCCGCAGACTTCCTGATGCGCTCTCGATCATCGGGGTGAATCTGGTCAAATATTGACGAGGCCTGCAGCTCTTCAGGTGAGTATCCGAGCACCCTCTGGTAAGACAGGCTGTTGAAGAGTCGCTGCCCATTCGCGTCTACCACAGCGATCATGTCCGCTGCGTTCTCGCTGATTAGGTGAAACAACTCCTCCCGTTCCACAAGTCGTTTTCGTATTCGATAAATCAGAAGATGCTGATAAATAATGTAGAGATCGAAGAGAAAAACGAGGCCCACCAAGCCCTCGATGACCTGCGGTTGCACATATTCCGAGAAATTTCCTTCACGAATGTGGGCGTTAGGAAGGAAAAACGAGAGCAGTCCCAGCAAGAGGAGGAAGGTGATGAGACATGCGACCATCCACAGCCACCATTCCCTCCTCTCGATTCGCCGAAAATTCACGCGGAGGACCTTGGACTGTCCGTCAGTTGCTTCGCCTGAGCGCTTTGATTTATGCAGTCGCAATCACTATTCGTTGGCGCTCCCGAGCGGTACCGTACCCGCCTGCTTAGCCGACCATCGTTCGGCTCGACAGGGCGCCTTTCCCTCACAATTCTGGCTGCACGTGGGGTTCCACATAGCTCCATCTCCTTTTCCTTTAATCTCCCGCAACTGATTAACACATTGGGTTGCTCCATCCTCTACATGACGTTGCCGAAGAGAACGTTGTGCCGATACGAACTCAAAGTTCCAGTTTGGAACTTGGAGGGTGTGAACTGCGAGTCGCGCTGATTTGCCTGTTGGTCGAGTCGAGAAGGTTGTCGGCAGCGACATGCACGGGGCGCCTATCTGGCGAGAGGTCGCGAAAAAGCGGCCGAAGCCTGTTGCTCAAACGAAAGCGTAAGACCAATGGGAGTTCTGCCGAGGCAAAACCATGGTGAGCGGCCTGAGAGATAGGTGCGCGCTGTTTCCACGGGAGGGAATCGAACTCCCGACGCCGCTGAGCACGCGCGAGTTGCTAATTCTACAACCACGGAAAAAACACAAAACACTTAAGTCCGCGTAACCGAGGTGCACCGCAGGTACATGAAAGGAGGCCACCCAGGCGGAACCGCGGAGTTTCTCGCTCTGAGTGTGTACTGATTCACAGAACTCTCGGAGAATTCTGCGCGTCAATCTTTCGTTCGTTTACGATAGGGCCTGGAACTTCCGTTTTTTTGTCCCTCTCCGAAAGACCTCCAAGTCCGGTGCCCCGGTGTTTGTGTCTCTTTGTGGGCTGAAACCGTAGGAGATTGCAATGCATTTCTTGCTTAGCCGAAGGTGGAGGTTGGGCGTTTGCCTGGCTCTATTTTTCGTGTGTCTGACCGCACTCGTCTTCCAGTACCTGAGCACGCACCAAATCCAACTACACATCACATCGAGAATTTTCATACTCGCACTTGTCCTGTTTATTATGATCGTCTTTGTCGTCTTGCCCGTGTACAGCATTGTTGTCACTCACGAAATTCGCAAGCGCAGGCGAGCGGAAGCCGAGCTCATACGCGCAAAAGAAGAAGCCGAGCGCTCCAGCAAGTTCAAAGATCGATTCCTGTCGACAATGAGCCATGAACTACGAACTCCATTGAATGCGGTCCTGGGCTTTTCTGACCTCCTCGCCGACAAACGCTGCGGTGAGTTGAACGAGCGCCAACAACGTTACGTTAGCCACATCAACGCAGGGGGAAGGCACTTACTTAAGCTCATCGCCGACATTCTCGATCTTTCCAAGATTGAGGCAGGGCGCATGGAGCTCTCCTGCGAAAATCTGTCGGTTGCCCACGTGATTGGAGAAGTGCTCAGCGTGATGCGGCCACTTGCTGAGAAAAAGGCTCAAATCTTGTCCTCGGATGCGGATCGCGGCCTGTCCGTTCACGCGGACGCGACGAGGCTCAAACAAATACTGATGAATTTGGTCGGCAATGCCATCAAATTCGCTCCCGAAAACGGTTCGATCGAAATAGCAGCTCAGCTAGCAGGGCGGGAAATTCAGATAAAAGTGCGCGACAACGGACCAGGAATACCACCGGAGGAACAAAAGCGCATCTTCGATGCGTTTTACCGTTTGCGGAGATCCGGCGAAGGCCCTGAGGGTACAGGACTAGGATTGGCGATAACGGAGAGCTTGGTGAAATTGCAAGGTGGGACCCTTGGCCTCGAAAGCGAACCGGGGCATGGAAGCTGCTTCTATTTCAATTTACCCGCCGCCACCGCGGTTCCAGAATCGCGCAAAGAGGGCGCGAGAGCGGGGCGCAAGACTGACGAAGCGCCGAAGATCCTGATCATTGAAGATGATGCAGTCACGGTTCACTTAATCGAGTCTCAACTCACCTCATCTGGGTATCAAGTAGTTTCCTGCGATCAACCAGAGCGTGCGCTGGAGATGGCCGCGGAGTTCCAGCCCCATGCGATTACCTTGGATTTGTTGATGAAACCGAAGAGCGGCTGGGAAGTTCTGCTGCACTTGAAACAGGACCCACGCACCAACGGCATTCCTGTGATCGTAGTCACAATCGTCGATAACCCAAGTGCGGGGGCGGCAATCGGCGCGGACGAATATTTGGTCAAACCCGTGGACAAAGCAACCCTGTTGGCTGCCGTGGAACGCTGCCTCGGAGGTCGGCCAGCCCGCTCGCCGTCGCGGCCCATATTGGTTGTTGAAGACGATGAGCCTACGCGCGAAATCATCGCCGAACTTCTCTCCGCGAAGGGATACGTTGTGGTTTCTGCTCCCGATGGAGAATCCGCTCGTGCGCAAGTGGCAGCATCGTTGCCCGAGTTGGTGATTCTCGACCTTGTGCTTCCCAAAGTTACCGGATTTGAACTGCTCGCCGAATGGCGGGCGGACCGCCGAACCGCCGAACTCCCCATTTTCGTGCTCACCAGCAAGGATTTGAGCTTGCGAGAGAAAGTCTACCTGCACTCATGTGCTCAATCGCTCTTCCGCAAGCAGGAATCCTGGCAGGAAGCCCTCGTCAAACAGTTGCAACGCGCTCTAGGCAAACCACAGGTGACAAAGGTATGAAGCATCGGATTCTCGTTGTCGAAGACAATTTGCTTAACAGTGAATTGATGCGCGACTGGCTGGAAATAGAAGGTTACGAAGTCTCGGTCGCTGCGGACCTGAACGCGGCATTTGCGGCGCTCAGAAACCAACAACCGAATATCGTGCTGTTGGATATCCAGCTCGGCGCCGAAGACGGGTTGTCCCTCGCATCCTGGATGCGCGAACAGCCTCTGTTGTCCGAAGTGCCCGTAATCGCGGTGACCGCGCAGGCGATGATCGCCGAACGACAGCATATTCTCGAGAGCGGCTGTAAGAGCATCGTTTCAAAACCGGTTGACTTTCGGGCGCTCCAGCAACAGTTGCAACTATGGCTCAATTGCTCGGCCGTCTCGCAAGAAACTCGCTTGCTTGAACAGAACTGAGTGTCTGCATTGTCAAGACTGCTTCCAGAGGGCTGGCCGATAGTTCTCGTTAAGGTTTTTACACAAACGACGGTCTCAGAGTTTTGGTCCCTCTCTGGCTGAGATCCCAGTTCGGTCTCAAAGCACTCGCGCGCTTGAGGCCGATCTGCTCTCGGACACCTTCGCGCTGATTCGCAAGCGATCGAGTCTTTCCCAGGAGGAACCATGGAACGTCAGAAACAGGAAGACCAATCGAAGAGATTATGGAACCGTAAGACGTGCTGTTGCTTGCCCTCTTTGTATTTGACATTTTGCATGTGCGCGTTCCTGCTTGCCGTTCCGCCGGGCGTGCGGGCTCAGACAGCCTCCACCGTAGAAGGAACGCTGACCGACCAGCAAGGATTGGCAGTTGCCGGGGCTGAAGTCCGCATTACCGACGCTGCATTAGGCACCAACCGCAGCACTCTAAGCGGTCAAAACGGCGCTTACAAAATTCAGGGACTATCAGCCGGTACGTATACTCTTTCCGTTTCGAAATCTGGTTTTTTTGTCGAGACGTTTCGCAATTTAGAATTGACCGTGAACTGCACCTTTACCCTCGACATTGAGCTCAAAGTGGGCGGGCGCTCGGATATTGTTGAAGTACCGGCGGTCGCTCCACTGCTCGGAAGCAGCAAATCTTCCACAGAATCCACAATTGTGCCGAGACAGATCGAACAGATGCCGATCAACGGCCGCAACTATCTGGATCTGTTGCAACTCGTGCCGGGCGTAGCCATCAGCCGTCAACAGGACCCATCCTTGGATTCCGCGACACCCATTCTCGGAGAACGCGGCGGCAATACCGTAATACTTATTGATGGCATGCCTAACCGGGATGAAATCAACGGTGGAGCTGCCGCGCAATTCAACCAGGATTCGATTCTTGAATTTCAGGTCATTACTTCGGGCTTCGAAGCCGAATTCGGCCACGGATCGGGTGGGGTCGTCAATGTGCTTTCAAAGAGCGGCACAAATGACTGGCATGGTGCTGCGTCCTTCTTCCATCGAAACTACAAACTCGATTCTTCTGATTCTCCTATAGTTCTGGCAGGAAGCGTTCCTTTCCTGTTGCGCGAGGACACGAGCGTTCAGACCGGCGGACCAATCCGCAAGGACAAAGTTTTCTTCTTCGCTTCTGCGGAGCGCATTCTGGAAAGCCGCCAATTGAATTTCCAGTTCCCGTCGGCAACGCCCCCTGTCCTGATCCAGCTTGAAACTCCACTTAATCTCCACACAAAGACCTACGACACGAGAGCGCGGGCCAGGGCGGACGAACAGATCGGCCACCATCGCATCAGCCAGCAGATAAATTTGACGAACACGCACGTGACCGATTTCCTGCCGTTGCTCCAGGCAATCGACTTGCCTTCCACTCGCAACAATCTCGATTCACGCCGATTGATGTTCGGGTCGAGCGATCTCACGACCCTAGGAGATCAAACAAACCCCTTCTTGCTCAATGTGTACGTGCAGTACCGCGGCGAGCCGTCGCGTGTAGCACCGGCCCATCCGGAAGCCGGCACCGCTACGACTCTCGGTAATTTGTTTAGCAGCTTGGATAGCGGCCAGTTGGCTGGGGACCTCGGACAGGTTCGTTTCGGTCCCGGACACACGGCGCTGACTCTCGATCAGAAATACGTATCCCTAGGTGCGAATCTAGCCAAGCAGGCCGGGCATCATGGCTGGAAGTTCGGATGGGATTTCCAAAGAACGCATGTCGACGGCACGGAAGCGAACAACCTTTTGAACCAGTTGTTCGCGACAAGCGCGGACCTTGGAACGTTTGGAGCCGTGGATGCCGGCGTCTATTTTCTCAATCAGCAGGGCGGCTTGACACCACAAGACAACGCTATCCGTTTAAGGAACAACTACAACGGCGCGTTTGCGCAGGACGATTGGAAAGTTGCGAGAAATCTGACTTTGAATCTCGGCCTCCGCTGGGACTACGACGGCCAGTTCCCCAATAACGCAAACTTTGCGCCCCGGCTGGGTTTTGCGTGGTCCATCACGCCAAAGACTGTTCTCTCGGCAAGCTGGGGACTTTTTTACGATCACTTCCGCTTGGGAATAGCGCGGGACGTCCCGGCATTTGGCGGGGGTAGCCTCGTCACGCAAACTTATCTTTCTTTTCCCCGTCTTTTCTACGGAGATCCGAGCACTCTCACCATTCTTTTTTCCCGGATAGGGCTCTCCGTTCCTTGCGCCTCGTCAAATCTTACTGACGCACAGATTGCCGCGATGGGCCTTGCCTGCGCGGCCAAATTTCCAAACGGAACGAATAAGCCGCTCTACGGTATCGACCACTTGAATAGTGTCGTCGCACCGGGTCATCCGCCGATTCCCGCGAATTCTGTGCTGAATGTCAACAATGTCCAAGCCCTGACTGGCTTTTCGCCTCAACAGTTCGCTGACGCTGTGAGTGCGGCCGTGGGTGCAACACCCGGCCTTTTTTCTTACGACCCTTTTGGGAATCTCACGATCGACGGCAAAGCGTTTCCGACAAGCGGTATTCCGATTAGCGTGGCTCCGGGCTTCAAGACTCCGTATACCAACGGGTTCCATGTCGGTGTCCAGCGCGAACTATCTGAAACCTCGGCACTCCAAGTCGACTATTTCCACAAAGCAATTGACAACATCCTTGGCGTCCGAGACACGAACTTGGCGTTCGAATCGCGCATTCCCGGGCACACGAACGAAACTGTTCCCGCACGCTCGCCTCTCACTTTCGGTTACGGACCATGGTTTCATGGAGCGTATGATGCTGTAACAATCGAACTTCGCAAACGGTTGGCTAGTCGATTTACTCTCAATGCCAGCTACACCTGGACTCACGAAATTGACAATGCCTTGCATTCGAGTTTAGTCAGTGACGTGCAAACAGGACTCGGAGCGGCATTCACCGTTGCCAATGGCCCCACAGACAGCTTCGTCGGGATGACCACCCTGGTCGCCGATCCGATTAGTGGCCGGACGAATGCCAACGGCGCGTTCACCGCGAGCAACGGCAATCCTGTTCCAAAAGCGGGCATTTTCTATAACGGACCCGACTTGGATAAAGGACCATCCGACTTAGCCCTCGACCACACCTTCTTGGCTTACGGACTCGTACAGCTACCGTGGAAGTTCGATGTTACAAGTATTTTCCGAGTCCAGAGCGGATTCCACTACAGCGCTTCCTTCGCAGTAAATCCCCCGGACGTCGATGGCGACAACAACTTCAATGGTCTGGACTTCACGAATGGCCGCAATCATTTTACGGCTCCTCCCTACGTCAACATGGACGCACGGCTTGCCAAACGATTCGATTTCGGAGAGCGAGCGAAGCTCTCCGCCTACCTTGAATTCTTCAATTTGTTCAATCGCGACAATCCTGCGGCGGTCAATGGGCTTCCGCCGGTAACGAGTCCCAGTTCGAGCGCCCCCCGATTTGGGCAAGTGCTGCAAGTGCTTCCCGGGCGTGAAGGACAAGTTGGAATTAGACTCGACTTCTAGTTGGGGGAAGATATCAACGCCGCTTAAACTCGCGTGACTCTTGTGCACGTTCGGTGTGCTGGCGGCGTCGCTCACGTGCGACGTACTCACCGAGGCTGGCTAGCCATCCCCCCAAAACTGGTTGGAACCGGAAGACAAGGTTCCGGGTGTATCGTCGGCAACCCGGAAGTAACTGTCGAAGATTCGTCCGATTCAAACCTGCCAGGCTTGGAATCGCTCCGGGGCCAGCGAATGCCACTTGCCACGGCTGACGAGCTCTCGTGCGACTTTTCTTGCTCTTGCTCGTAGATCAGACCATCCCCTTGCTCAAGAATCTGCTGAAGGTCAGCCTGGTCTCTCGAATTGGCCGCTATTATTCCTACACTGACGGAGAACTCGTAGGGGTGGCCCAGTTTTCTTCGAGTTCCGCTTGGCTTACCTGCAAACCGACGATGGATCCTCTTCCCCGGTTGTCGGCCGCACCGATTGCACGCTTCTGCGCTTCTTCCGGTGCGCCAAGGGCTGCAAGGAATTTCTTCAAGGCTTCGCGGCTCGCCAAAGTTTTTGCGGATCGCGGGTCTCCGCCAAAATTTGGTGTGAACGTGACATCGAATGCGCCGCTCTGTGTTTCCGACGCCTTCACGCGAAGGGTTCCCTCTTGCTTACGATCGAGCATGTCCAATACACCAAGGATTCTGAGAACGGACGAAAGTGTCACATCCCCTTTTTGGTTTTCGAAACGGTTCAACGTCGAACGCCCCACATTGGCCAAGGCCGCAAGATGCTGCTGCGTGAGACCTCGCTCCTTGCGCCGCTCCCGTGCTTGGCGCACGATTACTTCCCAATTGAGGCGAACGTTGCGTTCCATCGCTTTCCCATGAGTTCGACCAGCTGTTTTTTCAGTTGGGCGCTGCCAACTTTGGACTCCCGCACCGCTTCCTTCGCTGCCCCAAGCTGCCGTTTCAGATCGGAAACGGCAAGCGCGAGAGCCGCGCTGTTTAATCCGAATGATTTTGCCAAAAGTGATAGATGCCTAGGACCAATGTCGCCGAGCGAGTGTGGATTGGTGCCCGGTGTTAGCTTCAGCGCCAGTCCCGTTCGACGAAACCTTGGATACACGCTCGGCGCAACGATGTCGTAGAACGGACCAAGCCGGAAACCTTCCTGCGTGTACAACAGCGCAAAGTTTTTTGAATGGGCGTCGTTGTTCCCCAGCAAAATGCAGGCGAGAATACGCCGGAAGAGCTTGTCGATATCCATTTCACGCTTCTCGGTTTGATGCTCCCGGATGAACTCCGCCATCTCTCCGTACGAACCTTCATATTTGGCCTCGGAAGGCCGCCCCAGCAGTTGATTGAACTCTTCAAAATGGATTTTTTCGCCGCTCCCCGTGCGATCAAATCTGCGGACGAGCAGGCATTGCCCCTGGATCTTCACGACCGGAGCTACTTCGACTTCGACAATCTCATCCGTCGGCAAGAGCAATTTTGCCGCGCTGGTCGTCAAGTACTCCAGCTCAACCAGGTGTTCCAATTCAGGGGAAGGAAGTTTCGCGATGTGCGTGCTCGGCTCGCCGCGTTGGGCCGGACGGAACTTCTGGCCTTCCTGCACGGCAAATAATTTTGGTTGCACGCCGGAAATCGAGGCTCGATTGGTGAGCGCCGCGATCTCCTCGCCAGTACCGTGTGTCAGGTCGGGTGTGCTTGCTGGCTTCGGATCGACCACGGAAACGGCGCCGGGGCAGTCCAACCCGAATGCCAGCAGCCGCGCGAAACGGTCATCTCCCCGGATGCCAAGCGCGCGCGCCTGTGCCCGCGCCAGCCATCCTTCCGCGACCAGATTATCGAAGAAAGAATGCAGGCTGAAACTGTAGTGTGGCTCCGCCTGGCGCGGCAGCGTATAGGCGATCTGTGGACCGTTGCCATCGAGGTAGCTTGGAGCGTAGGCGAACGCAAACCGGCCGTCGGGAACCTGTTCGAGCGTTCCCGCGACCTCCTTTTTGAAGAAGACGCTGCCGTAAAGCCTTGTGGCCATATCCTTTGTATAGGCAGACAATCCCGAACTAGCAATACTATGTCTCGTATATGAATCATATCATATAATATTGCCGCTGCGTATCGTATATCATACATGCCACCTTCGCGGCTCCCTACCAATCCGCTTTCTCCAACTTCAGCCAGGAACTCATCCGGAACAGACTCGCCGGAGCAAATCCCATCAACACCGCTCGTTCCCGAAAGATTCTGTGCGGCAAGCTAGCCCCGGTCTTCTTCTTTAGTCGAAGGAGGACATCCAGCGGGCCGTCGCCGACTCTTCTGCCCATTCGCCCAAGATCGAATTCGAACGCCTTCTCCGGATAGATCAGCTCCGCTGCGAATAGGTCAGCACCTACCTCAATCGGATTTGGCTGATCGAATCTCCATCGCGGGTATGGCTTTAAATCCGAGTCTACCAAGTGATGCTTTAATTCGTGCGCCATCGTGAATACCAATGGACCTTCCGGAAGTTCCTTCATTACCATCACCGCCACGCCCCACTCGTCGTTGAAATAGGCCCCTCGTACGTTCCGCACTTTACCCGGCCACAGGATGAGTTCGATTCCCTGTGCCCTGTAAATCTTCCGCAAATCTGAGCAGCGGATACGTGGCGATGTGAGCGCGTAATGTTCGCGAACTTGGCGCGCCAGCTCCTTCAGCTCCACGTAGTAGGGTTCAGGATCGAGAGTCAGTAACGCGGCGACTTGAGCCGCCGTAGTCATGCCGTAACTTTTCAATCTTTCCGTCACCCGGCTGATCGGTCGAAACATGGCGCACCCCCAATGTCTATGCCGCCGGCGGGGGATTTGTATCAACTCCTCGGAGATTTGCGCGCAGGCACACCGTCGCGCCACCTCTGACACCGGTGTCACGCCTGTTGCCCGCTCTCTCGTTCTCTTTTTTTCCGTTCTCCTGCCGTCGCGGTTCTTTGGTTCCCCGGCTTCCAGTGAGGGAACCAAATCCCCGCACAGGAGAACGGAAATGAAAGCAGAACAAATCAAGGAAATGACAGAAAAGGCCACTGAGCAGCTCGTCGCTGCGCTGCAGCAAGGCCACGGCGAGGCTCTTACCAGCTATCTCAAGGCCATTGGACGGTTTCACCGCTACAGCCTGCACAACGTTCTGCTCATCGCTTTGCAGAAACCGAATGCCAGTTGCGTCGCGGGCCTCCACACTTGGAACGAGCTTGGTCGCTTCGTCAAGAAAGGCGAGAAAGGCATCATGATTCTCGCCCCCATCCTGCGACGTAAGGCAGGGAACTCCGATGACGATGAAAAGGAATCTTCCCGCATCGCAGGTTTCCGCGCCGCTTACGTTTTTGATCTCAGTCAGACCGACGGCCAGGAACTTCCACAGATTGGAATCGTGCATGGAGATCCACGCGAGTATAGCGATGGGCTCCGCCGGTTTGCCGCGTCGCAGAATATCGCCATCGAGTACTCGCAAAACGTCGCGCCTGCCCGCGGTACTTCTTATGGCGGACGCATCGCGCTACTTCCGGGACAATCCACCGCCGAGGAGTTCTCCACACTCGTCCACGAACTGGCTCACGAACTTCTACACCGTGGCGATAGCCGCGAACAAACATCGCGCAAAGTCCGCGAAACGGAAGCCGAAGCGACCGCGTTCGTCGTTTGCCATGCCATTGGTCTCGAAACCGGTTCGGCCGCATGCGACTACATCCAGCTCTGGAACGGAGATAGCGAAACGCTGAGGGGCAGTCTGATCCATATTCAGAAGGCCGCCTCGCAAATGCTCACAGCGCTCACCGATGCCTGAGCGTACATGCCGCGAATTGTTCTTTTGCAGAAAACTCATGGCTGAATTCGGCTGTCAACGATTGCTAGACATCCAATTTCACCATCCCTGCCTGGCTAAACCCTGCGCTTGATCCGTCCGCTCCTTCCGTCTCCACTTCGCTCCGATAAAAGCAAACTGCTTAAGAGAGGAATTTGAAGCGTAGTCTTGACAGGGAAGGTACGCGATCTCCGCACCTGTCATCGATACCCGAGGCCGGGATTGACAGCTGGGCGCACTGCTCGACATGAAGCGTAGCATCGAATGTCCTAGAGTGGGACACTAGGCTCATTGGAAAAAGTCCGGTCGACGATCGCAATTACGTATCGAGAAACCTTATCTTCTTAGGGCTTGCCAATGCGCACAGGCTCGTGCCAGACTCGATTTGCGAGCAACCTCGCCACGAATCTAGTATTCCCTTCCTTGGTTCGTGACGATCCCTTTTCCTGGAATTCTTTGTACGCCCGAGCGCCGGAGGAATCGTCATGTTCAATTTCGGAAAGGGTATTCTCACGAGCAAAAGCTGGACCCGCCACCTTCATGCCAACCTTGGCGCTCTTGGTTTGCTGCTTGCCTTCAACCAGATTTTGCTCGCTCCAACTTACGGCGAAGATGATCCGCACAAAGCCGACGGCGACACAATTCGCCGGATGAATGAACAGATTCAGGATTTGCAAGCTAAGGTGAAGGAGCTTGAGGGAAGACTGAACGCCATTGCCGCGAATACACCAGCCCGGGCGGGTGATAGCAGTGTTCCTGTTGTCGCGAGTCCTTCGGAAACGCCAACACTCACACCGCCTCAAGAGCCCCAAGAAAACAAGTCGATTCCGGGAGTCAAATTGCGGATGTTCGGGGATGTGGGCTACGAAGCCAGCGACCAAAAAGGGAAAACGAATTCCTTCCACATCGGCACGCTGGATCTTTTCCTGACGGGGACGCTAAGCGATCGCGTCTCCATCCTGGGCGAAGTGCTATTTACTCCCCAGACCAACAACGGCATCGGCGTCGATGTCGAGCGCCTGCTTCTACAGTACAAGCAAAATGACTACTTCAATTTTGCAGTCGGACGCTATCACTCTTCCATCGGCTACTATAATACGGCCTTTCACCAAGGTGCCTGGTTTCAAACTGCTGTCGACCGCCCGTTTATGTATGCCTTCGATGACCACGGCGGATTCCTCCCACTCCAGGAGGTTGGCATAACCATCGACGGTGACATTCCCTCGGGCAATTTTGGGCTTCACTACGTGGCCGAGATGGGCAATGGCCGCGCGCACGTACTCGGGTCGGACCCAGCGCAAAATTTTCAGGACACAAACAATGGCAAGTCTTTCAATCTTGCTCTGTATTCGCGCCCGAGCTGGCGACCGGGGCTGCAAACCGGCCTTTCCACCTATCACGATTACCTCACTTTTTCGGACAACATCAATCATGACGAACTGATTTCGACGGTCTACGTGGTCTATTCGGACTCAAAGTACGAGTTCTTGAATGAAGCTATGTTGGTGCGGCACACCAACACGATACTCGGGGCGCCCGGGGTGTTTCATACTCCCGGTTTCTATTCTCAGTTTTCGCGGCGATTCGGCAAGTACCGCCCCTATTTTCGCTATGCCTACGTCAACGCAGGCGTCGCGGAACCCATCTACGGAGATCCCGCCGACGGCCCCGTCGTCGGGCGGCGGAATGGCCCAACGCTCGGGCTCCGATTCGACCTGAATGATCACGCCGCCTTCAAGCTTCAGTACGACCGTCTCTCCCAACGTGGCCAGCATACCTTCAACGCCCTGGAATCGCAGTTCTCATTCGCTTTTTGACCGGACCAGCGAACGCTTATGCACAAGCCGACCACTCTTGCAATTCTTATCCTCGCGCTCGTGGTGAGCTGCCCCCGGCCCCTAACCGTCGACGCAGCCGCCGAGGAAGTCGATATTGTGGTCAGCAAGTCAAACGACGCAGGGCCTCTGTCGCGCGAAGAGGCTCGCCGAATTTTCATGGGCGAAAAGAGTTCGTGGCGGGGCGGGAAACGTATCGCGGTTCTGATGCTCGCGCCGGCTCAGGCGGAACGCGCAGTTATTCTGCGTGAGCTATTCAGAATGAATGAGTCCGACTACACCAAGTACTTCTTGCAGGCCGCCTTTACCGGTAAAGTCCAGGCTGCCCCGAAAGATGTCCCATCAGCGGCGCAAATGAAAGCGCAGCTTGCGGCGAATGCGAGTGCCATCGGTTACCTGAAAAAGGAGGACGTGGACGACAGCGTGAAGGTCCTGCTGAGACTGCCTTGACCCGTCGCTGTTCCGGATGCTCGCCAGGGAGCACGAAACTTATGAAACAAACCTTCGGTACTTTTCGATTTCAACTGACCGCGCTGGCTTTGGCTGGACTTTCGATTTTCATCTTCGCTGCGGTGATTTCCCCGTATGCGAAGACTCGCAGCCGAGTGAGTCAGTTGGAACGGCAAATTCACGCGGCGGTAGATGCCGAACGGTTCTTGCGGTATTCGACTCTGGAGATCAAGGATGTCATCGACTACGGCCTGATCGAAGACGGAGACGACCGCGAAGAAATGTTGCAGAGAAATGCCGAGGATATCGAGCGGTGGCGCGGCGAAGTTTCGCTGGCTCTCGTGGATTTGCGGTCGGCGGTTGAAAGCGGTCCGAAGACTGCGGGAACCCAAGAGGTCCGGGACAGGATGGTGCTTGTCGTGCGGCTCCAGCAAGGATATGCGAGTCTCTCGGGGATTGAGCAACGTCTGCAGGACCTAGCTCGGCGCTCCGCTTCAAGAGAGCAGCTTGCAGCACTGGTCCTGTCTGAATTCATGCCTCCGGCGACCACCGTCTCTTCCGCTTCGGATCAGCTGGTGCAGGATCTGCTCACTGATATGCAAACGGGGATCACCCGTCTCTCAGGGAACCTTGATGGGATCGTGCTCTATTCGGGGAAAGAACTTCGGACGCGGGCAGAGTTCATGAACGACACTGCGCGAAAGGAGATACTGGCGGGGTTGTATGTTCGGCTGTTTTCACGATCTCTTCTTACCTTTTCCGAGTCTCTATTGACCGAAAGCCAGGTCAACGATTCTGAAATACGGCATTTAGACCAAGAGCTCGAAACCCTCAAACAATGGAAGGCGAGGGACTCTCTGGACTCCGAACCTCAGCGATCCGCCGAACTCGAACAACTTGAGGAAATGGAGCAATCCTCCACGGAGTTCCATAATTATGCTGACCGCGTGATCGAGATGGTGAGGCAGGGGCACAAGGACCGTGCCATCAACTTTGTTGAGAAGACTTTTGAGCCGCTGGTCAACACGCCGCTTCTAAAAAATATGAACGAATTGACAACTATTGAGGAGAAGCAATTGTCTGTTGATTCCGAATTCATTGGCCGCCAACTCTTGACCTCCATTTGGTTGACGAGCGGCATGGTATTGATTGTTCTCCTCGCTGCGGTCGGGAGTCCGCTGGTCCTGTCACGGGCCTACGGGCGAGCGGTTCAGGAAATCGCAGCCCGCAAGAATGCTCAGGCCGAGCTCGTGCAAGCTAAAGAAAGAGCGGAGGCCGCCAGCGAGACGAAAAGCACGTTCCTTGCAACGATGAGCCACGAGATCCGAACACCTATGAACGGCATTCTGGGCATGACGGATCTTGTCTTGGACACGGATCTCACTTCTGAACAGCGGGACAGCCTAGGGTTGGTCAAGCTTTCCGCGGAGTCGCTTCTGAGCATCATCAACGACATCCTGGATTTTTCGAAGATAGAAGCGGGCAAGCTGGACATGGAATCGATTCCTTTCGAACTGCGCGAAAGCTTAGGCGAAACAATGAAGTCGCTGAGCTATCGTGCGCATCAGAAAGGACTGGAGCTCATCTACGAAGTGCAGCCGGATGTGCCGGAGGCGCTTCTCGGCGACCCTGGGCGCATCCGTCAAATCATCGTCAATCTTGTGGGAAACTCCATCAAATTCACAGAGCACGGGGAAATTTTTGTTTCCGTCGAAATGGAAAACGAAACGCCAACTGCCGTGCGCTTACACTTTGCCATCAAGGATACCGGGGTTGGGATTCCGGCTGACAAACAGAGCAAAATATTCGAGGCGTTCTCCCAAGCCGACGGTTCCATGGCGCGCAAGTACGGCGGTACCGGACTAGGCTTGACGATTTGTACGCGTTTGGTCGAAATGATGGAAGGCCGGATTTGGGTGGAAAGCGAACCCAGTAAGGGGAGTACCTTCCATTTCCTCATTTCGCTTGCCATTCAACAAAATCTTGCCTCGCGCCCGAGTCCTATCAATCCAGCTTACTTGCGAGACCTGCACGCTTTGATCGTTGATGACAACTTCACGAACCGGCGCGTGCTTCATGGGATGTTGAGCCGTTGGGACATGAAACCCACGGCCGTTGACGGAGGCCGCGCGGCATTACAAGCGATCGAGGTCGCAGAAAACGCAGGACGCCCGTTTCCTCTGATCCTTCTGGATGGCCAGATGCCTGAAATGGACGGTTTCACACTGGCCGAGCACATCCAAAAGGATTTCCAATTAATGAACGCGACAATCATGCTGCTTACTTCGGCCGGCCATTTGGGTGACGCGGCGCGATGTCGAGAGCTAGGCATTTCGGCCTACTTGGTTAAGCCCGTACGCCAAGGCGAACTTCTCGATGCAATTTGTCAACTGCTCGACAAGACCGCACAGAAACAATCGGTGTCTTTGGTGACTCGCCACAGTCTGCGCGAAGAGAAGAATCGCGTCCGTGTGCTTCTGGCCGAGGATAACGCGGTGAACCAAACCCTCGCCGTACGCATCCTTGAGAAGAGAGGCTACGTAGTGACTGTCGCCCCTGACGGGCAGGCGGCCGTAGATGCGTATCGTTCGGGAGGATTCGAACTTGTGTTGATGGACATCCAGATGCCCGAAATGGACGGTTTTGAGGCGACGGCGGCCATCCGAGAAATCGAGAAGGAGAAAGGCGGGCACATTCCCATCGTTGCGATGACCGCTCATGCCTTGGTGGGCGATCAGGAACGATGTATTGCCTCAGGTATGGATGGCTATGTTTCGAAGCCTATTCGAACCAGCGAGCTTTTCGCGGTCGTTGAGAGAATGTTGGATGAGAAAGTGAAGCCTGAGTCTGCCGTAGGAACGAAGCCTGCGGCGCAATGAGCCGCGCCATGGGGACAGCCACTTGAGTGTTGTTCAAACCCGGGGCAAAGGATGGAGTCTTTGGAGTGCCCGAACGCGCTTGCAAAGCAGGTGCTGCCGTCGCGGGTCATGTAGGTTGTCATCCAACTTTTGATAAGGGCGCCAAATTGCGAAGGGAAACTGATAAGAGAAGGCGAATCCGACTTGTCGCCTTTTGTCACAACTTGTTAATTCCCCTCGATTTGTCTCGGCTCCGGCAACTTGTGATTAATTTGGTTTCAAGGCTGTTAACCGAAAGGCTTGGCGCGGCCTTGAGGGAAAAGGCGTGTGCCCGTTTGATTCACAACTAACGCGCCGCACCGCAACGATTAACAAACCAGAACGCCGTAGCAAAATTGAGCCAGAATGCAACGTTTGCAATTCATCGACCTATCTTTGAGCGAAGAGCAGATTCCCCGATTTGTTGGGAACGTTAGTAGTTAGAAGCGATTGACGGAGTTGTTGGAGTCGGTGATTGTGCGCCTAAGATAGCGAAAGAAACGCTATCTTTTTGACCCGTCTAGCTTTGTTCTACGTCATAAGTACTCGGTTTTGGACCTAGTTTGTCTGTATTTGGACCCAACTCGGAATTCATCCGGTCAGATACCCCTTGACCTGAGCATCTTGCTCTGCGACAGTGATTGTCCCTCTTGGTTATGTCGATTTTTCCCGCCTCACCCTTCACTGGCAACAGAAGGAGAAGGCATGGTTACAGTCGACCGCCGCATGACGCCACGTTTCAACCTGCATACATCGCTATCTTTTCATCGCATGGAAGGCCTGTCCGACGGTGAACAACGCACAAAGGCAATAAACATGTCGACAGGGGGCATCTATTTCGCTACGACTCTTGCCATGAGGGTTGGAGAAGCAGTGGAAATCCTACTAGAAATGCCAAGGCGGGTTACAGGAGCAAAGGCGACCGTTCGCCGATTCACTGGCCGAGTCAGTCACATAGAACGGAACACCCTGCCTCATGGTCTGTCGGGAATTGGTGTGCAATTGCTTTACTATGAGCACGATTCGACAAGGCTTGGGGTTTAGCGAGGATGAGAGAAGTACGTCGCCCTTCGAGCTTCCGTTCAGTTCCTGTTTCATTCAAGCTCGATGCTGACCGGACGACAAACTCCATCGCCAGGAGCAGACGATGCAACCATCGTGCGGTCTGATTCAAGTTAAAGTCTTGTTCGTATTGGCCGCTGTCATTGCTAGACATTGTTGACTCCTTTGGATCACTCCTCCAAGAATAAGAAAGCAAATTATCGTCCGGCATGACAGGATCATGCTCGGTTGATCTCCTCGGTTTCAGAAACTTGGGGCATTCTTTCTGAAACTCCTCCCCTCTTGATTTCAATCAATGCGTTAAGAAAAAGGCACTCAGCCAAGGGAAAAAGCTGGTCGTCCACTTGGCGCGATTGGGGCTCATGTTCCACGCTGCGGTGAGCCGTTTTGATTCCTTCTGGAGGCCCCACAAATGCGGCAATTCGTCTCGCGCACGCTGCCCGTGGTACTAATGTTCGTCGCTTTTAGTTTGCCCATTTCCCTTTTTGGCCAAGACCAGAATTCAAATAAGCCAGCTCCGCCCTCTGAAAAAGTTGCACCAGAGAGTGGCCTTTTGCACGCGAACGAAGGCCCCGCGCGCAAAGTAAGAGGACATCTCCCTAAAGACCTCCGCGCTCCGGGCCTTCCGAACACATCGAATGCGGGTGATCAACTACCTGCCGAGACGTCCAGTTTCGCGGTGATGAGTCATCCCCGCGAGGACCGCCTGATGCGCGGGAGTTCTTTTCAGGGCGACTTGCGAACGTTGCCCCAGATACCGCCGAATAAGTTTGAGCGGCCGGAGTTCGAGCCACCTGCGATAGTCCCGGTGCCTTACCCGGAAACATCGTCCGGCTCTTTGCCGGCCACGGCTGCGGGGGGCACAAATGCATCGTCGCCCAGTGCACCCGCGCCAGCTCCCAGTAGCTCTTTCGAGGGTCTCGACTTCACCAATTGGGGCGCAGGCCATCCGCCCGATCCGAATGGCGATATTGGGCCGTTGTACTACATTCAGACCATCAACACTTCCGTGGGCATCTATGACAAGAGTGATGGCTCCCGTGTGACGGCATTCATTTTCAATACATTGATGAGCCAGGGGAATTTCGGAAACCTGTGCGACACCAGCAATTTCGGCGATCCTGTAGTTCTATACGATACCTTTGAGGACCGTTGGACCATTACGGATTTTGCTTTCAATCTGAGTGGAGGCAGCGCCGTCGCTCCGGAGTTCCAATGCTTTGCGGTATCGAAATCGGGCGACCCCGTCGCGGGCGGCTGGAACTTTTATTCCATTCAGGTCAACGGCGGTTTCGGCGACTACCCGAAAATCGGCGTCTGGCCTGACGGCTTGTACTTGTCAGCCAACATTTTCAGCTTTGGCGCGGGCGGGGCATTCCAGAACGTGCGCGTGTGGGCGATCAACAAGGCCGAGCTGTACGCCGGCAGTCCCACGGTTCAGGTGCTCTCGTTCGACGCTCCGTCGGCAGAATTCACTCTGCTTCCTAGCAACGCCCGCTTGCAGACAGGGACGCCGCCTGCAGGAAGCCCGAATTACTTTTCGGTGGTAGCGCAATTCCTGAATACAGTGAGCGTCTACAAGCTCCACGCGGACTGGAAGAACATCTCGACCTCGACCTTCAGCGGACCTTTTCTGTCTCTCACGGCCACGAGTTGGAGCCAGTTGCTGGCGGCGAACCAGACGGAGCAATCGCCGGGCAACAAGCTCGACACTCTGTATTTCCGGCTGATGATGCAAAACCAGTACACGAACATCGGTGGGGTGGAATCTCTTTGGAATTCGCATACGGTGGGCGCAACGGGCGCGACCTCGGCGCAGGCGGCGGTCCGGTATTACCAAGTAAAAGTCACCGGCGGCACGGTGGAGGCCAATGCCTCCCAGAGTTTCACTTATAGCCCTGACGCCACCGTTTTCCGCTTTATGCCCAGCGTGGCAGTCGACCGGGCGGGCGACATGGCCATAGGCTACAGTGCGACCAATGCTACGTTAAACCCAGCCATTCGCTACGCAGGACGCCTGGCCGGTGATCCGCCGAATACGATTTCGCAGACCGAGCAATCGCTTATTGAAGGGACTGGCACGCAATCGGGGAATTGCGGAGCTACCTGCACACGATGGGGCGACTACAGCGCCATGACGCTCGACCAGGACGGCTGCACCTTCTGGTACACCAACATGTACTACCAGACGACTGGGCTGGCCTTTAATACGCGGATCGGCGCATTCGCCTTTCCCGGCTGCACGCCGGCCGTGAGCGGCGCGTTGCAGGGCACAGTTACAGACTCGGGAACCAGCAGTCCTATCAGCGGGGTGACGGTGGCGCTTGGAAGCCGGACTACGACCACCGATGTGAATGGCGCATACAACTTTGCCGGCCTGCCGTCCGGCACTTATCCGACCCTTACGGCCAGCTTCCCCAGCTACACTTCCCTTACGGTCGCAAACATCGTTATCAATGATGGCTTAACGACCACGCAGAATTTCTCGCTAACACTTGCAGCAACCAGCGGTTGCATCACAGACACGTCGCAGGCCGACTTCTCCGCTGGTGTCCCCACCAGATGCGACCTTACAACCAGCCCTGGGGATGTCATTCTGACCAACTCGCCCACGATTGACCAGCAAAACACAACTATTGGGAATAACGGCGTTGGAATCACGATCACGACGTGGGGAGGCCAGACATTCACTCCCTCAGTTACCGGCCGCCTCACCCGGGCAGATATCAACCTTTTTTGTAGCGGGTGCACTGGTACAACACCGAATCTGACGCTTTCAGTGCGTGCCACCAGCGCCGGCCTGCCCACGGGCGCCGACATCGCGTCGACAACGTTTACAGGCTTCTCCAGCGGTGCTGCCGTCTTTTACACCGCCAACTTCAGCAGTCCGCCAACACTGACAGCGGGAACACAGTATGCAATTGTCATTCGTCCCACGGCGAATCCTTCTCCAGGAATCTATGCACTTACGCGGAGTGGAACGTCCACGCTCGGCTCCAATGTCTATCCGGGCGGCACCAGAGTAAGTGGCGCGACCAGTGGCACGGTCTGGTCTATTCCCACGACCGGCGGTGTGACCACCGACGCAGGTTTCAAGATCTTCATGCAGACCGGGTTCCCGCCCTCAGGCACGTTTGTTTCTTCGATGAAAGACAGCAATCCGGCGTCGAATTCAGCGGCCACCTGGGGAACACTCTCGTGGAACGCCGCTACTCCTGCCGGCACTTCGATTCAATTTCAGGCCGCTGCTAGCAACAGCAGTTCCGGCCCATTCAATTTTGTCGGACCGGACGGCACTGCCAGCACTTTCTTCGGCAACGGCGGTTCACTGGCACAGTTCAACGGCAACCGTTACTTCAAATACCAGGCGTCCCTCAGTACCAGCAGCAGCGCTGCCACACCAACGCTGCAAGACGTGACAGTGTGTTTTGTTGACACTCCCCTCACGACTCTGGTGGTGGCGGCAGCGTCGGGACCCTTTGGTGGCACGGCTGATTTATCGGCCACTCTGAGTTCCAATGGCACTGGACTTAGTGGAAAGTCTGTAGCTTTCACGCTGAATGGAAACAACGCCGGAAGCGCGATTACCGACGGTTCGGGAATTGCGACGGTCTCCGCAGTGAGTCTGACCGGAATTAATGCAGGCAGCTACCCGGGCGTAGTGGGTGCTACGTTCGCGGGTGATTCCGGATTCGCTCCCAGCAGCGGCGTGGCTGACCTTACTGTAGTGAAGGTCAACCAGACGATTACTTTTGGCGCGCTAGGGAACAAGATTTTCGGCGACCCCGATTTCACGGTGAGTGCTAGCGCCACTTCGGGGCTTACGGTGTCCTTTGCGGCCGGCGGGACCTGCAGTGTGAGCGGCTCGACTGTCCACATTACCGGCGCAGGCTCGTGTACCATCACGGCATCGCAGGCTGGAGATGCCAACAACAGCCCTGCCGGCGACGTGCCGCAGACGTTCTCAATCGGCAAGGCCAGTCAGACCATCACCTTTGGCGCGCTAGGGAACAAGATTTTCGGCGATGCCGACTTCACCGTAAGCGCCAGCGCCACCTCGGGGCTGACGGCGACATTTGGAGCCAGCGGCAATTGCACCGTAGCTGGTTCCACAGTCCACCTCACTGGTGGAGGATCTTGCACAATTACCGCTTCCCAAGTGGGCGACAGCAACTACAACCCGGCCCCGGACGTCCCCGAAACGTTCTCGATAGCCAAGGGCAGCCAGACAATCACGTTCGGCGTGCTCGCGAACAAGAACTTTGGCGACCCGGACTTCGCGGTCAGCGCCACCGCTTCTTCCAGTTTGACGATCACCTTTGCGGCCAGCGGAAATTGTACGGTAGCTGGGTCCGCGGTCCACTTGACCGGCGCCGGTTCTTGCACAATTACCGCTTCCCAAACCGGAGACAGCAACTACAACCCGGCACCGGCGATTCCACAAACATTCTCAATAGCCAAGGGCAGCCAGACGATCACGTTCGGCGTGCTCGCGAACAAGAACTTTGGCGACCCAGACTTCGCGGTCAGCGCCACTGCTTCTTCCAGTTTGGTGGTCACCTTCGCGGCGAGCGGAAATTGCACGGTAACTAGTTCCACGGTCCACCTGACCGGCGCCGGTTCTTGCACAATTACCGTGTCCCAAACCGGAGACAGCAACTACAACCCGGCACCGGCGATTCCACAAATGTTCTCGATAGCCAAGGGCAGCCAGACAATCACGTTCGGCGTGCTCGCAAGCAAGAACTTTGGCGACCCAGACTTCGCGGTCAGCGCCACTGCTTCTTCCAGTTTGGTGGTCACCTTCGCGGCGAGCGGAAATTGCACGGTAACTAGTTCCACGGTCCACCTGACCGGCGCGGGCTCCTGCATGATTACAGCTTCCCAAGCGGGAGACGGTAACTACAACCCTGCCCTGGCGATCCCACAATCATTCACCGTCAACAAGGCTCTACCTCTAGTCATGCTCTCGTGTCCTTCCGCCAGCTTTGATACCACCATGCACGCGTGCACGGCGACTGTAACAGGCGTCGGCAATGTGCTGGTCAGCGGTGCTACCGCTCTCACTTACAACGGCAATCCCGCCGCGCCCGCCAACGCGGGAACGTACAGTGTCGGCGCCAGCTTCGCAAGCGGAGACGGCAACTACGCTAACGCCACGGGTATTGGCTCGTTGGCGATCGCCAAGGACGCGCCAACCGTGACTGTCACCTGCCCGCCAGTCGTCTTTGATGGTGGCCCACACGTCTGCACGGCTGCCGCTACAGGCATCGCCAACGCTGTTGTCAGCGGTTCATCGGTTCTGACTTATAACGGCAGTGCGGCGCCTTCGGCTGGCGGGACTTACGCAGTAAGCGCCAGTTTCATCAGCGGCGATTCGAACTACGCCGACAATACTGGCATCGGCTCCTTGATCATCGCTAAGGCTGGCCAGACGATAACGTTTGCTGCGCTTGCTGCGAAAACCCTAGGTGACCCGGACTTCGTGGTCAGCGCCACCGCTTCGTCCAGTTTGACGGTCACGTTCGCGGCCAGCGGCAATTGCACGGTGGCTGGCTCGACGGTCCATCTCACTGGTGTCGGTTCATGTACAGTCACCGCTTCACAGCCAGGCAATGGCAACTACAATGCAGCTGCCAGCATTCCACGATCGTTCGCGATTAACCAAAGCGATGACTTTGCAATTGCCTCCACACAATCCGCGGTCTTCGTGACAGCCGGTCAGCTGGCCACCGACCACATCACGATAACTCCGCATCAAACGACGCTTACGGCCTTAGAATTGGCCTGTTCCGGCTTGCCCGCGAAAGCGAGCTGTACGTTTGCGCCGAACCCGGTGCGACCAGGTTCAGCTCCAACCGATGTCATCGTGACGATCACCACGACGGCGGCGTCTACAGTGTCGGTTTTGCAGAGGGTACCGATGTTTTATTCCAACTGGCTGGGGTTCACCAGCTTGGGACTGATTGGCGTCGTAGTTGGAGTGCGCACGAAGAGCCGCAGGAGAGGCTTAGTTCTTTTGGCTTTCTCACTGGGGATTCTGCTGACGGCCATTGGCTGCGCCACGGCTCGACAAATCCAAGGTACTCCCTCCGGCACGGTCACAGTAACGGTGACCGGATCGACGACTGGTTTTACTCACACTACGACTTTCACGCTGACGGTGAATTAGTTAGAGCTGGGCTCATTTTGGTTGTCGTCGGCTATCCCCGCCGGGATTGTATGTGCCGCGTATTCCTCCGACTGTGGAGTTCGGCAGACTATGCGTTCACCGGTCAAACCTAATGCTGCCGTGTGACAGATCGTTGGGTATTGCTGATCCCAACGCTGTTTCATGTTTCGGCCGCAATATCACACGCGCTTGGTGGAGTAGTGCATCAACGAATTGCCACGGGCCGAGGGCTTTCTTTTGTTCTTCTAGCGATTGTCGAGTTCGGCTACGCCTGTTTATTTGGCAGTGGTGTTGCGGAGGAACCGGGGTGGCGAGGCTTCTTGCATTCAACCGATCGACTAAATCTCGTTCGGCGATACCTCGTTCGCGCGCGCGCCCATCGCGAATTGCCTGAAGGGCCTTTCATTATGGGTACAAAATATGATAGCCAGAACTTAGCCGAGGCGGAAGAATCGCCTCCCCACCATGTTTGGCTTTCTGCCTATCAGATACAGCGCGCGCCGATTACTGTTGCACAGTGGGGCATCTTTATTGCAGATACTGACTATGATTGGTCATACGAGGCTTGGCTTGAAGCTGTGAGAGGATGCGTAATCGACGAAGCAGAGGAAAACTACCCAATTACGAACGTAAGCTGGTTTGATTGCTCCGCATTCCTCGAGTGGTTAAAGCGCAAGGAAGGCGTACCGTACGCACTGCCAACTGAAGCCCAATGGGAGAGGACCCGAATTGGGCTAGTTCGAAAAACCAAAAGTAGCTCACAGCGATTGATTGCCTGATGCCTTTTTCAGGTCTTAACCCGATAGATGAACTCTCCGTCCCACATTAAATTGTTCCCGTAACCTCCAGAGACAACCCAAGGCGGCCTTTTCCCACTAGAACAAAGGTCGCCTCTCCATTCCAACTCCAAGCCACTATTAGAAAAACCAGGACTGGGAAACACGACAGACTGGCATTGGCGATGGTCTCTAGTAAATTTCTTATTTCGACCTACCTGTACTTTTCAACGATGGCGTTGCGGCCTGTAGCGGCGGAAACTAGGAGTCGCACCGGAGGCATACCATGCCATGACGCCGAACTACGGTCACAGTGAGCGAGAGCGATGAAGCACCACGCCGCCGATCAAAGAAGAAATCTAAGGCGGTTTTGATCGCCATTCTGCTAGCGCTGCTGGGCTTGTTCGTGGTTAGCCGCAGCCAACGACAACTTGTGCGTTCTCAAAATACGGCGGGGCATCGGTAGAAAAATCAACCTTGGTCTACACGCATGGCTACTCTTCTTCGAATTCGCCCTCGCGCTTCAAGCAACTTTCTTTCCTTGTGCTGTCATTGCAGACAGAAAGGCGTAGACTGAGCGCAGTCCCTTCTAGCAACTTCCCGCCAATCATGTTCGACGATTTCCTTGCGAAATCGGGCCGCTTTTGCGGACAAGAGCCCGTCATGCCATATATCTACTACTGTAATAGCTTGGCCAAAAACGATTTGGGTATATTGCGCGCGGTGTTGTCTCGGGAAGAATCCAGAAATCTCCTGAAACTGTTTTCGGTTCGGTATGCGGGGCCGCAATTTCCAACGATGACCCAGCAGAACCAAAGCTTTGCCGTACTAGACCTGCCCGATCACTTCCATTTCGACCGTGTGATGCGCTTCATCTCCTCGGTAATTTCGCGCATTTGGGCGAGTAATTGACGCAGGAGCCCAACGGCAACACTCTCGCTAATCAAAGTGGGGCTCGGCTCCACTGGCGGCAGCGGATTGCGCAGCGGAATAATCCAGATGAGCATTGCGATGTCAAAAGCAACCATACGCACGGACACCCACCAATGGAAGTACTTGCTCATCCACTCTTGCATGAACGTGTTGTTGATGACCTGGAAGCACGAATAGGCACCGAGGCCAATCACGATGTTGCTTTCCACCGGCCTCAATACAGCCATGTACCGCGCACCGAAACCGACAAGCGCAACAAGGATGAACGCAAACGAGATTTCTAGCGCGCGTTCAGATGACAACACAAAAGTGGCGAGAGGAGAAGATTTTGTCCTGAATGCCGTGACCGCCGCGTAGCTGAGCGCAACCACCGCTATGAATATGAGTAATTTCCGAACTAGCGGCCAAATTGCGCGATAAGTGCTGAGACTGGTCCAACACAATTCCGCAACCACAAGAAAACGCGCTATCAGAACGACCGCTGACGCCCACCAGTATGTGTACCAAGCCGGGAAAGACCTGTAACCCCATACTCGATAAACCAACCACACAGCGGAAACTTCCACCACGAGAAACACAGCGTAGAGGCTGAAAAGAGGGAGCCGCTTATAGAGGCGTCGATAAAATACCAAGACGCACAGCAGGAACTTCAACCCTATGCCTAGCCACCAAAGTAGGTTTTCTGAGAGGGTTAGGTGCATGCGGGCCGGATGGTATCACGGCTACGACTGCCTCAAAATGCTGTCGACGAATTCAACCTGACCTGAATTCTCTATGGTGGCAAGCATTGATCTGACGCGGTATGCAAGGGTCGCCACGATCTCCGTCAATTGCCGCAGGTCATGAACGGAAATTCCAACCGTCCTAAGCAGCAACCACGCCAGGGCGCACCACTTGTAGTACGCGAATTCGACTTTTACGCGCTGCCATTCGAGTTGTGCAAACAACCGCATTTCGGGAGAGTGGATGATGACCTGACCATAAATCCGGTGGTCCCTTCGGAAATCCTCGCGAACACCGTCAATATAGTCACGCACGATCCTGAATTCAGGCTCCCGCGCCTTGAATCGCACTTGCTCCCACGTCATCGAGCGCTTGTGCTCCTGAACGGCAGCCCAGAGCGCATTTTCAACTTGTGTGAAGGACTTGTAGTGCCGAGGGACAAGCTGTTCGCGGGGAGTATTTCGCTGTGAGGATATGCGGCGCTCAATCTCTCTCTGGCTGCGCAAGAAATAGACCAAAGAAAGCGCAACGAGAATCGCTAGGATGACAGATAGCATTTACTTTTCTCCGGTGCATGACCGTCTAAGGTGCCGGGTGTTTGCGTGTTTGCTACTTCCATAAATAGAGACGCGCATCGTAGCACATCCATTTATTGAATGAAAGGACACTACCACGATGCGCGTGTTCAGGTTACTCAGTGAGCTCTCAAGCCAGGGCCGGTAGTTTCGGTGGCGGTGGGAACGGTGGCGGTGGGTTGCCATCCGCTATCAGTTGCTTTGAGTCCTGAGCGACGCCACTCGAATGCGCGTATGGAGGGAACGGCGGTGGAGGGTTCCCGTCCGCGACAAGTGTCTTGATGCTTGGTGGGTAGGGTGGAAACGGCGGCGGTGGGTTGCCGTCTGCCGCTAGTTTTTTGTGTTGATCTGCGAGGGCCCCGGCCATTGCGAGCAGGCCGACTCCCAGGATCGTAGCAACAAATATGCGTTTCATGTTTTTCTCCAAGTTGATTTAGGCGGATATTGACTACCCGTCAACTTGAAGATGACCTGAAACGGCCACTACACATACTTATTTCTTGGCGTACCCGAGATTCGGTACGGGCATTGACACAGCCTGCCCTACCTTTAAAGTGAAACTAACCCACTACCAAGGAAAACCGCTGTTTGACCTCGGACACCTTGTCACTACGTCGGGAGCGCTCGCCGCTCTCGAAAAGAGCAAACAAGAAGCTCAACGGCAAGCCGAAACCCAAACCGCTCATCAAACCAAGCTAACTCCCTACATAAAGGGCCGCGTTCTCGGACGCGGCCCCTTTTTGTTTTTCAGGCTTCTGCTGCCGCGCGACGCCCCCGGCCAGTGGCCATTTTCTGCGCCATGACCATAATAAGTTTGCGGTCCGCCTCGGCCGCCTTGCTCAAGCACGTCCGCAATTTGTAGAGGTAAGTCGCCTGTTTGCCGTTGCTGCCAAACGCGATCTCCTCCGATGTCTTCCGCTTGAGCAGATTCGGCAGCTTCGGTGGTTCGTCGCCGTCGTAGAACAGCTGATAGAGCGGAATCTCCAGCGCGCGCGCCAATTTTTCGAGAGTTTCAATCGCTGGCACCGTGTGGCCGTTCTCGACGCGCGAAATATAGCACCGCAACAGCCCCGTCCGCTTCTCAATGTCTCCTTGTGAGAGTTTTTTGCTCTCCCGCAGCTCACGCAAACGATCACCGATTAACATGTTGTCCTCTTTCTTGGATTGCGATGTATCGGGGACGGACGAATAGGATATTCGTCCAAGCCCGTCTTTCCAAACAAAACCAGATTAGATTTCTCTAATCTTCGTCCACTACTCGGCTTCCACGAGTCGCATCGTAACGCCAATGACGCGTCCCACAATGTCCGCCTCCCTCGGATACGCGAAGCGACGCACTTTGCATTTCGACTTCGGATGAGGAACAGCGTTCAGATCGCCGTCGAGCATCTCGCACCAACTGCAAATGAATTCCCCTCGCGGTTCCACGAAATAGATTGGCCGGTGGTCTTCGTCCTCCCATTTTCCTTGCACGAGCTTGCGTTGATTCTGGTCAATCTTCCCGATTGAACCGGGCCGGATAATAGGGAACAAGGATTTGTGGCAGCTAGATTCAAACGCAAGAAGACATAAGGGCGTGGGTTCATTACATGAGCTCTAATTTAGTTTCGCAGCCCAGAGCATGGTTACGAATCAGATGCCCTAAGCAGGCATTCGGGTCCGATGATGTAATGGGTAATAGGGGCGAAAAGGGTATTGGCCCTTCTTGGGGAAGTATACGTGACTGGAGACCCAGTGTTTCCCCCACCGAAATCAACACTGACCGCTAATCAAAAAGCGAAGTTTGCCGCCCCGTTCCCCGCGGAGGATGAACCACCCGCGGTGCTTCCATGCCCCAGAGTCTGCGGAAGAGATCAACGGTCCCAGGACCGAACCCCGCGTAGTGGTTATTGGCAAATGCCAGAATCATGATTCGCCGCTCTTGAACCTTCTTGAGAAGATTGACCCACTCGGAAAGATCACCTTGGCGATCAACAATCACCTTGTTCCAAGTTGTCGTTTTCTCCTCAATCCCTTTGCGGTCCCCCAGCCAGCGAACGTAAGTGAAGTCGGCGGTAATTAGGTCGAATTTGTCCTTCATCTCCCAGGGCCGTGGCATCCAGCCTTGATCAATCTGTGTGAGAGCGACGCCGTGCTCTCGCAACACGTCCGCAAGTTTAGGAACCAGCCAGTCCTTGTTGCGAATCTCGACGGCAAACTTGTGCTCCTTCGAAAGCCTTTTCAGAAACGGAACTAGCCTCCCTAGAAATTCGTCGAGAGACTTGAACGCGTATTTGTCGAACTTGCCGAATTGAAACAACAAGGGGCCGAGCTTTTCGCCTAGAGCCTCCATCGTCGTCAGAAAGACATTGAATTCCTCATCGCAATCTTTGAGAACCCTCTTGTGTGTGATCTCCTGTGGTACTTTGGCCGCAAAAAGAAATCCCTCTGGGGTCTTGGCATTCCAGGAGCGCACCACGCTCACATTCGGAGTTGCATAGAAGGTTGAGTCAATCTCTACAGTGTCGAAGTGCTGCGCGTAGTAGCTCAGGTACTCGGCGGGTCGCAAATCCTTCGGATAGAACGATCCCTGCCATCCTGTGGCTGTGAACGATGACGTCCCGAGGAGAATCGGCGGATGGTTCATTGGATAGCCTCTGCGTTTGAATGACACTCCTACTCCGTGGTTTTTCTGGGCAACACCCTCGCTTTTCCAGACTTCTCAAATTTCCTTTCTGTCGAACCGTACCTCATACGAGGATGGAAGCAGCTCGGCTTTGGCATAAAGTTGGTCGGCGACGATGGCTAACAGCTCCACCGGATTGCGGCTGCCATCGAAGAATACCAAGTAGAAGTAGTAGCCATCGCGCTGTTCCGCCGACAGAGATGTCTGATGCTCGTTGTCGGAAAGAAAAAATCTGTATCCATCGCTGCGCTTGGCCACGCACTTCACTTCTATATAACGGTCTTCGTCGTCGGCGCTGTGCGACAGAAAATCATGACCATATCCCGGACAATCCCGCCGATCTTCGATCTTGTCGATTAGGTGTTCGAGCCTGGCACCGGCCAGCCGCTCCTTCTCCCATTTCAGTGCGTATTCTTCGGCAATTCGGCCAATCTCCGCCGCCTGCCTTTGCATCTCCTCAAAATCGACACGGCGATGCTTCTTTCTTCTCGGTTTCTTGATTGACCGCTCGCCCCCCAGTTCTCCCCGTACATAGACCTTGTAGAGGTAAGCCATAAATTTCGGCTCACTCCATTTTCGAGTCGTCGAGTTTCCGCCCTTAGTTTCTAGCAGTAGATTCTGGTATTGACTGAATGGCAGGTCTTTCGGGAAGCCCATGATTTCCGCGATCATCTTCAGGTGGTCGGAACTGCACATGGCAAGAAAACGTTCTGGGAAGTAGAGGCTGAGAATTTTCGCCTTGAACATCTGCGATAAACGATTCGCGTCAATCGCTGTGAAGTCGGGAGAATCCGCTGCCCCTAATGCAACAAGGTCAAGTAACGCGGCCTTTACGGCGGCGAAAGCATCTTCTTCACTAGTGCCGAATTTCTCGGTGAAGCGGTACTTACGTGTCGGATCGCTCTTTGTCCTTCCGAAATAAATCCCGAACTTGAACGATGTAGCGCCTTGAATGTTGGCCCATGCCTTCGTTCCGGACTCAACGAGATTACAGAAGCTCGGATCGTGATGCCCGACGACGTATTCGTCGAGTGTCAATTTGTTGAGCGAATGAAGTGGGAACTTTCTGATGAACAGTCCGCGAGTCTGAAGCGCGGAGTCCTCGTGCGAGGTGTCGTATTCCGCCTCGAATTTGGCTAAGTCTTTCACTCGCATCCGCCATCCGACGATGATTCGGCTGAAGCATTATCTGCCAGACCGCCGTGAATGATAACGTCCTTTATTACATGCTTTCAGAACAGGCGAGACGAGAGTAGACAGACGTCGCTTTTCGTTGACCGCTGACGTAGAAATCCAACAATGACCCTGATAAATCCACGTAACTTCAGTTGAAAGCGCTGGAAGGTTGTTCCAGAACAACATCCTTCCCAACTATTTTGAACTACCTGCCAGCGCAGAAACTCTCCGGAGAGCCTGCGATTTCTGGTTTCGTAGGAAACCTTGCCCCACCGACGAAGTCGCAAAACGCAGTAGATATGCGGGGAGGAGCGCGCCTCGCCCAGGGGTACGTGTATTGTATTGGGTTGGTATGGGGTTGCACTGTCATAGTGTATTGCCGGTATTGACCTAGGGGTGGGTGTGGGCGGGGTTTGTTAAAATCAATCCAAGACGCGAGAATCGCCCTGTAGTCAGGGAGTGGACCATGAAATCCAAAAGGCCGCACCGGGATCAGCGCTACCGGGACAAATGCTTTCCCGGAGCCGAAAAGGAAGTGTTCTCACCAAAGGACGGAGGCTACGCGCCGCTGCCTTACATTTCGCGGGAATTGCTGCGGCACATGAAGGGAGCAGAGCTGAAGGTATGGGTGTACATGCTCACTCGCGAGGGCCCACATCACATCTGCTATCCCACATACGAAGACATCATGCGCGGGGCAGGCATCGACACGAAGGGAACGGTCAGCAAGGCCATCCACCGCTTGGAGAAGATTGGCCTGCTCAAGGTTTATAACGACTACGGCACGCGGCGCTATCTCTTGCGCGACCCGCGATTGGCAGTTGAGCGGCTATTTGAGCTGAATGAAATCACCCTCGACGAACTCGAAGACGCGAACGACCTGCTGGAACGTGTCGGCCAGCCACTTATCGAACCGAAACCGACTGCCAAGAAACCCATTGTCGTTCCAATGCCCGTAAAGAAAGCGGCCCAGGGGAACCCATGAGCATCGAGGCCGCGTTCATCAATGGCGTTATGCTGATCGCTACGGCGGCGGCCGTGATCAGATTCGCCCTTTTCGAGTGGGAGGGGATACTGCGAGCGTGGCGGCGGGCGACAGCAGTGCGGCGACCACGAGGAAAGCCTAGTTCACAAACGTAGGCTGACGATTCCAGTTTGGCCGCAGAATTTATCAGACAGAACAATCTGAAATGAGCAGGGGCAAAACCGGGCGTCCCATAACCTCTTTTATGGGTCGCAATCCTGCTAGCATGAAAATAGTTGCGATTCGTTAACGATTGCCCCAAGGATGCTGAGTGCATCGAAAGGAACTCGGATGTCTTCTGACGGCCACGACGAATTCGACGATGAGGCGGCAGCGCCGGCGGATGAGTGGGAAGAATTCCGCGACGGCGACAGTGACCCAATCGGCATCGAAGAATTGAAACACCTGAACCTGAATGAAATGCCCGAAGATGTTGCTCTTTCGCTGTTGGACAATTATTTCCCCGAGACTACGCTAAGTCGCGAAGGTGAATTCCTCGACTGCGAGATTGAAGAGCATTTATATACAAAATACTGGGAGCACAAGTTTTCAGCGTACGCTTTTGCCGAAGCAATGGAGCGCGCGGTTCGCCGCCTGGCGCATGAAGGGCATCCTTTTTCAGATCCGTCGCGGGACGACGAAGACGTTCACATCTTTGTGCGGTGGCATCTCAGGGTTCCGCGCGGCACTCCAGTCGAATCCGTAGTCCAGTCGATAAAGTCTGCCTTTGATCTGGTGTGGCAGCGTGCCGATGCAATCCTTGAGGACTCCGATTCCGTCTTGATCCTTGGGAAGGACAGCGGCCCCGCCCTTGATCGTCTGAAGCGAATCGAGTCTAGGCTGCAAGAACTTGGCTTCTACACTTACATCATCAAAGAGCAGCCGGACAGGGCAGGCGAGAGTGTCGTCCAGAAGGTCATGCGGTACGCGCTCTCATCGAAGTTTGTGCTGATTGAGAATACTGAAGCCTCCGGTCATCTCTACGAAATCCCGCACGTAGCCAAGGCAGCCGAGTGCATAACCGTAGTCTTGCAGGAGGAAGGCAAGGGAGCCACCTGGATGTTCGAGGATGCTTATGCGAAGCACAAGCACTGGCATAAGCTCACATATAACGACGATCAACTGGAGAACGTCGTCGAGCAGGCAGCCGCGTGGGCGGAAAAGTTCCGACGCACATTCGGCGACTATCAGATGGAGAAGCTACTCTGGCTCAAGAATAAATAACCGCATTGCAACGGCTTGTCAGCTAGAACCCGCGTCCGATAACAGAATCTGATTCCTCATTTGCCGACGCCTTCTACGTTGCTGCTCGCGAGACACCGATTTAGCCTGTTCAATCAATGCTTCCTTCTTGGATCCCTTTGACCTTTTGACCAGTTCCAACAGCCCATAATACCAACTATGATGAGCAGCAGTGTCCGTTGGGTCAATTTCGGCGGCACGGCGATACTTTTCAAATGCTGCCATGTAGTCTTTCGCTGAGCCCGTTTTCCGGGCCAAGTCGGAAAGTGCGTGCCCCCAACTCAAGAAAACGCTGTAATAATTCGGATTGAAATTCGCCGCGATTTTGAAATGCGTTGACGACCTTTTGTACAAGCGCAGGTCGCCGGTGATCCTAGCGAGATCATGGACAGCTTTTGCGTAATTGCAATGTACTACGTCAGGCGTCTGCGTTCCTTGTATTGCTTTCTCATAATGGTCAAACGCTTCCCGTAACATACCATCGTCTTTCCGCGGATATCCCGCGCGCGCTAAGTCAGTTAGGGCATTGGCCAAGTTATTATGGGCGTCTGCAAAAGAAGGATCTTTCGCAATCGCGTCACGGTATTTCGCGACGGCTCTGCGCAACAACTGCTCCGCTGACTTAGTCATCACTTCGGGAGCGCCGTCTCTTACAGCTAGGGACAAGTCGAACAAAACGTTGCCACAATTAAAAAGCGCATCTGCTGCCGTCGTTGAGACCTTCGCCGCGACTTCAAACCGCCTCATTGCCGAACGATATTGCGCCTTGTTATCATCGGCTTTCGCAACGGAATGCAGCCTGTCCCCTAACATCAACAGAGACCATCCGTAACTGTCAGCGTCCTTAGGCGAAAGCTTCTTGACATTCTTCTTTTCAAACAATGTGACGACCCGCTCGTATTCGCCCGCGAGGAAATGATATTCGGCAGATAATGACTGCTCTCGGCTCTGAATGAGGTTGTCAAGCTGAGGCCGAACGACAGAAGCCACGTCGAAACGGCTTTGTCTGAAATCGGGCGCATCCTCAATGTCGTTCCGAGGGGCACTGTAATCGGTCAACATGGAGAACGTCGATTTCAGATGCGAAAAGGGCTGAGTAACGAACCGCGGTGGGAAGCACTGGAGCTTTTGAGCCAGAGTTACAAAAAAGTCGTCCGCATCCCAGCCACCTATAAAATGAGCTCCGCCCTCCCTCCCCAAAAGCTTGTCGGCAACGTGTTTTGACGGCTTAGGACCATAACCTATCCAGTACAGACCGTATTCAAACGTTTTGACTCTGGCGAGCAAGTCAAATACCGGATCGTTCTCGCCGCTGTAGCCAACGACGATCCAGACGCGCCCTTTGTGTGCGTCATCAAAGACCGGCTTGATATGATCTCGATGTTTGGTCACCTCGGCCCGCGTATTTAGCAGAACGAAACCGTCCCGCTGACCGTGTAAGTGAAAAATCGCCTTTTCACTGACTTGGTCCGGATTAAAGATGTGGGAAGCAGCGAAATCATAGACGGCCGGAAAAGAGTTGACGAGGGCGCACGCCCGCGAAATTAGTGGATCGAAATTGGTAGTCAGGACACGATCGACATAACCTCCGTCTATCAACTGTGCGAGCGCGATATGTGCCCAATTTATTTTGGCCTTATCAATATAAGCTCCGATTAGGTCTCGTCTGACACCACGCTCGAGCGCTGCCATACAGTCTGGATAATCATGGGATGCCGCGCGCGCATACGCGGCCGGGAATTTGACCTTAATTTGGCGAACTATGTCTGATGCTGATGGGATACCTGCGCTGATTGAACAACCAGCTCCGAGAAGTACGCTACAGCGCCGGGGCGCTGCACCGTGCGGCCCCAACGCCTCAGCGATGTCCTCAATCGTGCGCTCGATCATGAGCTCATCCTATGTTGCGCCGCCTGTTTGACAATTTGTGACGCGCTCGATCGACGGGGAGTCGAAGCCTTCTTGCGCCAAAGGCTCAATGTGATCTGTTTCAATCTATCAGAAAATCGATAGTGGGTGCCTACGCGACCCCGATTCCTGGCGGATCAGAGCCACCTGACGCGGGAATTTCGGGAAAGCCGGAAGTTATTCAAGGCTTCCCGGCTTGCTCCTTGACCACGCTTCGAGGATTCTTGTCCTCGCGCAAGCCGCCAAACTTCGAATGTCGCAGCCTATCCGCCTCGGTCCATTCTAGGAATTCGATCTGAGCCACAGCTTCTGGCTTCAACCATACTGCTTTCTTCATCTTCTCAGCGTTGAGTTCTTCACCAAATCGCGACCGCCTCGTCTCTGGCAAATTCATAAATGGGCAGGTGGGCGTCACGAGATGTTTCAGTTTCGAAAACACTTGTCGCCGGGAGACTGGGACAAACCCGTTCCGAGTTCTTGCCACATACATCAATTTGTCTCCGTCATAGTAGCCGATGATCAGTGAGTCGAAGCCGTGTGGGCCGGGAAAATAGCCACCGATGACGAACTCTTGCCCACGATCCACGCGATGCTTGATCCAGGCGCCGCTTCGCTTTCCCGGTTGATAGACGCTGTCCTTTCGCCTAATTCATCCAGACGCTATTTCGAACAAACTTTTCCTATCTTTGTTTTGTGGGTATTATACTGTATAAATATACACAGAAATATAACTGCATGGGCAGGACAAAAAATGAGACTACTCCATTCTTCAGACCTGCAGATCGGTAAAGTGTTCTTGTATTTCGAGCCCGAAGTTGCGGCCCTCCTCCAAGATGCGAGGCAAGCCTCCCTCCGCGCTATCGGACAGCTGGCCGTGACGCATAGCGTGTCAACCATTTTACTAGCTGGCGATGTATATGACAAACAGCAACTCTCTCCACAGACCATTGCGAAGTCAATCGAGGGAATGCGTCAGTTCCCCAGAGTAAATTGGCACCTTATGCCTGGCAATCATGACCACCTCCGAGAAAACGGTCTCTGGGATCGTTTGCTGCGGATGAACCTGCCGTCAAACGTGCAGCTTCACACGAGTCCAGGTGCCGTCAAGATTATGGACGACGACGGAGCGCCTGTCTTCCTGCTGCCAGCTCCGCTTCCACATATCTCGAGCGTGGACGATCTCAGTGAATATATGGACAAAGAGGCCACCCCGACAGGGGCCATTCGAATTGGGATGGCGCACGGTTCGATCCAAGGATTTGGGTCCGACGGGGAGGCATCAAACTATGTTGCACCCACACGCGCTGATACCGCAGGGCTTGCCTACCTCGCAATGGGTGATTGGCACCGACAGATAAAGATTAATGACCGCGTTTGGTATTCCGGCACGCCGGAATCGGACCAGTTTAGGCGGCCCCCAGGTTCTACCGAGACGCTCTGCAACGGTGGCAGTGTGCTTCTCGTCGACATTCCCGGAGCGCGTGGCTTACCTACCATTTCACCTCTCGACGTGGGTCGATACCGCTGGCACCAATTATCAAAGACCATCACGGAAGACTCTCAAATCTGTCTCCTTGAAGCTGAGATTCGTGCTCTGGAAACAGACTTGAGCAGGGTAGTGCTTGACCTTCAGATCACTGGAACAGTGTCGCTAGCTGGCCGCAAGCAGTTCGAAGATCGAATCCTTCAAGGCGCCGGGGCTGCCGTTACCGCTCTGCGTTTGCAGGATAGCGGTCTGGGCTTTACGCCATCAGAAGGTGACATGGACGACATCGACCGTGCAGGCTTTGTCCGCGTTGCGGCGGATCGCCTCAAGACAATGGCCGATGATCACTCCGACCCTGAGCGTGCTCGCCTCGCTTCGTTGGCATTACGTCGACTGTACATTGAACATCTCCGGCAGGAAAAGGCCTAATGAAAATCCGTTCAGTACAGCTGACGAATTTCAAGAAATTCATTGGCACCGTCCGCGTAGACGGGATCACTGACGGCGTTAATCTTCTCGTCGGCCAGAACGAACTTGGCAAATCCACGCTACTTGAGGCCATCAATGGGGTGATCTTCGAGAAAGCTAAGTCACAAACCGAACATGCGAGAAGCTTTCGGCATTTCGTCAACGGCACAGTGCCGGAAGTCGGACTGACCTTCGATCTTGACGGTACATCCTGGACCATTTGCAAGCGATTCGCTGGACCGGCGGGAAAGGCCTGGCTTGCCTCTTCAGATGGTCGTCGTTTCGAGGACGAGGCGGCTGACGCCGAGCTCCAGCGCCTACTTCAATTCTCGAGCCGCCGCGGCGGCGGCGAGCCTGGAATTTGGGGAACGCTCTGGGTTCGTCAGGGACGTTCGTTTGGTGATCCCAAACTAGACGAGGCAGGGCGCCGCACCTTGCAAGGCTGCATTGAGGCGCAAGTAGGAGTTGTCACGGGTGGCGAAAGAGGGCGGAGAATTCCGCTGGCAGTTGAGAGTGCACTCGCAGAAATCCTAAGCGCCAGGGGTCCCCGCGGAAAGTATAAAGACGCCAAAGACAAGTTCCAAGAAGTGGATACCCGCATGATGCAGCTCAAAGAAAAGCGTCGCGAGATCTTTGAATATATGGACACACTCTCGCGTATGAGGCGTGAGCGCAAAGAGCTCCAGGACGACTGGAGCGAAGAAGCGCATAAACGTGAGCTTGATGAGGCCCGAGCGCTCCGGACATCGGCAGCCACGAAGGCCGCAGAGATCGAGGCCTCCAGAAACGCAGCGAGACTTGCGGAAGAGCGAGCCACCCGCGCCCGGATGGCGGTTAAGGAACGCACCAAGCTAGTGCAAGAGCTTGAGCCGATCGAGGCAGAGATCAGAGAACTCACAGTCCGCATTGATCAAGCCGAAACTCACAAACATGAGACCAATCGTCTCGTCGAAGCCTATGAAAAACGAGTCTCAGAACTCCGCGAGCAGGCGAGCCAGAACGGCGAGCTAAGTCGGCGACTTGAACGCGTCCGCAGTGCCGCTCTAGTACAGGCCGAGATCGAACAGCACGAGGCGACGCTAGCTAAAGCAGTAGACCTGAAGGCCGAGGCTGATAGGCTTTCCGAGTTGGTGGGTCAAATTACCGCAACTGACGAAGCCGTATTGCAGGTCGAAGCCGCCGATACCGAATTATCCGGCGCAAAGGCAGCACTCAACGCTGTCGCTACTACCATATCGCTCGCGCTCGAAACTCCTGCAATTAGGCGTGTCCAGCTCGACGGTGTCCCGATTTCTGAGGCAATAACCTCTCTTCCTGTTGTCGCCAAGACGGCGATAACCATCGAAAGCGTTGGAAAGATCACCGTCGAACCCCAGATCGATGACCGCGACGCGCTCCTTGAACGACTTCGATCCGCTGAAAATGAATTTGAGTTAGCTCTTGAGGCTGCCGGTGCTGAGAACCTCACAGCCGCCCGTCATGCAGTCGCGAACCGTCGTGAGTTGGAACGACAGCTTGCAGACGTCCGCCGTGAGATTGTGTATCTTGCTCCACGAGATCCGTCGACCAGGCTTGCAGCAGGTCTCGGCGCCCGCCACTCTCGGGTAAAGGAACTGCGTGGACGGCTAAAAACAGACCTTGAGGTACTGTGCCTTCCCGCGCTGCCGCCCCCAACTCAGATTGCCAAGGATATTACTGAAACTCATGACCAGGCCGAGCAACTAGCTGCCGACATCAAAACGGCCGAAGCGGCATTGGCCGGTCCAACGAAGGTACTTTCCGAATCCGCCAAAACACTTCAAGGACTTGAGCAACGCTTGTCCGCACAAACTGCCACTAGGGAGACGAAGCAGGCAACACTCGCAGCAGGCCGGGCTCAATCAAGCGATCGAGAGCTATCGGCCCATGCTGACGAACTTGCGAAATCTGCCAGAGATCTCTTGACAACTCTCTCGACGTTTGAGAATAGCCAAAGTCAAACGGTCGAAGCCATTGATATACGTATCAAGCGTCTTGAGGCTGCCGAACGAAACCATCATGACGCCCTGACTCGTTTGAATACTGAGATTACGCGCCTGACGACGCTGATCGAGGCCAACGAGGGCGCTGGAGTCGAAGAAGCACTGGAGACCGCAATAGCAGAGCGATCTCGGCTCGACGCAGCGGTAAAGGGATACGACCAGGAGGCCACTGTTCTTCAGCTGCTTCAGCGCGCGCTGCGTGACGCGGAACGAGAGGCAAAAACCCAATATTTGGCCCCAGTCATTAGTCGTGTCGAGCCATTTTTGAAGATATTGTTGCCTGGTGCGAGTCTCACCTTAGATGAGAACCTGAACATAAGTATGATCGAACGAAACGGCACCGCCGAGGCATTCGGCGGCCTTAGCGACGGAACGCAGGAACAGCTTGCTGTCCTCACCCGCCTCGCCTTCGCCCAACTCCTGCTTAAAGAAGGCCGACCGGCGACCGTCATCCTAGACGACGCGCTCGCCTTTAGCGACGACCAGCGCATAGAGCGAATGTTCGACATCCTCCTGCGTGCCGGTGAGAATGTCCAGATTCTAGTGCTTACATGTCGCAAGCGATTGTTCGCACGGTTGGGTGCCACAGAGCTGACGCTAAAGGAAATTCAGACTGCGACCTGAGAAGCACTGGAGGAATTATGCGGATGGCGAAAATAGGAATTAAAAACTTCCGCTCCTTCAGGGACGTAGAGGTAAATCTCGGTCCATTCACATCGCTTGTCGGTCCGAACGGCGGTGGAAAATCAACGATACTGTGTGCCTTGAACATATTCTTCCGCGAGACAGAGAACGCGGCAACCAACCTGAGCGAACTAGATGCCGAAGATTTCCATGACAGAAGAACCGACGAAGCGATCGAGATAACTGTCACTTTCTGCGATCTCAACCCGGAAGCCCAAAAGGACTTCGCGGAGTACTACCGACAGGGCGTCCTGACCATTACCGCAAAGGCGATTTTTAATCCCGATACCGGCGTCGCGACTGTAAGACAATTCGGTCAGCGCAGCGCGATGGACGCATTCAAAGACTTCTTCAAGCTCTATAATGATGGCAAAAAAGCTGATGAATTGAAGGCCCAGTACGAAAGCATTCGTTCTAAGTTCAGCGAACTTCCAAAACCGAGCTCAAAGGATGCCATGCGTGACGCGCTCCGCGAGTACGAAGAATCTCATCCTGAACAATGCACCCTGATTCCCAGTGAGGACCAGTTTTATGGCTTCAGCAAAGGAGGAAATCGTCTCTCGCGATACGTGCAGTGGGTCTACGTGCCGGCAGTAAAAGATGCAACAAAGGAGAACATTGAGGCAAAGAATACGGCCCTTGGGAAAATTCTTGCCCGGACCGTCCGCGCAAAAGTCAAATTCGATGAGGATATCCAAAAGCTCAGAGACGAAACACTCACGCAATATCGAAAAATTCTCGATGCCCAAGAAGGGGCACTCTCGGATATTTCAAAAGCCCTTACCGGGCGACTAATACATTGGGCACACCCTGATGCTACCGCCCGCCTTACCTGGGCAGAAGACGCGCGCAAGGTTCAAGTAGAAGAGCCTGTTGCCCGTCTGCTGGCGGGTGAAGGCAGCTTCGAAGGGGAACTGGCACGCTTCGGACACGGGCTGCAACGCTCCTACCTCTTGGCGCTCCTTCAGGAGTTGGCATCTAGCGATGACGCTAATGCGCCACGTTTGATCTTGGGATGCGAGGAACCGGAACTGTACCAGCACCCTCCCCAGGCGCGGCATTTGTCGCACGTACTTCAAGAACTGTGCGCGGCTAACTCTCAAATCATCGTGTCAACGCACAGTCCGTATTTTGTGTCCGGGCAAGGATTTGAGAGCGTCCGCATGGTGCGTCGTGACTCCGCCGCTAAGCGCTCTAACATCTCTCAAGTTACCTTCAACCGCATTGCTCAACGAATTGCAGAGGTCACCGGTGAGGCCCAATCCCCAATTGCGGCAGAGCGCGCCCGACTGCAGCAGGCATTGCAGCCCAATCTCAATGAGATGTTCTTCACGCCGAAGCTCATTTTAGTGGAGGGCATCGAAGACCTGGCCTATATCACTTCATGGATGATTCTGTCGGACCGTTGGACTGACTTCCGCCGACATGGCTGTCATGTCGTTCCCACCAACGGAAAAGGCTACCTGATCGAGCCTATTATCATCGCGCAAGCTTTGGACATCCCGGTATTCGTCCTTTTCGACGCCGATGGTAATAAGACAAAAGCCAGTGAACGTGACCGACACGAGATTGAAAACAGAGCCCTTTTGAGACTTCTGGGAGGAAACGACTCCGATCCTTTTCCCAACGCAGCCGTTTGGGGTGCATCATATGTCCAATGGCCAACTAATTTAGGCAATGTGCTCAAATCTGAGGTCGACCCTACCGTTTGGGACCAAACCTTTGGTGAGGCAACGAAAACGCTTGGAAACCCGGAAGGCAGCTACATCAAAAACCCAGTTCACATTGGTGACCACGTGCGACTTTTGAAGGAAGAGGGTCATCCGCCATCTAGTCTTGACCGCCTATGTGCGGAAATAATCAGATTCGCGGCAGCCTGAGAAGTCTGGCGAAATCCAGCCATCGTCACCCTCGAAAGGGATTGGTTTCCTGTCCAGCCGACATTGACAAAACTGAAGTTTTGTCCGAAGCGTCAACAGACTCGGCCTCTTTGCTATCAACCCTTGAACTGAACTTAGTGATCGGTCCCCCATTTTCCGCGCAGGAGGAGATATGATTTAGCGGACCTGCTGTTCGAAAGCCTCAATTACATCCGCCTGGCGGCAGGGAGGATTCTCGATGGAATTCTGGAAGACCAAAGCCAGCCCGAGGTGTCGGTGGCCAACGGATGCTAAGGCTACACGGCGGCATCGTTGATCGTCGGGCTATTTTTTCGGTGGAGTCTTTCTCTGGAGGGCGGCCCCCATTAGCGTTTGGCTCTCCTCCCCGATACGCATGGCAATTCCGGTCACGCGGCCCACGACTTCAACTTCGTTCGGGTGGCGGAACGTTCGAGTCGGCTCGCCCGAATCCGGATGCGGAATGAGCGTTAATATCCCATTCTCGATCTGGCACCATCCACATGCATAGCCCGTGCGGATATCCAGAAAATAGATCGGGCGCGCGAACTGCGATTGTGTCGGGCCTCTTGTGACGAGGCCTTTCTGTACGCGTGTTTGCTTCGCATCGATCTGGACAAACGTTCCCGGAGGCAAAAGCGGCCACATCGTCCTATCTTCCATTCCGATATATCCGTACAGCGAGCGCCGCAGGTCGAGGCGCCGGAGCAAGGGAACAGGCACATCGCCCCAGATATCAACCAACTGGGAAAGCAAGTTCGTTTTCTTCAGCTCAAGTACCGCCTCGGGACTCGCGGCGCTTTCAACAGATTCCTCGGGCGGCGTGAGAAGGTGGGTCTTCGGCGGACGGAAAAGCGGACGCTCTTTGGCGATTTGGTCAGGCTCGATGCCGTACCATTTTTGAATCTCGGCGATCTCGAGCTGGTAGATCACGGCCAGGGTTGCTGTCTTAAAGCTACCTGGCAAGAAGCGCCCTTTTTCGACATCGACGATCCAAGCCTTTGAGAGAGCGTAATCTGGGTTTTGACGCTCCGCGGCCAACTCAGTGCTGCGCTGCTCAACGGCGCGCAGGCTCAAGCCCAGACGCATGCGTATTCTCTTTAGCCTCGCACCAGCCTGTTGCAAGACCTCGGCATCAGCCATGAGCGCATAATACTCCAGAGAATACGTAACTGTCGACTTACGTGGAGATAAGCTCCGTTGGATCTGTAAACTACCAAAAGCATTCGATCCGACACCCTGTCCACATCTCCGGACGCTTTCAGAAATTGCGCCGAAAAACACCGCGCCTCTTTCATCGTAGCGGACGCGGCGGGTCGTCCCGTCAACACCCTTCATGAACCGAAACAAGGGCCCTGACCCCTCTTTGCCTGCGGCCAACGGTCGCGCTTCCCGCTCGCCGAAGGCATCTCCCCGCGGGCGCGCAGCGGCCGCCGGTCACACGATTGTCGACCGGGTCCGTGGGATTCTCGCTGCCAGGAACCTTACCGTCTATAGAGTTTCTGTTCTCACGAAGGCCGTGTACCCGCGCGAGTCGGGCTATCACGTCCCTCGCAACTTCTACTTTCAACTCCGCACGAAGGCATGGAATCCCACGATTCACCAGCTCGTTGCGCTGAGTCGGGTTTCCGGCTACAGCCTGGTCGACTGGCTGGCCGTCTTCGGGTTTCGGTTAGATATCATTCCCCGTCTGCAGTGTGCACTTCCTTACCCCAGGACAACACTGCTGGATAGCAGCCTGAACGATCAACGTGAACCCATTCCCTGGTTCCGCGACCGAATGGGCCGTGCCAGAACTCCGCCCGTTTCACCTTTGAGCCAGCTCCTTGAACCCTCTGGCGAGCGGCGCCTGGGGTCCATACTTTTGACCGACCGCGGATCGTCCTTGTACGTGAAGATCGGAAGGCAGGACGCATTTGCCTTTCCCGACCTCCTCCCCGGAAGCATTGTGCGCGCGAACCCTCGGCTCACGGAGCGGATTTCTCCGGCACCACCAGGAAAGATTTCGAAACACATTTTTCTCATCGAACATAGTCGCGGAGTTTGCTGCTGCCGATTGTATTTCGAGACCGGAAATCGCGTGGCGCTCATGGCAACCCAGCTTCCTTTTGCAAATGTCGAGTTGGAACTCGGTTCAGAGGCAAGAATCCTCGGAATCTTGGACATGGAATTCCGTCCCATGACTGCTCACAAGCGAATGGGACTTTCGCCATTTACTCCATCCGAGGTCGCTCCTGACCTCGCGAAGCTCTGGGCGCCCGGCCCTCTCAAGCAGAGAAATGGTGCTGAACGTCCTGCTGTCCTGATTCTGCGCGACGCTCGTTTGCGCGCAGGCCTCTCTCTTCGTCGGGCGTCAGAGATGAGCCGCGTCATCGCGAACAATCTTGGAGACGAGCGATACTTCGCCACTCCCGGGTGGCTCTCAGACTTTGAAGCAAGAGGTGTTCCGCCCCGTCACATCCACAAGTGGCTGACTGTCTGCATCCTCTATCCCATTCGTTTCTCTGACCTCCTCAACTCCTTTGGGCTGGGACTCAGCGGCAACCCCACCACGCCTATCCCAGACGAGTGGATGAATGGTGTGGACCAGCCGGCTCCGGGAGCTGAAGAGATGGCGGGCACTGAGCGAACGGCCGGCGGCGGATTTCTAACAACGATTTTGCGGCGAATTGGCGACGTGCCCCTTTTCTTGAGGCACTCTATTCCTTCTGTGTGTGGGCTTCCCGAAATTTCATTGCGCGATGTCTTCTGGGTGGGCGGCCAGCTCGAACCCTTGCACCCATCCCTTGCCGGGGCATTGTTCGTAGTGGTAGACCGAAGGAAGCAAAGGCCTCGCATTTTTCGTCGCAAAGCTCCCTGGGAGCAGCCCATTTATCTTGTTATGCGACGAGACGGATCCTCGGTGCTGGCGAGCTGCAACTTGGAAAACAGCACTATCGTGGTGCATCCCTATGCCGAAGGCTTCGTGCGCCCTGAGCGCCTTTGGAATCGCGTCGATGCGCATGTAGTGGGACAAATTGTGACCGTCATTCGCTCGCTTCCCTCACCGCCTTGAAGCAAATATCACACAGGAATCGGTCGGATTCCCCTCTTTGAAACAAATAGAGTCAAGTTGCGAACGGTCGCGCGGCAAACAAGTTCCTTTTCTCTCACTGATTCCATTCAGGGGATAGGGCTTTCGAGCAGCTAGTGTCAGTTCAAGAATATTTTTTCGAGTTAGTGGCCTTCGTCTGCAACTTCTGACAGGCTCACACCCATGAACAGTCTTTTCGATTTTCAAAGCGGAGGTTTTTCGCGTTGAAGCTATCGGAACAAATTCGCTCGACCCATGACCAGGACGGCGCAGTTCTCCTCGACATTCGCCAAGGGCAAATGCTTCGGTTGAACAGGGTCGGCTCGCGCATCCTTGAACTCCTGAAACTTGGCTACCCCGAATCACGGATCACGGATGAAATCAGTCGGGAGTTCGGCGCCGCGCGAGATACTGTCGAAATCGATCTCCGAGAATTTCTCAGTCAGCTCGCAAAGCACTGTTTGGTTCAGCATCAGAACCCGGAGAGTCCAGCCGCTCTGTAAAGGCCCCACCGATGTCCATCTCAAGACAGCTCGACCACGGTCTTTTCCGCATTCTTCTCCATCGCAACCGGGCGACGGAGCTTCTGCTCGAGACTTCCCCCGACGCATTCCGCCTTCCTTGTGTCCCCGTTCCGGCACACACGCGCCCTGCGCAAGAGCTTACCGAATCGATCAAGACTTCGTGGAATCTTGAAACCTACTGCCTGTTTACACTCCCATATAGCTCGAACGGCCGCCACGCCGTCTTGGAAGCTTTTGGGCCGAAGAGCGAGTCTCCGCACGGAATGCGGTGGGTTCCCGTTGCGACTCTGTCCGCTCATGACTTCGAAGATGGCATTGACTTCGCGATTCTCCAAGATTCCTTGGCGACATTGGGACGATATGCCACGGGCGAACTCCAAGGCGTCTTCGCGCACCCCGGCTGGCTGCATGAGATAACGGAATGGGTGCGAGCCGAGGCCAAGGCCTGCGGCCTTTCCCTGACCGGTTCGTTCCGTCAATTGAACGCTAGCCCCACATTCAGTCTGATTCGCTTCGAAACCAACGGCCCGGCTGTCTGGTTCAAGGCCGTCGGCGAACCCAACGTCCACGAACTTCCCATTACGGTATTCCTTACTTGGAGCTTTCCCGCGTACCTGCCTCCAATCTTGGCAGTCCATCCAATGGGAAACGCGTGGCTCTCGGTGGAACTGTCAAACACCACGTTGGAGAAACTCACAGAGCTTTCTGTCTGGGAGCGGGTCGCGGAGAACCTCGCGGAACTTCAAATTGCCTCGATCGGAAAGTGTTGTCGACTCTTGGACAATCAATGCAGGGATTTAAGACTCTCAAAGCTGATCGATCTGATTCCGCCCTTTTTCGCTCGCATGGCCGGATTTATGGCCGCACAGCAAAAACAGTCTCCGCCGCCTCTCACAAATCTCGAACTTGACCGTCTTGGCGAACGATTACAAGAGGCCATCTCCGTTCTTCAGGATTTAGCGTTCCCAGAAACGCTCGGGCACATCGATTTCAATCCTGGCAACATTTTGATTACACCCTCGCGCTGTGTCTTTCTGGACTGGGCCGAAGCTTGTGTAACACATCCTTTCACAACTTTCGAGTATCTCGCCGAGCACCTTCGACGCAGCGGCATTGCAGACGCGGGCGGATCGAATCGAGTAGCAGAGGCTTATCTCCGTCCTTGGCGCTCGTTTTTCTCCGCGGAAGACCTCACGCGCACGATTGCGGTTTCTCCCCTAGTGGCAGTTTTTTCTTACGCCGTTGCGGCGAATGCCTGGCGCTCGCCCGGTACCTCGCACGATTCACTGGAAGCCGGATTCCTCCGCAGCTTGACGCGGCGCATGCACTCCGAAGCAAATCGACTGCCGGATCGCGGTGCACGATGCCCCGTCTGATTCAAGACCAACCAATCTGTTCGGTCCGGCCCGCCGCTTTGCGGGGATTCGGCTGAAAGAAGAGGTGTATGCATGTCGCGACTCGTCCTGCAGGCATATCTAAAGCTGCTTCACTTTCACCTCGATTTGGTCCGAGGAGATTTCTCGGCGCTGTATGAGAAAGTCCGAAAATCCGCGGTGAACCAAACGGCACCTATTCCCGACGGCGTGGAGCGAATTTGTGCGGCAGTCGACATGGCCTGCATCTGGTATTGGAAAGAAGTGCTCTGCCTGCAGCGATCGGCTGCCACGGCGTGTCTCCTGAAACGTTATGGCGTACCTGCTCGGATGGTCATTGGAGCGCAACAGATGCCGTTCAGGGCCCACGCATGGGTAGAAGTAGATGGCCGCGTGGTCAACGATAAACCGTACACGCCAGAGATGTACGCAGTGCTCGACAGATTCTAACGAGGGACTCGGAAAACGGAGACTGACCGTGAGCGTGCAATTCGGAAAATGGAACTTCGATGGGCGGCCGGCGGACAGGGAGTGCCTGGCAAAAGCCGAAGCGATGCTTGCTCCTTACGGCCCGGACGGGAGAGCGGCATATATAAAGGATAGTGTTGGAATCTTGTTCTGTGCCTTCCATACGACCAGGGAGTCACGGAGCGAAGCGCAGCCGCACATCACGCGATCCGGTACGGTCCTCACTTGGGACGGCCGCCTGGATAACCGTGTCGAGCTCATTCGCGACATGAGAGATGTTCTGACCATTGGCTCAACTGATGTTGCCATCGTGGCGGCGGCCTTTGAGCGTTCGGGTACGATCTGCTTCGAAAGACTGCTCGGAGATTGGGTTCTCAGCATTTGGAACCCCACGGATCGATCCTTGATTCTTGCCAAAGACCCGATTGGCTCGCGACAGATGTATTACACGCTAGATACGCACAACCTTACCTGGAGCACTGTCCTCGACCCGCTTGTTCTATCCCGCACGAAGGTCTTCGCTCCTAATAAGGAATATATGGCGGGATGGTTGTCATTTTTCCCGGCTTCGCACCTGACTCCTTACGTCGGGATTCAATCGGTACCGCCATCCTCCTACGTCTACTTCCAAGAAAAGAAGCGGGTGATTACCAAGTATTGGGACTTCGATCCAGCGAAACAAACCCATTACAAAACGGACGCCGAGTACGAGGAGCACTTTCGTTCCGTCTTCCAAGAAGCAGTACGTCGCCGAGTTCGGTCCCACGCCCCCATCCTTGCCGAATTAAGCGGGGGAATGGATTCGTCTTCAATTGTTTGCATGGCCGACCTTGTACTTGCTCGCGGCGACGTCGAGCAACCCCGTCTCGACACGCTTTCTTATTACGACGACTCAGAACCCGCGTGGAACGAATCCCCGTATTTCAGGAAAGTCGAAGAAAAGCGCGGTCGCGCTGGATGCCATATCAACATCGGTCAACAGCATGCCTTTCAGCTATCCGCCGACACGACCAGCTTTGCGGCCACACCGGCCTCAGGCCGCTCTACAAGCCTGGCGAGCCGAACGTTTTCCGAGTGCATTCGCGCTCATGGAAATCGGGTGGTCCTTTCCGGCATCGGCGGGGATGAGGTAACAGGCGGTGTCCCGACCCCGACCCCGGAACTCGCTGATCTTCTGGCGAACGCGCAATTTGGAATTTTGCGCCGTCAACTGACGGCTTGGGCTCTCGCCAAACGACGACCGTGGTTCCACTTGTTGTGGGAAGCCGTTCGAGGCTTCCTTCCTCCAGCTGTTGTGGGTATGCCGAATGATTGTCGCCCCGCACCTTGGTTGGATTCTAACTTCACACGGGATTTTCGCGGCGCACTGAGGGGATATCGGCCAAGGCTGAAACTCATCGGACCAACGCCGAGCTTTCAGGAGAACCAGTTCGCCTTGCACATCTTACGAAGGCAACTCGCGTGTTCAACGTTGCCGTGCGATCCGCCTTACGAGAAGCGCTATCCGTATCTCGATCGCGATCTCCTGGAATTCCTCTATTCGATCCCCCGGGAACAGCTCGTACGACCGGGCCAACGTCGTTCCTTGATGCGCCGGGCACTAGTCGGAATTGTCCCTTCGGAAATCCTAAACAGGCGGCGGAAGGCCTTCATTGCCCGAGCCCCGGCCGCAGCCATCTCGGCACAGTGGGCCGAAGCCATCGAATTGACGCGACAAATGGTCAGTGGGTCGTTGGGGATTGTTGTTCCTGAGAAATTTATTGCGGCTTTGGAGAGTGCGCGCGTGGGCCGTGAAGTTCCCATGGTTTTACTAATGCGAACAATCGCGCTTGAATTGTGGCTTCGAAACATGTTCCGGGAGCGTCGCCTGCAAATGAGCGACGACCAAGCGACACAGATCGCACCCGCGCGCGACTCTCGTTCCGCGGTAGAGAATTTTCTCAGCTGAGGAAGAATCCCATAAGAAAGGAGGTGAACCTCATGGAATACACAAAGCCCGAAGTGATCGTTTTGGACAATGCAATCTCCGCCGTCCAAATGTCGAAGCTTCATGGAACCGTCGACAACGCGGACCCGACCAGTTCGCGTCCGTCGATCGCGGCGTACCAATCCGATGAGTAGATGAGAGCCGGGGCGCTATAAGGGCCCAGCGCCCTGGCACCGTTGCTTCATTCAGTTGAAAGTGGCGAGAGAACTCGACATTGCAGCGACGTTGTCTCCGAAGATTACGGATTCTCTGAACCGAAAACGAATTCAAACGCCTAGTGAGCCGCCGGTATCTTCGAACGTAGTTGCTCCCATCGTTCGTATCCTGCTGCTTTTGAGGGATCGGAATCGTTGACACCGTTGAGCCAGAAATTGAACCAGTCAACGTTTCCTTGCTGCGAAACGAGGCGCTCCCAGGGTTTCACAAGTAAGTGTGTTCCGTAAGGTAGCCATACGAAATCCACGGGCTTCTTGAGGAGTGAAAGGCCGGAAAAAGTTTGCCAGCCGCCCAGAAATCCTCCCCAGCCATAATACTCAAGACGGACCGGTGCATTGACTTTATCGAGATTGAAACCGGGTGAGTTTTGCGTCCAAGAAGCCAAGGGGGAACCAAACGGCAGCCCTCCATTCGCTTGAATATAATCCGTCCCACCCCACAGCATGAGATTTACGTACCCAGCGTCGAACCCGTCCGCCATCGTTGCGGCAGCGAAATTGTATTTTGAATGCGTCAGAGTGTAGGCGACATAGGATACGGTTCGGCTGAAACCAATGATGCCAATACGAGTTCGGTCAATCAGACCTCTTCCTTCCAGATAGTCGATCGCGCCTTCATACGCAGCCATTTCGCTGGAGAGTTCGGACGGCGTATTTCTGACCCTTCGGGTCTCGCTCGGATCAACGGATGAGCCGACCTGTAGGACGAGAATGTCCTTTGCGGCCAGAGGTTGCGCTGCGAATGCGCTGCTCCACGGTCCGTCGATCCAAAACCTGTCCTTTTGGAATCCATGCGTCTGGATGACCAGTGGATATCGCCTTCCCAACTCATACTTCGGCGGATAGTAGAGTCCGCCGAAGACTTCATGTCCATCCGCTGCCTTCCAGGTTACAACTTCAACTCTCCCGAAGGTAACTTCGGAAAACTGCGGGTTTAGATCAAACAGTAGAGCTCTCCGGTTATCCTTCCGAGAGGTTACAAAAATCTTCGGTCTTGTGTTGCTGTTCTCCTCCAGGGAGATCTCGATCGGGACGTTAGGATTCGGGCCGTTTGTTGGTAGCGGAACGTCATGCCAGAGTGACCCCACCTTCTTGAAAGCTTTCGGCGCGATGTCGTGATTGTCTTCGGCAGCCAAAACCAAAAACCCTGCGCGCTCGTTCCAATCGGAAATTTTGAGACGCTCGCCTGTAATTGGGATGATTGCTTTACTGGGAAGCTCTATTTCCACGACGAACGGGTGCGTTTCCCTGCTTTCACGCTCAGCGACACTGCCAACATCTAGTGGGAGGTATGTGCCCGACAGAAGTAATGAATTTCCGTCGCTTGACCACGCCAGTGCGTTGTTGAACCACGAGTTGGGAGCGTCTAGCAGAGGGCAAATTTTCCCGCTGGTTGTGTCGAGCAACATATAGTGATTGACGTTGGATCGTCGCCCTTGGACCTTCGGCTCGACAATATATGGATGGAGCAACGAATCTCGATAGGCTGACCAAGAGGCGGGGACATCGGCTGCGTACGTTTCCAACACTGCATATCGGCCATCCGGAGAGACAGAAAGCGGAAGGTACTCGGACAATGCATCGGCAACAGGGACCCGAGTGACGGCGCCCGGAAAGCGTTCGAAGAATAACTCTCTGTCGGCACGGTCAAGCTGCTGATCTCCGTGGTATTCACTAAGGAAGAGATCCGACGGACTTTGCGTTGCGATTACGACGCCATTTCTTTTCGCTGCACGTGTAGTCGATGTTGCGATTCGTCTCGGAACTGCCTCGAACACGAGGCTCTTGCCGTTTGGACTCATGTCGTATGCCACGACAGGAGTCGCGTGATGCGTCAACTTTTGGAGGCGCTTAGTTTTTACGTTCAAGCTGTAGACTGCGGGCATTGTGCCCGGATTTTCACCGAGGAACACGACGGTCTCGTTGTCCCTCAACCACTTCACCTTCCCAATGCCATCGCGATTTGATGAAGACGACATTGTGGCGAGAATCTTTGGCTTCGGGTTATTGAAGGCATCTTTGGTCCGAAAAAGTAAAAGTGAATATTCATTTGTGTTCACCTTCAGATTCCCGCGTCGCACGACCACAATAAATTGATCGCCTTTCGGCGAAAATAGCCCCACTCGACCGCCAGGACTTCCGCCGGCAAAGTATTGCGAATCTGCCCATACCCTCATCTCGATCGCGTCCGATACCGTGACCGTCCGGAGTCCGGCATTGATGTCTTGCGCAGCTCCGCTAGGCGCAATTGTGAGGAGCAAAATAACCGTGAGCGCAGAATTAAGACACCGTCGAGACACACGTAGCACAAAGCCCCCCTCTTTGCGGAGCACACACCCTAACGCTTAAGGCGAAATTAGAAACTCAATTTTAGCGACAGTTGTAACGAGCGGGGCCCGCCCTCTTGAAAGAGAGGATTTAGGCCCCCAAGTCCATGATTCAACATCGATGAAGATCTGAGGAATGCTGGACCCAAACCTATGAATGCGAGTGGATTCGCGAAGTTCGGGTGGTTTAGGAGGTTGAAAGCATCGGTGCGGAACTGAAGGTTAAGATGATCGGAAATCGCGAATTTCCTCCCAAATGAGAAATCAACTTCGGTCAAGCCGAAGCCGCGAATATCGTTTCGCCCCTCTGTCCCTTGCCTTCCACTCGGTGGCAAAGTAAAGGCATTTGGATTCAGGCTCTTGCCGCCCGGTGCTTGCGAATCGGGAATCCAGACTGGTTGTCCGAGGACTAGGTCTGGCCGTGGCCTCGCTCCGGCAATGTTCTCTGTCAACACGGTCCCGTTGAAAGGGAAGCCACTGCGAGCGACAATCTGTGTCTCCGCAGACCAATTTCCGCTCAACCGTTCGAGAACCTTCCCCTTCGCGACAGCCGGAAAGGCGTAGACCAAAGCTCCGGAAAAACTATAACGAACATCAAAACTTGAGGATGCATAGTCATTCGCAGCGGACAGTACTAGGTTGGAGACGGCGTTTACGATGTCGTTCGAGGCGCTATCGAGAGAATGGGCCCAGCTGTAGCTCAGAAGGGCTTGGAGTCGACCCGAAACGGGCCTCCGGTACTGCACTTGGAGAGCATCGTAGTTAGAGAGTGCGTCGTTCCGACTCAGTATGAAGGTACTCGCAAAGTTTGCATTTGGCTGCGCGAGTCCTTCTTGCCTGAGAAGGTTTCTACCTGCCTGACCAACATATGTAATCGACAGCGCTTGCTGCGCCCCGAACGATTTCTCCAGTGCTACATTCCATTGGTAAGACCGAGGCAATTTCAGATTTGGAGAAAATCCACGGACTATTCCCTGGTATGGAGGCTGCGTCGAAATCGACGGAATATATGTTCTTGCATCGCCGATAGGCAAAGCCACAGTGGCACAGCAGAACGCGGCATCATTCGGAAACGAGGATGCTAGGTATCCAGTGGCATCGGCACCCGTGTCGTAGACTATT